>MDTD01153783.1_pt1 | contig 10797 bp, 8 predicted proteins | sample 811221 | NCBI WGS metagenome assembly MDTD01 (sample SAMN05326646, study PRJNA326480) | marine metagenome | isolation source: seawater | place: Pacific Ocean: South West | collected 2011
AATTCTTCTACGAGGCTGAAGGGAAAGTTTTGAGCATCGGGGCTTCCAACCGGTGCATTAAACTCGAGCCACGGTCGGTTACTCAGATCCACGACTACCCGGGAGAGTGTTTCATCCATGGGTACATACGCATGACCATATCTTGTGATCCCCTGCTTATCGCCAAGTGCTTCTCTTAGGCACTCGCCCAAGACGATGCCGCTATCTTCAACTGTGTGGTGGTAGTCAACTTCCACATCCCCCGTGACCTTAAGGTCCAGATCAATGAGGGAATGACGCGAGAAGAGAGTGAGCATATGGTCAAAGAACGGAATGCCGGTCTCAATATTGGATAGTCCTTCTCCATCAAGATTCAGAGCGAGAGAGACGTAGGTCTCGGTAGTTTTACGGGATTGCTCCGCGCGCCGTATGGACAGTGACATGCTGGTCCTGAAGTGATGGGTTGATCGCTATTTCTTCTTTCTCCCGATAAATGCTGCCCCGAGGGCAACGACGATGACCAGAAGAAGAACAACTACGAAAATCACCTGAACCTTGGATGTTCCAGAGTTTTCATCGGCACTCGACCCCGAAGGAGAGGGAACGCTGTTTGTCGGCCTTGTTGATGGGGTTTTTGAGGATTCCTCTTTCGCTTCTTTTGCTTCAGTTTTTTCATCTTCTTCCTCGGAGGGCGCTTCTTCTGCAGGCTTTTCTGCTTCTACGGGCTTCTCGTCGGCAGGAAGCGGTTGATTCGTTTCTTCCTGTATTTCAGACGCCTCCTCAATTTGGGTGAGGTAGCGCTCGGGAACCTTGAGAGATTTGAGCTCTCTGAGCATTTCCTTTACAGCTTCGAGGTCACCTCTGCTTATGGCGTCCCAGGCATCCTGATGAAGTGAGTCCGCAAAGGAGGAGCTTTCAGAAGGGGTCTGTTTTTCCAGGTTCGAGAGGGTGTTTTTGAGAGTGTTGAGAACCTTGCGCATGGGGTCGCTGTGGTACTCGTTCAGTGTAAGCCACTTTGTCTTAATTTCATTGGTCTCCCGGGCAACGAGTTTGAGGTAAGATGCATCGGCCTTGTCCTGTGCGGCTTTGTTCTGAGCCCGGACGTTGGCTGGAAGGGTGGCTCGCGCGCGCTCGCGATCTTGTCTCTTAAACTGCACTTGAGCTATCCGCTGCTGCAAAATTGGCTGGTAGGATTTCATCGTCTCAATTGCCAGCGCGCTAGCCTTGGCGTAATGAGTTGAACCGGCGAAGTCGGATTGGATTTTTTCAAAATGGCGCAGGGCCATTTTCAAGTCCGAAGATTCTTTGGCGGCCACCATGTCTGCGTATTCAAGGCCGGCATCAATTCCGTAGGCATCTCGTCTTCTTTCTTCGGGAGAAATCCATTTGTTTTGCAGTTTAAGGCCGCCAGCAACGGCCTTTTCGTATTCCTCTTCTAGTGTCCTGAGAATAAGTTCGACCTTCGAGGCGTGGCTTCCATTTGGGAACAGATCGAGGAAAGCTTTGCACTTTACGATCCTGCGTTGGTAGTCCTCCGGAGTAAGTCTGTCAGGTGCAGGGAGCATCTGTCCCATGTTGCGGAATTGAATATCCTCCTTGGTATCGATCTCAACGCGCTCAATGTTCGCCTTCAGAAAGCGATCGGTCTGGAAAATACCGGGACGTTTTTCCCATTTGAGTTCCACAACGCTGGGGGTGTTAAAGACAACTTTGCCTTCCTTTGGGGGTCGACCATCATTGAAGTGCACCCTGTCCGCTTGAGAGAGCAAGGTAGAAAGGCCAAGAGAAAAAAGGAAGATTGCGGGACGAAGTGACGGGCGAGAAATCAAGGTGATGGAGGGGGCTGGTATGCACCTATTGTGAAGTAAAATCCGCGCGCTTGGCCAATGAATTTATTGATCTACGGAGAAACGATACAGAAGGCGCTTAGCTGAAAGGTGCGACACCTGAAAAATACCCGGGTTTTAGACCTTGGAAGGGGGTGGAATGGGTTACCATCTAAAGCACAACCAGGGTCTTTCTCTGGTCGAGGAGCTTCAGCGGCTCAACCACAACGAAGCCAAGGAATTGCCATGGACTTTAAAAGGGTGCAATCAGCCGGCCTGAGTGGTCACGGTCGCGGCAAGCGTGGCGTAACCTGAAAGGGATCCGGGGTCCTCGGCCCCGGAAGGGATAAAAGACTTTTTCATCGAGTGTTCGGGACTACACTCCAGCAACCTTCCAGCTGTGGTTACAATTGCAATTTCGAGTCAAAAGGGCGGTGTCGGAAAGACGACAGTTGCGATAAACTTGGCGCACGCCTTTGCCAGGCACGGAAGTCGAACGGTTCTCGTTGATGCAGACCCCCAAGGCTCCGTCGGTCTTTCCCTGACTCGCCAAAGTCGCCTTCTAACCGGGTTTTATGATTATATAGATGACGCAGAGATCAAGATAGAGGAATTGCTGGTCCCTACGAAAATGCAGACTCTCAGTCTGATTCCTGCCGGGCAAGCAAGTGATTACGACCTCAACGGGACCACCTCCGGAGTAATTTCTCGGCTCCGTAGTCTACAAAGTGAATTGGCAGCCTCGGGAATCGATATTTGCATTATTGACACTGCCGCCGGCCTTTTTGGGGCCACTGCAGATGTGCTCTCCATGGTTGATGCGGTTTTGGTGCCGCAGCAGGCAGAGCCTCTAGGCATTCGTTCTGTGCCCAAAATGCTGGAGGCCCTGACGCGAATGCGGATTGCCAATCCAAGGTTAGTAATTCTGGGTGTGGTTCTCACGATGATGCAGGATCTTCTGCCTGAGAGCCGGGATGCAGGCAAAGCTCTTAGAGCAATCATGCCGCCTGAGATGGTGATGAAGACCGTGGTGCCGCGAGGAGACTTGTTTGTTAGAGCCAGCGCTCGGGGCTTGCCAGCTGGAGTGATGGATGGTGGAGATGAGGTCCTGGCACTTTTTGACCATCTTCGTATCGAAATCGAAAGGAGACTTGGCTTTATTTAGGAGCGCTTGCAAACTGTCCGAATAGGGCTGAATGGCTGTCCAGATTGATGGTTAAACTAGTCCGACCCCACTGCGATGGATCCAATTGAATCATGGGTAGATGTCTCAGAACTGCGCAGGATGGCAGATGCCCTGTGGGTTCATCCTGACGATTTGGGCGAAGGTCGTCCAGATCCGGACGAGGCGCCCTTCGGCACGCAGTTTGAAGGATTCGAGGCCGATTTGACTCAGAAAGCGGTAGCCCCTGCGGAAGATGACACCAGTCAGAGTAGGGGCGCGAGCAAGGCACGTGACGCGCTTGCTTTGGCGCGTGATCTTGCTCGCAAAGGCGGGCTGTTGAGAGCTAGTGACGACTCTCCCTTTGCAGTAGTGGACGAAGATACCGCAGCTCCTCCAGAGGCCTTCTCCGGCGGCGAAGAAAGAATTGCCGGGTTGGCTGAGAACGACGGTGGCAAGAGCTCAATAACCGAGAGACTGCTTCCCTTCGGGGGGTGGCTCCACGATGCATTGGGCTCGAAGTCCTACTTTCTCCTCGAAAGGACCGGAAAGGTAGTTTTCGATGAGGTTAATTCAGAAAAGCTCCATCATCTTGCACGAACGCTCGCCCAAGCTGCCTTTACGGCGAAAAGGCAGGCAGGAACCGCAGCTGTGGGGAATCTTCATATCAAGGTTCAACACGGGTCGGTTCTTGAAGTGATTCCTGTGAATACCCGTGAGGGGCTACTAATTATGGGAATTCTGCTCACCAAGCCATTGCTTGCCCAGCAGGTCGAGATTGCGGCAAGGGGTCTGCAGCAGGTGGTAGACTCGCCACCAAATTGACGGATCTTCAAGGGGTAAAATTTCAATTTTATTTTTATGCCGCTGGGTTATCGTCGTGGCGGAAGGTTTAGTGCTTTCTCGACGAAGAATCTACCCAAATGGCAGACGAATCCTCTCCAGACCCTGAGCCCAAGGATCCTCGCAAACCTCGGGAGTCAGGGGGTTTTAATTGGCGTTTTCTGCTCCTGTTCGCAATGGCGTTTGGGCTTCTGGCCATTGCCTTTTCCAATAAGGGAAACGGCAAGGGTAGACCGATTTCATTCACCCAGTTCAAACGAGGTCTAGAGGATGGGAATGTCATTTTAGGCAATGACCGTTACAAGCTTGAAGTGGTGACAACCGAGGCGGCTTTCAACGCGCAAATCGTCGGCTGGTATCAGGATGGGGGAACCTTTGACCTTGGATCGTTGGAGGATTTCACGATTCGGATCAATCTTGATCTTGATGGCCCAAAGCTGACGCGCCTTGTGGGTTCAAAGGTCGAGATTGTAGGAACCGATGATCCGAGCGTTACGGGCAAGATTTCCGGCGGACAGGGTGCTCACAGCTTCGCAGATTTTGAAAGATGGGCCGCACCTGTGTCGGGGGAGGCGTTAGACGACAAGGGGGAGAAGTCGCCTGGCTATAAGGTTCTTAATTTAAAGTTGGTGGCGATACCCGATACTCGAGATGCCTATCTCATCGGCCAGCGGCAAGCGAAAGTAGCCAAGGTGAGCGGGGAGAATGATGAGGCCAAGAAGCCATGGAAATTTGTGGTTCCAGTGAACATGATGGCAATGCAGGACGAGCTCAATATGCTCTTTAACGCCGGGGTCCTTTACCGTCGGGAAAGCAACTACATGAAGACAATTCTTCTTAGTTTTCTCCCAATACTGATCCTCATAGTGCTGCTGTTCCTGTTATTTCGCCACCAAATGAAGCAGGCGGGTCGAGGTGCAATGAGCTTTGGAAAGTCTAAGGCAAAGATGATGAATATGGACGGGGCCAAGGTCACCTTCAAGGATGTCGCCGGCATTCAGGAGGCAAAGGAAGAGCTCTGGGAAATTGTCGATTTTCTGAAGGATCCTCGCAAGTTTCAGAAGCTTGGAGGCAATATCCCAAAAGGCGTTTTAATGGTTGGCCCTCCCGGAACAGGAAAAACTCTCCTTGCCAGAGCGATCGCAGGAGAGGCCAATGTGCCGTTTTTCAGTATCAGCGGCTCAGATTTTGTCGAAATGTTTGTCGGAGTAGGCGCAAGCAGAGTTCGCGACATGTTCGAGCAGGGGAAAAAGCACGCTCCGTGCCTCGTCTTTATTGATGAGATTGATGCGGTTGGCCGTCATCGGGGGCACGGAATGGGCGGGGGTCACGACGAGCGGGAGCAGACACTCAATGCTCTTCTTGTTGAAATGGATGGGTTCGATACGCAGGAGGGAGTGATAATCATCGCGGCCACCAACCGTCCCGATGTCCTTGATCCAGCACTTCTTCGTCCTGGCAGATTTGACAGGCAGGTAACGGTGTCGCTTCCTGACGTGAAGGGGCGGGAGCAGATTCTGAAGGTCCATGCCAAGAAGATTAAGTTGGCCGCCGGAACGGACTTAGGAACGGTTGCCCGGGGGACACCCGGATTTTCAGGCGCAGAGCTTGCCAACATAATTAACGAGTCGGCTCTTCTGGCTGCGAGTAAAGACCTGAAAGCAGTCACAGTAGCTGAACTGGAAGAAGCGCGCGACAAGGTTCGGTGGGGCCGAGAGCGTCGGAGTCTTGCCCTCAGCGAGAAGGAAAAAAAGCTCACTGCTTATCATGAAGCCGGTCATGCTCTTCTTCTGGCTACCCTTGAGAATACCGATCAGCTTCACAAAGTAACCATCATTCCACGGGGCCCGTATCTTGGCGCTGCCTTTCATCTGCCTGAGGAAGATAAGTTTCAGGTGCATAAGATCGAAGGGCTAGAGCAGTTGATCGTAACAATGGGCGGCAGAGTAGCTGAAGAGATTGTTTTTGGCGACGTGACTAACGGAGCGTCAGGGGACATCAGACAGGCAACAAGTCTGGCACGAAGAATGGTCTGCGAATGGGGGATGAGCGAGGAACTCGGCATGGTGGAGTACGGTGAGGCTCGGGAAGAGGTGTTCCTTGCCCGTGATATCTCCAAACCAAAAAACTACTCGGAGGAAACCGCTAAAAAAATTGATGCGGAGATTCGACGGATTATCGACCGTGCTTATGCGGACGCAAAGAAAATGCTCACAGAGAATCGCGACAAGCTTGAGCTTATAGCTGAGGCCTTGTTGGAGTTTGAAACATTGGATGGCGCTCAGATCATCGACCTCATAGAGCACGGGGAGATGAAGAATCCTCCGCGCTCTCCAAAGCCGCCTGAGTTGCCGTCTGATACCAAGTCGGCGACTTCAGCAGAGAAGGACAGTGATCAGCAGGAGGAGGATGACGGACCAATGCCTGAACCGGTCGGTGCTCCAGCCTGAGCATATCTTGGTGAGTTTGCCCTCAAAGGACCCTTGGTCAGGGAGCTGACAACTGAACGAAGCCACGTTGTCCTCTTGGGATCCTGATAATCACATTTCCGCTTGTTCCTGCCGGAATAGGGTTGCTCCCTGTGCTGATAAGAGCAGGACCAACGGGAAAGAATGGCCGGCGGGGGTCCGATCCTGTCGTAACGAGAAGGGCGCTTGCTGTGCCTCCTTCCGGTAAGTTGAGGCTGAATGCCACTGTGGCTGCGTTTACATCCCCCGGTTGAAGAAGGTAGGGAAAAGGGTTTTCGGAAGCATTTAGACCAAGCGCCCACTGGATCCCATTGCTTACTCCGTCCCCGTTTGAGTCCTCGAGGGGGGTGGAGCCAGAGAGACCGTTAGCGTTGGCCCAGAGGGTAAAGGGGTCTTCAGGAGTGATTTCAATAGTTGCCTGGCCGGACATCTTAGCAGCTCCTTCGGCCCTGATTGGAACCTCGACGCCTGCAGCTTCGAATACCTGATCGACGGCTATAGGCAGCTGCACGTCCACATCATAACTCTTGCTCGTTGGGGTGTTGGCCGTTGGCGTGAGCGTGACGGAACCAGTTCCAAGACCTGTTCCTCCAACCGGTTCATTGGTGAAATCAAAGTCAAGATTTTCATTTATACCAAGAAGCCCGATGCTGATATTGCCGCCGAGAGTCCCGCTGCTCACCGTGAAGGTATGTTGGGATGAGTCAAACTCTCCAGTGGCCGGATCGACGATTCCAGGTGGCTCGGGGGTATCGAGGGTGGCCCCAAGTGTAGAGCTTTCGAGGTCGTAGCTTCCGATCAGAAAAGTGCTGCCCGACAGCTCGACGGCACTGCCCTGTACGTCACCATCGAGGATGGTCATTTCGGAGACCTGATCAGTAACCGGGTCGATCTCAAGGAGGACTTCAATTGAGCCGGTTAGTCTGGTGGTGTCCCGACCCGTGGGGAGAACTGGTGGTTCGAACTCAAGAGTGATCCTGTTGAAATCCTGCTCGTTCACAGCAGTCAGAGTAGCGGTAGTGGGAATTGCTACGACCGTGGAAGAAGAGCTCAGGACTAGAAGACTGAGCAATGCTCGGCTGGTGACTCGTTTCATAGATCGCTCCTATCATAATATGAGGAAGGCTGCCAGTATGGAACATCCTCATCACGGGCGTCAGGACGGGACACGCTCTACTTTTGCCCCGAGCTGGAGGAGTTTTTCGTCAATATGTTCGTAACCACGATCAATATGGTAGAGACGATTGATCTCGGTTTTTCCCCGGGCCCGGAGAGCTGCGAGGACCAGCGCAGCAGAGGCTCGGAGGTCCGACGCCATCACGGGAGCGGCGCTCAGGTTGGTTACCCCGCGTATTAGTGCGCTGCCGCTGTCTACTTTGATCTCAGCGCCCATACGTTTCAACTCTGAGCAGTGCATGAATCGCTGAGGAAAGATAGTGTCTTCCACCACTGAGATTCCCGGGGTGGTTGCGAACATTGCTGTAAATTGGGCCTGCATGTCCGTGGGGAACCCCGGGAATGGAGCAGTAGAAATATCGCAACCCCGGGGGCTCTCGCCAGGTATAATGTGAACCTCAGTGCCATCGGAGTTGAAGTCCACCATATGACCAGCCTCTTCTAAAATACTGGTAGCTGCATTGAGGTGGTCGGCCCTGACTCGTTTAAGAGTAACTCCCTCGCCAGCCATTGCCCCTGCCACCATAAAGGTCCCAGCCTCGATTCGATCCGGGATAATGTTGTGCTCGACTCCTGTAAGGTGTTCGACTCCCTCAATCACGATGCGGCGTGTGCCTGCGCCGGAGATCCGGGCTCCCATCTTTACGAGGAAATCCGCAAGGTCTACGACCTCCGGTTCACTCGCTGCAGAGTCAATAACTGTAGTTCCCCGGGCTAGCGTCGCAGCCATCATCAGGTTGTCGGTGCCCAGAACGGTGGGGCCATGCTTTCCTCTCATGTCGATCTCTGCTCCAACAAGTCCGTCCGGAGCACTCAGAACGATATCTCCTCCTTCCATCTCAACACTGGCGCCGAGGCCCTGCATGGCTTTGATATGAAGGTCGACCGGTCTATCTCCTATAATGCATCCACCGGGTAGAGATATCTTTGCTCTGCCGACCCGGGCGAGCATTGGGCCCATCACGCAGATGGAGGCCCGCATTTTCCTTACGAGATCGTAGGGGGCTTCAGGAGAAATCGTTGAAGGCTCGATCCTTACGGTTCCACTCGAGCGTTCCACTTCCGCACCAAGAGCGCGGAGTATCTGTAGCATGTAGTTGGTATCTGAAACATCCGGAACCCTGCGCACGATTGAGGCCTGACTCGATAGAAGAGTGGATGCAAGGATAGGGAGGGATGCATTCTTTGATCCCGAGATATTGATGGAGCCCTGTAAGGTGCTGTCGCCGTGGACGATAAGTTTATCCATTGAAAGAGGAGGTAATAATCGACTCGTCAGGGTGCTTGAGCAAAGACAAACCGCGGTTTTCCGGAGAGATCATCTTCCAAACGTACGGCCTTGAGTCCTGCCGATTTAGCAAGAGCAAGGACCTCGGAGCCTTGACTAGAGCCAATTTCGAGAGCCAGCCAGCCACAAGGACTGAGATGATTTCTAATTGCGGGAACGAACCTTCTGATAAGATCAAGGCCGTCATGTCCCCCGAAAAGGGCAGTGGCGGGGTCGTGAGCGACTTCTCGAGACAGGGCCTCCTTCTCACCTTGCGGTATATAGGGGAGGTTCGCCAGAATCAGCTGATACTTTCCCACGACTCCATCCAAGAGGTCAGCCTCAATACAACTAACCGGGAGAGCGTGTCGATCAGCATTCTCCCTTGCGAGAGCCAAGGCGTCCGGTGAGAGGTCAGTTAACACTGTCGACGCACAGCGTTCTCCGAGTGAAAGTCCAATAGTGATGCCAATGACGCCACTCCCGGTGCCTACATCCAGAATCCGTAATTGGTCTTTTAGCTCCAGCTTGAGAGCTGATTCGACCAGCTCTTCGGTTTCCGGTCTGGGAATAAGAGCGCGTTTGTCGCAGAGGAACTCTCTTCCTGCGAATTCCACGATGCCGAGAATGTGCTGGAGAGGCTCTCCTTTACCTCGCCGTTTCAGCAGGCCCCGTAACGGAGCGAGTTCCTGCTCAGTCATTGGGCGATCAAAGCTAGCATAAAGTTCGATTCTGCTACATGACAACTGCTGGGCGAGAAGCCATTCCATATTGCGTCTGGGGCTCTCTACGCCTCTTTCCCGTAAATAGGAGGCTCCACCTTCGAGACATTCTAAGACGGTCTTCATCAGACTGAACCTCTGGCCAAAATTAATCCGAATGTATTCCGGATTCTGCCAATCTCTGAGCCATTTCCGCTTTTTGCAATTCCTCAGTGAACTCGTGTACTTCTCCGGTGAGAATACCCTCCAGATTATGGGAAGTATGATTGATCCGGTGGTCAGTTACCCGCGATTGTGGGAAGTTGTAAGTGCGAATTTTTTCCGAGCGGTCGCCTGAGCCAATCAGAGCTCGCCGCTGAGCAGAATATTTTTCCTGCTCCTCGTGCTGCTTGGCTTCAAAAAGTTTCGAGCGGAGAATTTCGAGAGCCTTTTCCTTATTTTGCCCCTGACTCCTGCCGTCTTGGCACTTGACCTGAATGCCAGACGGCAGGTGGGTAACCTGAACTGCAGAATCCGTTGTGTTGACATGCTGGCCTCCCGGGCCGCCGGACCGGGTGGCCTGAATGTGCAACTCATCTGGCTTAAGTTCGATATCGACTTCCTGAGCTTCTGGCATGACCGCAACAGTAACGGTAGAGGTGTGGATCCGTCCCTGGGTTTCGGTTGCTGGAACACGTTGCACCCGGTGAACACCACTTTCGTATTTCATCCGACGGAAAACTTCTTCACCGCTCACCTTGAGGACTACCTCCTTGAATCCGCCTACCTCGGAAGGGCTGCTTTCGAGGTGCTCGCATTTCCAATTACAGCTGTCCGCATAGCGTTCATACATTCGCATTATCTCCCCGACAAAAAGCGAAGCCTCATCACCACCGGCACCCGCTCGGATTTCTACCAGAGCGTTTCGCTCTTCAGTCGGATCCTGAGGCAGAAGAGAATACTGGAGCTGTTCGCGGAGCAGAGGAAGAGAGGACTCGAGCGCTGGAATCTCTTCACCTGCCATCGCGGCTATTTCCTCGTCCTCGTCTTTCGACAGTTCCCGGTTTTCCTCGAGGTTTCTGGTTGTGGATTCATAAGTGCCCCAGAGAGTCATCAGCTTCTGAAGGCTTCTATGCTCCCGCATTACATTGGCAGCAGTAGTTTGATCGTTGAAGAAGTCTGGTTGAGAAATACGCTCTTCCAATTCCGCCAGCCTCTCCCGGCGTTGTTCTATGAGACCGGCAAATTCCATGATTCTCGTGGGGCCAACTTCTCGACCGCTGGCAGTAGAGTCAAGTTGGTTGGTGAGCTTTCATGTTTATTAGTTGAAAACCCAGCCCGTTGCACCTATTTAACGGCCGCCGAGAGGCAACAG
>MDTD01197275.1_pt1 | contig 10797 bp, 9 predicted proteins | sample 811221 | NCBI WGS metagenome assembly MDTD01 (sample SAMN05326646, study PRJNA326480) | marine metagenome | isolation source: seawater | place: Pacific Ocean: South West | collected 2011
ACCTGGCAGAGTGAAACTCATCATCAAGAGGTCCGGCTGAGGCCCACTCTGAGAGACGATGGTGGTTGAGTCCGGTTGAAAGTTTGCGACACCGCCGGTGCTTTCGTTCTGGTACTCGAAGCGGGGTAAACCGCTTACGCAGTTCCGAAGACGCTCAGTGACCGACGCAGAATCCAGCTCATCGGATGCAACGACAGTGTAGTGTCCTTGAGCGTTGCGCACTGCAACCGCCGCAGGTTGTCCGAGCTTGCGCTCGATAAATGTCACGGTCCGTTCTTGGATGGCTTCAATGGAGGTCGCTGCCATCAGGTCTCTTGCGAGTTGAAAGGTCATTTCCAGGTCCATAACGTTGTTGCTCCTCGTTGTTGGCCCTCATAGTCAAGCAAGTTGGGTGCCAACCTTCCGAAACCCAAGATCTGTGTGGGTCTTCACACTGTCGGCGCACCGATCGTCGGGTTTCTGACGAATTGGGGGCCCGGAGTCGAAACACTGACTGCGTAGATGTGCGTCATGTGGTGAAAGAGGGTTGCGTTCATGTCATCTTGGTGGTGTTGATGCATACTTTATGACGATGGCTTGTAGGAAAGACTCACAAATGACGCAGGTAGATGTGGCTGGGCAGCTCTATGAGTTTGAGCCCGAGGATACCGTGCTGACAGTGTTGCGGCGGCATGAGCTTCCTGTGACCAGTGCGTGCGGAGGCAAAGGCACATGCCATCTATGCCGAGTGAAGGTCTTGAGCCCGCGTGAACTCTTACCAAGCGCCACGCCGGCTGAGCATAAGGGGCTTGGCAATATGCGATTGGCACAAGGCTACCGTCTTGCGTGTCAGATTCACCCGTGTACCGATCTAAAATTAGAGGCATCCGAATATCGACACCGTCCAAAACGTTTAACGAAGAAGAAATCACTCAAGAAAGGCATCACCTAAAATGTGGCATGCGATGCTACCTCTACTCGTCCTGAGTTCAATTTCGTCGCAAACTCCGATGGTCTGGGAAAACGTTGGGACCTCCAAGAATGCAAAGACAATCCAGAAGCTGGTAGCAGCCATTGAAGAAGGTCGAGCTCCGGACTCAGCCGCACTTAGATCGCTTGAAGGCGATGACCAACGATACTTTCGCGGGCTAACGCTGGCGTCCGATTCTAAGACCACAGAGCTTAAGGCCCAGCTCTCGAAGGTATCGGATCCGCATCTTCGTAACGATCTACGCTCGCGCTGGTTTCAGCTTTTTTCAAATCCTAAAATTGCCATTACAAAGTCGATGTGGCGGGAGTTTAAGGCCGCTCTGCAAGAGGACCCAACAGCAATAACCTCATCTTGGAATCCAACCTTGAGACGCTTTGCAATTGAACGACCCTCTGACGCGCGGTCACTATTCGAAGACCTCTTAGCGAGGGTGCCTGACGGTTCATCGCAGCAGGCCCAACTGACCTATTATACGATTGTAGCCCTTCTCGAACTCAAGCCTGTAAATGAATCGAAACTTAGCCGTTATCGAACCATCCTTTACACCAAGCATCCGCTCCATTCTCTAACCCCGCGAAAGCCTCCCCGAGGTGTCTCATTTCCTAAAGGGGCTTGGCTTTCTCGCATTGAGGCAATGGTTGAGGGGCATTTGAACGAGCGGGGCCTTGAGGAATTGAGTCGTTTTAGAAAAGGACACACGCTCACCAAAGACGAGGTGTGCCGGGCAGATTTTATCGAAGGTCTGGCATACCGAAAGCTGCGAAAATATCGAAACGCCGAGAAAGCACTGGAGGCAGCGGCGCAGAAATGTGGTGACCGCGATTATAAGCGTCGCGCTCATTACCTGTGGGCCAAAGTTGTATCCATCCGTGATGGACTCGCTGCGATTAAGCCAATCGAATCATTCGCGAAGCGGTTTCCCGGGCATTCGATGGTAGATGATGTCTTGTTTTGGGCGGGCGACGTGTATCAGCGCCGCGACCGATGGGAGGATGCCGACCGGTACTACAAGCGTACGCAGGCAGCCGAGAATCGCGGTGATCACTGCGCCGAAGCCCGATGGCGGCGTGCATGGATGTCGGTGTTGAATAAAGACTGGGCGGCGGCTCTTACAAAGTTAAAGCTTGCATCAAAAGAAGACTGCGATGTGAGCGCTCAAGATTTTTCACGCGCTCTGTACTGGCTTGGAATGGTGTATGAGCAAATTGGCGACCGCGAGTCCGCGCTTGAATCGTGGCAGAACTTGGTAACCCGAAGCCCACTTTCATTTTATAGCCAGCTGGCGATGGGCAGAGTCGGCGAATTGGCGCCGTCTAAGCGCCTGGCGTGGTCGAAGTCCCTGCCGGTCTCCAACGCGGCAATGACATTTTGTCCAGGGAGTCTCGCTTCCTCGTCGGCGTGGAAGTCAGCCTTGAGTTGGGCCGAACGAGGGTACACTCAGTTTGCAAAAGCCGCCCTCGCTGATGTTGACTGGGATACTGCGACCCTCGGCAACGGTCCTAAGTGTACGACACGGCACCCACAGATCGTTCGAGCGTTCGGCTACCGTCATCTTGGAGATCAAGATCGTGGCTATCGGATTCTACGAAGTCTTTGGTCCGATAAGGATGCGCAGTCAGAACTTGTGGGAAATCGTTATATCTTGAAGCTGCTTTACCCCGATCTCTTTAGCGACATTTTGTCATCAAGTGAGACGAAGTACGCACTGCCCTCCTACTTTCTCCAAGCACTTGCTCGTGAAGAGAGCTCATTTCACCCCAATATTGCGAGCTGGGCCGGCGCGAAAGGATTACTGCAGTTGATGCCGGGAACCGCGAAGCGTATCGCAAAACGAGCAAAAATCCGTTACCGCGGTGAAGGGGACCTTCTCAATCCGACCATCAATGCGTCACTCGGTGGGGCGCTGATGCGCGAACTTTCTCGGAAATTTAAAGGCGATCCCGCGGCGATGTTGGCTGGGTATAATGCATCACAAAAAGCATCCTCAACGTGGCGTTCGAAGCATCTCGACCAAGAGATTGACCGCATGATCGAGAGCATCACAGTGAAAGAGACCCGCAAGTACGTGAAGCGGGTGCTTGAGACCTGGGGAATATACCGCTGGCTCTATGGAAAGGATTCGATTGCCCTAAAACCATGGAAGGTAGGTGAACCTCTGAAGTGGGCGGGAGGACGATGATGTTCGAAACTTTTGAAGGCGGTGTTTTTGACGACGCACTTGAGACTGGTCGACGAGGCGGAGCAGTCTCTTTTGACAGTCAGGGTATTCGTTTGGATGCGGGTGATGGGTCACAGTCATGGCTTGTGAGCTGGGAGGTCGTTGAGATTACACAGGGCGGTGCGCGCGGCACGATGCTCTTCTTCAAAGACCGCGAGTCTGGAGTGCTCATATTCACTGATGAAAAGGGTGCCCAATCGGCCGGTGAGCTTGCCAGTGGTCCTGGTTATGAGCATTTGTGGGATGCGGTTCGTTCCCACACCTCGAGCCGCCGATTTACCGTAGTTGCAGGCTGGTCCGCATTGCTTGTTGTCCTTGGACTCATGTTTTTTGGGGGCACCTATTACGCCGAGTCTGGACTTTCGCTCGTGCTCGACAATGTGCCTACGTCCGTAGATAAGGCGCTCGGGGAGCAAGCAGCAGGCTCGCTGGCTGAGATTGGTCAGCCGATCGAAGACGAAGCGGTGCGCCAACTCTGCATGGACATTTTTGAAGTGGTCAAGGCTCAGGCACCTCAAGAGGAGGGCTTCGAGTACAAGCTTGCGGTCCTCGAGAACGAGATGCCAAATGCCTTCGCGATGCCTGGCGGGCAGATGGTGATCCTGACCGGTCTTCTCAAGACGCTTCAGAGTCCAGAAGAGGTCGCTGGTGTCCTCGCCCATGAACTCGCCCATGTGTACCGCCGACACTCGGTGAAGCGCCTGGTCCAGACGGTCGGGCTTGTCACAGTGGGACAGCTTGTACTCGGCGACATAGGTGGTGCGGCGGCAGCGATTGCGAATATGGCCGGTTTCGCAATGCTCCAGCATTACTCGCGTGAGGCGGAAGAGGACGCAGACCTTCGTGGCGCAGAGCTTTTACATCAAGCTGGAATTGAGCCAGAAGCTCTTGCTCAGGCGTTTACGCGACTTCAAGAACATATGGAGCTTGAGGCGAGTGCAGAGGCTACAACGGATACGCCAGATAAAGAACAGGGTGACACCGAGTCGGCAGGTGAGCGACCAGCGCTTCCGGACCCGAAAGACGATTCAGAAAGCGCTTCAGAAGAAGAGGATACCACCGAACTCGCCGAGAAACTTGAAGGCTGGCTTTCATCTCATCCCGACCTCGATGTAAGAATGGCCACGGTAAGGGCCCATGCTGCTACGTTGGGTGCGATCAGAATCCCTTATACATTCGATGTGGACTGGTCGGTCGTCGAGCGACTTCGCGCCGACAACAAGACCGAGAAGGAGGAATAAAAACATGACAACCGATGTGGTGATTAAACACCGACCTTCATTTTCGACACTCTTCGTGCAATTAGCACCTGGCGAATCGATTGTCGCAGAGTCAGACGCGATGGCGAGTATGTCGAGTGAGATAGATATTGAGACGCGCTTTAATGGCGGGTTTCTCACCGCGATCATGCGAAAGCTCTTTGGTGGCGAATCCCTCTTTATCAACGAGTTTAAATCGCAGGGAGCGGAGGCTGGTGAGCTTGTTTTAACTCAGCCAACCCCTGGGGACATTGAAGAGGTTCTTCTCGAGAACACCACCATGTACCTTCAGCCCGGGGCCTTTGTAGCGTGTGACCCGACGGTTGAGATGAGTTTAGGCTGGGCTGGTTTTGCGAGTCTGATTGGCGGAGAGGGACTTTTTCGCCTTAAGGTCAGCGGTCAGGGACGGGTTTGGATTGGTGGCTATGGGGGGATTGAACAGATCGATGTCAAGGATTCCTACATTGTCGATAGCAGCCACATGCTTGCGTACGAGCCATCGATAGGCCTTCACGTCGGACTTGCGGGTGGCATCTTTTCGAGCTTCTTCGGGGGAGAAGGCTTGGTAACACGGCTCTCCGGTCCGGGACGAATCTATATCCAAAGTCGCAGTATGAGCGGCCTAACCGCGTGGGTTAATCAGCATCTCCCCCGTTAACGTAACCGAGGAATACCAGAGCGATGGAATACAGGATTTTAAATCAGCCGGCTGCTTCGGCATTGGAACTCTCATTAAACCGCGGGGAGCAGATCATATCGGAGTCGGGAGCGATGATCTCGATGACACCCGGTTTTCATCTTGAAACAACAACCCACACACGAAATGGCGGTGGGATCTTTAAAGGAGTCAAACGTCTCCTGGTTGGCGAGTCGTTTTTTGTAAGTCAATTTGATGCGCACCAAGACAATCAGATGCTTGTCTTGGCGCCTGCACTCGCTGGGGATATCGTGCGGCATCGTTTGGATGTCGGGAATCTTATTGTTCAGGAATCGAGCTGGCTTGCCTCAACCGAATCGATCGATTTCGATATCTCGTTTCAAGGATTGGGCAAGGCCCTCTTTTCTTCCGAGGGTGTCTTCTGGATTAGGTGTTCGGGGCAAGGAGACATCTTTCTCAACAGCTTTGGCGCGATTTATGAAGTTGAGGTCAACGGAAGTCACGTGGTCGATACCGGTCACATCGTGGCCTTTGAGGACACCCTAGAATTTACGTTAGGCAAGGCCAGCTCGGGATGGATCTCAAGTTTTACGAGCGGCGAAGGCATCATTACGAGGTTTCAAGGCCGCGGGAAGGTCTATTGCCAGACTCATAATCCACCTAATTTCGGATCTATATTGGGACCGATGGTACGACCCATTCGAAGATAAGGAACGACAATGTCAGAGTACGAACATACCATCGTTGGGCGACCAGACTTCGCGATGCTCAACCTTACGATTCAACCAAATCAAAAGATTTTTGTAGAACCATCTGCCATGGCCGCAATGGACAACCATGTTCAGATGAAGTCGCAGCTCAAGGGTGGTTTGATTAAGTCACTCTTTCGAGCGTTTGGTGGGGAAAGTCTCATCGTCAATACGTATTGGACAGATACGAAGCCCGGTGAATTGAAGCTCGCTCCTGGACCCATGGGCGATCTTGAACATTATCATTTAGACTCATCGGTCGATCTAATGCTCCAGCGCGGCGCATTTGTCGCACACGGAGAGAACGTAGATCTGACTTCAGAATTTCAGGGGTTTAAAGGATTCTTCAGTGGCGAGGGTCTGATGCTTCTAAAGGCATCTGGCGTTGGCGATCTCTTCTTTAACACCTACGGTGGTCTATTAGAGGTCGACGTTGATGGAGATTACGTCGTGGATACCGGCTTTATTGTCGCGTTCGAATCCACTCTTCAATATGAGACAACGTGGCTCAGTGGACTGAAGCGTGGTTCTGGTCTGAAGAATCTTTTCTTCGGTGGAGATGGGCTTGTATGTAAGTTTAGGGGGCGTGGAAAGCTCTGGGTTCAGACCCGTCGTGTTGGGTCTTTTCTGTCCTGGTTGACGCCGTACCGCAGAGTTCAAAAAAACCGAAGCGGGTCGATTCCTGACTGACATGCCTCGTTCATCGATGGCCTCACAAGAATTTTACGTTTGGACGTACTAAAAAGTTCTTTTTTGTACGTCTTAGTATTTTCGGATTCTTCACGGAAAGAGATCTGAAGATTCGGTATTAGCCCCGCGGAAATCCGGGTGGGCCTAATTTTCTTCGATTGTGATTGTCAGGTAATTCCTGAGGGGTAAGATCGGGTGTGATCTTACTTACATGCTTGGAAAAAAGTCGTAAATTTTGAACTCGTTCTATTCTTGACGATGCGTCGCAGATTGACATGATGAAGGCATGAGGAACGAGGTCTCCACCAGCTTAGCGGTTGAAATTAGAAAAGCGCGCGAGAGCTATCTCCGAGCGTGGCAGCGCTACCGCGACGAAAAAAGTTCTGAAGCGGAGCGTGATGTTAAACGCGCTGAAGAGCTCTATGATGGTCTTACTAGGAGACTTGAACATCTCCGCGCGAGTTAGTACGGGCTAGCAGCACACTCTTCAACAATCCCAAAACAGGAATATCTGCAGGGGCCCAATCGAGCGAGTCAACTTCGTTTGCGTGCAGCCATGTGGCTTTATCGTGATCGCTAAGTTCGTAGAGGGCGTTGTCCTGGTCGCATCGCACGATCATCACCTGGAGTCGAACTGAAATGCCGGGCGCGACTTCGGCCTCTCCAATACCCAGAAGCTCATTGATAGGCATGTGAAAGTTCAGCTCCTCTCTGAGCTCCCGGTAGAGCGCGGTTGTGGCATCTTCCCCTGGCTCAAGTTTGCCTCCGGGAAATTCCCATTTTCCTGCTTGGCTCAAGAGGGGGCCTCTCCGGAAAGCGAGCACGTATGGGGGATCAATAATTGCCGCGCCGACGACATTGATGGTTTTCATAGTCTGTACTTATAGCTTAAGGATGATGGACTCAATTGAGAGTATCGTTAAGGGGTCGTCCATGCGTCGGCGGAGAAAGATTGTGGCATGAGTGAGAGGGCATCATTTTCGCGGTCGCGTGGGGCCAAAGTCTTTTTCTTTTTGATTGGCGTGTGGGCAGTCGCGCAGCTGGGTCTTGAGTTCGTAAACAGCTACAGGCTTTTTAGGGAGGGCGAGCTTATCGATGTCGAGATCATGAAGGAGTACCGGCCAGGTTATCGGATTCGCATCGTCGGAAGGAATGAGACAGAGGACGTCATGGTCGGCAAGGGTCTTTTTGACCACTACGAGCTTGGGGAATACGCGACAGTGGTTTGGATACCGGAGGAGCCTGAGACGATACGTTTTCGACGCTTTCCCATCGGCGCTGCACTATTTTCCATGATCATCCTCACGCTATGGTTTTGGGTTCGAGGTATTCGGTGAGTAAGTACCTACATTGACGCCCTAGCAATGGAGGTGGCACCGGGATACGATTTTCCCAACTAGATGAAGGAGATCGCCATGGTATCCATTTCCAACTCGCCGTCCACGTTACCCATTTCGCCGTCACAGGACCAAGCAGCTCAGCCGATCGCAACGACCGCGCAAGGCGCTTCTTCCCAGCCTCAAGTCGACGATGCTTTTGAGTCCTTGGTTGCCCGACCCTTTCAAGAGTGGCTTGGACAGCAGGGTCTTACCCCCTCGCCAGGACAAGAGCCGCGCGTGTTTGTCATTAGAGCTGAGCAGAGCTCCGCGCTTAACCAAGCGATTCATAGTGGCAATGTGGCGGCATCGAGTGAAGCCTTTGGCAGGGTGGCCCAAGGTATTGAGTCTCTCGGCGTCCAGGATGTGAATGCGCTGGTACAACAGGTTCTTCGCGATGCGTACATGCAGAACACTGAGGACCTGCGGGCCTATGCCGAGAAGGTGAAGCACTTCAACGAACAGAAAGCATTCCTCCGCGACCACCTCTCTGACCTTCGTTCATTTACAACGAAGGCTCGTGAGTTTGCGGTGTCCATCGGAATTAGCCAAGTTGATGACCGGAGCACCTGGTCGCAAGATCAAGTCGCTAAGATGGATGAGTTTTTTGCGACCGAGGCGACCAACGGTTTTTCTTCGGCAGCGTTTACTATGGCGCACAACCGAGGCGTTGATACATGCATGGTTGCAGCTCAAGACCTCATTCAGGAGGCGTATGGTACGCCTCTACCATCAAAGATTGAATCGCAATTGAGTGATGCTTTAACCTCGAACGATTCAGACCAAATAAAGGCAGCCCTTACAGTCGTCGCAGGATACCTTTCGTATCTTGGGGATTGTAGCGTTAAAGATGGTAAGTTTGGTCAAGGGGGAGGTTACGATGATGTCCATCACATCACCTCTGAACCAAGTTATGAAGATTTCAGGCATTATATGGATGATGCTGAAAATGCGACAGCGCGCACCAATCTCCACAGCGGTGATGTTGAAATCATCGAGGCAGCTTTTGGCGTCGATCTTGGGATTTCAGGTTCAACGTCGGTTCAAGGAGTTGTTGCGGCAGCCATGAGCCCAGTCAACGATAAGTGGGCGCACCAGATTGTTCATGGGCGAGTCATTTCAACAGCCGAGATAAACCAAGAACTCGCTACGCAAGGGCCGGATAGTCAAGTTGCGTTGGAGATCTTTGGAAGCTCAGGGGCCGCGGCCCAAGCGTATTGGGGCGGGGCACTTGATGGCTCCAATCCGGAGGTGTCGATGAGACTTGAGTTAGGGATGGCCAACGGGGTTCCCCCGCCGGGGGTGTCGACCATAGAGCAGGTTGATGACGAAATCGCGAAGTGGGAAGACAAACTTAATACTATCGGTGACGACGCGCAGCTTGCGAACGTTGACCTCCAGAATATGCTTCAAAAACAGCAACAAACACTGCAAATGATGTCGAATATCTCCAAGTCACTTCACGATACGGCAATGGCAGTTATTCGCAAAATGGGTGGTTAAACTTATGGTGGTTCGGAGACATGTTGGGCTCTGCTTTATAGCAATTCTATTGGTTGGTTGTGGTCAAAGCACTCAAGTCCCGCCAGGGCCTGAGGGCTCAAAAGACTTTGAGTGCTCAGATGAGCTTGATAACGACCAAGACGGACTGATCGACTGTGAGGACCCAGGGTGTGCGTCGTCTCCAAGCTGTCAGGAGCCGGACGATGAGTCCGATACATCTGATCCCACCGATTCGGCAGATACCTCGGATCCGAGTGATCTCAGTGATGCTTCGGATGCTTCTACTTCGAGCGACCCGTCGGACCCCTCAGAGAGCTCAGATGCAAGCGATCTAACCGATCCTTCAGATTCTTCAGATGAAACCGATTCAAGCGACCCTGCATCCAGTAGTGACCCTACCGACAGCGCTGATCCTACCGAATCAAGTGATGTGAGCGATGCGACGGATGGAAGTGATACATCTGATCCAACCGATGCTGCTGATGCTTCCAATGCGTCAGATCCTTCGGATGCTGGGCTCTGTGATGTCCAAGGATTTGGAGATGGCGAAGCGAGTGTCGATAATTCGCTGCCAACCTTTTTAGGTTCTTACAAAGTTCGGCAGTCACCGCTTGAGCCGGGGCGGGTTGATGTGTTGGCGATCCAGATTTACCCTCAGGCACCTTACAATGGTCCCACGTTACCCGGAACGTACACCCTTGATGGGAGCAATTACGCAGACTGCGGCCTTTGTGTGCTGCTCTACGAAGGGTGTGACGCGAATTTGAGCAACTGCGTGAAAACGTTTTTCGCCTCGGAGGGAGAAGTGTTGCTCGACGCGTTGCCGCCTCAGTCTTCTGACTTCGAAGCGACGCTTACCAATGTCGTGCTTGAAGAGGTGACGATTGACCCAATGACGTATACCTCCACTCCGGTCGCCGATGGCAGTCTGTGGTGTATGGATGCCGAGGTCATTCGAGTGTCGGGTGAAGATGTGTCGCTTGGTGAGTTTGAAGTGTGCAGCGGTAGCAATCAGTGTGGGTCTGGTCTGGAGTGCGTTACCAACCCTCTCGATACGACCCGCTCTGCCTGTTTGACACCTTGTCTTGATGATTCGGCTTGCGGGTTTTCAGGCGCTTGCGTTGGGTTTACAGAGTCATCGGCCTACTGCATGTCCCAGAGTGCGGCACGAGACCAGGAGTGTTTTACGAACTTCCAAGTCTGTTCTGATACGACGACAACCTGCAGTCTCACCGAAGTCCGCGGGGAGGATGCCTTCCGCTGTAAGCTCGAATGCGACGCTACCAATGCGACAACCTGCACGAATGGCGAGGCGTGTGTACCGAATGGTTATATTAGTGCGATTGAACTGATTGATGCCGCTGGTCTCGCTGA
>MDTD01049934.1_pt1 | contig 10796 bp, 12 predicted proteins | sample 811221 | NCBI WGS metagenome assembly MDTD01 (sample SAMN05326646, study PRJNA326480) | marine metagenome | isolation source: seawater | place: Pacific Ocean: South West | collected 2011
TAGAACTAGATTAACTCATACGTTAGAGGTCGCGCAATTAGCAAGGTCTGTTGCACGTTATTTAAATTTGAATGATGATTTAGCAGAGGCAATTTCTTTAGCTCATGACCTTGGTCATCCACCTTATGGTCATGCAGGAGAGGATATTTTGCATAAACTAATGAAAAATTATGGAGGTTTTAATCATAATTTACATACATTAAAAATAGTAACAAAAATTGAGAAAAAATATTTAAACTTTGATGGTTTAAATTTAACTTATGAAACTTTAGATGGAATTATTAAGCATAATGGACCATATAAATCAAAAAATGACGTTCCAAATTTAATAAAATCTTTAACTAATGATTTTAATTTTGAAATCGATAAATTTTCTTCATTAGAAGGACAGATTGCTAATATCTGTGACGATATTGCTTACGTTTCCCATGATTTGGAAGATGGCTTAAGATCAAAAATCATTAAAATAGAAGATTTAATTAATTTACCAACAATAGACACATTTTTGTATGAATTTAAAAAAAATAGAATTAATGATGGTAAACTTTTGATTTATTATTTGACAAATAATCTATCTAATTATTTTGTTAATGATTTGGTTAAGAATTCAAAGTCTAATATTATTAAAAATAAAATTAAAACTATTGATGATGTTATTAATTATGGTAAACAAATTATTAAAATGAAAAGTGATACTTATAAAAAACTGCTCTCAATTAAAAATTTTTTATTTAGAAATATGTATAATAATAAAAAAATTTTAGATCAATATTCGTTAATTGATAAAAAATTTAGATTTATGTTTGATATTTACACTAATAATCCAAAAAAACTTCCATTAAAATGGCAAACTAAAAATTATTCAATAACGCAAAATGTTTCAGATAAAATTGTTGCTATTGATGTTTGTGATTATATTGCAAGTATGACTGATAACTATTTTGAAATGAAATCAAAGAGCTTATGATCTTAGATAATTATGAATATATTTAACACCTATTTACGTTATATTAATGAAATAATTCTTGATTTGTTAAGTGAAAATCATGTTTTTTTGAAGGATGTGAAGTTACTAGAAAAAGTTGCAATTGAAGTTCCAAAGGAAAAACGTTTTGGTGATTTATCAACAAATGCTGCATTAATTTTATCTTCTACATTTAAGACAAAACCGATTGATGTAGCAAAAAAATTAAAATCAAAACTTAAAACTCATCGAGACTTCTGTAAAGTTAGTATTGCGAATCCTGGTTTTATAAATTTTACTTTAAAAAAAGATGTTTGGCATAAAATACTTTTTGATTTGTTGAGACTAGGAAAGTGGGAATATGAACAGTTAGGGAAAAATATTAATTTAAATTTAGAATTTGTTTCTGCAAATCCTACAGGTCCATTACATGCAGGTCATGCGAGGGGAGCTGTTGTTGGAGATTGCTTGGCTAAAATACTTGAATTGTCAGGTTTTAACGTATCTCGTGAGTATTATATTAATGATGCTGGTAATCAAATTGATGTTTTAATTAAATCTGTACAGTTAAGGTATTTTGAACAATTATCTGGAGTTAGAGTAAATATTCCTGAAAATTTTTATCCTGGTGATTACTTAATTACGATCGCAAAAAAAATTAAAAATCAATATAATGACACTTTAAAGAAATTAGCTTATGACAAATTCTTTTTAGAGGTGAATGAGCTTGTTATTAATGAAATTTTAAGTTTAATAAAAAAAGATTTGTCAAAACTTGGCGTTCAAATGGATGTTTTTACAAGTGAAAAATCAATAATTAAAAAAGGATATTTAGATAAGGTTTTAAATTTTTTAAATGACAAAAAATTACTTTATGAGGGAGTTTTAGAAAAACCAAAAGGCAAAGCTGATGTTGATGATTGGGAACCAAGGCCACAACTTTTATTTAAATCATCTTTATTTGGAGATGATAGTGACAGAGCATTAAAAAAATCAGATGGTTCTTGGACATATTTTGCTAATGATATAGCTTATCATTTATATAAAATAGAAAAAACTGATGGAGATTTAATAAATATTCTTGGTGCAGATCATTTAGGGTATATTAAGAGAATTGAAAGTGCAGTAAAAGCATTATCTTCTAATAAAATAAAATTCGTTAATAAAGTTTGTGCAATTGTTCATCTTATGGATGATAGTAAAAAAATAAAGATGAGCAAAAGAAGTGGTAATTTTATAATGTTATCAGATCTTATAAATGATTTAGGAAAAGATGTAATAAGATTTATCATGTTAACTAGAAAAAATGAACAAGTTTTGGAATTTGATTTTAAAACAGCATTAGCTCAAAATAAAGATAACCCAGTATTTTATGTTCATTATGCTCATGCAAGATGTAAGTCAATAATTAGAAAATCTAATATGGTTGATCAAAATTACTCCTTGAAAGAAATTAAAATGTTAAAAGATGATAATGAATTATCTTTAATCAAGTTAATTTCACAATGGCCAAGAGTTGTTGAATTATCAGCTAAACATATGGAGCCACATCGTATTTGTTATTACCTAATAGAATTAGCATCTCAATTTCATTCATTATGGAATAAAGGAAAAGTTGATGAAAATTTAAAATTTGTTCATTTAAATGATACATCTATTACAAAATCTAAATTAGCTTTAATTAATTCTGTTATGTTAACAATTAAAAGTGGTTTGAATATTTTATCTATAAATCCGATGGAAGAGATGTAAGATGTTTAGAATATATTTTTATATTTTTGCTATCATTAATTTTTTAGCAGTGACTTGCTTGTTTTTAGTTAGTTTTATTAATACAATTTTTATTAGTGAGGAATTCATTGATATCCCTATAATTAAATCAAGCAATAAAGAAAACTTTATATTACCAAATGAAGTTAAAAATGATAATTATAATTTTAAAATTCTTAATCATGATAATGATAATTTCACTGAACAGTTAAAATCAAAAAATATTGAAATAAAAAAAAGTAGAGATAATACGCATAAAAATTTACTAGATAAAAAAGATATTTCAAAAAAGGATATAAAAAAATTTATAATTCAATTAGGTGTATTTAAAAATAAAAAAAATGCAGATAATCAATTATTAGTTATTAACAAGCATAAAAGACCCTTATTTAAAGAAGTTCAAATAAATTTACATAAAAATAATAATAAAAATAATCTACTTTACTATATTGAAACTAATTCAATCACAAAAATTAATGCTATAAATTTATGTGATTTTTTTAAGAAAAAAAAAATTAATTGTATAATAAAAATAAAAAAATAAATGTCTAATAATTATTTTGATAAAAATATTTTGGAATTAAAAATTGAAGGGTTCGAGGGCCCTATTGATTTGTTACTATCTTTAGTTAAAGATCAAAAAATTGATATATTAAAAATTAAGATACTACCTTTAGCTGAACAGTATTTAGAGTTTTTAAAAAAAATGATTAAAAAAGATTTGGAGATTGCTGCCGAATATTTGGTTGTTGGTTCTATTTTAGCATTTATAAAATCAAGAGAATTATTACCTAAAGAAGAAAATGAAAATGAAGATATTGATGATTTATCTGAAAAATTAAAGTTTCAAATAATTAAGTTGGCTGAATTTCAAAAGTTATCTAAAAATTTACTTTTAAGAAAACAATTAGGAATAGATTTTTTTAAAAGAGGCCAGTATGAAATATTTAGCAAAAAAATTAAATATAAATATGAATTATCTCTTTATGAATTAACAAAAAATTATGCTAATGTTGTTTCTAAAGAAGATAATTCTAAAATGACAATTGCAGTAAGTAAATTATTTACAGTTGAAAAAGCTATAAATAATTTAAAAAATTCTTTTAGTAATTTTAAAGAATGGAATCATTTGTTTTCCTTTTTACCAAAAAATATAAAAGATAAGTTGGAAATAAAATCTGCATACGCATCCTATTTTGTAGCATCTTTAGAATTGGCAAAAGATGGTTACGTATCTTTAAAGCAGGATACAGATATAAATGATTTACAAATGATTAAAAATGACTTAACCATGTAAAAAAATGAACGAAACTGAAATACTAGACAACAAAATTAAGTTAAAATTGTTAGAAGCATATATTTTTGCTTCTCCAGAGCCTGTTCAGTTTAGTTTGTTAAAACAATTTGAAAATAATGATGATAATTTGATTTTTCTACTTAAAAAGTTAGAAGAAAAATTTCAAGATTTTGGTTTTAATCTAATTAACATAAATAATTCTTACTGTTTTAGAACTTCTGAAGAAGTTTCACAACTTTTAAATATTGAGCAAGAAGCCTCTAAACAACTCTCCAGAGCTGCAACAGAAACCTTAGGGATTATAGCATATCATCAACCAATAACACGTCCTCAAATAGAAGAAATCAGAGGCGTCAGTTTAAGTAAAGGAACATTAGATATTCTATTTGAAATTGGTTGGGTGAAGCCCGGTAAAAGATTAGAATTACCGGGAAGACCGTCAACTTGGGTGACAACAAATAAATTTTTAGATCACTTTGGTTTGTCCAATATCAATGAATTACCTGGATTAGAAGAATTAAAAGATTCAGGTTTATTAAATTTTGAGAATAAAGTTTTCCAAGATCCATCAGAAGAAAACTCTATAAGTAATAATGATTAAGATTAAAAATCTAAATCATTTTTTTAAAAATAAACAAATACTAAAAGATTTTTGTTTAGAAATATATCCTAATTCAGTAACTTCTATTCTTGGTCCATCTGGATCTGGCAAAACAACTCTTCTTAGGTTAATTTGTGGTCTAGAAAACTTACAATCGGGGAAAATTGAATTTCAAAATATCAATAAAATTTCTATTTTGGAAAGTAACTATCATAATAGATTAGCATTTGTATTTCAAGATAGTGCACTATTTCCACATTTAAATATAATAGAAAATATTTATTATGGATTATCTAAATTAGATCATAATACTAAAAGTAGGATTGATCGATTGATTAATGATTATAATTTAAATAAAATAAAGTCCCTTTTTCCTCATCAACTGTCAGGTGGACAAAAACAACTAGTTGCTCTTTTAAGGGGGTTAGCATCAAATCCAAACATAATATTGTTAGATGAACCATTTGCAAATCTTGATACAAGGTTAAGAGAGAAATTAAGGGATAAAGTATTAAATATCTTAAAAGATCATAACATAACAAGTATTATTGTAACTCATGATTCTAATGAAGCTATGTATATGTCAGATTATATTGCTATTTTAAAAAGTGGAAAAGTTCAGCAATACGGAAAACCAGTAGATCTCTACACTAGACCAAAGAATAGGTTTGTAGCAGAGTTTTTTGGTGAAATTAACGTTATATGTGGACAAAATATTAATGGTCAACTTGAGACACCTTTAGGATCTTTTCATTTAAATAATAATAGTTCAAAAAAAAAATATCTTTTAGTTATAAGGTGCGAAGGAATAAAAGTTATAGATTCAAAAGATGATAGTAGTTTAATTTCTTTAAAAAGATTTATTAATTTAGTTAAATCCCCAAACAATGGTAGAATCATAGAATCAAAATTTTTAGGCGGTAGTACAATCGTTCACGTGGCGTTAAAGGGTAAGCATAACAATAATTTACAAATCAAAATTCCAGGAATAAATTATTTTAAAAATAATCAAATTGTAAGCTTGTATACAGATGTTAATTATAGTTATATATTTGAAAGTTAGTATGTTTTTATTTTTATGGAGGTTTTATGGGTTTTACTAGTATATGGCATTGGGTAATAGTATTAATCGTGGTTTTAGTACTGTTTGGTGGTAAAGGTAAACTATCTGCACTAATGGGTGATTTTGGAAAGGGCCTAAAAAACTTTAAAGATCAAATAAAGTCAAAAAATAATAATGATGAAATTGAAGATAAGCCATTGAAAAAAGCAAAAAAAGCAAATATTTCAAAAGCTAGAAAAACTAGAAAAAAAACTTAGAGTTAAGAACTAATCATTATGCTTGATATTGGATGGCAAGAATTTACTCTGGTAGCATTTATTTTACTTATTATTGTTGGTCCAAAAGATTTGCCAAAAGTTTTAAAATCGATATTTAGATTTGTTGATAAAATTAAAAATTATGCTTATGATTTCAAAAGTTCAGTTAATGAAATGAATGATGAATTAGAACTTTCTGAATTAAGAAAAGATGTTTTAGAAATAAAAGAAGATAATACATTAGTTGAAACAAAAAAAACTATTATAGATGCAAATAACGAATTTAAGAATATAAAGAAAACAATTAAATCACGAAAAAAGATAAAAAAAAAATAACTATTTCATATGACAAAAGTTGAAAATGATTTAGAAAAAATGTCTTTATTAAGTCATTTGATAGAATTAAGAAAAAGATTATTAAGCGTAACAATAGTATTTTTGTTATTATTTTTTATTTGTTTCATAAAATTTACTGATAATAACCAAAATATTGCTGATTTAGTTTATGTCTTTTTACAACAACCTTTGGCTGATAAAATTGCTGAAACGGGTGGAAGGATGATTTTTACAGCTTTACATGAGGGTTTTTTTACTCAAGTTAAAGTTGCCTTTTTTATTTCGATGACAATCGCATTTCCAATATTATTAATTCAATTATGGAAATTTATTGCACCAGGTTTATATAAAAATGAAAAAATGATTTTTTTACCATTTTTAATTGCAACACCTATTTTGTTTTTTCTTGGCGGATGTATGGTTTATTATATAGTAATACCGCTAGCTTGGGATTTTTTTATATCATTTCAAATAACTGGTATTGATGGTTCTTTACCAATAGAGTTGGAGCCAAGGATTTCAGAATACTTGTCTTTGGTTATGAAATTGATTTTTGCATTTGGTATTTGCTTTGAGTTACCTGTTTTACTCCTGCTTTTGACTAAAAGTGGAATAATGACACCAGAAGATTTAGCAAATAAAAGAAAGTATGCTATATTGATATCTTTTGTTGTTGCAGCCATACTAACTCCACCAGACGTTATTTCACAAGTTCTATTAGCTTTACCAATGATTATTTTATATGAGTTTTCAATTATATTATCTAAATTAAATTACAAGAAATAAAATCAAGAGATTATTATGCATGATATAAAATTTATTAGAAATAACCCTAAGAATTTTGATTATCAGATGAAAAGTAGAAATGTTAATGTCAGCTCAGAAGAGATATTAAATATCGATAAAAACAATAGATTACTTATCTCAAGCCTTCAAACTATTCAGGAAGAAAGAAATGCCCTATCAAAAAATATTGGTAAGTTGATAAAAGATGGAGAAGATACTACTAAAGTTCAAGAAAATGTTAAAATATTAAAAGATCAAATTTCTTTAGTAGATGAAAAAATAAAAGAGGGAGAAAATAAATTAAACACTATTCTAATTAATTTACCGAATTTATTAGATGATGATGTGCCAAGTGGAATTAATGAACATGATAATAAAACTTTAAGATTTTGGGGAACAAAACCTAAATTTTTATTTCTTCCAAAAGATCATGTTAATTTAACAAAAAATGATAAATTAAATTTTGAATTAGGATCAAAAATTTCAGGAAGTAGATTTGTAATTATAAAAAATGATTTAGCTATGTTAGAAAGAGCTCTTATTAACTTTATGCTTGATACAAATATTAATAAATTCGGAAGAGAGGAAATTTCTCCTCCATACATAGTTAATTCAACTTCATTGTTTGGAACAGGTCAATTACCCAAGTTTAAAGATGATTTGTTTAAAACAGATAATGATAAATGGTTAATACCAACATCTGAAGTGCCTCTTACAAATATTGTCAGAGATGAAATTTTAAATGAAGACAATTTGCCAATAAATTTTGTTTCTTATTCACCATGTTTTAGATCTGAAGCTGGTGCAGCTGGAAAAGACACAAGAGGAATGATACGTCAACACCAGTTTTCAAAAATTGAAATGGTATCAATTGTACATCCAAAAGACTCTGATTTTAAATTAGAGGAAATGACTAATCATGCAGAATATATTTTAAAAGAACTAAATTTACCATATAGAGTTGTTTTGTTATGTAGCGGAGATACTGGTTTCTCTTCAAAAAAAACTTATGATATTGAAGTATGGTTACCAGGTCAGAATAATGGATCAGGATGTTATAGAGAAATATCATCTTGTTCAAATTGTGGTGATTTTCAAGCAAGGCGAATGAATGCAAGATTTAGAAGCAAAGAAAATAAAACATTAAATTTTGTGCATACTTTAAACGGTTCTTGTCTTGCAGTTGGCAGAACAATGATTGCAATAATTGAAAATTATCAAAATTCAGATGGTGACATTATTATACCAGAAGTTTTAAGACCATATATGCAGAATAAATTAAAAATTAGTTTGTAATAATGCAAATAAATAAAGTTTTAATTACAAATGACGATGGATATAATTCTTATGGAATAAATTTGTTAGCAGAAATTCTTAAGAAATATGTTAGAGAAATATATATTGTTGCACCTAAAAACAATATGTCTGGATCAAGTAGATCAATATCATTAAAAAATGAAATTAATTTTGAGCAAATAAACTCTTCATCTTGGGTTATCGATGGTACGCCGACTGATTGTGTGATTTTTGCTCTTAATTTTATTTTTAAAAATAATAAACCTGATTATATTTTTTCTGGCATTAATGCAGGAACAAATATTGGAGACGAAATCTCGTATTCCGGTACTGTAGGGGCTGCTTTTGAAGGTGCCTTAAGGGGTGTTCCAAGTTTAGCGGTTAGTCAAGAAATAACAAATAATGAAAATAATTATTTAATATCAAAAACTTTTTTGCCAATTATATTTACTGACGTAATAAAGGCCTTTTCTAGTAAAAATTTGTTACTTAATTTAAATTTTCCAAATTGTAATAAGGAAAATGTAAAAGGGTTAAAAATAGTTACTTGTGCTAATCAAAAATTATCAGATGAAATTTTCGTAGATAAACAAAAATCAGTGTTTTCAATTGGAAAAATGAATACATTTAATAACTTAAAAGATGATGATTTAAATGCATTGAAAAATTGTTATATCACATTAAGCTCAATCTTAACTAATTTAACTAATAAAATTTTAAAAGATTGATATGATTTTTAAAAATAATCTCAAATTGATTTCTTATTTAAGGTCATTTGGTATTTTTGATACAAGTATAATTTCTGCTATCGAGGCAATACCTATTGAACTATTTAATAATGAACAAAAAATAGAAAATAAATTAATTAAAAATAATTTTAACAATCAACTATATCAAAAATATTTTAGATCCTATTTGTGCGCTATAATAGCAAAAAAATTACAATTAAAGTCTCATGAGAAAATATTAGATATTGGTTCAGGAACAGGTTATTTTACAGCAGTTTTTTCAAAATTATCCAGAAATGTTTTTTCAATTGAAAAAATTAGATCTTTACATGTTTTAGCAATTAATAATTTTAAAAAACTAAAATTAACTAATATAAAATCAAAATGTGAACACGATATAAATACTTGGATAGAAGAAGCCCCATTTGATAAAATTTTTATTTCTGGTTTGGTTGAAAATAATTCTAATTTAATAAAACAAATAAATAGAAATGGTAGACTTATTATGCCAATATTATTATCTTCTAATAATCAAATTTTTCAATTATTTAAAGTTGATAAAAATAAATCATTGACTAAAATTGAAGATATATGTGAAGTGAATCTTGATTCTTTGAATAAATATTAATTATGACACGTTTATTAATTTTTTTTCTTATAACTCTAATTTCTGGATGTAACCCTAAACCTATTTTTCCCTTGACCGAAAAAGAATTATCAAATGTTCCTATAAAAAATTTTTCTGTAGAAAAACTTAAATTTCCAAATGATGGTTATTTAATTGTTAAAGATGGTCAATCTATATATGATATAGCAAATTCATATAATGTTTTGCCTCAAGAAATTATAAGAGCTAATAATTTGAAAGCTCCTTTTGAGTTATTTAAAGGCCAACAAATTTTTTTGCCTTATCCTCTTATGCATTTAGTTAAAAATAATCAAACTATATATGATATCTCAGTAATTCATGCAGTATCTCAATCTGATATTGTTGAAATAAATAATTTAAGAAAGCCATTCAAACTTATTCCAAATGTTCAGATTAAAATTCCTTTGCGAAAAGATTATTCAGTTTTAGGTTTAGCTAACAAAATTAAAATTAATAAAAAATCAAATCCCATTTTAATATCTAAATCAAATTCCAAATTTCTTTTTCCCGTAAATGGTAAAATAGTTAAAAAATTTGGACCATTTGATAATGGAAACCAGCACAATGATGGGATTAATATTTTATCATTAACTAATCAATCTATTAAAGCTTCTATGAATGGAAAAGTTGCATTTGTAGGTTCAAATTTGAAGTCTTTTGGTAAAATGATATTAATTAAACATGACAGTCAATTTGTCACAGCTTACGCAAGAATTAATGAATTCCATGTAGCTGAAGGAGACTTTGTAAAAAAAGGGCAAACTATAGGTAGAATGTATAAAGACAATATAATACATTTTCAAATTAGAAAATCGAGAAACCCAATCAATCCAAGTTTGTATGTTAATTAATATTAATTTTTTTATTTAATTCTCCTGCGAGCTGAAGAATAAATTGCCAAGCAACTCTACCTGATCTGGCACCTCTGGTAATTGACCATTCAAGAGCTTTTGATCTAAGAATTGATTTTTCAATATTTAATTTAAATTCTTCAACATAGCCGTAAACAATATCTAAATAAATATCTTGAGATATATTGTGGAAACCGA
>MDTD01200622.1_pt1 | contig 10796 bp, 8 predicted proteins | sample 811221 | NCBI WGS metagenome assembly MDTD01 (sample SAMN05326646, study PRJNA326480) | marine metagenome | isolation source: seawater | place: Pacific Ocean: South West | collected 2011
CCGCAATCATCTACAACTGCATCACCACCACAAACGCCTGCACAATCTTCGACGTTACCATCACAGTCACATGCGCCATCTGCAATACCATCACCATTACATTCACCACATTCATCCAGTACACAAGGCAATTCAATGCATTCACCCGCTTCGAATTCAATACCTTCAGCAGATGGATTCGATACTATTAAATTTGTTAAACATGCTTGCTCAGAGTTTAATGTAACATCAAGATTAGTTAATACACCTGAACCGGCAGATATAGAATTTCCTGATAGTGAAATTCCAAGAATTGCAGTTGAGCCCACAGTAATATCAAATCCTGCAGCTTCAGCAGCACCACCTGTAGCGCTGCTTACAGTAGCGCCTGTAACGCTAAATTGGAACCCGCCAATATTTGTATTAGTAGAATATAAAACCTCTATAGAATTTTCTGTTGCTGCACCTAAGTAGATTGTGTTATCTAGACAACTTGTACCATCTCCTGCACATTCTCCACATTCATCTACTACGCCAAAACAATCATCAGCATGATCACAAATTAAATCTCCATCTTCGTCACCACATGGTAATTGTACACAGCCACCACCCTCAAATTCCATAGCTTGAGCTGATGGATCTGATACTATAATATTATCTAAACAAGCTTCACTTGCTTGATTGTATGATATGTCAAGAGAGGTTAAAATACCAGTACCTGCTGGAATTGCTTCACCTGAGAAAGAAACTCCAAGTATAGCTGATGAGCCAATTGTAATATCAAAGCCTGCAGCTTCAGCTTCTCCTCCTGATGAACTAATAATATCTACACCTGTTAAACTAAATTGAAAACCACCAATACTTGCGTTACTTGAATACAATACTTCAATTGAATTTTCTGTTACTTCCCCTAAATAAATTTTATTTTCTAAACAACTTGTTCCATCACCTTCACAAACGCCACACTCATCTATATTTGCGTCACCACCACACTGGCCTGAACAATCTTCAATATTACCATCACAGTCACATGCGCCATCTGCAATACCATCACCATTACATACGCCACATTCATCATATTCTCCAACACAATCATCAACTTCATCACAAATACCATCTTCATCTAAATCATCACAAGTAGATGGCTCTGGCAATTCAACACAATCTCCAGCTTCAAAAGCAAGTGAGGAACCAGCTGAATCTGAAACAACAATATCATTAATACATGCTTCTGAAGGTTCAAAATATGGAGCAATAGATAAAGTTGTTAATAATCCTGTTCCAAATGGGATGGATCCTGCGCTAAATGAAACACCTAAAATTGCAGCTGAACCAACTGATACTTCAAAACCTGCGTCTTCTGCAGCTCCACCTGAAGCACCCGTTATTGTAGCACCCGAAATACTAAACTGAAACCCACCAATATCCTGTGAACTTGAATATATAATTTCCATTGAATTTTCTGTCACTGAACCAATTGACAACAATGAAGGAAGTACAGGAATATCTGAGCAATCACCTGCGCTAAAAGAAAGAGCTGAGCCTGTAGAATCAGAAACAACAACATCTGTAACACAAACTTCTGTGACCTCAGAATTATAATCAAAATTTAAAGTTGTTAATAAACCTGAACCAGCAGGTATTGATGAACCAGAAAATGATACACCTAAAATAGCAACAGAACCAACAGATACATCAAATCCAGCATCTTCAGCTGCGCCTCCAAATGCATCATTAACACTTAAACCTGAAAGACTAAATTGAAAACCACCAATTTCTTCTGAACTAGAATACATTATTTCCATCGAATTTGGCGAAACAGAACCTATTGAAATAATTTCAGGCAAACATGATGTTCCGTCACCATTACAAATTTCACAATCATCTAAAACTGATGAGCCACCGCATTCTCCAGCACAATCAATGACAGTATCTCCATTACAAACACCTGAACAATCATATGAACCAACACACTCATCAGAGTGGTCACAAACTAAATCAGAATCAGAGTCATTACATGGAAGAGAAACGCAATCGCCACTTTCAAATGATAAAGTCGAGCCAGAGGTACTTGAAACAACCAAATCTGTTAAACAGGCATCAGATGCTGAGGAGTATGAATCTAATGCTAAAGTTGTTAAAAGTCCTGAACCTGCCGGAATAGAATCAGCTGTAAATGAAACACCTAAAATTGCAGATGATCCAATAGAAATTTCAAAGCCTGCATCTGCTGCAGCTCCTCCTGATGATGAAGTAGCTGTTGCTCCTGTCAAACTAAATTGAAATCCACCAATTGCATCAGAGCTAGAATATAAAATCTCCATTGAATTTTCAGTAACTGCGCCTATTGAAAAAATTTCAGCAATTGAATAACATTGTCCTGAATCTGAATCAAGAGATGAACCACTTGCACTTGATATCACTAATTCTTCAAGACATACATCAATGGGGTCTGATTCAAGTTCTAATGTAGTTAAAACACCTGTACCAGCTGGAATAGATTCAGCTGTAAAAGATACACCTAGAATGGCAGATGAACCTATCGAAATATCAAATCCTGCGTCTTCAGCTGCACCTCCATAAGCATTAGTAGCCACAGCACCATCAAGACTGAATTGAAAACCTCCAATTGGTTCTTCACTTGAATAAAGAACATCAATTTTATTACCATCAGCGTTTCCAAGGTTTATGCTTGCAGTCATTGAAAGGCTAAACATAATTATTGAAACAAATAAAAATTTAAAAGTTGATTTAACTAAAGAATTAGACTCCATTATCATTTCTCCTCCGTAAGTAATGAATGTTTTTAATTTTTTTCGTGCTAAAATCTATTATTCTGAATCCCAAAACAGAATTTTTATAAAAAAACAATATAATAAATTTTCTCTCTATCGAGAAATACGCACTTTATAGACTTAAAGATACTTAATTTTTGACTAAAAATGCAAACCATTTATTAAATAGTATTCAGTTCTATAAAATCAATTGAAAATATTAATTATAATTAAAAATTTGTGTGACTCAAAACACAAAGATTAAAGGTATCAGATATGATCTATAAAAATATTGTATTAAAATTCACCCATTACAGAAAGCATTATTGCATTTTGAGCGTGCATTCTATTTTCTGCTTGGTCAAATATTATAGAATAATCTGCATCACAAACAGAATCAGTGACTTCAATACCTCTTTCTGCTGGCAAACAATGCATAAAAAATGTGTTTTTACCTGTTGAATCCATTAACTTATCATTAACTTGAAATTTTGAAAATAATTGTCTACGTTTTTCAGCTTCTTCTTTTTGACCCATTGATGCCCATACATCAGTATAAATTACATCACTATCTTTAACAGCTTCAAAAGGATTATGATGAATTTCTACTTTTGAAATACCAATTTCATTAACCTTATTAACAAGTGTCATATCAGGTTCAAAACCCTCTGGACAAGCAACATTAAAATGAAATGGGATTCTCATAGCTAACATCAACCAAGAGTGTACAATGTTATTACCGTCACCAACATATGTAACTTTTAAATTTTCAAGATTACCTCTATGTTCTAAAACAGTAAATATATCTGCCATAATTTGACAAGGATGATTAAAATCAGTTAATCCATTAATCACAGGAACAGTTGCATGTTTTGCTAAGTCTAAAATGTGTTGATGATCAAATAATCGAGCCATAATTATATCATTGAAACGACTAAGTACTCTTGCTATATCTTCTGTAGACTCTCTTTTACCTATACCAATATCATTTGGGCCTAAAAATAATGCATGTCCGCCTAAACGATAAAAACCTGTTTCAAATGAAACTCGAGTTCTTGCTGATGGTTTTGCAAAAATCATAGCTAATGTTTTCCTATCAAAGGGTATGTATTTATCTCTTTTTTTAAACTTATTTTTAATCCATTTTGATTTATCTAAAAGTTCGTGAATTTCATCAGCTGTTAAATCTGATATATGAATGAAATCTTTTTTCAATTTAGTTCCTTTCTTAACCTAGCGGTTTGATAATTTAAATCTTCTCTGTATTTAGAAACAGTTCTTCTTGCAATTTTAAGACCTTCTTTTTTTAGTAATTCAGCCAGCTCATTATCACCGTATGGTTTATTTTTATCCTCGTTATCAATAATTTCTTTTAGTTTTTGCTTAACATTTTTTGATGAAATAGCGCCATCTTTTGTTTCTATTGCTTCAGAAAAAAAGAATTTTAGCTCTTTAATGCCCCATGGCATCTGTACATATTTTTCTTTTGTTGCTCTGCTGATAGTTGAGATATCCATATTTAAATCTTCTGCAATATCTTTTAAAATCATCGGATTTAAATCTTTTTGATTTACATTGAAATAATCATTTTGCCTATTGATAATACATGCCATAATTTTTTGAATGGTAATATTTCTAAGTTTAACAGCTTCAATTAACCATTCAGCAGATTGTATTTTTGATTTTAAAAAAATTTTAACATCTTTTTTTTGGTTTTTATCCTCCAACATTTTCAAATAATTTTCGCTAATAAGTAAATTTGGACAACTTCCATCATTAACAACAACATTCCATTTTTCATCGATTTGTTCTATAAACAAATCAGGTACAATAGTGTTTTTCTTGTAATCTGTTTCATTTATCATAGACCGAGGGTTTGGGTTTAATTGAGAAATGAGATTAATTGCATTTTGAAGTTTATCCTTATTGCAGTCTAATTTCTTCATAATCTTTTCATATCTTTTGTTCATAAAATCATCAAAATAATCATTGATTATTAATGAAGCAGTATCAGATATTTTGTAAACATTCAATTGTGCCGCTAAACATTCCTGTATATTTGATGATGCTAAACCGGGAAATTCCGAATACTTAATTTTTTTTTGCACTTCAATGACAGATTGATTTGGTAAATTTAGTTTATCAGATATTAACTCTATATCAATTGACAAATAGCCCTGTTCATCTAAATTTCCAATTATTTGTTCAGCAATTAATAACTCATCATCCGATAAATTATCATCTCTAAGTGCTAATAAAACCTGTTCTGATAATGTTGATTGACTTTGTATGTTTGAAGTAAAATCAGAATTATCTAATTTACTTGATGATTTAATTGTCCAATCTTGATTTTCTTCATCTTCATTTTCTGATATTTCATTTTCAACTTGTGCTTCAGCATCATCATGTAATTCTATTTCAGGTTCTACTATCTCAAGAGCAGGATTTACTTCAAGCTCTTGATAGAGTCTAGTTTCAAGCATCATAGAATTTAACTGAAGAATATTTGCTTTTATTAATTGCTGCGGTGATAAAATAGCATTTTGTTGCTGCTTCTGTGTAATCTTTGGCTTACTCATTAAAATCAAACCTAAAATTTTGTCCTAAGTATTTATCTCTAACTTCGGGGTCATTGGCTAATTCCATTGATGAGCCTGATTTTAGAATTGTACCATTATATATTAAATAAGATCTATCTGTTATAGATAATGTTTCCCGAACATTATGGTCTGTAATTAAAATCCCAATTCCATCATCTTTCAGTTTTTTAATTATATTTTGAATATCTTCAACTGCAATAGGATCAATGCCTGCAAATGGCTCATCCAAAAGTATGAAATCTGGATTTAAAATTAATGTTCTAGCTATTTCTGTTCTTCTTCTTTCTCCACCAGATAAATGTTTGGCTATGCTTTTTCTTATGTGTGTGATTGAAAATTCCTCAAGTAGTTCTTCTAGTTTTTCATTTTGTTTTTTCTGATCTAAATTCGAAAACTCAAGAACTAATTTTAAATTATCCTCAACGCTCAAATCGGTAAATATTGAAGGTTCCTGGGCAAGATAACCTAAACCAAGGCGTGCCCTTTTGTCCATACTTATATTTGTTATATCATTATTTGAGATAGAAATTGATCCTGATGAAACTTTTATCATACCTGTGATCATATAAAATGTCGTGGTTTTTCCAGCACCATTTGGACCAAGCAAGCCAATGACTTCTCCTTTATCTAATTTAATTGATACATCTGAAACAACAGCTCTTTGCCCATATATCTTTTTTAAATTATTTGCCTCTATAGATTTTGTAGACATCAAAAACAACCTTCATTTATTTTTCCTTCAATATTATAAAATATATAATTTGATAAATTCATATCTGATTCAAAACCTTTTGATTTTTGAATACATTGGGAATCATCAAGCATTTTTAAAATAGTAACTTCCTTGTCTGATAGAATTCGCTTGGCATTATTATCCCATAAAACTTCATCACCTAGTAACATTAAATTTGTTTCAGGAGAATAAACTACAACATGACCTTTTGCTAACATATTATTATATCTATTACTTATTTGTGCAGAATCAGCATATAGCACAGAAGATAATTGATTCATATTATTGTAAAAATCAGCCTTGATATTGCCATCATTTTCATGTACAGAATTGACCATATTAATTATATTATTAAAGTCATGCTCGTGAGACATTGCAATAAGTAATTTCCTTCTAATTTCTTTGCTGCTTAAATGATCAGCTTTTAAGTAAATCTGATTTTCATCTTTGAATAATTTTTTTGAAAATGCATTTACTACTTTATGATCAGCTTTTGTTATAATAATATTCGTTTCATTTAATACATCTAAATCTTTAAAGCCATACTTTGTTTTATCATTTGAATCAGAACAAGACATAAATAATACTATTAAAAAAAAATAAATATTAAAAAAATTAAGCATTGTAAATTTCTTTTCTCATTTTTTCAAAAACTTTATCGTAAATACCTTTTGCTTTTAATAGATTTTGAGCAACTTCGACTAAAACTCCCTCACCACCAGATTTATTTGTTACAATATCAGATACCTCTTTTACCTCAGGGTGTGCATTTGGAACAGATACAGATACTAAAACTTTCTCCATTACAGGAATATCAACAAATCCATCACCAATATATAGAACATCCTCATATTTTAAATGAAATTTTTCTAAAATTTTATCTAGAGCACTGACTTTATTTATGGTACCTTGAATATAGTACTCAACTTTGAGTTCATTCAATCTAGTAGACGTTGCATCAGAATTTCTTGCAGAAATAAATGATATAGGTATCTCTGCTAATCTAAGGAGAGATGTACCTAGTGCATCTTCTACATGAAAAGTTTTGAATTCCTGTTTTTTTGAAACAATGATAGTACCATCAGTTAATATACCATCAACATCCGATATTACAATCTTAACTTTAGATAATTTTTTAACTAAATTTTTATCCATGCTTTTTTTTAATTGAGGCCTTGATAAAATCTTTAAACAGAGGGTGAGTATTTACAATTCTACTTTTAAGTTCTGGATGGAATTGTACTCCTACAAACCAAGGATGGTTTGCAATTTCAATAATTTCAACCAAATCTAATTTAGAATTTATACCAGAAATGACTAATCCTGAATCTTTTAAACTTGATCTGTATTTATTGTTGAATTCATACCGATGCCTGTGTCTTTCATTGATTTTTTGTTGGCCATATGCATTGTAAGATTTAGTATTCTGTTCAATATTACAGGAGTATTGTCCAAGTCTCATTGTTGCACCTTTATCTATAATATTTTTTTGTTCATTCATTAAATCAATTACTGGAAATGGAGTATTTGAATCAAATTCTGTACTGTTTGCTTTACCCATTTCGCACACATTTCTAGCAAATTCTATTACAGCACATTGCATGCCCAAACATATACCAAAAAATGGTATATTGTTTTCTCTTGCAAACTTAGCTGACATAATTTTTCCTTCAATGCCTCTATCTCCAAATCCTCCAGGTATCAAAATTCCATCGATATTTTCAAATCCTGTATAATCTTGATTTTTTTCTAATGATTCAGTGTCAATCCATTTTATTTTAACTTTCGAATCATTTGTAATGCCAGCATGTATAAATGCCTCAAGTATACTTTTATATGCATCATGCAAACTATTATATTTACCACAAACAGCTATGGTTACTTCATACTTAGGTTTTTTGTAAGTATTTATAGATTGTTCTAAGAAATTAATTTGTGTGTGAACAAAACTATTATCTATCCCAAGAATATCAATAACCGTTTTGTCAAAGCCTTGTTTATATAAAACAAGTGGAATTTCATAAATTGTATTAACATCAGGAGATTCAAAAACATGACTGTTCTCTACATTACAAAAAAGTGCTAACTTCTTTTTTAAATCATCTCTTAAATGGTGATTATGTTCAGTTCTGCATACGAGAATATCAGGTGCTAAACCAATCTCTCTTAAAGTCATAACACTGTGCTGAGTTGGTTTTGTTTTCATTTCTCCTGCTGCTTCAATATAAGGTAAAAGAGTAGTATGAATGACTAATGAATTTTTTCTTCCTTCTTCTAAAATCATTTGTCTAATTGCCTCATAAAATGGCAAACCTTCAATATCACCTACTGTTCCACCCACTTCAGTGATAACAACATCAAATTCATCTGATTTATCAACGTCTTTTATTCTTTTTTTAATTTCATCAGTAATGTGAGGAATAACTTGAATTGTCTGACCGAGATAGTCACCCTTACGCTCTTTTTCCAATACATCCCAATAAACTCTACCAGAAGAAGTAGTATTATTTTTAGTTAAAGATTCATCAATAAATCTTTCATAATGACCTAAATCAAGATCTGTTTCAGAACCATCATCAAGAACAAAAACTTCTCCATGTTGATATGGATTCATAGTTCCAGGATCAACATTAAGATAAGGGTCAAGTTTTTGAATGGTAACCTTCATACCAAGAGACTTGAGCAAATATCCAAGAGATGATGCTACTATTCCTTTACCTAAACCAGAAATAACACCTCCAAAAACAAAAATATATTTTTTGTTATTCATCATCTTCCTTATCTAAAATACTTGGAACTTTGATGTAATGACCAAATGTATCAGGACAATTATCGATAAATTTTTTTTTATCAATACATTCTTGAGGCTCATCTTTCCTAACAACATTAATATTATCTGTAATATGAGTTAAGGGCTCAACATTTGATGTATCAACCCTAGAGATAACATTAAAATATTCTAAAATATTATTCATTTCATTTGCATAATAATCTATTTTATCATCTTCTATTTCTAATTTAGATAATTTAGCAATATGTTTTACTTCTTTGGCTGTTACTTTTTTGTTTGACATTCCTTAATCCTATTGAAGATATAAAATTTAGTCAATTATGATATATTTTATATATTACTATATAGTTTTTTTAATAAGATTCTATTATGAGTAATATAACAAATTTATTAGACACATCTAAATCTCATTTAAAAATTTTTAAAGCTGCAAGCCACGCTGCAGAGAAACTCAATTATAAGGCATACATTGTAGGTGGCTATGTAAGAGATTTATTGCTAAACAAAAATTTTAAAGAAATTACAGATATAGATATTACTGTAGATGGAAATTATTTAAAATTTGCTAAAGCTTTAGCAAGAGAGCTTAATATGAAAAATATTGTTCCATTTGAACAATTTAGAACAGCAAAAATCATGGGTGAAACCAATGATATTCAAATTGAAATTGCTCAAACAAGGAAAGAGTCTTATTATATACAATCCAGAAAGCCAGTTGTTGAAAAAGCATCTCTTGAAGATGATTTATACAGAAGAGATTTTACAATTAATGCAATTGCTGCATCTCTAAATCATGATAATTTTGGAGAGTTAATCGATCCCTTGAAAGGTATAAAAGATTTAAATAAAGGTATGATAATAACCCCATTGGATCCCGATGAAACGTTTAGTGATGACCCCTTGAGAATGCTACGTGCAATAAGATTTGCATCACAGTTAAAATTTGAAATTGCTCCAAATATTCTTGACAGTATATTTAGAATCAAGAATAGAATTGAAATTATATCTTGGGAAAGAATTACAGAAGAAATAATTAAATCGTTAAAAACTGATAAACCAAGTGTTGCATTTTATCATTTCAAAGATACAGGATTATTAAATTATATATTTCCAGAACTCGATGTCATGTCAGGTATTGAAAATATAAATGGTATGTCACATAAAGATGTTTTTATTCACACATTACAAGTAGTAGATAATGCTGCAAAGCTTAGTCCTAAAATGGAAATCAGATTTGCAGCACTGGTTCATGATATAGCAAAACCTCCAACAAAAAAATTTGATGAAAAAAAAGGTTGGAGTTATCATGGACATGAAGAAATAGGAAGAAGAATGATAAGAAATGTTGCAGCAAGAATGAAAATTTCGAATCAATTACGTGACTATTTAATGAATTTAACTAAACTTCATTTGAGACCTATAGCTCTAGCAAAAAAAAATATAACTGATAGTGCTATTAGAAGATTAATTTTTGATGCTGGTGATAATATTGATGATTTAATGATACTTTGTAGATCAGATATAACTACAAAAAATGAATTTAAAATTAAAAAATATCTATCAAATTTTACCAAAGTTGAGGAAGCAATGCAAAACGTTAAATTAAGAGATGAGCTTAAAAACTTTCAGCCCCCAATATCTGGTGATGAAATTATGAGAATGCTTAATATTAAAGCGGGTAAAAAAGTAGGTTTAATTAAAAATAATATTAAAGATGCTATTCTAGATGGTAAAATTAAAAATAATTATGAGGATGCCTACAACCACATGATATCAATTAAAGATGACATTTTATAATAGATTAAAATTTCTAATTAATATAAAAAAGCCCTGTATTTCTACAGGGCTTTTTAGTTTTAAAATGTTACTGTTAATTACTTAACTAGTAAGACTTTTTGTATATCAACACTAGATGATGA
>MDTD01117770.1_pt1 | contig 10795 bp, 11 predicted proteins | sample 811221 | NCBI WGS metagenome assembly MDTD01 (sample SAMN05326646, study PRJNA326480) | marine metagenome | isolation source: seawater | place: Pacific Ocean: South West | collected 2011
TACTCCATCTACAGCCATTAACCGCTTTTTAATTGTATTTGCACATCCTCCGCAATGAACTTCCTTCATCTGAAGAAGTGCTTGTTGTAAACCTTTGACATTGGGTTTTTTACTAACTAAGGATTGTAAACTTGCTATGAGCTTAGCTTTATCTACTCGCTTTTTATAATCGGCCTCAACAAAATCAAAACGAATCATACCTTCACGATCGATGACATAGGTCGCCGCCAAAGGTAAAGATTGACTACTTCCGCCATTAGCCCTACCTAAATCTATGCCAAGCTGATTATATATATCATTTACCTTATCAGGTAAGCGATAGACTACCTTGAATGTCTTACAAACAACGCCATTGACATCGCTGAGTAGGGAAAAATCTGAGCCTATCAATCTGGACGTTTTTTGAACACCTGAACTTAGCTCAGGCGTTATCGCTACAAGAGTTGCTCCTAACTCCTCAATCTTCGGCATAATTTTAACCAGATTTTTCAGCTCTTCATTACAATATGAACACCAACTGCCTCGGTAAAAAGTCAAAACAACAGGTCCCTTCTCTCGTAATTTACTAAGCTGTATTTTTTTACCCTTCTGATCGAAAAGCTGGAAATCTGGTGCTTTTGAACCCGTTCGTAGGACTTGCGACATTATCTCAGACTTTTGAAGATCATCGATAGCTTTGTTAAAAATCTTTTGAACATCAGCTGAGGGTGACAAACAACATAACAGTGCAATGAAGAGTAGCATTAGATTAAATTTACGCATAATTTTCCTCGAATAATAAAATATTTGAAAGGTTAGAAAGAATCCAATAACTCAATTTCGAAATAAAGTGCAGAATCAGGAGGTATTGGTCCAACACCTTGGCTACCGTAGGCGTATTCTGGCTGTATATGAACAAGTACTTTCTGACCAACTTTCATATTGCCCACCATCATACTCCAACCCTCGATAACACCCTCTCCGAGTTGGAAACTGAAGGCACTATCACGATTTCTAGAGCTATCAAATAAGGTGCCATCTTCTAGCCAACCGCTGTAATGGCAGGTTACTGCGTCCCCCTGCTGAGGAATCTTGCCTTCTCCTTCAGAGATAACCCAATAACGTAGACCATTAATTTGATCGTGCAACTCACCTAACTCGCTTGGATTTGGCATTTTCATATTTCCTACTTTCATTTCAACTATAAGTCCTGTAAGTTCAACATTGTACGAACAACTTGTCCACAAAAAAAGGCCTCTTTGAATGAACTTAGGGATAGAATTTGATCGCCAATCAGTCAAAGTATTACAGGTTAACGTTGGTAAAATTTGTAATATGTCCTGCACTCATTGTCATGTTGAAGCAGGCCCACACCGCAAAGAGACAATGCAACCCGAAGTCTACCAAAGAGTAATTGAGCTGATGGATATCTTCCAACCTGAAACTGTCGACATAACGGGGGGAGCACCAGAAATTAATCCTGCTTTCCGCCCACTTGTGAGGGCCGCAGCGGAGCGAGATTGTAAAATTATCGATCGCTGTAATCTTTCGATACTATTAGTTAAGTCACAATACGATTTGATTGACTTTCTTCTTGAACACAAGGTACACATCATCGCTAGCTTACCTTGCTATTCTCAGGAAAACGTAGATAAGCAGCGCGGGGATGGAACTTTTCAAAAAAGTATTCGGGCCATACAAAGACTTAATAGCGTTGGTTATGGAGTGCGTTCGGACCTTATTCTTGACTTCATATACAATCCAGCTGGAATTCATTTAGCTCCGAATCAAAATGACTTAGAAAAAGATTATAAACGGAAACTAAAAAATGATTTTGGAATTGATTTTAACAAGCTATATGCCCTACATAATTTTCCAGTAGGACGATTCGCCAAAGAGCTAAAAAAAACTAATCAGTGGACTCCTTACATGAGACTACTGAAGCAAAATTATAATCCTGCAACCCTGAATGGTCTTATGTGTCGAACACAGCTAAATATTGCATATGACGGTAAAATTTTTGACTGTGATTTTCACCAAATGGAAGATGTATCTTTAATTCAAAAAAATGGGAATCCACTCAACGTATTTAACTTAAACTCTCTCGAACAGGTAAAATCTAAAATTGCCTGGCGACCTCATTGCTATGGTTGTACCGCCGGCAGCGGCGCTAGCTGTAGCGGTTCAATTACGTAAATACTAATACTTAATCTATAATTCTCGAGTTCAAGGCCCAATCATACTCCAGAAAAGTAAGAGCTATTTTTTGGGATTTTATTCTCTTTTTCTGAATAGAGCCCACATATTTATAGATAAAACTTACAACGCCATTAAACTTCCCATACTTCCTGAAGGAAGAATGAGTACTATCCTTGAAGTCACTCGAAAACCACTTAAAAATTTTAGATAACTTTATATCTTTACAATCTGCACAGTAATAGAATTTGTCCGGCTGATCAAAGAATAAGCGCGTCTGATCCTCTAATTGATTACTCAATTTTTGAGCAGTGTAGGCCTCGGAACGTAAGTCAGGGCATCCTATAGAGGCGCAGTTCAAGGCGAAATGTACTCGGGGCTCGTCAAATGTACGAACATATTCATGTTCAATTTGATCTAAAGAAACTAATCTACCTACAAGTTTGTACTTTTTCTCTTTCCATACATTTGGGATATCGCGTATGCTTTTTATGGGCCAATGATCTAATACCGTCAGAATCGTAAAAGCGTTATAGGCGTTAATGTAGAAGGCCAACTGTTGGGAATTGGGCAAATCATTTAAAGCTTCCAGCTTGGTCTCTGATATAAGATTAAGATATCTTCTTAAATCATCCATCGACGCCAGATGCATACGAGCGTAGTCGACTCTCCCCAAAGCCACATATTGTTTTAAGATACCATCAAATACTGTGTGCTCCACGGCAAATGAATTATTGCTCAAAATCAAGCATAAAGAGGCAAAGATTTTAATGATTAATAATTGAAAAACACGCAACATTATTAGACAGATATCTGATTTAAAAGTTCAATAACTTCATAAGTTTATCAGAAACCTGGTCTCTTATTTTATCGCCAACTCGCTCTAGCAGTTTTTTTCTGAATTTTATTTTTAATTCATTTAATATCTCTGTTTCTACGTGATTCTTAGCCTCATCTAAAATCGCTTTAACTAAGGATTTCGAAAAATGAACAAAAGGTGGTGAAGACTGTTCACTAACCACAAGGTCTCTAATTTCAAAATCGGGTACCTTTATGATTTTAGAGTAATTATCTGAATGTATGAACATCCTCAATCCTCGTACCTCGATTGAGTTGAAATTAAATTTTGGTGATCGATAACTCTCAGGTTTTGACTTAATTTTTTCCTGATTAAAAAAAATATTTGAGCTGAATCGTCCATCTTTGAAGAAAACGATGATATTTAAGTTATCGATTATGACCTTTTTGAAGCCAACAACTTTTTTTATTACCGCTGATGGATCAAACTGTATCGATAAGGTCTCAAACTCAACTAAGTTTGATTTATAAAAGCCCGCTGGACTTCTCAAGTAGAAATTCTTTAATTCCACACTTAAGTTAGAGAGCTTTGTATCCACTTCGTATAAAGCAGAATCAGTTTCGAATATCTTATCTATAAAGTTATTGATTTTGGACGTTAGAAAGTCATCAAGGAATAAATGTAAAAATACAACTACCGCCAAGACACTAGCAGATAAGATAGAAATCAAAAGCTTAAAAATACCTATTTTCATACATAATCCAATACTAGATAAAAGGTGCAATTTTTATCACAAATGTTCTAATTATCAAAGATTTTATTTTGAATTAAATGCAAGTGAGTAGATCACAGATCATCAGGGATCACTATCGAGCGTGATATCTATCTAAACCATCAATACGAAAACATTTTGCTGGAGTGAATCACGGAATTTAGGAGAAAAATTTTAAGTCTCTGAGGTAGTAAAATAAAGCTTTTTACCAGGGTTCTCTAATTTGACTCTTCTGCGTTGGATATGACCCGTGTAAAAAATAATGTAAGCACGGCAGCTAAGAGAATCAGAATTAGATTTACTACAAGTAAGCTGTCATTTAGTCGGATCTTGCAGGCTCTGTGTGTAAAACCAAAGTGTAAAAATTTTAGGATCTATCATACGCCCCTGTTCTTTCATATCAGCTAACCATCTTGTAAATGTAGAACGTGGAACTTCATGCACGATAATATCCTCATTTCCAACGCCTCCACCTGAATTAACTTTTACAAGACTACTAGCTAAAAATAAATGAATCCACTCGTTTGAGATGCCAGGGACTAAGGGACCCTCAACCAAACATTTCCAAGATTGTGCCTCATATCCTGTCTCCTCCAAAAGTTCCCTTTGGGCGGCCTCAACAGGTAATTCAGAATGATCATCGCCGACTAAGCCCGCGGGAAGCTCAATTACTCGAGCATTAACTGGAGGGCGATATTGATCCACTAGCAATAAATCACCATTAGGAGTCAAGGCCATAATTACGACAACTCGACTTTCATTTGACCTCTCAACAAACTCCCAACCCTCTGATTCGCAAAACCTAAGGAAACTACCTTTGTGAAGAATTGAACTCATTTAGCGTAACCTCCTTTGCTGCTTAATCTCCTGAGAAACCAAAACCCAACTGCTACCAGGATCATTTCCTAAAACATCGAGACCAGCTAGTAGCTCATAATAAACTTTATTCCCAGCTTCATTTGAAAATTCACGGATACCGTCGTCTAATTCAAACTTCAGCGTGTAACTGTGCTTCTCCCGAGCTTTGAAAAGCTTGTAATCTAAAAAATCTACTTTCTGTTGAAAAAACTCCTCGCGCTTGACTCTTGGTGGACCTGGTTTGCCGTCCTTATCGGCGTCAATAATAGTAGACTCTCTCACACCACGGATAAGCAAATAAGCGGAGCGAATTTCGAATTCCTCCTCATGAACTTCCACTGCTACTGAAACCTCTAACGGCTCATTCAGAACGAAATGGCGAGGGATGACCGAAACTCTTGCTTGTGTTCCTGTGAGTCGTATCGCTAATTTCTTAATACTTTCAACCAATGACATACTCACTCCCAGTCAAATTTTAGAATAAATCAAAATCCTCCATAATTTAACAACATAAAAATTTTTGGTCACTGACTATTCTTGCGAAAAGAAATATTTACGTGTGAAATGCGTTCTTGATTAAGACTTCACAACTTGCGTCGTTTCCTTGTAAAAGAAAATTGATTGAAAAAGCGACCTTGCTAAACCATAGGAAAACTCAAGGTAATCTCAGTTCCATGGTCTTCACCCGCACTTTCATGCTTTGAATCTATACTGATGTGGCCACCGAAGCTACTAACCCATCGCTTTACAAGCGGAATCCCCATTCCTGAGCCCTTCTCACCATCCGTACCAGGCACGCTCTGCGCAACCGTAGATACATTTAAGTTGCTCAACTGCTTCGGCAACATACCCACTCCAAAGTCCCTCACAGTTATTATCAGGTCGTGTTCTGCCTGACTCAAACTTAACTGTACAACACTATCTGGATAGCTGTATTTGCAAGCATTTGACAATAGATTATTCAGAATGCTGACAACAAACCAATTACGATCGACCTTGACTTTTGCATTCGTCGCTTGGTTGTCGATGCTCAATGTAATCTTCTTAGATTCGAACTTTGATTGTAAAATTGAAGCACTCTCCTCGATTAATCCTAAGGCCTCATGCTCCTTGACTTCCATGCTTAATCTACCCTCTTCGCCCGCTACAATCTCATGCACAGTCTTTAGAAATTTGAATGCTCTCGAGCTGGCGTTATAAATTCGAGGAAAGAAGTTTTTCACGTCCGCAGTACCGTTCGACCGTTTCAAGAATTGAGCCATGTTATAAATGGCCCCCACATAGTTAGCTAAATCATGACAGAGAACGTGCACTAACACCTGGTATTTAGCTTTAGATTCTTGGAGCTCCATCTGAAGTCGTTGAACTTTCAAATGAGTATCTATTCTGGCCTTCAACTCCTGCGGTTTAACTGGCTTGGTTATGTAGTCAACAGCTCCTTTGCTGAATCCCACAACTATAGTATCCACATCCGAATCACCGGACAAAAACAGGATAGGTAATTGTTCACAACCACTTATTTCCAACACTTTCTCACAAATTTTGAAACCATCTTCGCCCGGCAATCTAACGTCTAATAATACTAGATTCACAGGATTCGCATGGATGTACTGAAGCAAATCTGCGCCACTATGGAAACTCACTACCGTGTATTTTCCCGCTCGTACTAACAATCGCTCTACTAGACGTCTCATGGCATCATCGTCGTCGCAAATCGCTACGATAGGTTTAATAAGGGGGGATTTATCTGACATACAATCGTACTACAATATGAGTTTTTTACTCGGTTTGAAAGGTGCGACCCTATTGAAGACTTTGGGTCTCAATTTGGATCGAGTAGACAATCTGTAGACGCGGAATAGCCGTTTCAATATCGAACATTTAGATTAGCCTGAAACCAGGTTAAACAGCTCCTATAGCCACTCATAATTGGCAAAGTCGCCCTATAGCACCAATGAAGATATTTAATTTTTGTAGTGGCTTGATTAATTAACTCAATCAGATTTCAAGATGCATTTTGAAGCTGCCTACTAATGCAGATTCGAAATATTTAGTTAAACTAGTGATATTCTCTGGCGGCAAATCTAGCCACATGCGTTCTTCTCTACCTTGAAAAAAATACAATCGTAATCTATCAATATGAATTAGTAAGCGTATTTCGATTTCTCGAAAACAAATACAGTATCCATACTTTGCTGCATTCCAATATCTGAATGTCCAAGTTGCAGATTGATTTAATCCTGGATTTAGTGTCGCAAAAAATGACCCCTGCAGAAATACTAACAGACCATCAAATACATCGTTGAATCGCTTTTCGTTCTTTTCAATTTGAGAATTCAAGTTGGGATACTTAGTACCCCATTCCATAAAAGTTCTAGGTAAATTTACTGACGTCAAACTCTGATTGAAAGAACGTCCAAGGACTTTTGGATTATCTACCAGTCCTGTCCAATAATTTAATATTCGATACCATTCGAATTGATTTTGAGAGAGAAACTTATCTTTGACCAATAGAATACAAAATTGCCGTTTACTTGTTTCAAAAATCAACTCCCAAATATTCACCTCAAAATCCACCTTCATATAGATATCAATTCCATTACCTTCCAAGCATGAAAACTGGAAATATGCTTGCCCTAAAGATTCAAAATCCGATGTATCCATCGAAATTGCACAATCAAGCAACTTTCCTTTATCGAACATAAAACAAGCAAAAGCTTCTGCAGCTTCGTGAGCAATTCTTGGCTCCATATCAGAGTGAAATATATTCAAAGGTTTTATCATGGACGTTGTCTTATATTCGCATTTATAAACATAGCAGGTACAGTAAAAATTCATGTAGTACTTTTCGCTTTTAAAGATTTTGCCGATATTTCATATGAATGGAGTGGCGCGCCTAAATCAAAAATTCTATTTTCCTTATTTAACCCATGCAGTTATCAGAAGTAAAAAAAGAAAAAGATGAAGTCAAGCGAGCTAGACTACTCAAACAGTATTGCCGGTCCTCTAAGCTGGACCCTGAGAATCTTAGGCGATACTTACACCGCGAAATAAAAATTACCCAATCTAGCCAATGGCGACTTAGTTGTAAAAAGTGGCTAACTTGGCTGACAAACCAGCAAGAGATTCAGAAACAAGCTTTTGATAAGGATAAGTTTTTAGAATCATTAGCTGACAACTTGCCTATAGAAAAAAAAGTCCAATTGGTCAATCAAGGTCTCAGACATGTGAGATCTGAAGATGAAGATGTCATGCTTTTTTTTGAATTCAATTTAGGGACAGATGACCCCAGAGAAAGAGTCCTCTATCGCAAAGTACTTAATTACTTCGAGCGGAAAGGATTTTGGCAACCAAGATACAAGAATGATTTACCTATTAATCAATCGATAAGCTTCGAATCTTTTGTAGGATCTCCGCGCGAAGCTCGATTACATTGGCTAGAAACTGCCGTAAAGAATCCAATGCAGAAGAAAGATATTAGTGAATGGGGAATGACAGCATTAACTTTTGAGCCTGATTCATTCATTGTATCCAAGCTCGTTAAAGTTCTCGCTGAGGTCTTTACATCTACAAAATTATATTACGGAAGACTAGTTGACATCCTCCTTATTTACTCAAGAGATAAAGATTCCAGAGTCAGGTCTAATACCCTTGAAGCTTTAGCAACCGTTATGCGAAAAAAAGTTGCAGTCAAACGGATCGAAAATAGAATGCTTGAAGCGATGAATGACAAGGACCAGAGAGTTAAAACTACCGCCTTATTACAAATGTTTCATCTGCAACCTGAACTGACCCTTAGTAAAATTGAAAGTGTTGTAGGAGATACCCAGAATAAAGATGATCTTGAAAGTCTAAGGTGGCTAATAGAAAAAGCACTGGAAATAGACGATAGATTTCAATCAATACTTGAGCTTTGCGATCAACGTCTTCAGGAAATCGCTATATTTTTTCCCGATGACGAATTGGATTGGATTGGATTCGTTAAATAACACATTGATTGACTTAGTTTGTCATCCACAATATTTTAAGCCACCCAGTTAACAATAAATTGTATTGGAGTACATAATGGGGCGCCGCCAAAAGATTGAATTGCGCGTTAAAACACCTAATTTCATCCCGGGACCATTCTATATTTGCGGAAATCTTGAGCAGCTCGGAAGTTGGTCAAAGCATATCAAGCTCAAACCCTACGCTGAAGATGAATACTATATTAAAATTTATCTACATCTGGATGAAATTCAAAATTTAGAATTTAAATTTACTTGCGGGAACTTTGACTCTGTCGAGGTCAATAAGTCGTGGGAGGATATTGATAATCGAGTAATTGATATACCTACTCTCAATCAAAGGTCTGCTCAATTTACAATTCAAAATATAAGAGGTTATCAACATGAAACTTCTCAAACAGCGGTCAAATCTAGTGAAAATCTCGGTGACTTCCACTCGGAGATACTAGGAAATTCTAGAAATATTACTATTGTATATCCCCCATCTTTTTCCCCAAGTAATAAAATTAAATATCCTACTTTATACCTTCATGACGGTAATAACATGTTTGACTGCAGTACATCATACGGCGGAGTTGAGTGGGCAATGGATAAAGTTTCATGGCAACTTATGAATGCAGGTTTGATAGAGGAAGTGATACTTATAGCTGTCAGTAATACTACTGAACGTGAAGCAGAATATACCCCTACCAAAGTACGAGGAAATGGAGGATTGGGCCCCAAGTACTTAGATTGCCTAGTTGACGAAATCATTCCTTTCGTCGAAGAGAAACTCCCGGTCGAAGCTAACTCTCGTGGGCTTCTAGGCTCCTCTTACGGAGGCCTGATAACGCTACTTGCAGCTCAATATAAACGAAACTTCTTTTCAAGATTTGGTATTATTTCACCTTGTCTATATTGGGATAAAGAGTGGATGATAGAAAACTTTGAACCTAAAAACCTACTACAGAGTAGGACTTGGATGGATATAGGTACTAGAGAGTTCGGTGCTCCTCACAAAGTTGGAGGGAGACGGTATGTCGAAAGAGTACGCAAGCTAAACCGAAAAATTCAATCTCTGTCAAATTTAGACTACACTTTTTACGAGGACTCAGACGCCGTACATAACGAAATGTCATGGAACCGACGCGTTCATTTACCTCTACTCTTTTTGTACGGAAAAGAGCCACATAAGTGGCAGAAATATATAAAATGGCGTCAAAACGTCTTGTGTACCTGGCTGAAAACTAAAACTGAAAATGCTGAATTCATGACGTAAAAATTAAGTACGCAAAAAATCATCCAAAAGAGGATGATTTTTAATTACTGAAATTCTCTATCGAAGTAATCTAATTATGAAGTCGATTGAAAATTGCTTTGCGAAGACGTTCTTTATATGACTCTTTGGCTGCTTCTAGCAGCATCACAGCTGGCACATTATTTTGTTCATCATAAAATAAAATAATATTCTCGTTCACCTTAATCGTTTGAAATTCCTCGTTATGCCAGATTGATTCGCCAACTGGAATTAGCTTCCCATCATTGTTGAGAAATACTTCCAAAATATCTAAATTCTCATCAGCTTTGAGCTCCACTTGGAAATTATCGGATGGCAAACTGAATAAGTTATTTAGGATATCGCACCATCCATTGGTTTCGATCTGAAGACAAACTCGACCCTCTACTTTGAGAAAGGGAGTCAAGTTATTGTCTACGACTAAAGATAGGGTATCGATATGATCAATCCTAAATTTATGATCCTGTATCTCAGCTCGAACAACAAAGCTATCCGAAGTCTGAGTCTTTACTAATGAATCCTTAACTTGAAAATTTCTAGATTCAAAATCCAACGCGAAATTACAAGTCGCGAAAAAAAGGCAAACAATACTACGAAAAATTAACATTACTACCTCCTTAAAAATTCTAAATATATTTATTAATCGTATGCTTAAAAATATGTTTGATCCAACAAACAGTCTCTAATAGAGAACTTTTTAAAGCTGAAAAAAACATGCCGAAATTCACATCAGATTTTTATCAAAAAACAGTCGAAATTAGTTTCATTATGAATCTGATGTTTCAAATTGATAACTAACATCTCAAAGCAATAATTTATAATTTAATGCGGTATCAACAGCGGTTTACATTGCCTAATACTATTCATAACTGAAATTGTAGACTGTTTAAATAAACTGAGAAGCAAAA
>MDTD01081697.1_pt1 | contig 10794 bp, 7 predicted proteins | sample 811221 | NCBI WGS metagenome assembly MDTD01 (sample SAMN05326646, study PRJNA326480) | marine metagenome | isolation source: seawater | place: Pacific Ocean: South West | collected 2011
GATTGCGCTTCACTATCCTAAATGAAACGCCCTGTGCGGAGCCGCATGCAGGGTGTTGTGGGGGCTGGAGGCTAGATACCTCCGGCTACCCGATTAGGTAACCTTGTCTACATTTTTTAAATGCAAAACAACATGAAAAATGCCAATTGTTAACGGGCAGATAAAGATGTACCCAAACAAATACACCGTAGCATCATCGTGAAGGTTTGGTTGATTGTAACTGCCACTCAATAACCATAAGGTGGCTATTAAAAGGGATGCAACACCACATAAAAGAAACCAAAACCTTTTACGATACGAAATTCTTAGCCCCCAACATACCGAAGTTGAGCCAACAAACCCCAACATCCCCATAGCACCCAGCACTATAAAAGCTATTGCCATTGGGAATGCTTTGTCGAATAAACTTAATGCGCCAGAAAAAACGCCTAAGCATGCTAACGCAACCAACATCAACGATGGCACCCACCCAAATATGATTGAAATACCTATTATGAGTTGATTGCGGAATTCCATTGGTTACCTAACTTCCAAATATGGGGCGCAAACACGTGTGCAATAATGGCGAAGCCGCGCACGTGTTTGCGTCCCAGCGAGCGACAGCGAGTGCCATAATTTGTTTGTTATATGCGTGCATGATAAGCCCTATGTTTTTACTTCCTTGTTCTCTGCTTTACGCATAAGCCATAAAACGGCAATGCCCATTTGACTGATAAAAAGTAGAAGTGTAGTTAATTTAAACTGGAGTTGAATTCCGGTGTTTGGGCACCCCCACATACACGTCGAGAGCAAACCCGCTACCGAAAGGCACAAGACTACAAAATTCAGTAATGAAAGGAAGAAATATTTCATCGTTTCAAATTAGCATATAACAATTTAATAGATTAAAAAATGATGTAATTAAATACGCCATTTTGGTATTTATTCTGCTCTATCCATTACACCAAGCTCTCATATAATCAACATATTGCGTAATTACGCTGGTTGATTTTGCTTTCTTTATAAGCAGAAATACACCACTTTGGTTAATCAGTAAAACCTGACAAATTGTATTATCAAACCAGGGTTAATTGATCACCGACTGATTTTTTCCTAAACGCTTCGCTTTATAAAGGTTGCTGTCGGCTATTTTAAATGCGCTGCTTAAAACCCCTTTTCGGGATGTCACATCCGATACATTCGGTGAATCAAGTACACTGGCCACGCCAACACTTATGGTGACATTTAAGGGTTCATCTACTCCAGGTACCTGATACGAGTTTGCGCTGATACTGATTACCAGGCGGCGGGATAACTCTTCTGCCGATTGCTTATTTTTTAATGCGGCATAAATCACAAATTCTTCGCCGCCAAAGCGGGCAATCATGTCTTCTTCCCGCAATGCGTCTTTTAGTCGGGCTGCCACATATTGCAGGACCACATCGCCGGAGTGATGGCCATACTCGTCGTTTATACGCTTAAAGTCATCAATATCCACTATCAGGATGTAACCCTGTAATTGGCGTTTATCGGCTATTCGACGCTCAAATCCCCGCCGATTAAGTACCTGGGTTAAAAAGTCTATCTGGGCTTCCTGTGCCTGGGATTCGAGTAAAGCGCGATGACGCTTGCCCTTGATGATCGACAGCACGTACAAACCACCCAGAAAAACCAGGTTAATAAACATTACCATGGCCAGCATCGTAGCGTGGGTGGCGATGGGTCGCCATACAGAGTCGGCATAACTGGTACATGAGCACAGGCCTCCGCTTAAAAGTACCATCCACCGGCTCATAATGCCTTCCTGCGTAAACAAAGGTAAGAGTCAAAAATTAACGCTAACAGAGAAAAATAGAGCACTGACAGTGCCCCTACCGCCGCTACGGGCCCGGTAAGTTTAACCGGAATACTAAACAGCAGTATGCACTTGGCCAATAAAAAGTGGGCCCAGCCTGCGCAAATTAACAACATAAAAACCTGCCGGCGGCTCAGCGCTTCGATGTTTTTATGGTAAGTGTAAAGGCCGGTAGTAAAAATAAGCAGTGATATGGCACTGTAACCGCCCAGAAACATTGCGGTATTGCCAGCTTCAGCTGATAGGCTGATTTGCCAGAAGTCCGGCAACGCTAACATGCTAATCACGTCAAGTTGAGTGAGTATTTGTATCAGTTCATCAAAGTGGATTGAGGTCACATTGTTTTCGTCTGCCAGGGAGAGAAAACGCACAAAAACAATAATGATAAAAACCGACAAACCAGCACAAAGCCAGAGTATTAACTGGTAGAGATGTGGATAAGGAGATAAAGACAACAACTTTAGTTTGTTTAACAAACCCGCCTTCCTGGCTTCAAGTTACTTTCACTACAACTAAAGTACTATTTTTCATCAAAATGTCAATGAAGTATCAACCTATTTGTACATCCTCAACATGCCATAATGTCTAAATCTGTAGGCATTGGTACTATTTTGCTATAAGTTAATGACTGGTAATTCGGGAGACTATCATGAGCACATATACTTTAAGCCCTTCAACCCAGCTATCATTCAAATATGTCGCCGCGGCTACGCTGGGTTTATTGCTCATCCCGTTTATTGCCAGTCTGGTAACGCCCGAGGTTAACTGGTCGGTCATGGATTTCGTCATTATGGGCAGTCTGATCTTTATTACCGGCAGTACCTTACTGATTACTTTCAGATACATAAAACGCCCGGCACGATTTATTACAGCCGGTCTCGTGTTATGCGCATTTCTTTATCTGTGGGTTGAGTTGGCAGTTGGGGTTTTCTTCAACCTTGGTAGTTAGTTAACTGTTTCTCACGGCGGGTAAATATTTATTACACCGTAATTGCAACCGGTAGCAAAATCTTATAATTTCTTCTCTGCAGTGTTGCCGTACCCCCTTCGGCAATGATTTTTACTCAGGGACGTAAAATGTTCAATTATACCAAGCACCTTGCCGTTGCCGGCGCGTCAATGATTTTGGCTGCCTGCGGTGGTGGCGGAGGTTCTGATTCCGGTGGTTCGGGTACCAGCCAGCCACCAGCACCAACACCCACTCAAATTATTGCTAACGCAAAAGATTATTCAGCCACGCAGCTCAATAATGCCGGACGCTCACTGGCTAATAGTTATTACACCGGCCAAACCACCGATGCCGCGCTCACGCCTGAATTTATCCAGCGAGTCGTGCTGGATATGTTTGGTGAGATAGATCAAACGCCAGTCAATATTCCATCGATTGCCGATGAAGATTTTACGTCTGAAGTCGGCAGTGATGGCAATGTAAATGCTACTTTTATGTGTAATAACGGCGGAACGGTTACTTATGATGGTAAAGTCGATAATGACTTTTTGGGCAACTTAACACTTCGCTACAATAACTGTGAAAACGAATACAACTGGGTAATCTCCGGCTCTGTTGCCGTAACGGTTTCCGCTCTGAGCGATCAGGAAATTGCTTATACTGTTAACTTTGGCGGGTTAAACTGGAATTTTGCGGGTCAGTCAGTAGCAATTTATGGCACTCAAACTCACCGCGAAACAGAGACAAACACCAGTTATCTGGTTGAAACTACCCAGTATCTCACTTTTGATATGGGTGAAGTGTCAATGCGGATGGATTCCCAGTCTGATATTTCTTATTCCTTTAACACCGGTGAGATAAGTTTTGATCTATCAGGTGACCTGTTCTTCAGCGATGCCGGCAAGGTTAATCTGGTATTTGCATCCAACGATGGACTGCCACCAAATAGCTATGATGGGCTATTGACCCTCGTTGCCGACTCAACCGTTACTGTCCAGGCTCAGGACAGTGACTTGTTGATCAATAAAGACGCCGATAACGACGGCACCATGGATACGGGTACTTATTTAGCGTCCTGGTATGCGTTAATGTTCGATGACTTATCCGGCACAGAGCTTGTCAGCCTGGATATTCTGTCACGCCCGCCTCAGGTTTATGGGGTAGATTGGTATTTCTATGAAGTGCTTGCAACAACGCCCGTAGAGGTGTCACCGGGCTATTATTACGATCCGGACACACCGGAGGACGAGCTGGAAATTACCTACAACTGGTACATAAATGGCGTGCTGGTGGAAGATCAACACAGCACTGTCCTGCCGGCTGGTTTAGTAGTACACAACGACATACTGGAAGTTGCCATGGTGGTGTCTGATGGTGCTAACCGCATTCAGGGCTCCCTTACCTCTTTTGAGGTGGGCGACTCACCGGCCCAGGTTGAGCTACAAAATGTTCCCGAAACAGTGAGAGCCGGCTCACAGGTACAGTTCTCGGCGCTTATTGTCGACCCGGATGTGCGGGACTCCTCTTCTAATGCTTCGCTCGTTGCCGGCCCGGCAAACGCCAGTATTGACGAAGACGGATTAATCACCTGGGACGTGCCGGATAACTTCCTGTTTCCGCAACACCGTTATGAATTCACCTTTGGCTGGCCCGACAGTAGCAATACCGACACCCACAGTGTCAGTATTGAAGCCACATCAGATAACACCAATATGCTTGTTCGCAGTGGCATTGAAGTGCCTTACAGCAACGACTCCCTATGGGTGGCCGACTTCGATGGCGACGGCAACAATGAGCTGCTGACAACCGATTCGTCACGGGGTATTTCAATCATTAAGGTCAATGCCAACAGCTACGAACAGAGCTGGATGTATGGTGGCGAAATTGGCGTAGCCGGCGCTATCAAAAATGTTATGGCCGGCGACATTAATGATGATGGTAAAGCTGATATTGTGGTAGCTACCGCCCATGGCGTAAGCACTATCACCGATCTGAACGGTTCGGCCAGTCCGGTTTATAGTAACAACAACCGCTATGTTATAGCGGCGCGTCTGGCAGATATCGATGGCGATAGTATTCCGGAGTTGTTTATCCTTTCTGGTGACGACGATTACAGCGATGCGGGTCGCCAACTCGATATACTGTCTTTTGCATCCCCTGCTACACCGCTGTTTACCTTCGATCTTGATGGTGCCGATGATTTTGCGGTAGCCAACGTGGATAACGATGGCGCTATGGAGCTTATTGTCAATACCGGCCTGGTTTACGACCTCAATAGTGGTGAAAACCAGTGGTACAACGGCTCGGGCTTTGGTAGCGAGCACGTGGCTGCCGGCGACATCAATGGCGACGGCGTTGCCGAAATCTTTGGCGCAAGCAGATGGGGAGCAGTAACTGTCTACGATGCCAGAGACCGTTCGCAGTTAGCCGCCATCGACGATTTGAATATCTGCGATCTGATTAGCTACGACATCGACCAGGACAACCGGGACGAACTCCTTACCGCTGATTGTCAGTGGGGTAACATCTCCGCTTACTCATTGAATGGCGGTTCACTGGTCAACGACTGGAGTATCGATATGCTTGCCCATAGCGCGGTATCGCTCACTGCCGGTGATGCCGATAATGACGGCGCACTGGAATTGTTCTGGTCTTCCGGAACCACCTCCACGGGCGAAGACGTTTTGGCCTCTGCAGATGTCGCTAACGGCATTCCCACTACTAATGAGCTGCGCACAGCCGTCGAGCTCGATTACTTCACTGCTGCCGGTTGGGCCGATCTGTTGCCAGGCGATGAGCGGGCTGTCTTTTTCGTTCCCAGTTCGCAAAGTGGTTACGAAGGCGGCCGCATCCTAACCATGGACACCAACGGCGTTACGGCAGTGGGTGGCGAGTTATCCAGCAACTGGGATAACAGCACCAGCGCCGTTACCGCTGACTTCAATAACGATGGTGCCGGCGATATTTTTGTCCCTACTACAGAGACCTACGATGGTGCCATTTCGGTTATTCAACTACACGATGGTACGGTGCAATGGTCCAATGCCGGTGATTACGACAGCGACATTGGTGTGATCAGGGCTATCGATATGAACAACGATGGCTACGACGATCTGGTTTACGAAGACAGTAATCAGATAAAAGCGGTGGATATTCAAAATCAGCTGTTACTGGCCAGTTATACATTCAACAACTATATCTCTGATTTCACGGCTTATCACGATGGCACGCAAAACGTCGCAATTGTCAGTTATGGTGAGCGACTGTCGCTGTTAACCCGCACCAGTTCGTCGTTTGCTGAGCAGAGCTTTATTGACCAGCGCTGTGATCGATTAGAACTGATTAACTACGACACCGACAGCGCGCCTGAACTACTGTGCGTTTCTGATCTCAGACAGCTGTCTTATCAGGACGAAACCTCAATCATCGTATTCGAACTTAACGATAATACCCTCTCCGAAGTTCAGCGTACCACCGCTGGTGCCGTACTTGATGTTGTTGTGGATGTCTCCACCGAAAACGAGCAAGGCTGGTTCCTGGCCGTTCAGGAAGAAGGCGAAACTTACAACGCCAGTGATGTAAACCGGGTCGCTAAGTTTGACCACAACGGTTTTAAAATCTGGTCTGGCACTCAGCTTGTTGGTCAGCCAACCCCGCAGAGCATGCGCACCCGAATGGGCGATAATGGTCTTGAAATGCTGTTAGGTACCAGCGCTGCCATGTACTGGTTACGTTAACTTAGCGTTAGTTAAACAGGTGCCTGCCCAGGGCAGGCACCTGTTTCCTGTCGAAATCCCGCAAATGATTGGTTTCCCCAAAATAAATCTCTTCGCGCATAGCTAACCTACACATATCTGTTAGACTCTAAACCAAGCACTTTCCCGTTACCTTTGCTAATCAGCCACTATTAGCCAACGAGGCCTATGCAGACATCCACCAAAACCATCCGGCAACGCTGGCTTACTGTTGAAGTTATTTCAATTACCGCCGTTGGCTATTTTCTGCTGGGGTATATCGGTCAGTTAATGGCAGTGCCTCCAGGCTTTGCCACCATTATCTGGCCTCCCGCAGGCCTCGCCCTGGCCGCTGTCTTAGCCTTTGGCCAACGCGCATTAACGGGTATTTTTATTGGTGCGTTTAGTATCAGTGTTTACATTCGAATAAGTGGCGGCACCGAAATCAATGATTGGTTGATCCCAGTTCTCATGGCGCTTTATGCAACGCTACAGGCTCATGTTGGGTATTTTCTGGTGCGCCGTTTTGTGGGGTTACCCATGACCTACCGCAAGCCCGCGGTGATTTTCCGATTTCTGTTTATTACCGCAGTCCTGAGCACGCTGGTAGGCTGTACCTTAAGCGTCATGTTGCTGCTGCAACAAGGCATTATCAGCGAGGAAAACCTGTTATCTACCTGGTTAAGCTGGTGGACGGGCGATGCCATAGGAATTATTTTCACCCTGCCCTGGCTGTTATCCTTGTTTCCCCGCCTTGCGGTTACGCATTTTCCCCGCAGTCGCTTTACTTTCGCCTCTCTGGCCGGGTTTACACTGTCTGCTGCCGTATTATGTACACTGGCCATTAACGAAGAGCGCAACAAGCAAACCGCCGAGTTTAATAACGATGCCAGTACCCTGGCCAATAATCTGGAAGCCAGTGTCAGCAATGCCACTAACATTCTGTACTCAGTTGCTGGGCTGGTAAAGGCCGAACCCAATCTAACGCCTACGCAATTTCGCCGGTTTACTGCCAGAATTCTTGATGAAAACCCGGTTTTACAAGGGCTGTCATGGAACATTCGGGTAACCGGCGATAACGTGCACCAACTCCAATCCCAGCTTCAACGTAGCTATGCGGCAGAGCACGCCAGCCTCGAATTTACCATCACCGAGCGTGATGCTAACGGTGAGCTCATCCCCTTTACACCGCGCCCTTTGCACGTTGTGGTGGCCTTTATTGAGCCCTTTGCCGACAACATAAAAGCCCTTGGTTACGATGTGTATTCGCAAGCATCCCGCCAGGAAGCTTTAAAGGTTGCCTGGCAAACCGAACAAATATACCCCACTCCCCCTATCATGCTGGTACAAAACGACAGCCAGCAAGCCGGTGTATTGCTGTTTCTGCCGGTTAAATCTGATCAGAAACATACCTTTCAAAACGGTTATGCCACCGGCGTTATTCGCGTTCTGGATTTGGCCTCACTGGCTTTTAGCAACACAAAAAACAATAACGTTATTTTGCTGATGGATCCCATGGAAGGTGTTGAAACCGGCATCCTGTACAGCAAGAACCTGAGCACCGCTCAGCAACAGCTGTTATCTGCTGTGAGCCCGAATGAACAGCAGATCAACGACGAATTTCCTCTGCTCAACCGCTACGAAATATCACTGGGGGCCAGAAGCTGGGTGCTGTATATCGCCAACGAAAGTATCTTTATCAATCAGCCCTGGGGAGTACACTTGTTACTCGCCAGTGCCACCTTGTTTGCCGGTCTGCTTGGTTGGTTTATGATTATCGTCGCGGGCTATACCGATGAAATAGAATTTGAGGTAGACAAACGCACCAAGGAGCTCTCGCTCACTAACCAGCGCCTGGTTCTCTCAGAACAAAGACAAAACGAAGCCATGCAACAAGCAGAAGAATCTAACCGCGCCAAGAGTGAGTTTCTGGCCAATATGAGTCATGAGATCAGAACGCCCATGAACGCTATTCTGGGCCTTAGCCGCCTTGGCCTTAAGGATCACACGCCGGATCAGGCGAAAGACCGGTTTAACAAAATTCACCAGGCAGGTGAACTGCTGCTCAGTATCATTAACGATATTCTCGATTTTTCTAAAATTGAAGCCAATAAAATGCATCTCGAGTCGGTTACTTTTTCGTTGCGTGAAATTATCGGTCAGCTTGATGATTTATTCCGTGGTCAGGCTGAAAGCAAAGGGCTGAGTTTTTCCTGCCGCTTTGGCAAGATCTCCCAGGCGTACTTTGTGGGCGACTCTCTGCGTATTAAACAGGTACTGGCCAATCTGCTAAGTAATGCCATTAAGTTTACCCACGAGGGAAGCGTTATCCTGATGGTCGAGCAACAACAAGATAGTAACGGTAAAAACCTGCTTTGCTGGCATGTTCAGGACTCCGGGATCGGGATGAGCCCGGCATTACAGGCGGTATTATTTGAGGCCTTTACTCAGGCCGACTCCTCTACTAGCCGGGTTTATGGTGGCTCAGGGCTGGGAATGACCATCAGCCATCGCCTGACCACCGCCATGGGCGGTGAGTTAAATGTCCGCAGCGAGTTAGGAAAAGGCTCTGAATTTACTTTTACCGTGCCTGTTACCGTAGCAACTACCGAACAACGGGCTCATTATCAGAACCTTGCCAGCAGCACTCCACAAGTGGAACTCCCCGGGCCTGCCAACATTCTGGTGGTGGAAGACAACCCGATTAATCAGGAAGTTATAACAGAACAGCTTAATGGCCTGGGCATGAAAATCACCCTGGCCAATAATGGTCAGGAGGCCGTCGAACAGGTACGCAAGACAACCTTTGATATGGTATTAATGGATGTCCAGATGCCGGTAATGGACGGCTACACAGCCACCCGTGAAATCCGCCAGTTGGGGATTGCGGTACCAATCATCGCTCTCACTGCTGCAGCCATGTTTGAAGACAAGCAAAAAGCTCTGGCCTCAGGCATGAACGACCACTTGAGCAAGCCCTTTAAAGAAGTCGAAATTCTGGCCATGATAAGCAAATGGTATAACCACTCTGCCAATGAGTGAAAGCTCGGGATAGCGGGCATGTAAAAGTCGCGCGGGATAGTGCTATACTCCGCAGCAAATTTTGTTGAGTCAGTGCCTTATGTCTAATTCTCCCTGGTTATCATTACCCGATGCAATCGCTACTATGCTCAGTCAAACGCAGCCGGTTAGCGTTAGCGAAAAAACAGATGTAAAAGCGGCCGTTGGCCGGGTACTGGCCACCCCGGTGGTCGCTTCACTTAATGTGCCGCCCTGCAATAACTCGGCAATGGACGGATATGCGCTTAAAAGTAGCGATGGTCAGGCGGGCAATACGCTCAAGGTAGTCGGCGCTGTTTTTGCTGGTGACAGTCAATCGCCAGCAGTGTTAGCCGGCCAGTGTGTGCGTATCATGACCGGCGCCCCAATTCCGGCTGATTGTGATGCAGTGATAATTCAGGAAAATGTCAGCCGTGAAGACGATACTATTACGCTGCAAACCGATACTGCGCCACTTGCCAATATTCGTGAGACCGGCAGTGATATCGCCCGCGGCGACCAGCTGTTTGATGCCGGGCATCGCTTAACGGCCACCGACACTATGTTATTGAGCTCACTCGGGCTCGCCTCAGTAGACGTTTATCGTCAGCTTACTATTGGCCTGCTTGCCACCGGCGATGAATTAGTCGAAGCCGGTAAACCGCTCGCCAGCGGCCAGATTTATGAATCTAACCGCACTGGCGTAGCCGCTTTGTTGCACAACTGGCAGGTACAAATTAATAACCTGGGGATCGTGGCAGATAAGCCAGAAACCCTTAAGCAGGTTCTACTGGAGGCTCAGCAAACCTGTGACGTGATCATCTCTAGCGGCGGTGTTTCGGTGGGCGATGCTGATTTCGTAAAACCTGTGCTTGATGAACTCGGCGAGATTGGCTTTTGGAAAGTCGCCATTAAACCGGGTAAACCCTTTGCGTTTGGCCGTTTAGGCAACGCGGTATTCTGCGGCCTGCCGGGTAACCCGGTTTCAGCCTGCGTTACTACCGAACAATTAGTGGTACCGGTGATCCGCCATTTGCAGGGCGAAATCGGTTTGGGTAACGGCCATCGCCTCACCCTCAAAGCACAAATTACCCGCGATGTTAAACGTCGCGCCGGACGGCTGGATTTCCAGCGCGCGGTGTTCAGCCAGAATGCAGATGGCACGCTTATCGTTACGCCACTGGCCAAACAAAGTTCCGGGGTGATGACCAGCTTTAGCAAGGCAAACTGCTACATGC
>MDTD01121954.1_pt1 | contig 10793 bp, 10 predicted proteins | sample 811221 | NCBI WGS metagenome assembly MDTD01 (sample SAMN05326646, study PRJNA326480) | marine metagenome | isolation source: seawater | place: Pacific Ocean: South West | collected 2011
ACGGATGTATTACCACCACTATCAGCAAACTCATAGTAACTATATTTAAATGTAATATCACTTGTAAGGTAGGTAACATCACCTGCCTGTTGGTCATATGTAAGACCACCTAAACTTGTTGGAAAGACCTCTCTAAATCTAACCTCTGTAACTGGATTATTTTTACTAGTTAATACAGTCAATGTGGCGTCTGAATATATACCGCCTTCTTTTGAGGCAGGAAATTTACCACCTGAACCTGGCTCATTTGTTATTGAAGGTGTAGTGCCTGGAAATCTATCATTACCAGCAGATTGTAAGTTTTTAAATTCATCATGATTTGTAGGAAAACCTAAGCCTACTAACCAACCATGTATCTCACGGAAGTTTTCTAAGTTTTCATCTACTATAAATGTCATATTTAAATCTGCATAACTTATTTTTTCACCAGGATATGGTAAGTCAACTAATGATGTGGCTCTTGTAGCAGAACCTAATGATATGCCTGGTAAATTTACAGTAGATACAAAAAACTCCACCTTAGGCAGCTTAACTATACTAAATTTAAACTGCGTAGGTGAAGCATAGTCTAATTTTGTAGGTTGCCTTCCGAAGGCGTTTGTTGTTGTCATATATACCTAACTTTCTTTCCTATTCGCCATGGATTTTTAGCTTCTTTGCCTTTTCTCCAAGCGTATATAATTATTTTTTTCATGCGTAATCACCTATTTTATATGTTTAGGTGAACTTGTCAACCATGTTCTATGGTATAATTATTTATCCATAAAAAAAAGGGAGACCGAAGTCTCCCTTTGTAACAGCTTCGTAAGAAGTTTAGATTACATTAAGTTAGCAACCTGTACTCTACGATAGTATCTGTTAGCGTTTGCATTTCCAGCGTCTGTTTGAACAGCAGCGTCACCAGAACCAGCTTCAGCGAATGGGTTAGCAATTAAGCCGTACCTAGTCTTGAATCCGATTTTTGGTTGGAAACTGTCTTGTCCTACTGCTCTGACCATTTGTAGTGGTACATATGGGCAATAGAATAAACCAGCGTCATAAGGGCTTGTGCCTTTATAACCACAAACGAAATATTGTTTTGCTGTAGAGTTTGCTGAATATGGGTCAACATAGACTTTAAATCTTCCGTTTAATACACCAGCAAAAGTATTTCCTGTGTCATCAACATTTAAATTGTTGTTTAACGCAGGAGCGTAATCTAATACACCAGCCATTTGAAGTGCCGAAGCAACATCAGATGAACAGATAATTAAGTTACCTTTTCCTCTACGAGTTCTGTAAGCAATTGTGTTAGCTTCTCTTTCAACTTGGAACATAAGACCTTTGAATCTCTCAACACTCCAACGACCATTGCTGTCTGTATCTAAATCAAAGATACCAGCAGTAGTAGTGTTAATAGCGTTAACAGAACCAATAGCTGTAGATGAAGAATCTGAAGCACCAATTTCAGCATTGATGTAGATTGTTCTAACTACTTCACGGTTGATTTCAGCAAGAATCTCAGCAGACAAAATGTTTGCTAATTCAGATTCAGCGTCTAGACCATGAATCGCTTTTAAGTCTTGTGCTAATTCCATTGTGTACTCAGCTTTTAGAGCTCTTGACTTCGCTGTTACGGTTGATTTCTCAATTGAGAAAGCCATTTCAGCAAAGTTATTTCCTGAATCTTCACCTAAAGATTCAGCAGCTGCTGTAGTCATTCCAACACCTTTTGTAAATGTGCCAGCAGGACTATCGTTTAACAACGCAGGGTTTGTTCCAGAATCGGCTGTTGCTGAGAATCCATCAACAGCAGAACCTTCTTTGTTTCTACCTGAGAAGTCTGTATCAGCGGCGTCAAATAGAGCCTCTGTTCCTGATTGAGTAGTAAATCTAGCTCTCATTGCAAAGATAAGACCAGTAGGTCCAGTCATTGGCTGAACACCAGCGATATCATAAGCGATGAGGTTAGGCATTGCTCTTCGTACTAATGAAATTAGGATTGGGTCCCAATTGTCAACATTACTACCTGTTACGTTGGCAGGTGCCTCAGATAGAAATGCTTGGTCTTCTTTGAGAGCTCTTTCTTGGTTCTCTAAGATGACACTTGTAACGGCTCTTCTGTAAGTATCCTTTACTTCTGGAAGGTCAGGATGGTCTAATACAGGCTGCCATTTTTTTTCATAAGTTTCCGATAAATACATATCTTCCTCTCTCCTCTATTTTGTTGACATTTTAATGTCTTTAGTTTTACTAATAGCGGCGGTATAAGCAGCCATAGCATTTGATAAGTCTTCTTGCGAAGATTCACCACCTACCGCTACATCATCTATGTCATCCGAAGATGAGCTTTCACTTTTTGCTTCAAAGTAAGATTCCTTAATGGTATTTACTTTTTTTGCAAAATCTTCTGCTGAAGAATACTCAACACCTTCAACAAGTCCGTCAAATTTTTCTTTAGCTGTATCAGCTAAATCTGATGACGCTTGGTCAATAATTTCCTGACGCTTATAATCAGAATTGACTTTGTTCATCTCGACATTCTTCTCGATTTCTTCGTTGAGTTTTTTCTCTAAATCTTCAATCTTAGAAGCTTGGTCTTCAAGAACATCATACTTTTCATCTGGTACATCAATGTAATGGTCTTCAAATAACTTTTTAAGACCACCGATAAAGTCTTCGGCAATTTCTCCTTTTATGCCTCTCTCTATTGCTAGAGTGTTCTCTTTCATCCATTCTTCAACTACATAAGATAGATATGAATCTACCTTTTCAGTTAGTTCAGATTTAGATTTTTCAATTTCTTCATCAAACTTTTTATCATACTCTGCTTGTAATCTTTCTGATTCCGCTTTCACTTTTGATTTGATTGCGGCTTCAAAAATTGTAGCAGCTTTTTGTTTAAATTCTTCCGATAAATCAGAATCGCCAACTAGAGCTTCAACATCTTCCTTAACATCAATGTCTTCATGATATCCAGCTTTCATAGAATGTTTCTTCTTTTTCATGCCTTCTTCAACATCTTTCTCTTTCTCGACTTCTTCCTTGTCAGCAGCTTCGACTACTTCGTTATCTTCGGAATCTTCAACATCTTCGTGAGCCATTTCATAACCTGCTTTCAAGTGCGAAGGCTCTGCCGGCACTTGTTCAGATTTTGATACGGCGTCCACAACTTTTTTGACCTTTTTAGTTCCGTCAGCTGCGTTAGCGTCTGTTGGTTTAACCACAGGTGAACCTAAATCTTCAGCATTATTCATGCTGGCGATATGAGATGGTTCAGCAGGTACAGCGTTCTTTTTAGGAGCGTCTGCCATAGGATTGGCATGAGCCGCTTCTTCAACTGTTTCAGGTCTGTTTTCTGATTCTGCCATTGAAAATCTCCTCTTGTTTTTATAAAGCTTTATAAAACCTTCATGTTAGGTTTGTATAATATTTATAAAATTATAGTTTTCTAATAAACTCTCCAAAAATCTTTAGCTTTTGTTCTTCTAAAGCTTTCTGTTTAGTTTTAATCATCTCCATTTTCCACGCCTCAATGTCTTGCTCAACAAGAACACCGTTGTCCCATACCCACTCTTTTCCTTCCATAATGCCTTCTACGAAAGCTTTAGGAGCAGAGGGGTCTGCCACAATATCAGCGGCTGTAGCTAACATGAAATCATCTTTCACGAAACTAGCACCGTTGCGTTGTTCAATGGAACCCATGCCTCTTGATGATACTCCCAATTGAGCACCTTCATCAATAAGACCTTTCACAATCTTACCATAAGGCGTGTCCATGATTTTAGCTTCACCAATAAAGTTATCACCATCAGGATAAAGTTTCTTAATCATATGAGAAACTCTCTCTAGATTTACTGTTGGTCCGTCAGGATGTCCTAACTCACCAAAAGCACGATTTTTATTGATAAATTCTGAATTATATCTTTTTACTTCTTTCATTAATATATCTTTTGGATATACTCGACCATTACGGTTCTTTATATTAGACTGTAAAAAGACACCTTTAATTGTGTAATTTTTCTTTCCGTTTTTTTCTTCGACAAGGTATTCTGCCGAGCAAACTTCTTCTGAAATTAATTTCATATTACATCTCTCTCTTTTTCGTAATACTATTTATACAAATTTTTATCTAAACTCTACAATAATTGTGTAATTGTCACCATTTGCAAAGTTTTTTGTTGATAATAGTATATCTCCAGTAGGTGTAGTAGCATTATTAGGTATCTGGTTACCAGCAGTTCTAAAATCAAAGAACCCTTGACCAGATAATAATAACGCTGTAGCATTAGTAGCTCCGTCAAAAATTAACTCAACAGCAGACTTACTATTAGCGGTGTTTACAGAATAATATACTTTTGATATCTCTCTGTTACCATCTTCGGTCATAAAGGTAGTAGCCGAAGCGTCTACCTTAGTGACCAAAGTCTCTCCCGTTCCGTCTGAAAAGTTAGTTAATTTAGTAACAAACTTAACGCCTGATGTATCAGCAATAGTTTGTGTTGTTACTGTATCAGCCATTTAGAAACTCTCCGTTGCCTCACCAAATCCTACTTTTTGCATGGTTAATAATGCATAACCAGATGATGAGTTACTGGTTGTTGCTTTTATATCACCACCTGTAGCGCCACCATTTGTTGCCGTATTTTTAATTACAGCACCATAATAATGTCCTGAGCCTGATAAATTAATTGCTAGAACATCACTACTTGCGCCCACAAATTCTAATTTTACTTCGCCTATGTTAACGCCATAGTTTATATTTGTAATATGTAACTTCGCACCATTAGCATGGTCACTCAAACCTGAAGCGTCAACGGCAGCCGCTGTAGCGGCTGAATCAGCATTCCAGGTGAGTAATACTTTGGCATGATGTTTTGTATCAGATAATATTTTTGTTGTAACTGCCATAGTTCCTTTACACCTCTATTTGTTTTAACTGTTCTCTAACTTCTAGTTCTATATAATCTAAAAGTTCGTCTTTCTCTATTTTATGTTTTTCACAAACATTCATTACAACCTTTTCAATATTGTCTGTAAAATCCTCATCAACACGATTATCCTGTTCATTATCTAGGGCATTAAATAAATCATTAGCCGCCGATTTCATTTTAGGCGATAATGATTTATATGCCTTAGAATCATGTATATTATAATCTTCTATAATATTACTTAGTTTCATCTGTTGTTAAATCTATCTGTGCTTGTCCATCATTCTGAGTAACAACATTGCCGTCTCTATCAAAAGTTCCGACATCTGCTATTTCAGGTTTAGGGTCGCTATAAGGTTCTGCCTCATTAGGTATAGATTGTGCTGTAGCAAACATGTTAGCCGCCGTTTCTTTTCTTTTAGCGTCTAAAGCGTCTCCTACTTTACCTCTTAAAGCACTCTTAAATGCCTCACCAGCTTCGTTGTTTTCGCCAGCAGTTAGATTATCAACAAATTGTCTTACATCTTCACTCATTATAAGTCATCCTCCATTGGCGTATCATCCATCTGAGCCATAGGGTCTTGAATGATACCTGTTTTAATTTCTTTCTTAATTTGTGTATCCATTTCTCGAATCTCAGATTCAGATTGTTTCAACACGACCTTTCTAACATAGTCTACACTATAAAATTTACCTATGTATTGACTAATTTCTTGTACCATACCTAGTCTTTCTCGCATGAGCTCTGTATCTTTTAACTCAGCAAAATGACCATCTTGTAAAAAGTCATAATTTATATTGTTATGAATTTTATTCCAGTCTTCTTCAGCAATAACTTTCTTTAATATTAATTGTGTTTTCAATAAGTCATTAAATATTTCAGTAAATTTCTTTCTTAATCTTTGAACAAATTTTGTAAATTTAAGTTCGTCTCTTGTAATTTCACTTGAACGACCTAGACTAAAACCTTGTTGTGATTCTAATCTACTTACTGGTACATTCAAAGAACGATATAGTTTCTTTTGGAAATATTCTATATCTGCAACTTCACCTAAATTTTGTCCGCCAGGTAGTGTAGATATGTCTGTTCCTCTACCACCTTCTCGACTTGGTAACCAAAAGTCTTCAAGCATTGACATGTAATTTCTGTCATCTCTAATTTCACCTGTGCTAGCGTCATAAACTAATTTGTTACGGTATCTAGCCATAACATCTCTTAGATATTGTTCTGCTTTTACTTTTGGTAAATTACCAACATCTACTTTAAAGATTCTTCTCTCAGGCGCCCTTGCTATTCTGTATATAACAACAGCGTCTTCAATCATCCTTAATTGATTCACAGGTTTAATTGCCTTATGTAAATGCGATAAAATAATATTTTTCGATTGGTCAATTAATCCTGAGCTGCAAAATGCGATTGTATCGGGTGCGATTTTAATACCGCCACCAGATGTTGTACCTGAAACACCCTTTTCATTGTATAGATAATATTCTACATATTCATCTACCATTGTCATTGTGCCATTAGCACTAGAGCCATCAGGTCTTTTCTTTCTTACTTCTCTTATTTTCTTTATCTTTCTAGGGTCTAAATATCGTAACTCAGTTATACCCATAACTGGCGAATCACGATTAATAATTTTTTGATATGCAAGTCTACCATCTACATACCATCTTCTAAATACATCATGACCCTTTGTATTAAAGTTCATCATTCTTAATACTTCTCTAAATTCAGCTTCTATTTTTCTTTTTATTTCATCAGAAAAATCAACATTGTCGGTGTTAACCCTAACAGGGTCTTTATTTTCGTTTGCAACAATAGCTTCGTTGACAACATCTTCAATTGCCATATCACATTCTGGATGTAGAGAAATTTCTCGATATCTACGGATTAAATCCGCCTCAGACTTGGCAGTACCTTCAATATCAAGGTACTGACCAAAATAACCACCGCCAGCGACAACTTGGGTACCGTCATCAGCTGGCGTGGTTGTAAAGTTTTGTTTTGGGTCCTCAGTTTTCTTTACTCTAGAAATCTGAAATCCAAATAATTCAGCCATAATTTAACTCCTATCTTGTATCAATATTTATACGACCATTATTAAGTGGTTGTATTACTTTCAAAGAATTGATACTTAAAGGTTACATCAAAAGTTTCAACAGCGTCATTAGTATCATATGCAAGAGCAATAGCCGCTATACCTGTAGGGAATACTCCTCTTAATGTATATGATTTTAAGACACTACCGTTTCTATCTAATTGGTCAACAAAAGCGTCAACTTGATAATCTGTTGGATTAGTTAAACCTTCACCATCAGTCATGTTGTTGATACCATTTTGCCATCTTTCAAAAGCGTTTCTTAATTTAAATGAAGTATCATTTAAAATAGTTACAGTCCAGTCCTCAAATGTTCTTTCACCAGCAAGCTTAATTTGTCTGCCTCTGAAAGGAACAACAGTTTCACCTATGTTCATAGCAGGTAATTGAGTACCTTGACACAAAAACGCCATGTCTTCTATTTCACCACCAACTTGCGAATATCCAGGAAAAGGTAAAGTTACCTTAAACTGATTGGCTCTTGCACCACCGCCGACAAGTTTAGCTTTGAAATCTGATATATTTGCCATCTTTTTTCTCCTCTAAATTATCCAGCGACTTCTTCAAAAGCTACGCCTGTTCTTGTAGCAATGAATTTAAGTGTAATGAAGTTAATTGAACGAGCAGGTTTAATAAAGATTTCTGCTACAAATTCATTTCTATCAATAACACTACCTGGGTTATTTGTATCATCACAGACTACTAAGAAGTCTGTAATACCTCTACGACCTTGAACATCTCTTAGGAAAGGTTCTATAATATTTCTAAAGTTTGCTCTTGTAAATTCGTCATTAAACTCAAAGAGTTGGAATTTAGCAGCTGTAGAAATAGCTTTCTCTAATGTAATGAATAGTCTTCGTACATTGATTCTATCAAAAGCACTTGGTGTTGTAAGAGCTGTTTTATCTCCAAACAATACTGTACCTGTGCCTGGTATTGTCATAACAGGGTTGATACGAGCAGGATATAAAATATCTCTTTGTGCTTTAGTTGGATTGTACGCTAATTTTGTTACGCCTCTTACTATGCCTCGGTTGAATCCAGCAGGACTAAACCAAGCGTCAGCAACGGCGTCTGCTCTAGCACATAGACCAGCAACATCTCCGTTTAGTGGTACAAATCTAAATACATCTGAGTATCTATCATACATTTGTTTATAACCACTATCGAATACACAGAAACTTGAAGAGCGTCTTGAATCAAAAAAGTCCTTAACATTCTTTGTTTGTGTATGTGAATTAGATATATTAACTACATCGCTTCTTTCAGGACTTGCAAAGACCATAGCGTCTTTTCTGTTTTCAGCAATTGTAACCAAGTTATCTATATGAGTTCCGTCTCCTGGTCCTGCTATAATTAATCCAACATCTACTGTATCAGCGTCTTGGAATTCTTCATAAGCAGTTTTCTTTTGTGCATTAGTAACAGTTGAACCATCTGAACCACCTGATAGTGATTCTAAAGTTGGTGTATTTACAGCAGTAAATGTTGTACCAGCTGCGTTGTTACCCCAATTGGTGCCAGCAGTATTATGGTCCATCCAATATATATTTTCAGATTTAGCATAAATTACATCTGGATAAAAGTTCGTGTCGCCTTGTGGTGTCTTAGCGTCAGCAGCTTTTGATACACTAGAAAATGTCTCAATAACATCTCCTGGCACACCTGTTAATCCGCCATCTTCATCTACCACTACAACATGAAGTTCATCATTTGCACCTGAACGGTCAGCTACATAAGCAGAAGTTCCTGGAGCTCTATCTACTGATTCGTAGTATTTCCATCTTCTTCTTACATTTCCGCCATTTGTTAAAGTTGTTTGTAACCCGCCAGATTGAGATTCTTTCTGCACTATTGTAAGTGTTTCTGTATCTGAATTATTGGCTGTTACTCTGTATTGATGTCCGTCATCATAATCATTTGTAGCTGCTGTAGTTGAAAAAGATATAATATCTCCAACATTGATTCCTGATGAATCAGCTACGACAACAGTTGTATCTCCGACAGCAGTTGAGCCGTCATTGACTGTTGTTACGCCTTCTTGCTCGTAAGCAGTTGCGTTTGGACATGTTGACACCAATAGATTATTACCCCATGCGCCAGCAGTTCTAGCCGCAAAATTACCAACAACACCTGAGCCGTCTGCAAAGTTGTCTAGGTAATGGGTAGTATTCTTAATCTGTAAACCACAACCAGTTGTAGTTGCGTTTACCAGACTAGTAGTTGTTGCTCGTACTACTCTTAAAGCATTACTATATTGTAGAAAGTTGGAAGCACAAAAAAACGATTCAAAATTGTTAGAATCAGGCTCTCCAAAAGTATCTACTAATTCAGCTTCACTAGATATTGCCACTATTTCTTCTAATGGACCTTTGCGAAATTCTCCAGCAACGGCGCCAATAGATGTTGATACAGCAGGAATAATTCTAGTTAAGTCTCTTTCCTGTACGAGAACACCTGGTGATACTTGAAATGCCATAGGTTATTCTCCTCTAATTAGCTAATTTAGTGTTCATTCTTGTAATTTTTAATTACCCCATAAACAAAGATTTTCACTACTTCTATTTATAATACTGTTAAACCCTACTCACCCTTACGAACCACTGGATTCCATACAGTTCCGTATTCATCTGTAAAAGGCTTTTCTTCCTCAGGCGTACCATCATCTACAAAACCAAAAGGCGCCATGTCTTGTTCTATTAAATTTTGTTGTTCGGCATACATCTGATTTCTGATATTTACATCTGTTAATTCTTTAAAATAATCTTGATTTGTAGCCCAGCCAAAGATAATTAAACATGACATTAGGTCATCATTACATCCGTCTTCAGCTTGCCATGAATTACCTTTTCTAGAAAATGTTGACATTTCACCTATAATGTTAAAGTCATTTATAATAATTTTATCTGATTCTATGATTGTTTTGATATTTGAGCAACCTATTTTTTTAATCTGTTTAGTCATTCTAATACCTAATTGAGAACCACGACCACTAAATGTTGCACCCAATACTTGACCAGCTCTACCTCTTTGAGTTGTCATTAATAGATTATCGTATTCTACTTCAAACTGTAAGGCGTCTGATATCTGTTGACCTATATCATTTACTTCAACCAATGTATGAGCATGATTATAAGCATTACAAACTTCAGCAATTACATTAGGAAAAACAAAAGGTTTTATTTCATTGTTTCTATATACAGCGACCACTTTATATGGCACTTCTGTAACATCAAATATTATAAATGCTGAATAGTCTTTTTCTGTACCTCTTGCAACATCAACAGTACATACATATATTCTATCTTTTATTGGTGCCTCATACATTTCTAAACCACCTTTTGATTTTATAGGTGTAACATAAGGTGTTTGTTTAATTTTAGCAGGGCTTATTAAAGTATCAATAGAACCTAAAAACTCACATTCAAACTCTGATTGAAATTGCTCTTGTGATGTATTTCGTATAGTTTCTTCTTTCCATTTTTCATCTCTGCCTGGCACTTCTGACCAATGCACTTCTATTGGTACATAATCATTATTTTTATTTTTAGCGTCTATCCACAGTTTATAATACATATTCATTCCGTGTGGTGTAGATACAATTATCATTTTAGTAGATGAACCTGATGTAATCGTAGGATATACAGAGCTAAAAAATTGTTCGGCAATATTTGATGGTACAAAAGCAAACTCATCTAAAAATATAATATTATAAGAACCACCTCGAATAGCACTTGATGATGTTGAGGCGGCTACGATAGTAGATTTGTTTTCTAATTCA
>MDTD01029151.1_pt1 | contig 10792 bp, 11 predicted proteins | sample 811221 | NCBI WGS metagenome assembly MDTD01 (sample SAMN05326646, study PRJNA326480) | marine metagenome | isolation source: seawater | place: Pacific Ocean: South West | collected 2011
AATTAGCAATTAGATTTAAATGGCGTATAGTCTTTATTTATCAGGTTTATATTTTCTGAGATTATCTTCTTCTCTTCATCTACAAATTGCGAAATAGCTTTTTTTAACTTATTATCAAACATAAGATGAGCGCTAAATGTCTCTTGCGGAACATAACCCCTTTGGATTTTATGCTCTCCCTGTGCACCAGCCTCAACTTTTTCGAGACCATTTTTTATTGCAAACTCTATTGCGCTATAGTAACAAATTTCAAAGTGTAAAAAAGGAATATTAACTTTGCTTCCCCAGTACCTTCCGTATAAGCAATTGTTTGAATGAAAATTAAGAGATGCTGCTACTATATTATTATCTATTTTAGCTACAATAATTATTACCTCGTCTCCTAAATATTTAGGTAAATTATCAAAAAAATCCTTGGTTAAATAGTTGTAAGACCATTTTTTCTCAATGGTGTCCAAATAAAATAGATATATTTCATTACAGACCTCTTTTGTAACCTTTCTTTTTTCTAGTATTTCAATCTTAATCTCACGATTTTTAATACTTTTTCTTTCTTTTAGGATGTTTTTTCTTTTTTTATAAGATAAATCAAAAAGAAAATCATCAAATTTCTTATAGCCTTTATTAATAAAGTGATATTGTATTCCTGATCTAATTAAAAAATCGTTACTTTTAAAGAGTAATAAATCGTCTTTTAATAAGAAATTAGCATGAATACCAGAAATATTTTTACTGATGCAGTATTTTATGATTTCTTTTAGTAAAATATTTTTGTAATGGGCACTATTTTCCTCAATAGATAATATTCTATTACCGCTTACAGGGGTAAATGGTGAAGCTATCAAAAGCTTAGGATAATAAGGAATCCCTAATTGTTTGTAAGCATTTGCCCAAGAATGATCAAACACATATTCTCCTTGGCTATGCGTTTTCAAAAAACAAGGAGCACAGGCTAAAACAGTATTTTTTTTAAATAGAACAAAGTATAAAGGACTCCAACCACTATCCCGGTTCACTGAACCACTATCCTCTAAAAGTTTTATAAAATTATAACTTACAAATACGTTTCCTTTTATATTACAATTATTCCATAAATCATTATTAATTTTATGAATGCTACTAAATATTTTCACATATTGATCTTTATACACTTTTTATCTCAAAAATAGAATCAATCTCAACTGAAACATTTCTTGGAAGAGAATTACAACTTACTGCAGATCTACTATGAGATCCATTAGGATGAAGTATTTTATTTAAAAGTTTAGAAGCACCATCTGCTACTTCAGGTTGTTCAAAAAAATTATCAATACTGTTAATAAAAACATTCAGTTTCACACATTTTTTTATGGATAATAAATTATTATTTGTAGCTTTTTTTAGTATTGCGAAGGTATTAATTATACATAATTCAGCAGCTTTTTTTCCTTCCTCTACTGATATCTCTTTCCCAAGTTTACCTTTATATAAAATATTTTTATTTTTAATTGGTATTTGTCCAGAAATAAATATAATATTTTTTGTTTTTACATAGGGAACATAATCAGCTATAGGTTTGGCAATTTCAGGTAAGTCAATATTAAGTTTGTTTAAATTTTCAATTATGTTTTTCATATTACCTTTTTATGTTGAGTAGTATTTTTTCATTCTTTTTCCAAGTATTTGTATAATAATCCCAGCATTTTGGATATTCAACTAATTTGGCTAATTTTTTATTTTCAATATATAATATAGTGTTTATATTACATTTTTCTTTACTAGCAGAGTCAATTTGCATAGGACTATCATCAATAAACCATACAGGTAATTTAAATTTATTATATAAGTAAGAGCATACCTTACCTTTTTTTCCCGCATTTGCGTAAAAAGGAAAATCTAATTTATTGTTAATTAATGCTTTTAGTCTTAGATCATAATACTGAAAAGGTATGTTTGATAAGATCAAAATATTATAAAAACCAGCTAGCTTTAAGATGCTATCTTTTGATCCATTAACTAACTTTAGGTTCTCGGCACAATTCTTAAAAAAATTATTAATTAGTTTTTTTACGTTTTTTTCTGATATGGCATCACCAAATTTATCAATAATATTTCCAGTAAGAGCATAACTTCTCCAGATAAAGCTATATTCTCTGTTTGCCAGAAAATTTACAAAGCTATCCATAAAGTCGAAGATTACTTCGTCTGCATCACAAACTAACAATGGTTTAGAATTTTCTATTTCAAAATCTTTTATATCTGGAAAGGTTCTAATTGTTCTAGTAGAAATTTATTTAATTTTTCCCTCTTTAAACATCACATGTTTTTTAGCTACGGGATCATATTTTTTAAGCTGCATTTTTTCTGTCATTGTTTTATTGTTTTTTTTAGTAACATAGAAGAATCCTGTATCAGCCGTGCTGTTTAATCTAATCTTTATAGATGATGGTTTTGCCATTATTTAAAGTACCTTATCAAAATATATATTGTCAAGAGTTACCTTTATTCTTTTTATCTATTATTTTAATTGCATCTTCAATACTTAACTTTTCTATATCAATTGTTTTAGATATACTATAATTAATATTTTTAGATTTTAAGTAATATCCAAACCTTCCTTTATACAGAGATATTTCCTCATTTCCTTTAGGGTGTTTCCCAATAACTTTTAAAGCATTAGCCTTTTGTCTACTCCTTTTTTTTGGAGTAGCTATTATATCAATTGCCCTGTTGATACCAACTGTGAGGGGACTTTCGTCCTTTGGAAGAGAATAAAATACGTTGTCGTATTTTATATATGGTCCATATCTTCCGTTATTTGCAACTATAGGTTTTCCTGTTTCAGGATGATTTCCTACTTCCCTGGGAAGTTCTAGAAGCTTTTTCGCAACAGATATGTCAATTTCAATTAGATTTAAAGACTTTGGTACTGAGGCTCTTTTTATTTTTTTTTTGTTATCAGATTTTGACCCTAGTTGTACGTATGGACCGTAAGGTCCTTTTTTTAAAATAATTTCTTGATTATTTTCATCTTTTCCTAAAATTTTATCTTCAATAAGTTCTTCTTTTTCATTTTCTGAAGGAAATACCTGACTTCTGATAAAATCACATTCAGGATGACTTGTACATGCTACAAAAGGTCCAGTACCATTTTTTCTCATTTTTATAGACAAAGTAGCTTTTTTACATTTTGGGCAAAGATTAGATTTAATTTTCTGCTTATTGTTAGAATTACTAGGAAAAAGAAAGTCATCCATTGCAACATTTATATAATTATAAACTTCTGTATTAGAAAGCTGTAATGTACTTTCTACACTTTTACTAAAGTCATACCAAAAATCATTTAAAACATCAGTCCAATTTTTATCTCCTCTAGACACTAAATCCAATTCATTCTCTTTTTCAGCAGTAAAATTATAATCAAGATACTTTTCAAAGTAATTATCTAAAAAACAGGTAACTACTCTTCCACTAGGTTCAGGAAAAAACCTTTTCGCATCAAGCCTTACATACCCGCGAATTTGATTTTTTTTCATTATATTTGCATATGTAGATGGACGTCCAATTCCATATTCTTCTAACTTTTTTATTAAAGAAGCCTCAGAAAATCTTGGAGGAGGATCAGTAAAATGTTGTGTACATTCTAAAGTTACATTATCTACTTTTTGTCCAAGTATAAGTTTACTTAAAAGTAATTCTTTATTAATATCTTTTTCTTCTTCTTCATTATAAATTTTTTTATATCCTTGAAATTTGATTCTAGTTTCAGATGAAGAAAGTATAAATTTATTTTTTTCATCAGAAAATTTTATTGAAATTATCTCACTTACGGACTGAGTAGATTGAGTAGCTAATGTTCGTTTCCAAATCAGATTGTATAATTTTTTTAAATCTTGATCAATAGATGCAGGTATGTCACTAGGTTTAATACTAGGATCACTAGGTCTGATGGCTTCGTGAGCCTCTTGAGAATTTTTTACTTTGTTTTTAAAAGTTCTTACACTGTTGTAAACATATTCCTCACCAAAGTAATTAGAAATAACTTTTTTTGCATCATTAATAAAATTTGTTGAAAGATTAGTTGAGTCAGTCCTCATATAGGTAATAAGTCCTTTATTTTCGCCTTTTATATTAATTCCTTCGTATAAATTTTGGGCAAGAGACATTGTTTTGCTAGGGCTGAAACCTAGTCTATTGCTCGCATCTAATTGAAGGCTTGAGGTTATATAAGGTGCATAAGGATTATTTTTTCTTATTTTTTTTTCAATATCTATAATCTGAATATTTGAGGACTCAATTTGGTTAGATATCATTTTTGCTTGATGTTCATTTTTTATATCCAACTTTCCTAATTTTTTTGAGTCAATTTCCACGATCTTTGCATCTATAAAACCTAAATCACTAATTTTTAGTTTTATGGGAATTGTCCAATACTCAGATGGACTAAAATTTTGAATTTCATTTTCCCTTTCTGTTATTAATTTTAGTGCTACAGATTGAACTCTTCCAGCAGACTTACATCCTGGAAGTTTTCTAATTAATAATGGAGAAAGAGAAAATCCCATTAAGTAATCTAATGATCTTCTAGCTTGATATGCATTAACTAAGTTCATATCAATATTTTTTGGGTTTTCAATAGCTTTCAATATTGCATTTTTCGTTATTTCATTAAATGTAATTCTATGAACCTCTATATCTTTTAATAACTTTTCTTCATCAAATATTGTTTTAATATGCCATGCTATAGCCTCTCCTTCTCTATCTTGATCTGTTGCGAGGAATAACTTTTTTATATTGAAAAGATTTTTTTTAATATCAGCAAGATGTTTAGAGTGAAGTTGATTGTTTTGATAACTGATTTTAAAGTTATTTTTAACATCTATACCTTTTTTTTCTTCAATATCTCTAACATGTCCATAGGAAGCCAAAACTTTAAAATCAGTACCTAAAAACTTATTTATAGTTTTTGCTTTTGCCGGTGATTCTACTACTACTAAATACATGGTTTATAATGAAATAAAAAAAAAATAGCATTTGCTTCATCTAAGTCAAGTTTATATTTATTTATTAAAAAAATTCCTAATATTTTTTTTGTGTTTGTATATGATCAAAACACTGAGAAAAAATACTACCTTAAGTTCTAAAGGCTGACCTGGAATATAACTTAAAACTTGATAATTAAATTGCAAAATCAGTATAAACTTAAATAAAATAAGATTAATTACTATACTAAAAATAGCGCCTAGGGATGAATAATTAAACATTTTCACTATAATTATCCAAGAAGTAACAAAACATATGAATAAAGGCCAGGATATTATTGATAAAAGCCCTATAAAGCTCGCTACACCTTTTCCACCTTTAAAATTCAACCATACAGGAAAAATATGTCCTATAATGCTGAATGCACCGCAAAAAATAGAGATTTCTGGTCCTAAATAATTTAAAACTATAAATGTTGTTAAGGCAGTTTTTAAGAAATCAAAAATCAATGTAAGAACACCAAACTTTTTACCTAACAATCTGCTTACATTAGTAGCCCCAATATTTCCAGAACCATATTTTCTTATGTCTAACTTTTTAATATACTTAAATAATATGTAACCAAATGGTATTGATCCAATAAGATAACTTACAAAAAAGAAAACTAAATTTATTTTATTAAAAATTAAATTTTCTATCATTATAAATTATTTTACCATCTACCATAGTAAGTAAAATTTTTCCTTTTGCATTTAGTCTTTCATAAGGAAAGTTTTTTGACTTACTTTTAATCAATTCACTTGATAGTTTTATTTTACTATTTGCATCAAAAACAACTAAATCCGCTGGACTCCCTTTTTTCAAACTTCCAGCTTTAAGATTTAATAGCTTAGCAGGAGCTGAACTTAGTAAATCTATAATTTTTAGTAGGCTTATTTTTTTTTCATCTTTTAATTTTAGAGTTAAAGGTAATAAACTTTCAAAACCAATAATACCTGATGATGATTGTTCAAAGGGTAATCTTTTGCTATCGGTATCATGAGGAGAATGATCTGAAGTAATACAAGTAATAATGTTATTTTTTATACCTAATTTGATTGCATCAGTATTTTTCTTATCTCGTAATGGTGGAGAAACCTTCGCAAAAGTTCTCCATTTTCTTATATCTTTTTCTGTAAGGCTAAAATAATGGGGAGAAGTAGAACAAGATACTCTAATTCCCTTATTTTGTGCAATTTCTATACTCTTCAATGCCAATTCAGTAGTTATATTTAAAAAGTGTATTCTACTATTAGTCATTTCGGCTAATCTGATATCTCTATCAACTTGTAAAACTTCTGCTTCTATTGGTATACCTTTTATACCTAATTGAGTAGCTAAAAGACCAGCATTCATATTTCCTCCTTCAGATAGACTTTTATCTTCAGGATGTTGCATTACTAAAGCATCAAAAGCACTTGCATACTTTAAGGCTCTCAGCATTACTGTTGAATCATCTACCGCTTTTATAGCATCTGTGAAGCCTACTGCTCCTGCTTCTTTTAATAAACCTATTTCCGAAATTACTTTTCCTTCAAGACCTTTTGTTAAAGATGCAGTTGTATATATTTTAACATCACTTTCTTTTTTAGCTTTTCTTTGCAAAAGCTCAACAAGAGAAACATTATCAATTATTGGATTTGTATTAGGCATACATACTAAACTAGTGATGCCCGCAGCCGATGCTGACTCACTTGCATAATTAAAGTTTTCTTTATGCTCTTCTCCAGGCACTCTAAGATGACATTTTATATCTACAAATCCTGGACTTAAATACATACCTTGACAATTTAAAATTTTATAACTAGTGTCCTTCATCATCTGAGATTCATTAAAAATAATATTCTTTATTTTTTTATCTTCTACTAAAATACTTCCAATTTTATCCATATTTTGCGAAGGATCAATTATGTGGACATTTACAAAAGCTATTTTTTTCATATTAACACTATCAAGTTTTTAAAAGTTTTTTTATCACTGCCATTCTTATTGCTACACCAAGTTTTACTTGTTCAAGAATTAATGATCTACCTATATCATCTGCGACATCACTATCAATTTCTATTCCTCGATTTATTGGACCAGGATGCATAACTAAAGCATTCTTTTTTGCTCTCTCTAGTTTTTTTCTGTCTAATCCCCAAAATCTAAAAAACTCTTTTTCTGACGGCACAAACGTCCCCTCCATTCTTTCTTTTTGCATTCTTAGAACCATTATAATATCTACTCCCTCTAAACCTTCATCCAGACTTTTAAATACTTTCACTCCTAATTTATCTATATCTGAAGGCAATAATGTTGGTGGTGAAATTATCCTTATTAATGCACCCATTTTTTTTAACAAGTAAATATTAGACCTTGCAACTCTGCTATGTAAAACATCTCCAAGAATAGCAACTTTAAGACCAGCAATTTTCTTCTTATTTCTTAATATTGTCAGAGCATCTAATAAGGCTTGAGTAGGATGTTCATTGCTTCCATCTCCGGCATTAATAACTGAACAATTTACTTTTTCAGACAGTAAATAAGGTACTCCGCTCATATTATGACGTACAATTAATATATCAGGATTCATTGCATTAAGCGTCATAGCAGTGTCAATAAGGGACTCTCCTTTTTTAATTGCTGAGGTGGCTACAGACATATTGATTACGCTGGCGCCCAATTGTTTTGCTGCCAGTTCAAAAGAAGTAAGAGTTCTCGTAGAATCCTCAAAGAACAAATTTATAATATTTTTTTGAGAGTATAACTTATTTTTAGTTTGTTTTTTTTGACTTAAAAATTTATCAGCTTGATTAAATATACTATTTAAATCTTTTATATTTAAATCTTTTATAGACAACAGATGTTTATTAGACATATTCTTCCATATTCTTATTAATAGCATCTAGTGTACTTTGAAGTATCCAAGTTGCTGAAGCTGCATCAATATTAACTTTTATTTTATTTTTTTTAATACCTGCCTTTATCATTTCCCTCTCAATTCCAATACTTGAAAACCTTTCGTCCCACAACAAAATAGGTAATTTAAAGCTTTGTTCTAATATCCTTGCAAATGTAATAGCTGATTGAGCACTTCTACCTTTAGTTCCATCTTTATTTAAAGGAAAACCTAATACAATAGATATTATTTTATTCTCAGTGATAATATTATCTAAAATCTTCAAATCATTACTCAATTTTGATTTAAAAATAGTTTTATGTGTTAATGCAATTCTTTTATGTATATCCGAAATTGCTATTCCTAGGGTTTTTTTTCCATTATCAAAACCTATTATTTTTCCTTCAGTATAGAAAGAATACTTGAAAATATTTATATCTTGTGTGATTTTTGTATTGTTTTTAGTATTTAAGATTTGCATACTAAATAAAAAAACTATCATAAATAAAAAAATAAGAAACAAAAATGTTGATTGATGAAAAAATTACTATAAAAATTGCTAGTTTAGCTAAGCTAGAACTGACTGAACAGGAAATAAAAGAGTATTCAAAAGATTTAACTAATATCCTAAAATGGATGGAAAAACTTAAAGAGGTTGATGTATCTAATGTTGAGCCAATTACTAGCGTGACAAAAAATCAATTATACGAAAGAGAAGACCTTACTTCTAATAATACAGTAGAACAAGAAAAAATTTTATTGAATGCTCCAGAAAAAGTTGAAGAATACTTTACCGTTCCTAAGGTAATAGAATAATATGGTCGATATCTTTAAATCAGATATTAAAAGTATTTTAAAAGGACTGAATAATAAAGATTACTCTGTAGAAGAGTTAATATCTAGTTTTATTAAAAGAGTTGACTCCCTAGATAAATTTAATTTAATTTCAGAAAAAATTTATGACGATGCTATTACTTTGGCTAAAAAAGCTGACTCAAAAAGAATTGAGGAAAGGAGACCTCTCGAAGGTATTCCAATTGCAGTAAAAGACATATTTTGTACTGCTGGGAATAAGACATCGGCTAGTTCAAATATACTAAAAAATTTTAAATCTCCTTATGAGTCAACTGTAACAAAAAATCTTAAAGATGTAGGAGCAATAGTTTTGTGTAAAACAACTATGGATGAATTTGCTATGGGTTCTGCAAGTGATACTTGTAACTTAGGCAATGTAATTAATCCATGGACAAAAGATTTTTCTAATCCACTTACCCCAGGAGGTTCTTCAGGAGGATCTGCAGGAATAATGGCTGCCTCAGGAGCATGTTTTTCTCTAGGTACAGATACTGGTGGATCAATCAGACAACCAGCATCTTTTTGTGGTGTAGTTGGTATAAAACCTACGTATGGAAGATGCTCAAGATTTGGCATGATAGCATTTGCTTCATCTTTGGATCAAGCTGGTCCTTTTTCTAAGAACGTTGAAGATGGAGCTTTTGCATTAACACATATGGCTTCATATGATAACAAAGACTCTACCTCCTCAAAAGAAAAAATGCCTGATTTATTTAAAAACTTAAAAAATGGTATTAAAGGATTTAAAATAGGTATACCTAAACAATATAATATTAATGGCATTCCTTCTGAAATAAATGATCTTTGGGATAAAGGTAAAAAGAAATTGGAAAGTTTAGGTGCAGAAATAGTAGACATTTCACTTCCTCATACAAAATATGCATTGCCTACTTATTACATAATTGCTCCCGCAGAAGCTTCAGCTAATTTAGCTAGATATGATGGCGTCAAATACGGTTTTAGATCAGGAAAAAAATTTCAAGATCTAAATGAAATGTATTGTAAAACAAGAGGTGAAGGGTTTGGTAAAGAAGTAAAAAGAAGATTGCTTATTGGAACTTATGTTTTATCCTCCGGATATTATGATGCTTATTATTTACATGCTCAAAAAGTGCGAAGAAAAATTATCGAGGATTTTATTAATGCATTTAATCAGGTTGATCTTATTTTAACACCTACTGCTCCTAGTGATGCATTTGTTATAGGAGAGAAAGTGGATGATCCTATCTCAATGTATTTAAACGATATTTTTACTGTTCCATCAAGTTTAGCAGGACTACCAGCATTATCTTTACCTGGAGCCTTAAGTAATAACAAAAGGCCATTAGGATTACAATTAATTGCTAATACATTTCGTGAAGACTTATTACTAACTGGAGCATATGCTCTAGAGCAGGAGATAAATTTTAATAGTGAGCCATTTGTAGGAATTTGAAAATGTCTGGATACCATGCAAAAAAAATAAAAGGCACTAGTGGTGAATGGGATATTGTAATTGGTCTAGAGGTACATGCTCAAGTAACTACTAATTTAAAATTATTTTCAAATGGAGCAGCTAATTTTAGAAAAGAAGCTAATCAAAAGCTAGACTTATTAGATATAGGTTTACCTGGAACTCTTCCTGTTATAAATAAAATGGCAGTTGATCAAGCTATAAAGACAGGACTTGCTTTAAATGCAACTATTAATAAAAAATCTATTTTTGATAGAAAAAATTACTTTTACCCTGATTTACCTCTGGGTTACCAAATTAGTCAATTTAAAGATCCTATAGTTAGTGATGGATCCATAGTCATTGATATTAGTGATGATAAAACTAAGACTATAAAAATAGAAAGATTACATTTAGAACAGGATGCAGGAAAATCATTACATGATCAATCTCCTGATAAAACTTTTATTGATTATAATAGAGCAGGAGTTGCTTTGATGGAGATAGTTTCTTATCCTGATATAAGTGATTGGGTAGAAGCTGGAGATTATTTAACAAAATTAAGAAGTATTTTGAGATTTGCTAATACATGTGATGGAAATATGGAAGAAGGTTCATTAAGG
>MDTD01126353.1_pt1 | contig 10792 bp, 1 predicted proteins | sample 811221 | NCBI WGS metagenome assembly MDTD01 (sample SAMN05326646, study PRJNA326480) | marine metagenome | isolation source: seawater | place: Pacific Ocean: South West | collected 2011
ATCATGCGACAAATCACTTCTACCCAAGGGCAAGTGGCATATCTGGCCCAGACCCTGCTTACAATACTTCTGTTAAAATTACTTCTACAACAGATACTACAATTACACTGGATGTAGGTAAATCATCCAACCAAACAGAACACATTTTTGTTTCTGCAGCTGCAAACTCAGTTATCAGTGGCGGTAATTATATTCATACATTTGAAAATGCAGACATAGATTCACTATTGATTGCAAGAGATACAGTTGGTCTTGCGACTGACTCCTATACATGGAGATGCGCTCAGGATAATTATGCAACTGATCACACATATCCTAGAACCACTGATCCTATTCATGATGTAGAGGTTGGTATTGTTTCTACAACTCTTGATACATTTACGTTGAATGTAGGTATCACATCAAGAGTTAAATTCAATATAACCAACGCTACTTACGATCCTAACAGTGGATTGGTAACTATGACGACTGATACATCTCATGGTTTATCCACCACGACTGCCGTAGGTTTAGCAACAAATGGATTCGTATATACATGTACAATGGATCAGAACGCTACCGAACATGCGTATCCTAGAACCACTGACCCTGCACATGATACATCACTGTATCCTACTTCTGTAACTTCTAACAACGTAACTGTGAACGTTGGTGTTTCTACAAGAGTAGAGTATAACATCAATCATGCAGACTACAATGATGTGGTAGGTATCATGACTATGTTCTTACCTACTGTTCATGGTATTACAACTGCTGCTGGTGTTGGTAGGAATGTCAAATTAAAGAATGAGTCAATATACTTTACATGTTCTAAGGATGGATATGCAACAGCACATGTATATCCTAAAGGTGGAGATCCATTCTACAATGGTTCTCTCGTTAATAGAGTTATTGATAATCAAAATATTGAGATTCAAGTAGGACCTTCAACAACACCTAGTTTCTACAATGGTGGTGGTAAAATTCAAGGTGTTATTCTTGCACCTAGACTTAGAAACAATTCTCCAAGTGGTGAGGACTTCGCATCAGGCGGTACTTTTGTTGATAAGATTATTGACGATCATACTTACGTTGTAAATGTTGGTATCTCTACAGTAGATCACATCTATGCAAGAGGTGGTACTTCACAACAGGGTAAGAGGATTGCTGCTTCTAATGAGATTGGATTCTCTGGATTTGATGTTATTGAAAAACTTGATGCTGGTAAGTTTAGAGTCAATGCTGGTCTTACAACTGAAATCGCACTCTTCAAGAGAGGCGGTAGAATTGACAAACCAGTATTCCTAGACATTACAGAACCAGACGGATACTTTAACAGAGATTTGGAATACATTTCTGGATCAAGTGGAATTGGAACAAATGCAGTTGTTAACTTCCGTATCAACGTAGATGGAAACATTGGTGAATTTGATCTTATTGAAGAAGGAACAGCATACAAAGTTGATGAGGTTCTAACTGTTGCTGGTATCATGACCAACCCTAGAGTTGGTGTTTTAACTGAGTTTCAATTAACAGTTCAAGAACTTGAGAATGATACATTCTCTGGATTCTATCCAGGCCAGTTTATTCTGTTTGATGATATTTCTTCATTCTTCAATGGTTCTCGTACAAAGTTCACATTGTCTGTTACAACCAGTGGTGTTACTGAGATTTTAAGTCTTAAAACTCTGCCTGGTAGCGATATGGATATCACAAATAATATCTTTATCTACATCAATGATATTCTACAGACTCCACAGTCTTCTTACACATTTAAGGGTAGTAGAGTCATCTTCTCTGAAGCACCAAAACCAAACTCTAAGTGTTCTATATTCTACTTCAGAGGATCAAAGAGAGACGTTGAAACTATTGAACCAGTTGCATCTGTCAAAGCTGGTGATATTGTTCAAATTAAAGAGAATAAATTTAACCCCGCTGACATTGATCAGTTCGAGAGAACAGGCAAGAGAATCGTTGCTTCTGATGTTCTTGAGACATTCTCTTATAACAGTATCGGTATTGATACTAACACCGCTGCAGAAAGACCACTTTCTTGGGAGAAACAGAGACAAGATCAAATTCTCTCTGGTGTTCTAATCTCTAAAGCAAGACCAGCCTTGAAGAGTAAGGTTCTTCCTACAACTAGAATTATTAAGAACGTTGGGGAGTTGGATGACACAATTTATGTCAACAATGCTTTCCCTGTATTCAATGCGGTTGACTTGTTAGTACAATCTGAGAGAAATGTTCAAATCTTTGAAGATAATGAGATCTCTCCAGGCGTTGTTACATCTGTTGTTTCTACTTCATCAAGTATATCTTCTCTAAGTATAGTTGATGGGGGAACAGGATATACAATATCGAATCCAACCGTTGCAATTTCCAGTGCATTAATTGAACGTAAAGATCCTATCTCTGCTTGGGAGTTTGATGCAATTACTGGTATCACATCATCTGTTGAGTTTAGAGCAATAACCAAACAGGATCCATATGTTGCTGTTGGTGCAAGTAGTTTCTACATGAACACTAAGAGTGGAACATTCTGGGAGAGAGGTAGAATTGGATTTGGTGGAACTATCACATTCAACGGTGTAGGAGTTGGTAACAGTGCAACTGGTGATGTAAACGTTATGGCTGTGGGTGAGTTTGCATCTATGGCTAGAGCAGTTGCGATTGGTAACAGTATCAGTTCATGGACTCCTATCAATCTACTAGAACAGAGACAAATACCTGCTATTGGTCAAGTTCAAACACTAGACAGTACATACACTGGACATTTCAATGATGTTATCTGGGAAGGAACTAGGAATACATGGGTTGCCGTTGGTGCTGCTGGATCTATTTTTACTGCTGTTGGTCTTACAACCGCAGATGCTTTCAGTCAATTCTCAGGAACATTACAAACTCTAAATGCTGTTTGTTACGGTCAGTCAGAGTACATTGCCGTTGGTAATGGTGGTGTAATTCTTGCATCTAACGATGGAACAGGATGGGCAGATAAGACAAGTAATACTGTCTTTGACTTGAATGACATCATCTATGATGGTAATAGATTCATCGTTGTGGGTGACAGTGGTACTATTGGTATCTCAACCGACAAAAACTTCTGGCAACCTTGGAGTCAACAGTTGCCTGCTGGAACAGTTAGCCCTGCAACATTTGACTTTGCTAAGATTAAATTCATTGATAATTTCTACGTTGGTATCTCTACAGTTGGTGATCTTTACTACTCCTTTGACCTTGCAAACTGGAACGAGAGACCTATTGATCATAGTAATGAAATTCGTGACCTTGTTCAAACACCTTATGGTGATTTTGCAAGTACGAGAGTTATCGCTATTGGTTCTGGAACTACAAACTTCTATGCGGATCCAGTTATCAATAGGGCATCAGCAACTGCATCTGTAACTGCTGGTGTAATTACATCCATCAACATCACTGATGGTGGATTTGGTTACAGGATTGGAAGTAGTCCACCTGTGATTGTAGAATCCGATAGAACTAAGAGAGAAGATATATTCTCTGTTGATGCAGAAGGTGATTTTGGTGACATTGTAGGAATAAATACATGGTTGCCAGGATCTGCAAATGTATTACCAAGATTGGCCTTTACTCTTAAGTCTCAGTTCAATGATAATACTAATTTGGGTTATGGGTATTCTTCTCTTAATCAACTCGGCGTAAACTTCTCTGGATTGACTAAAGGAGACTTCTTTACTATCTACGATAGTTCATTAGTTGTTGGTCATGCACTGACTGGTATAACCACATCTAGTGGTGCAAATGAAGTTGTTGGTATGGTCACTGCTGGTGATTATCTCGGTGGTGTATTTAAAGTTGAACAAGTAACAACAGGAGATGCAGTTTCTGGATTAGTTACAGTCACCTGTGCTTTCATGCCAGGACCTACTCCTTATGGTAATAATACAATTCAAGTTGGAGTTGGTACAACTGCAACTACTGATACCTTCTGGGGTAAATATAGTTGGGGTAAATTACTTGGATATCAGAATCGTGGTGCTGGTAATCCTACAAGTTTCCTCGTCAATCCTATGAATGGGAATGTTGGATTATCTACTGCTGCGGTGGTCTCCAGAAAGAAACCACTAACTTAACCACTAAATAAACCTAAAGACTAGTTTTTTTAAAATGCCTGCTATCATATCCGAACAGTTTAGGATTCTGAACGCTGAGACTTTTGTAAAAAGTTTCGTTGGTGTCGGATCTACAGTAAATAAGTATTATGCTTTTATGGGACTTCCAAATTCCATAGAACCAAAGGCAGGCGGTACTGCCACATGGGCTACAAATACACCATCACCGTTAGATGGATTTGAGGAAGAGTATTCCATCAAAGAATCTATCATTGCGATGAAAAAGGTGACTGACAAGGACGTTAGACGACTTTGCAGAAAAGTGTCATGGGTGGCGGGTACTACATATGAAATGTATAGACATGATTATAACATCTATAATCTAACACCTATTACTAGTCAAGGTAGTCTGTACGATGCTAATTATTATGTTGTTAATGAAGACCTGAAAGTTTACATTTGTCTACAAAATGGATCAGACCCAGAGAACCCAAAGGGTAGGCCATCATATGACCAACCCACATTTGTTGACCTTGAGCCAAGAGCAGCTGGCACTAGTGGCGATGGTTATGTTTGGAAATATCTTTACACAATTAAACCTAGTGAAATTGTTAAATTTGACTCTATTGAATACATACCAGTGCCCGAGAACTGGGGAAATCAAGGCGAGACTGTTGCAACTAAGGCGAACGCTATAGATGGAAAGATTGAAGTGGTTGTGGTTGATGATAGAGGTTCTAACTACCAACCAATCTCAACCTCATTTGCGAATGTTCCCATTCTGGGAGATGGGTCAGGAGGAAAGGCTACTATTACGATTGACTCTTTCGGAAAAGTATCTGAAGTATTTGTTACTGACGGAGGAGAAGGATACACTCATGGATCTATCCAGTTTTTCCCAGGCGCTCCAGGCAGTGAGTCTGGCGGAGTACTTGCTAACCTTACCAATACAGGTATCGGAACGACATCGATAGCAAGCTTTAGTGTCATTATCCCACCTAAAGGTGGTCATGGTCATGACATCTATAGGGAACTTGGTGCATACAGAGCACTACTCTATTCTAGATTTGAAACTCTAGAAACTAACCCTGATATCATTGAGGGTAATGATTTTGCAAGGGTTGGACTAATAAAAAATCCCACCGTATTTGGCAGTAGTACCGAATTATTAGATACTGCAATGGTGAGTGGATTGAAAGCTTTGAAACTTGGTGGTATTACCACTGCAACAACCTATGCTGTTGACTCTGAGATTACACAGACGGTTGGTGTTGGTTCTACTGCGATTGGATATGTCGCATCATGGGATAAAGTTACTGGAGTGTTGAAGTATTATCAACCAATGGGTCTTGCTTCTAGTGAAACTGGATACAAGATTATCCCATTTACTTCTGTTCCTGATGCAGGGTATGGTGTAACGATTAACGGATCATCAGTGAATGGTTCGTTGTTATCCATTGATACCAGTTATAACGGTGTCAGTACCTCAATAAATAATAAGACCTACCAATTAGGTATGAGTTTTACTTCTGGTATTTCATCAGCGGAATTCAATACCAAATCGGGTGAAATAATCTATATTGATAATCGAACTGCAATTCCTAGATCTGCAAGTCAGAAGGAAGACATCAAGATAGTACTGGAGTTCTAAAGACAAATGCCACAAAATACCAACTTAAACTCATCTCCATACTTTGATGACTTTAATGAGTTAAAAAATTATCAGAGGGTACTATTCAAGCCAGGTTTACCTGTACAGTCTAGGGAACTCACAACACTTCAATCTATTCTACAGAATCAGGTTGAAAAATTTGGTAAGCACTTCTTCAAAGAAGGATCTGTTGTTATTCCAGGCCAGATTGCATATGATAACGAATACACTTGTGTTCAGATTGATGATAGTCACTTAGGTATTCCTGTTTCTATCTACTTAGATAATTTAATAGGTAAAAAAATTAAAGGTGAGACTAGTGGTGTTACCGCTAAAGTAGAAACATATATTACAAACAGAACATCAGTAAAAGGAGCATATACTCTTTACATCAAATACAACAGTTCCAGTGATACTGATTTCTCAAGAAAGACATTTGCAGATGGAGAAAATTTATTACTAGAAGAGGATATGAATTATTCTCTGTCTAGTATTAGACAGGGTGCTAGTTTCGCAACAACACTTATCTCAAATGCAGTTGCTACAGGTGCTGCAGCAAAGATTGCCCAAGGTGTCTATTTCATCAGAGGTTTCTTTGTTACTGTTGCTGACTCCACAGTAATTTTGGATCAGTATAACAACAAACCATCATACAGAATTGGTCTTCTAATCAAGGAAGAACTTGTAACTGCATCTGCATCAGATAACGACTTGTATGACAATGCAAGAGGTTTCTCAAACTTTGCAGCGCCTGGTGCAGATAGATTCAAATTATCAACAACCTTAATCAAGAAGTCTCTCACAGATTTGAATGATGAGAACTTTGTAGAACTGATGAGAGTTGTAGATGGTGTTCTACAAAAATTCGTAAAACCTGGCGCCGATAACTATAACTTAATTCGTGATGAACTTGCAAGAAGAACATATGATGAATCTGGTCATTACTATGTAAAACCATTTCCTCTTGTAGCTAAGGAATGTCTTAATGATAGAACAGGAAATGACGGTGCATTTTATCCTAATCAATTAACTCAACAGGGCAACGTTCCTACTGAGGATTTGATGTGTTTGTCTATCGGACCTGGCAAGGCATATGTCAAGGGATACGAGATTGAAACACTCAATACAACCACTGTTGATGTTCCTAAACCAAGAGATACTGCAAAGATTGTAAATGAGTCTTTGCCTTTTAGTGTTGGTAGACAGATTGAAGTTAATAATGTTTATGGTTCTCCACTCATCGGCATCAGTACAAGTTCTTATGTAAAACTATTCAACAAAAGAACATCTACTGTTGGTACATCAAACGGTGAACAGATTGGTGTTGCCAGAGTTTATGATATGAAGTTGAAGAATGTTGGTTATGCCGACTCTTCTACAGTATTTGAGACATCTCTGTATGACATTCAGACGTTCACATATCTACAATTAAATACTGGAACGACTGTACAATGTCCAACCTATGTTACTGGTCAAAATAGTAACGCTACAGGATACGCATATACTTCAGCAAATAATTCTACACAGTTGACCTTATATCAGGTTAACGGACAATTCCAAGTTGGTGAAGAATTATTCTTCAATGGTTTTACTTCAAATAGAAGCATTACCGAGGTAGAAGACTACGGTGTAGAGGATATCAAACAACTTGTTAGTAATGATCCTACAAACTATCCTTTCACAGCTGACCCTGTTCTAGGATTAGGACATCTGATTGCTCCGATTGCAACACAGTTTACTGTTAGTGCAAATGTTGGTGGAGCATCTACAATCACATCTCCTAGTGCAAGTTTTGTAAACTCTGGTATTAAGACTGGAGATATCATTCAGTATAGTATTTCAGGCAACTCCGTTCCTACATTTAACAGAGTTACCAATACATCCGCTATTGCTATCAGTCTTGAAGCTACTGTAGATGTTGAAAATGTATGTTCTGGTGCATTACCTACCTCTGCTGTATCTGCAAACGATCTGTTTAAGGTTACTTTAGAAGTTCAAAACAATTCACAAGCATTTTTGTTTAGTGAATTAACTAAACCTAATGTTGCATCTGTTGAATTGAATGGTGCAGATCTCATATTCAAAAAATCTTACAACGTTACAGTTTCAAGTAATGCTTTTAGTGGAACTTTAGAAACTGATGCTGATTTGACTCTTGAACCATTTGATGAAGAGGATTACAACCTTACATTTAAGACAACTGGTAAAGTTGAACCATTAACAAATCAAAAACTTACAGTTAGTGGTAGAACTGTAACCTTATCTGGTTTAGACACTGCTTCTGGTGCTGCTGTATTGACAGTCACTTGGAAGAAAGTAAATGTCAAGCCAAAATCAAAAATATTCAAAAGAGCAACAACATATACTTTAAACAAATCCTCAAAAACCCAGTCAGGCACTGGATTAATGAAGTTAAATGATGGACTTACTTATGACACAACATTTGGTAATAGAGTTCAAGATGAAAGACTTTCTCTTGGAGTTTGTGATGTTGCAGAAGTTCTTGCGGTATTAGAATCTTCATCTACTGCTGATCCTCAGTTCCCAATCTTACAACTTACAAATCTAAACTCCAACATTCTTAATGCTGTAATTGGTGAAAATATTGTTGGTAGAACATCTGGTGCATCTGCTGTATTTGTTGCAACCAATGGATCTAATGAAGTAAGTTTTGTATCTCAAAATGAAAACGCTTTTGAGATTGGCGAAGAGATTATATTTGAAGAGACTCAGGTTGCTGGTACAGTTCAGACCTTTATTCCAGGCGACAGAGACATCAAAAACAACTATGAGTTTGATCCAGGCCAAAGATTGGATTATGTTGACTTCTCTGCACTTGTAAGAAAACCTGGCACAGAAGCACCTACTAGAAGAATCACTATCGTCTATAATAATTTTGTTATTGATGAAGCTGATCCAGGCGATTTTGTAACTGTAAACTCTTATGAGAAAAAGTATTACAAAGGCACATTACCTTTTGTAGGGACAATTCCTGTTTCTGATATCATTGATTTAAGACCTAGAGTTACATCTATTGTTGCTGGTAAAGCTCCTTGGGAATTTGACGCAAGACAATTTACACCAGGCTCATCATCTTCTTCTCATGTTCTTGCCAAAGATAAGTCATTTAACTTATCTTACGAATATTATCTTGGAAGAATTGATAAACTATTCTTAAGTAAAGAGGGTATCTTTACTCTATCTCAAGGTGTTCCATCCGAATTACCAAAACTTCCAAATACCATTGATAATGCTTTAGAAGTTGCAACTATTCAACTTCCTCCATATCTTTACGATCCAGCGGAAGCACAAATCACTGTTGCTAGACACAAACGATTCCGAATGAAGGATATCGCAAGTATCGAGAACAGAATTAAGAATATTGAATACTATACTTCACTTTCACTTCTTGAAGTTGAGACTACAAATATGTCTCTCCGTGATCCACAAACAAATCTTGATAGATTTAAGTCAGGATTCTTTGTCGATAATTTCAAATCTGTAACTGGTGGTGATGTAACTAACTCATCATATAAAGCATCTGTTGATGCGAAAGAGGGAAGACTAAGACCCCAACACTACACAACATCTATTGATCTATTACTTGGATCAGAGGCGATTGTTGGTGCCGCAACATCTTCTAATCCTACTGCTGACTATAGATTTGTTGGAGATCTTGGTGATTCAAATGTCAAGAGAATTGGTGACGTTGTATGTTTAAACTATAGTGATACTGTTTACTTAGAAAATGAATTTGCAACTCGTATTGAGAACGTAAACCCATTCGCTGTTGTAAACTGGATTGGTCAGGTTGAATTGAATCCAGGCACTGATACATGGATTGAAACTAGAAGAACTGCTGCTACCTACGATATTGAAGGTAGTTTCAATTCTACAATGGGAATTACTGGTGCAGATAGTAACACTGGTCTTTCACCTGTTGATTGGGGTTCATGGGAAACAACTTGGACAGGATCCAGTTCATCAACAGGACCTTCTCTCTTTAGTGAAACTAGAACTACTGTAACTGGTAGATCTACTAGAAGAGGACATTTCCAACGTCATCGTGGTATTCCTATTACTACGACAACTAATTTTAGAGATAGAACTACAACCTTTAGAGAGCAGACAACTACAACTACTACAAATCAGACAAGACAGGGTATTCAGTTCCGTGTTGGTGAAAGATTTGATACCACAAGTCTTGGCGACAAAGTTGTAAACACAGAAGTGATTGCTACAATGCGATCCAGAAACATTGAGTTTATTTGTAGAAGACTAAAGCCAAACACAAGATTGTATCCATTCTTCGATAGTATTGACATGTCGAAGTATGTCGTACCTAAACTCATCGAGATTACAATGGTAAGTGGTACATTTGGTGCTGGTGAAGTTGTTGAGGGAAGTCGTCCTAATACTAACAATGATGCAATTAGGTTTAGACTTGCAAATCAGAACCACAAATATGGTCCTTATAACAATCCCTCACAGGTTTACAAACAGAATCCATATGACCCTGCTTCTAGTATATCATCTACATATTCTTCTACCACTACATTATTAAACGTTGATACTGCATCCCTAGAACTTCAAGCTGCGTCTGGTTTCTATGGATACATCACTACTGGTATGAAATTGATTGGACAATCTAGTGGTGCTATTGCAACTGTTACTGCAATCAGATTAATCACTGATAAAGCAGGAGCATTACTTGGATCATTGTTCTTACCTGATCCTACAATTCCCTCTGCACCTTCATTTAATACTGGTACAAAGACATTTACATTATCTTCAAGTCCTACTAACTCTACCATCTCTGGATTCACAGATAGTTCTGGTGAAGCAAACTTCACATCATCTGGTACACTTCAAACTGTAGAGTCATCTACTCTCAGAATGAGAAATGCAGATGTACAAAGAATCCCACAATCTCAGGATAGAACTCTTACTGATTCAAGTAGTAGACTTGTAGTTGACAATACCTTTGCTAACAGATCTACATCTCAGACTAGATGGGTTGACCCTCTTGCACAATCGTTTGAAGTTCCTGATGTTAATGGTGTATTCC
>MDTD01189076.1_pt1 | contig 10792 bp, 9 predicted proteins | sample 811221 | NCBI WGS metagenome assembly MDTD01 (sample SAMN05326646, study PRJNA326480) | marine metagenome | isolation source: seawater | place: Pacific Ocean: South West | collected 2011
ACAGATTTTACTTGAGTAGTAATGGTATTATTTGTTGAGTTCAGGCTTGATGAAATTTCATCGCTGGTATCTTTTATCGATGCTGATGTAGATTCGATTTTCTCCACTGTATCGTCAAACATAGCCAAAGATCTTGTAAATTCTTCATCAATGGCTGAGAGTTTCTGAACCTGTGCGCCTATTTGTTGGTCAAGCTCTAATGATTTGTCTTGAAATTTCTCTAAAATCTCCTCTAACTGCAATTTGGTTGAAGATGTTGTCCCAATAACTTCTTCTTTTTGTGACTTTATGGTATTAACCATATCCATCAACTTAACTTCATTGGACGACATGCTTGCCTCAAGCTGATTGATTTCACGAGCGACTGATTTTTCAAGATCACTTGATTTCTTTATTGCATCGTTAATCACATCAGTGATTTGATTGATTTCATTTCTTATTGCGCTGCTGAGTGTAGAAACTGCTTTTTCAGATGACTTAACAGGATGTGTTAATCTAAGAGCAGTATTTAGGAGGCCATCAGATATAATTGTAACCTCTCGGAGTTTTCTGACCATAAAATAATATAACCAAAAAAAAGGTATAATAATCAAAAATATAGCCGTGTAGATTTGAACTTTCTGTATTTTGAAAACATCTAACAAACTAAAAGGTGTATTGATTATATCACCATAATTGTAGAGCAGAGCTGCCACTCCAATCGCAATGTAGAAGAAAGTCAAACCAAAGAAATAAAATTTAGCTCTTGTAGATCTCATTTCTTTTACCTGATCAATTAGGCTTGCAGCGTACAAATCGTCGTCATTAGCATGATTTTCAGTCTTTGGTATCGAATTACTATTTTTTTTGTTGTTATAATCAATATCAGCCATTTTTCTATCGATAAAAGTTTCAATTAAATTAGTACTTTAGTTATATTTACCTAAAGTCATATATTAAGTTAAAGAGCATCAAATATCAAATAATATTTATACATCAATTATGTAAATTATTTGGATAAATTATTCTATGATATACAATCTTTGTATTTAACCGATAATATTATTTGTAGCAAGTCATTTGAATTTGGCAGGAAAATCATTATATCAAACATAGTAAGTAATATATCGAGCAAATGAGCATGGTAATAGTTAACTTTATAAGTTCAAAGGGCGTTTTGAAATCTGTTAATGCAACAGAAGGTGAGACCATTATGGATTGCGCAAAGAATAATGATATTTATGAAATCGAAGGCGAATGTGGTGGCGGGTGTTCGTGTGGTACGTGTCACATATATATTAACGATGAATGGGTGGACAAAATTGAAGCGCCAACAGAAATGGAAGAAGATATGTTAGATTTCGCAATTGATGTGAAAGAAAATAGCAGGCTTTCTTGCCAAATAAAAATCGATGAGACACTTGATGGTATAACTGTCCAAACTCCAGAAAAACAATTCTAATGGTGATATAATATGGATAATCCGATACAAACTGATGTATTAATAATTGGCGCAGGACCTGTAGGGTTATTCGCTGTGTTTGAACTTGGGCTTTTAAACTTGAACTGTCATGTCATTGATATTTTAGACAAACCGGGTGGGCAGTGTGCACAGCTATATCCCGAGAAGCCAATATACGATATTCCTGCGTATCCTGTTATTACTGGGCAAGATCTGACAGAGAACTTATTAAAACAGGTAAAGCCATTTTCTCCGGTACTTCACTATGAGCAGCTTGCAAGTAAAATAGAAAAAAAAGATGACGGAAATTGGCTTGTTGAAACAGACAAGGGCCTTGTTTTTGATGTGAAGGCTGTTGTTATTGCTGCAGGTGGGGGGTCATTTGAACCAAAAAAACCTAATATCCCTGATCTAGACAAATATAGTAAATCAATAAGCTACTCAATAGATAAGGTAGATAGATTCAAAGATAAAGATATTGTTATTTTGGGTGGTGGAGATAGCGCTCTTGACTGGACGCTGCAGCTTTATGACACAGCCAAGAGCCTTACTCTTGTCCACAGAAGAGATAAATTTCGTGGAGCTCCTGCCACCGTTGAAAAAGTGATGAATTTAAGAGAGAATGGGAAGATCCAGTTCCATGTTGGCCAAGTAAACGAAATAATCGGTAATAATGGTAAATTATCAGCGGTAAAATGTTTAAAGAGCGATGAAACTATCAACTTGCCCTGCGATATACTCATGCCTTTCTTTGGCCTGACAATGTCACTCGGGCCACTTGATAAGTGGGGGATAGATTTGTCAGACGAGAGGGTTGTTGTTAACACAGAAACGTTTGAAACAAATATTCCAGGTATATATGCTGTTGGAGATATCAATATATACCCCGGTAAGCTAAAACTTATCTTATCTGGGTTCCACGAAACAGCACTAATGGCACATGCAGTATTTAAGAGAGTAAATCCAGATGAGCGGCTTACTTTGCAATATACGACAACAAGCAGTTCTCTTCAGAAAAAACTCTTGAGTCAGTAAATATTATTAACAGCATAGCATTTTTTTTATTTTTTTATTTTTAATTGATTGATTAGTATTTTATATAAGACTATATAAATATTATCAAATTTGCTAAAGAGGTTAGTTATGGCTGCTATTGATAATTACATTCCAAGCGAATCTGAGGAGTATATGTGCGATAAGCACCTTGAGTATTTCAGAGATAAACTTCAAAATTGGAAGGAAGAAATAATCTCGAACTCAAAACTAACACTTGAAAATTTACAAGAAAAAAACTCCTTTCCTGATGATACAGATAGAGCTTCAAATGAAACGGATCGATCAATTGAGCTGAGGGCTCGAGATCGTCAAAGAAAATTAATTTCAAAGATTGATAAGGCTCTCAAAAGCATTGAAGATGGTGAATATGGTTATTGTGAAGAAACTGGTGATCCAATTGGATTAGCAAGACTGGAGGCAAGACCAACAGCAACGCTATCTGTGGAAGCGCAAGAAAGGCATGAAAGAAACGAAAAAATATACAGGTTCAAATAAATTTCATTTAAGTGGTTTAAAGGCATTATTTTTTTATTTTGCTCTATCCGTTATATGTGTATTTATTGGTTTAATTTTTTTCCAATACTATACGTTATTGATCATTATCGTTATCTTATCCGCACTTGGTATCGTCTTTATATTTGAGCAATTTGCGAAAAATAAGTTGAAAATAGATCTTCAAAATCATAAAACAGATCTTAAGATTGATCAAAAGTCTTATCAAACCCAAAAAATACAGTCAATTGGGCAACTTGCCGGAGGTGTCGCTCATGACTTTAATAATGTATTGACGGCCATAATTGTCTCTACCGACCTGTTAATTTTAAGATTTAAACCAGAGGACCCAACATTTCGAGAGCTTCAGGAAATAAGAGAAAATGCGCAAAGAGCTGCTGGTATTGTTCGGCAATTACTTGCATACTCAAGGCAACAAAATTTTAATTTAGAAATAATCTCGCTAACAGATCTACTACAAGAACAAGTGATCCTTTTGAACCGACTCGTAGGTGATAAAATAAATATCGATTTAAAGCATGATCCGAAGTTATGGACAATAAGGGCGGATCTGAATCAATTTGAGTCAGTGATTACAAACCTTGTAATCAATGCAAGAGATGCCATTGAAGCAAACAAGAAAGATGGGCTAATAACTATACAAACAGCCAATATCTCAAATAGTGATATGCCTTCACACCATGAAGTCAAATTGGTGGATAGAGATTATGTCAGGGTAACCATCACAGACAATGGCACCGGTATACCGCCGGAGATGCGGGAAAAGATATTTGAACCATTTTATTCAAGTAAAGGGGCGCAGGGGACAGGTCTTGGCCTCTCAATGGTTTATGGAATAATTAAACAGTTAAATGGGTATATTTTTTTAGCTAATACCGAGTTAATTGAGGGAGCAAGATTTGATATCTATATCCCAAGATGTACTGATGTAAAGGAGGGCGAAACAGATAGCGCGGTAATCAAAAATGAAAAAAATACCAGAGATATTACTGGAAGTGGAAATATACTTCTAGTCGAAGATGAAGACTCTGTCAGAACTTTTACAAGGAAAGCATTGGAGCTATCGGGTTATAATATTACGGAAGCATACGATGGGGTGTCCGCTCTAAAATATATTAATGAAGAAAAAAATAATTATGATCTAATAATTACAGATGTGATGATGCCCGAGATGGACGGGCCAGCCCTAGCTAGTGAAATAAAAAGAGATAATCCACAGCAAAAAATTTTATTTATTTCTGGCTACACAGAGAATCATGAGAATCTTATATTTGAGGGGGAAAAAGAAGTTTATTTCTTAAATAAACCCTTTACCTTAGAGGAATTAAACTTAACAGTAAAAAAAGTTATACAAAGCTAGTTTTTTATAAAAATTTGTTCTTGACTTAATGAGAACAAAAGTGGTACAAAAACTAAAATTGAGTGATAATATATAATTGAAAGGTATTTTGAAATGTCGGACAAGTCATTATATGCAGTTGATAAAGATGGTGCATCAGAAAGTACAAAAAATAAAGCACTAGAAACTGCTCTAACACAAATAGAGAAATCGTTTGGTAAAGGTTCAATAATGAAACTTGGAACAGATGGTGTTGTTGTAGAAATAGAGTCAATACCAACCGGCTCTCTTGGTTTAGATATCGGTTTAGGAATTGGAGGGTTTCCAAAAGGTAGGGTTATTGAGATATATGGACCTGAATCATCTGGTAAGACAACTTTAGCTCTGCATACTATAGCAGAAGCACAAAAAAAGGGCGGTGTATGCTCTTTCATTGATGCTGAGCATGCGCTAGATCCAAGTTATGCTAAAAGACTTGGCGTAAATATAGAAGAATTACTAATTTCGCAGCCCGATACTGGTGAACAAGCATTAGAGATCGCTGATACTTTGGTAAGAACTGGTGCTGTAAGTGTTCTTGTCATTGACTCAGTTGCAGCTCTTACACCAAGGGCTGAATTAGAGGGCGATATGGGAGACTCACTGCCGGGCCTTCAGGCAAGATTAATGAGCCAGGCTTTAAGAAAATTAACAGCATCCATTGCACGATCGAATTGCATGGTCATATTCATTAATCAAATAAGAATGAAAATTGGTGTGATGTTTGGAAGCCCTGAAACTACTACAGGTGGTAATGCCCTGAAGTTTTATTCATCTGTCCGGATTGATATTAGAAGGATTGCACAAATAAAAGAAAAAGACGAAGTAATAGGTCATGAAACAAGATGTAAGATTGTTAAAAATAAAGTGGCACCACCATTCAAACAGGTTGAATTTGATATTATGTATGGTGAAGGTATATCGAAAGCTGGTGAGCTGATAGATTTAGGAGTAAAAATTGGCATAGTTGATAAAGCTGGTTCTTGGTATGCCTATGGAGACGAAAGGCTTGGGCAAGGTAAAGAGAATGCAAGACAATTCTTAAAAGAGAACGCTGAAATAGCCGAACAAATTGAAAGTCAGATAAGAGACGCCTCTCAAAAAAAAGACTCCACTCCAGAGCAGCCGGACATTGATGAAGAAAAAAATGTTCAGATCTCCGAATAAAACCTAAACATTATAGACATTTAATCTATCACTAGTCTATAATTGTGATCATGGTTAATTCGAATGAAGTTAGAGGCAAATTCCTTGACTACTTTAAAGGTAATGGGCACTTAATAAATAGTTCTAGTTCACTAGTTCCGCTCAATGATCCAACATTATTGTTTACTAATGCTGGAATGGTTCAATTTAAAAATTGTTTTACTGGTATTGAGCCTGCTGATTCAAAGAGGGTTGCAACGTCACAGAAGTGTGTTCGGGCTGGTGGTAAGCATAATGATTTAGATAATGTTGGCTATACTCATAGACATCATACTTTTTTTGAGATGCTTGGTAACTTTTCATTTGGCGATTACTTTAAAGAAGATGCAATAAGTTTTGCTTGGGAATTGATTACAAAAGAGTTTGCAATTCCAAAAGAGAAGCTATTAGTCACAATATTTCATGAAGATGAAGAAGCGCTTAATCTTTGGAAAAAAATTGCTGACTTGAGTGAAAGTAAAATAATAAAAATAGAAACAAGTGATAATTTCTGGTCAATGGGCGATACCGGCCCATGCGGTCCCTGTTCTGAAATATTTTACGATCACGGAGAACAGATTGAAGGTGGGCCACCCGGAAGTCCAAATGAAGATGGAGATAGATTTGTTGAAATATGGAATTTGGTATTTATGCAGTATGAACAACTCAACGCAAAGGAGCGTATTAATTTGCCAAATCCTTCAATAGACACAGGGATGGGTCTTGAAAGAATGACAGCAGTACTCAATTCGACCCATTCTAATTTTGATATTGATATCTTCCAATCATTAATAAATAACATAAGCGAGATTATCCAAAAAACTCCAAGCGAGGATATTGCTAGTTACCGAGTGATTTCAGATCATTTGAGGTCAACAGCATTTCTAATTGCAGATGGGGTGTTACCATCTAATGAGGGTCGCGGCTATGTTCTTCGGAGGATCTGCAGGCGCGCCACACGACATGCAGATTTACTAGGATATAAAAAACCTATTCTACATCAATTATTACCTACCCTAATTTCTGAAATGGGTGATGCATACCCAGAGCTAAAGACAAACGAGATACTGATTAGAGAAACATTAGAATTTGAAGAAAATAAATTCCGAGAAACATTAACCAGAGGTCTTAGAATTCTGAATGATGAAATAGAGGGGGTCGGGGATAAACGAATTTTCTCGGGGGAAGTTGCATTTAAATTATATGACACATTTGGTTTTCCACTTGATCTTACTGAAGACTTGCTAAAATCAAGAGATATTAGAGTTGATATAGAGAAATTCAATCAATCGATGGACAAGCAAAAAAAACAGACGAAGTCATCATGGAAGGGTTCTGGTGATAAGTCTGATAATAAATTCGATTTTGAGCTTGTTACAAAATATCCAAGCACAAACTTTTTGGGATACAAGAATATTGAAACTGAATGTGAGATATTATCTATTATTTGTGATGGGAAAGAGGTTAAAAAAATAGAACCAAATGAAGAGGCAATCCTGATTACTGATCGCACTGTTTTTTATGCAGAGTCAGGTGGACAAGTCGCCGATATGGGAAAAATGATCCGAAAAAAAAATGGGATTAAATTTAATGTGAAAGATGTGCAGAAAATTGGTGGAACTTTATTTTTTCATCAAGGCTTACTTGCGAGTGACTCAAAGGCTCTAGTTGTAGGTCAAAAATTAGATCAATATATAGATCGAGAATACAGACAGCAAATTTCTAAGAACCATTCTGCAACTCATATACTTCATGAGTCGCTAAGACAAGTATTGGGCGAACATATTTCACAAAAAGGATCTCTTGTAGATAACAAAAGGTTAAGATTCGATTTTAGCCATCAAAAGGCAATAACAATGGAAGAAATATTAGATATTGAAAAATTAGCAAATAAAATTGTGCTACAAAATCAAATAATTGAAACTGAAATAATGGCAACAGAGGATGCAATGAGGAGTGGTGCAAGAGCGCTTTTTGGTGAGAGGTACGGTAAGGAGGTTCGGGTTGTCTCAATGGGTGAAAAAGATAGTCAAAAATTTTCTATTGAACTTTGTGGTGGGATTCATGCAAATAGTACCGGTGATATAGGTTTGATAAAAATTTTATCTGAACAAGGTATTGCATCAGGAGTAAGAAGAATTGAGGCTATTACGGGAGAAGACGCAATTAATTATCTTTCCAATCAGAATATATTAATGCTGCGAACCAAGGAGCTACTCAATGTGCATGAGGATAATGTTATTGACAAATTGGAGGCTATCCTTAAAGAAAAAAAAATAATCGAGCGGGAACTCGAGAATATGAATAAGAAAGATAAATTTCAAAATATCAGCGATAAGTTTGAAGAAATAAATATTGGTGAAACGACGTTGATCTATCAAAGCTTAGATGATGTATCTACAAAAGAGCTGAGACAATTAATGGACGAAACAAAAGTAAAGGTTAAATCAGCAATAATTATTCTTATCGGCCATCAAGACAATAAAATAATGATAATTGTTGGGGTCACGGAGGATATTTTGGGCAAATATAGCGCCAATGATATCATTAAAATTATAGCTAAATATTCAGATATAAAAGGTGGGGGGCGAGATGATATGGCGCAGGCTGGTGGAAGTAAACTAGGTGATAAGTCTGAAATCATTGATGCAATAAGCGAGCATATTAGATCTCGCTAGGTATTGGTCTAACTGCACGTCTTACAGACACCAAAGATTTCAAGATTATGAGTGGAATATTTGAAGTTTGATTTTTTAGATACCTTTAAAAACTTGTCTGATAGATCAGCCTCTAATATCTCGAAAACTCTCTGGCAATCCTGACAAATCAAAAAAGATGTAGACTCACGGGCCTTGCATTCTTTATGTTTACAGGCAATGTAGGAGTTCAGACTTTCAATTTTGTGAACTGCCCCAATTGTTATTAGCTTGTCGAGTGCGCGATAAACTTGCTGCGGTGATTTTATACCCTTTTTTTCTACATTGAATAGGATACTGTATGCGCCTAATGGCTGTTCAGATTTCTCTAATGTTTGAAGTACAATTTTTTGATTATTTGTAAGATCAGGTTCCATAATATAAATAGCTTATCATAAAAGATTACCTGTTTGCACCAGATAATAATTTCTTTATTGGTGTTAATGATATTATAAATAGAATTAATGCCGCAACTAAAATCGATGGTCCAGATGCAGTATTTAAACTCAAAGAGGTAAATAATCCAGCTACTACCGATATCATCCCTACACACATTGATACTATAATCATTTGAATTGGGCTATTCGATATGTTACGTGCCATTGCGGCGGGAATTATTAGTAAACCAGTTATGAGCAAGATTCCAATTATTTTAATTGATATTGCAATTATACCAGATAGCAGAACCATATATATAAGCTCAGACCGTCTTGGATTCATATTTTCTGAGGAGGCTATATCACGGTTAACAGTTCCAGCAAGTAGCGATTTCCAGATTGTAAATAATATAACAATGAATATTCCACCAAAAACCCAAATAATATAAATATCTAACCTCGTCACAGCAAGGATATCACCAAAAAGTAAACCCATCATATCAAATCGGATATATGATAAGTACCCGACAACAAGTAATCCAATTGATAAACTTGAATGCGATAAGAGACCCAATAATGAATCGGAGTTTAATTCTGTTTTTTCATTTAACAGAAAAAGTAATATTGCCACAAGACTTGATATTGCAAAAACAGTTATGCTGATATTAATAGAAAATATATAGCCCAATGCAACCCCTAGCAAGGAAGAATGAGATAAAGTTTCGCCAAAATAAGATAGGCGCTTCCAAACCACAAAACATCCGAATGGGGCAGCAATTATTGCTATGCCAATACCTGCAATTATAGCTCTCATAAAGAAATCATCTAACAGCATTATATTGCGTCCCTAAATTAATGTGAGTGGTCATGGTCATGCTCATAAGGCGAGAGTGTTTGCGCTGCACTTGCTCCAAATAAATCGATAAATTCTTTACTTTTAACGATGGTCTTGGGTGTGCCCGAGCAGCAAATATGCCCATTTAAACAAATTACATTATTGGTAGTTGACATAACAAAATGTAAGTCATGTGATATTAATATGGTTGCACAATGAAGGTCTGAAGATACTTGATTGATTAAATTATATAGGGCGATTTCTCCTGTAAAGTCTACACCTTGGACTGGCTCGTCAAGAATTAGCAATTCTGGTTTGGTTGCTATTGCTCTTGCCAATAAAACTCTCTGGAATTCTCCTCCTGATAAATTTCTGATATTTTCATTTATGAGCGATGCAACACCCGTCATATCTAATGCTTGGTTTATCTCTTGAAAAGTTATTTTTTTTGTTAATTTCATAAAATCTAAAACCCTCAATGGAAGAGTCCAATCTATTGCAAGATTTTGAGGTACGTATGCAACTTTATTTGTATGAAGAATAACATTTCCTGTATCAGGCTTTAATATGCCAAGCGCAATCTTTGCAGTGGTGCTCTTTCCCGATCCGTTGGGGCCAATAATCGTTAAGATTTCCCCTTCATTAACGGAAAACGATATGTGTTCAACAAGCCACTTACCAGATCGTTTTACTCCAGCATCCTTTAGCTCTAATAATATTTTATTTTGTTCTGTTGTCATTTTCAGTTTTTATTATTTACTTTTGTTATGTTATATTATAACATATCACATATTAACAAAACGATATACTAATAATTACAAATAACATAAAAAAGAGAAAAATATGAGACTTATTAATATTCTTAAAAATTCTATTTTTGTTTTAATTTTAATACTGACATATTCCTCAGAGGCCAAATCAAATATAAATGTTGTAACCTCTATTAAACCGATTCACTCCATAGCTTCCAATATCATGAATGGGGTAAGTGAGCCTTTGTTACTTGTTGAAGGAACAACCTCACCGCATAGCTATATTTTGAAACCATCGCATATTGAGGCAATAAATAATGCTGATTTAATTTTTTTTGTAAGCGATGAGCTGGAGACCTTTTTAGAGAGAGCTCTTAATAATATTGACAGCAAAACAAAAGTTATTGAATTGATTAAGAATGAAGATCTTTTTGTTTTGAAATTTCGAGAAAATAATATTCATCTAGGAGACGACCATCACGATGATCATGACGACCATAATGACCATCACGATGCACATGATGACCATCACGGAGAAGACAAACATGCAACACACGAT
>MDTD01046060.1_pt1 | contig 10791 bp, 11 predicted proteins | sample 811221 | NCBI WGS metagenome assembly MDTD01 (sample SAMN05326646, study PRJNA326480) | marine metagenome | isolation source: seawater | place: Pacific Ocean: South West | collected 2011
CTTTACGATCTGATCTGGCGTATGGCCAACAATAACTACAACGATAGTTGCAAAAGCGACCAAGAAGCCAACTAACAGTAAACAAATCTCTATATAAGAGTGTCCGCTGTCCGACCTGTACAATGTCTTGAAAAGGGATTTTGGTAAAGTCATATTCGCTCCATTTTAAATTATCGATCATTTCGCTCTCATTGCTTTTTATAACATCTTTCTATATTTGTGAGGATTGTTAAGAACGTTTAAATTTTCTTCTTGCACTTGTTGTTTATTATCTTTACTTATAGTGAATTCTGGTAAAACTTTTTCCAAATATTCTAAATGCAATGCAGGTGTTGGGTGTATGTCATACCTTCTCCACAGTTTGTATTTTTTGATTTCATCAATACTAGATGCTAAAGCAAAAGAACATAATTCATTTTCTATTTTCTTGTCCAGCCTTGATACTGTATTATTCTCCCATTCATCAACATCTGGCCATTCTGGATGTTCGTGATTTTTTGTTGCTTGATAAAGATTTTTATCAGCTATTAGATCATTAATTCTAGTATACCAATTTGAATTAAATATTGTTTCATGCACACTTGATTTGGTAAAGTCTAAATAGCGTTTGTATTTATTTTTAATCACTTCCACATGATCTGTACTAAACAATTTCTGTATAAAGTTAAGACGTAAACTTTCAAGCACACTATCAAAATTCATCATACTAAGGAAATAAAATTCGCATCCTGTATCCCGGAGTGCATGATATGTTGCACATACATGTGCCATATCTCTTACAAAAAAGCCTATAGGATCAACATATTCCATGAATGCATCATTGTATTTGGTTTGATTGTATATATTTCCTGGTGACAGCCAACGCATGTCTATAAATCTATCTTCTCTAATAATACTGGACCACATCACAATTACTGTGGTATCTTTGTTAATTTCACTTCCAGCTATTGCTTGCATAACATGGTTGAAAATATATGTATTACCAGCTCCAGAAGTACCTCTGTTTTCAAATTGTTTAAATTCTTTACCTAGTATATCTGCCCAAGTTGACCAATAATATTTCGTAAAACTACAACCAAATGTAATTAACTTTGTCATAGATTTTCCAGTAGATGATTAAAATTATGACTTACTCTTGTCCTACCTTCTATTAATTGTAGTTGAAAAATAAAATCGTCGAACTCTTCATGCTGTGGATCAAATATTTGTAGTTGTTTCATGTCATGATTGCTATATGTTCCCCAGTTAACAATTTGTCTAAAGTTTATAGATACCTTTAGTCTACCTTTATTTTCCAATGGTATTATATCTTCAAGTGTATCACAGAACTGCGACATTTCATTGTAGTTGTTTTTGCTTACTACATAACTTATTATCAAATGTCTATCTCTATCTTCTAGTTTACTTAGAAATGTTATATTATTTAATAATTTTTCCCAATCACCTCCAAGTCTAGTGACATTTTCATATGTGTGTTTTGTTCCTGCATCAACACCTATATCAATTAACGAAATTAAATCTGTACAAGTAAATGTGTTCCACATTTTCTCTGTAAGCAACTTGGCATTTGTTACCAACTGTATGTGTTTAAGATTAGGATATTTTTCTTTTGTGGCTGTTTGTAACCATTTCCTATAAATTTTACTGTAAAGTGGATCACCACTGCCTGTGATAATTACTCTTTGGATACTATGACCAAAACTTTTCATTGCTTCATCTTGAAGCACTTGTTTTTCTATATGTTTGTCATTGGATATATGTAGATTTGGAATTAGTTTTAATCTACAACTAGGACATCTAAAGTTACAGCTTAGGTCCTGACATAAACTTAATATTTCTACATCATATTCTTGTTTTTGTATGAAAGTTTCCTTAGGAATAAATGCATCAACTGGACCTTTGCCATTGATTACATTGTTCAAATCAGGACAAACTTTATGATTGCAATATCTATATGAACCATCTAGTATAGACTCTCTAATTTTTTTAGATTTATTATTATTGAATATTCTTTTGTAATTATTGTCTATTCCATCATTGATATCAAAAGTCAACCAACTAGGACAACACACAAATGTTTCACCTTGGTTGATTTGCATGTAATTAAAAGGTTTAGTACATACCCATTTATCTAATACATTTTTACTCATAGTTCTTCTTGAATAAATTTATCACGCTTCATTTGTTTGCAAACCTGCATACATCTAGGCATTGGATCATCACTGTCCCAACTGTTTATTATGCCTTTCCAAACACTACTATTGATAGCATCTTGCATTGTCGTATTCCGCAGATTGATTGTATTTCTATAATCATTGTCTACTAACAATTGTTCAAATTTATCCTTTACTGTGCCAGTTACGCTATATTCCAACATTTTACTGTTGAGATGACAGCAAGGTATGACATTACCCATATGGTTAATAAAAATACGTTTTTGATTGCCATACTTACAACTAATATATGGTATTTCTTTTGCATTGTCAATGCTTTCTGTTTTTGCGGCTTTTATATTACCTTTTGTATCTTTCCTATGACTTATAATTGTTTTAAAACTTTTAAATCCTTCGTCACTGGCTTTTTGTTTAGCTTCCTCAAGTTGATGTTCGTTGTGTTCAAATACAATAAATTGCCAGTTACTTCTGCCTCCTGCACTGTTAAAAGCACGATAGTTTTGTTCTACTTTTTTAAAACTACTACCTTGTCTATACACTTCACTTAGTTCGTCACTGCCATCTATTCCCCAGGTTACAGTATGAGTCTTTGGCAAAATGCCTGCTAGTTCTGTCCACCATTTAACAGTTCTCAAACTACCATTGGTTGCTATGTTAATGTGTGCATTCCAATCTGCAAAATGTCTTATGATATCAAAAAACTGTGGATGACTGGTAGGTTCATCTACACTACCACAAAAATTTATGATGTTTACTTTTGGAAATAGGTTTTTATCAAAACGTTCTCTGATTGTATCTATAGTAATATATTCTTTGTTTAGTATTTTGTCTGCATGTTTGCTGATAATACGAAAACAACCTTTACATTCAATATTACAAAAACTAGTAAGTTCAATATCCAGCCACTCTATGGTATTCATAGACCACATTAACTATCTCCTTGCAGTCGTTGTAAAAATAATTTTGCACCAGCATCAATATTTTTTTGCCAGTCTTGCATTGCATTTTCGTCTGCAAGATCACTTACATATTTAAAACTTCTAAAGGGAATATCATACTGTTTAGCAACATAAGCCAATGCATAGCCTTCCATATCTACTATATCAATATCTGCTTCAACAAACCATGGATCCGGGCCTTGTACAAAACTATCACCTGTACCACAGCGTATTCCAGATTGTGGTGCTTGTGTTTTTAAGTTTGCTAGTATTGGATCTGTGAAAGGTGTGGTACCTCTAGGTGCTTGTGGTTCTGTTAGCATGTCTCTTTGTACAAAACTACCAACTTCATTGAGACCTTTGACCATTGGATTCAATCCACCTGCTGTGCCATAATTCCAAATTTCATCTGGTTTATAAAACTGACATAAGTGTCTTGACAATGCTGTGGCGGCTTGTACTTTTCCAACTCCAGTATATACAATATTAAAGTCTTTTGGCGGTTCTGGCAGTTCTACCGGTAGTGCTACACATAATGTTATCATGATTGTCTTACCTGCATAGGGTCAATACTTAACTCATTTATATTGACATGTTTTGGCTGTTCAATCAACCATTTTATATATTTTACTGCTTCGTCCTCTGACATACATATTCTATCTGGGTGCTTGTGTTGATTGTTAGTAAGTGTGCCAAAACTAATTAAACTAATCTTAGGACCACTGTGCCATACACCAACTAAACTTAAACTGTTTGCATAGTCTCTCAGTGCTTTCTTTTCTGCTCCATACAACCATGCTTGAGCTTTCTTTGTTCTGTCTGCCGTACTACCAATAACAACTATATGTGCTTCTTTATTGGCATTTCTAAGGGCTTTGTATACTAGATCCAGTAGTACAGTTTGAAGAAAGCGCCATAATGCACTGTTTATAATAATAACATCATGTTTTAAACATTCGTTTGCAAATTCAAACATATGATCTGTTTTACTCAAATCAAATCCATTTGCCCTACTACAAAATTTTGCATTAGGATACTGTTTGTGTAGTGCTTTTGCTAATCCAAAAGTAGGATTACCTGTAATAATCATTTTAATTCTCCCAATAAGGTTCGAACTCAGGATACACATCTAAGATATTTGTATTATGATATCTATCCTGAGGTCTCATATAATCTATAAACTCATGCCAATGTTGGGACCAGTCTTCTCCATTCATATAATTTATAACATTGTTACCAAACTTTTTCCAACGACCTAGCGATATATCATCTATATGCTCACCACTAGTCATCCACATGTATTGTTTTTGTTCTGCCCTGTCTAAAAATTCATACCAATCTCTGGTTGCTTTGTTTTTTAATGCTTGAGGTAACAACTTAGGATTCAGTGCTCTTGGATACTGCACTAGACTGGTATGAAACTTAACACCCAATTTGTAATAATATATTGCTATTTCATGCATTCTGGTCACATTTAATAAACTTGCCGTACATGTTGCACTCAGATCCATATTTGGCAACTCTTGTGCTAGTTTAATATTTTTTTCTGCTGTTGGTAAATTACCTCTTACTCTTACATAATCATATATAGCAGGATAACTATCCAAACTTACTCTAATACTTACTCTTTTAAAGTGCCGCCATAAATCTAGTATGCTTTTGCCTTTGTAATCCAACTTACTAAAATTGCTGTTATACTGCAATGTAATATGCTGTGCTTCTGGTAAACAGCGTTCTAAGAAATCATAGTGTTTGCTGTGATACAAAGGTTCGCCTCCTGTTATCATTAATTCTGTAAGGTGCGGACTCATCTCCACTACTTCATCTATTGTGTCCTGTGTAAGTGCGACATGTTTGTCTTTTTCTCTTGTTGTATTCCATACTTCATGTTCTTGTTGTGCTAATAGGTCAGGTTCTTTTTTAACGACCTGTTCCCATACACTACTATATACAGGACTACAATGTCTACACATTAAATTACAAATATTATCAAAACGTATCTCTACACTGCTAATTTTATTTGTTGGGTATGTTCCATCTTCTTTCACCAATGATAGTATTTCTTTTTTATCAACATCAGGATACATTTCTTGTGCTCTATTGCGTAGACTTTGTGCACCACTAAATTCCAAGTCCCAACAACTTTTACAACCAGAATGCTGGATACCATTCAAAAGTTCTCTGCGTACTTTCTTTTGTACATCACCGTTCCATGCTTCTTTTAATTTAACTTCAGTAAAATCACCAATCCAATTAGGATAACGCCAACAAGTGCTTATCTTTCCTTCATTTTTAATATTGATATGATGAAAAGGCATAATACAAAATGTATCTTTTTTATCTGACATTGTAAATATCCTTCATAGCAGGAAACACAGAACTAAAATTATTATTTCGTTGCCGATCACACAATGCTAAAAATTCTTTCATTTCAGGTAAACGTACACTCCAATCTTCGCTTTCCATAAATTGTAACATACCTTCTAATCTTTTAATTCCATAATCTGCATTACGCCACTCTTCATAGCTTACTTTTCCTTTATGCCAACTTGGTATACTCAATTCCCAATTAGCTTCCCACCAGGGATAGAACTGTTCGTATTTGCGTCTACATTCTGCTTTGAACCATGCAGGTAAAACTTTGACATTCAAGTGTGGAGGGTGATATACAAAATGATAATTTATTCCGCCTGCACCAAAGGGCCACATGTTTACTTTGTGAAAACGCTGTTCAAGTTTCCATTTAATAAAGTCTGGCAAATAGTAAACATTTAGTGCTTGCACTGCACAGGCTATTGTAACTTCTACATTGTTTGAAGTTTGTGTATCCAATATATGGAAAACTTCTTCTGTACGTTTCCATTCGCTTGGGTAGCGTATATAATCATTCATAGCGTGTATGCTGTCTACACTATAGTGAAAACGCACAAGTTTGAATTGTTTCCATAGATCAAATAAATCCTCTCGCCATTCAACTCCATTTGAGTTATAGCGTAACTCCAAATCGCCTGCAATACCTTGCCTAATTGCTTCTTCAAGTATCTTATAGTGTTCCTCAATAATTAAACTTTCGCCTCCAGCAAAATATATTTGTTTCATAAATGGCATTTGTTCATAGAACTGTTTCCAAAATGTAGGATTCTTTTTGTGCCAATTGTAACTGCTTCCGTTAATACTGCCTTTGTCACTCCACATTGTGGTTTGTTTTAGTGTAGGATTTTGAATCTGTGGGTGTATACTACTCCAGTCTTTGATCCAGCCACTGCTATCATGTGGGCTACACATTACGCAAGCCAGCTGACACTTTGTTCCAAAACGCAAATCAATGTATGCTAGTTGTGGAGGCACTTCGCCATTCTCTTGTGTATTCTGTATTAGACTGTCGAGGTCAACTCTTTGCATCCAGTATTTGGTTTCCCATTGACGTTTACTCATATGTCCTGCATCTTCTTCTTTATAACATTTAATACAGCTGGGTGGTTTCTCACCGTTCAACATTTGTTTTCTTACATTACGCATATAGGTACTGTTCCAACTGCTTTCAAAATCAGTAATATTGAGATTGTTTGGTCTACCCATATCATCTTTTAGTACGCCTACCATGCCACCATGTTCTTTATCATTTGTAGGACCCACGCTACTAGCATTAGCTGTACAACATACTCTCATACTGCCGTCTGGTCTGGTGCTTAGGTGTACCCAAGGTAAAATGCAAAATGTTTCACTAGGTAAATTAGACATTGATTGTAAACTCGTATGGATAATGTTCTATTGTATTGTGTGCAAGTTCCTCGTGAACTCGAACATTGTTAATCGCTATGTTTGATTTGGTTAAAATTTTATCTAATCCTATTCTATTACCATTAGGATTAGTAAATGTATTGTATTCCATATGGTTTGTTAATTCATACTTGTTGTATAAATTATTTATGAATTGGTCTTCTCTGTGCATATCACCAGTGAGTATGCAATCATCATCTATTAAACTGCATACAAAATCTAATTGTTCATCCATACCTGCATGATCATAACTAGTCAGACAACTGATAATTTTACAGTTATCCATGTGCAGTATTGGAATGTACTTGCCTTGGCTTTGATTCTCTGGTACAATATTATTGGGTAATTCTATAGTTGTAATTTGTTTACAACCTCTGACCAACATACCATGTGATTGCCAATTTTCAATGTACCAACAGTCACCAAAATAACTGCGTAAAGCATTTGGAAAACGCTGTAGCAATATGACATCACACTCGCCAAACTGTTTCATTATATCAGTAGGGTCACGCCTATCGTGATACCATACATAACTACCAACTCTTATCATGCGGTTGCTTTCATTGCCCAATCACGTTCTTGACACCACCAGCATACTCCACAAATTTTTGTCCAACTGTCTGTGCTTTCTCTATTGCCTTCGCAACTACGACTTATTTGATTGATCTTATCAAACACATCCAACTGTCTAGCAAGATGCATTGTTACTCTTTTGTCTGCATTACGCCAAGGCTCTACAAACCTGCAACCAATCCCATTTACGTTGTGTATCACAGTACAACTACCTTCAGCTACTGCTGGACTATTTGCATCATCAACATCACGTTTTAATTCTCTGTGTTGATGCATGTCATTGATTGACATAGGCACTGGTGGATTTTTAGTAACTCCATTATAATCAAATACTCTACAACTGTATGCGTCTTCAAGTTCTGCTATACTATCAGTTTGTTCATCAACTAATGCACGTTGAGCATCAGTATAACTGATGTTTTTGTTTTCCCACCACTTAATTGCATCTTTCCAGTTTTTATCACGTATTGATACATTAGGAAACTGTGTTTGTACCCAATCAACTATACCATCTACAATAGGCAAATTGTCAACTCTGTGCCAACTTGGGTAGTCGTCTTCGTTTGTTCTAACTACAGTTATTGGTTGTATAATAGTTTTTGAATTTGCTTCAGCACAAGTCTTTGCTACCATATAAAGTAATAAAGCACTATCAAACCCACCACTGGTTCTAACAGTTATTATTGGACTATCTATGGGTATGTGTACAGCACCATATGGTGTTTCATAAATCTTAGTCATAATTGTTCCTTTTTAATGTTTCAATTGACCACATTGTGTTCCTCAATTTTAAATTTTGCAATAGGTCTATCAGCTTGACTTTTAACACTACAAGTACTAGCACATTTTACCATTTTATCGCCACACTCCATTCCATAGTCTTTTTCAAAACTGTCTACTATATCTTTTTTATAGAAAGGATGTTCTAATATCTTATCTACACTATGTAAATCTAATCTATTCCAATCATTGTCATTGTATACATCATGCATAATACTTTTTACTTGGTGCCAGTGTGTGTTGTGTCCGCCAAATTCAGAATTGCGTATAAAACAACAGGGCCATAATCTAGCATTAAAATCAATGAAATACATTTGTTCATTTTGGAAATAACAGTCAATTGGATTGTTTTCAAAATGTTGAAATCTATCGAACAAACCTTGCATATCAAACTGTTCATTTAATCTTGCAGGTCGATTTGCTTTTTTTATTTGCATTATATCGTTGATGCCCCAGTCTTTTTCTCTTACTATACTTCTATCTATTCTATGTATAAAAGTTTTAAAACCCATTTGTTTACTCAGTTCACTGGCTTCCTCAACCTGATGTTTATTCCAAGGAAAAACTAGATACTGCCAACCTGCTGTTCCTCCTTCATCTATAAATGCTCGTGCATTCTCCATTATTTTATCAAAGTTTGTACGCTGTCTATACAAATGGTTTGTATCTCGCAAACCATCTACACTAAATTTTAAATTGTGCATGTCAAACTGTTTCAGTATTCTTGCTGACTGTCGCCAATAATCTGGTGTTCTTATACTGCCATTGGTATGAATAAAAATGTTTTTAATACCATTATCCAATGCTAGTTGTAATATGTCGTTAAACTGTGGGTGCATAAAAGGATCGTCAACAGTACCACAAAAATCTAAATCAGTAACAGATTCAAATTCTGTGAATGCTTTTTTCAATGTGCTTAATTCTAATATTTTTTTGTTTGGTATAAGAGGTAGTTTACCATTGAAATTTGCTTTGTCCGTGCGAGCACATCCATAGCACAATGCATTACACATACTGCTAAGTTCTAGTTGCAATTTGGTAGGTTTCTTCAAATAATGGTGCATCTATGTATTTCTCTCCAACAGCAATATCTTTTACTTTTGTAGTTTGTAAATCTGTTAAGCAACCGCAATAGTCTAATTTACATAATACTGGCAACAACGGAACGCTGTAATCTTTATCTTTAATATTACCGTACTTTAGTTTTTTAAAACAATTGCTTCCTGGTTTAATCCATCCTTGGTGTTGTACTACTATTGTTTCTACTCCCATGTTACAATACCATCCATTCCAGTTATTTAAATGTGGTAATAATAATTCTTTTTCAATACTTTTTACTCTAACTGGTTCTTCACCTATTCTTTTCCATTGCATATCAACCTGTTGTTTATTTCTTAGTCCTTTGTGTGGTTTCTCTGGCAAGTCTTGCATAATAGAGATTTGTTCTTGTGTATAGTCTTGTAATTCACTGTTTATTATAGCCTTTCTCAATGGTTTGAATATCAGTTGTGGTCCTTTGCAATTATTATATAGGTATTTATAGGTATCGATACAAAATTCGAAGGCATTGGTATCTACCATGACATGTAGACTCACATCTATACCACTGTCATATATTTCATCAAATTTTTTGCTTATTACTTCATTTTTTGTTTGTCCATGATGCACACTTACAATAATATTATCAATTAACTGGTTCCTGCTGATCCACCATTTGGTATTTCTTGTACCATTTGTAAGCAATCTAATTATATTACTAGTGCTTAAACTTTTAACATATTCACAAAATTGATCTAAGTCGGGCCATAGTGTTGGCTCACCTGCATGTAAATTAAAAAATAGTATCTGATCTTTTGGTACACATATATTTTCCCAACACCAATCAATGAAGCGTTTGCAATCTGTAAAATTGTGCCAAGGAGATTTACCTTCGTAAAACAAAGGATCACAATAGCTACAACTGAAGTTGCATAAACTGCCTACAGCCCAATCAACTATAAATGGCTGTTTCTTTATTGGTTCAAATATATCGTATTCATGTTTGCTCATTTAAATTGTGCTCCAAACGGATCAAACTCTGACCCACATTTCATAGCACAAACACCTAACTTACCTGATTTGATACTGTCTTTTTCCCAACTGGCTGTAATACTTGCAAGAATACCACTATTGAAAACTGTTTCTAATCCATATTGTAATGCACTGATGCCTTTTTTACCACCAGCATCATCTATATGATCCCAAATTTGTTCTACTCTATAGTCCTTGTGCCACCATTTGTACATGCGTCCAGCTGTCCAACAGCAAGGCATAAGCAAACCTTCGGCTGTAATAAAAATATTTTTTTCTTCAGCAACTTTACACTTGATAGAACATTTATCATAATAATCTTTCATACTACCATATGTTTTTTCTATTTCATTCTGTTTTAACAATGCAAGATTAATATTTTCTTTTTTACTAGGTTTTGAAATTACTTGAGTTTGTTCACCTTTGCGATTACGTGCTTGATGAAAATCTTTAGCAACACTATTTGCATTAAAAAA
>MDTD01088200.1_pt1 | contig 10791 bp, 10 predicted proteins | sample 811221 | NCBI WGS metagenome assembly MDTD01 (sample SAMN05326646, study PRJNA326480) | marine metagenome | isolation source: seawater | place: Pacific Ocean: South West | collected 2011
TATCAATAACTTCTAATCCTGTTGGCGTAGCGATGCGCACATATTCACTCGCCTCGCCGAAGTTCCCGAGGTCAACGTCGAAATACAGCGGCGTATCGCCTTCACGCGGGATCGAAAATAGAGCGGGATTGTGCCTGAAACTTAGCTGATGAGTGGGTTCGGTTGGCTCGGCAACGACGGGAGCCAATGCGGATGGGTTAAAGGCAGACATGGTCGCAAAGACGCCGATGCCCACGCCCATGATCAAAGCCAGTACCGCCGCCGCGCCGAGTGACATCATGCCAAAGGTGCGGCGCTTCCGTTTTTCTCGCGTTCTGATTTGCATATGGGTCTCCCTATTATCAATGCGGTTGGCGAGCTGCTGCTGAAGGCGATCCTGGGTTATGGTGGCAACGGGGGCTGCTGTCACCAATTCGCCCAGCGTGATGCCAATATGCAGCATGTCACGCAGCTCGTCAGCGTATTCTGGATAGTCTTTTAAGCAGGCCTCGACAGGCTCCCCGGCACGGATACGATCAATGCACTGATCGAGGATGTTCATGAGCGGCTGTTCCACAGCGCACCTCCTTTTTGGGGCTGGTGATCGTCTTCAGCGGCATCGTCCTGGGGATCAGCCACAGCCCCGTCGGGCTTCATGATCTGGCGCAGGTTTTGCAGCGCCCGGAATTGGATCGACTTGACCGAGGAAACGGACTTATCGAGGGCGTCGGCTGTTTCCTGCAAGCTGAATTGATGGCCGAAGCGCAACAGCAGCACTTCACGATGGTCGTTGTTGAGCATTTGCAGCGCGTGGTGCAGCCGCTGGCGATCAATGACATCACCGAGGGTGTGTTCAGGATTGGTTTCAGTCAGTGCGGGCATCCAGTCCTCCAATGCATCCCATGCCAGGGTCAGGCGGGTGTTGCCATGTACCGACAACTGCGACCGGGCGACTTTGAACAGCCAGCCACGTAGGTGCGTTTTGGGTGCACAGGGCTGGCCCACGCAATCCAGCAGCGTAACAAATACATCGCTCACAATGTCCTCTGCCAATTCAGGCTGGGCAACGCGCAGACGCACATAGCGATACAGCGAGTCAAAGTGCTGTTCGTAAGCCGCCATGACGGCAGCGGTGTCCCCAGCCTGGATGCGCGCCAGCAATTCGTGCTGCGGCCCATCGTCCGACTTGGTCATGGCCTATCCTTGCAGTTAGAGAGTGACTCTCACTATAGACGAGGGAGAACGCAACGAAAACGTTGCGGTTGATTTTTGAAACGAGGGTAGTAAATGGGGCATTAAATGCAAAAAGCCCACTTGTGGTGGGCTTTTCAAAATAAAATTGATTTTTAATAATCTTAGTATGCCGTTAACATATCATGATCGCGGGATGAAGTCAACCCATCTCGTACAAAATAAACGAATAAATTGACACCTATTTTTGAAGAAACCGGTTTCAATGAGAAATTGCTCAAATTTGCTTTACAGGACACATCTATTTGCCCCACAATGACGTATATTGTGATAAGTTTCACGATGAGTTGGCACTGTTTTTCTCTATCGCAAAAATCCAATTTCTGACCTGACATTAGCAAGCTGAGGACACCCTGCTATGCATCAAGGCATGCTCCCAACTGAACCGAACACCAATCCGCATTATGACGTCATCATCGTTGGTGGCCGTGTAGCTGGCTCCGCATTGGCGGCGCGGCTGGGCCTGTATGGCCTGCGCGTGCTGCTGCTGGAACGCAGTACGTTCCCGTCATTGCCAGCAGTTTCATCACCGATTATCTACGCGCCGACCATGAAAATATTGGATGAGATCGACGCGGACGAAGCGGCCTATGCCCACAATACGCCGCGCATCACCCATATGCATAACATCGCCAGGACGGCCAACGGCAAGATCCGCATCCCGGAGACGGAAGGGCGCGATTACGCCTATGCTATCGACCGGGCGCGTTTTGATGCCGCTTTGTGGGAAAACGCGGTACGCCTGCCCCAGGTAGACGGTCGCCAGAATTGCAATGTCATCGACCTGGCAATGGATGGCGAGCGCGTGACAGGTGTCGTGGTGAAAAATGACGATGGCAGTACCGAGACCATTCATGGCGAGATTGTGGTCGGCGCAGATGGTCGCTTTAGCATGGTCGCGCGTAAAACCGAGGCTGGCATCCGCGATGAATGGGAGCAGCTACCCACGTCGATTTATTATGCCTACTGGGAAGGTGTGGCCATGATCGACGGTATGCCCTCGGCGTCTGCTTATGAAGGTAACGGACCTATCGGCTATTTGGCGATGGACAGTGCGGATGGACAGACAGTGATCGCTGTTGAAGGGCGTAGTGAAGCGCTGGAACATGAGGGCGATGCCGAAACCTTTTACGAGCAAAAAATCATGGAGCTACCTGCGCTGGCGCAACGCATGACTGACGCCAAGCGCATCACAACTGTGCGCGGCATGAAGCACATCAGCAATGCCTATCGACAGGCGGGCGGCCCCGGTTGGGCGCTGGTGGGCGATGCCTACCATCACAAAGATCCGCTCGATGGCCAGGGCATCTACAACGCGGTGGTCACGGGCAAAGCGCTGGCGCAGGCGATTCGTAAGTACAAGCGCGGCCAGCTCACCTGGGACGAAGCCCTCGCCGACTACGACGAAGCAGCCCGCGTCAAAACCTATGGCATGTACAAAACGCTGCAACGGCGCGTCAAAGAGAGCTTTTACCCGGACCCCAATCGTGTCCCAAGCTGGTTGAACGAACAGATGACGCGCTGGATATTCGAAGACCCCGATATGGAAGACCTCATTGGCAAGATGCTGACGCGGCAGTTGCCAGCCGATATGATCGCGCTGATGGGCCCGCCGACGATGATGCGCGCCTTGGCCCGCGGTCCCTGGCGGGATTTGCGCAAACGCATGGGGTTGGAAGTGCAAGAGTGATTTCTGGATAATGTGTCTCGTGGTTAGCAAATGCGGCAGAGACCGCTATTTACCCAGAAATTTCTTGATCTTTTGTGCGACATAGCGCAACATCACCAGTGCTCTTGATTTGGTAAAAAGATACATTGGATAAGCGGGCTGCGGTGTATAGCCCAGTTTCTTGGCCAAATTTGCGGAAATGTCGGTGGCCGCATCCCAACCGGGATCTAGCTCGTTCTCCAGACAATAAGCGATCAAATATGCTGCAGCGATAGTCGCTAGGCCTCGTCCTCGATAGTCTTTGCGAGTGTCGATCTGAATTTCAATGCCTTTACGACAAACGGCAAAAGATGATGCGACGCAGGCGATTGTCTCACCTTCACATACACAATAACCAACGCCGCGTTCTACAAAGTCTGCTGGGGATTCAAAGTTCATAAGGTGATAACTGGCAAACTCATTTTCTTTATCTTCAGCCAGACGGTTTGCTAGAGCGACATCTATTTCCTTGACTTGAAAACCCGGTGGCAATTGCGTCTTTAGCTGCTGCATTTTTGCCATGCTCAGATTTTCTGTCGAGAAAGGATATCGATCCAAAGTAATCCACTTGTGCGGGTGGACACGTTGCGCGGTCTCTTCAAAATCATCCGATGTCACAAACAGCATCCAAAATCTGGAAAGCTGCTTGAGATATTGACAGACAGATGGGTGCGTAAAATCACCACCTATGAAAGCAACCTTCGCCTCTGTTAATTCCAGGATGCCATACGTTGGATTTTCAGCATCAGTGAATGCTTCTCCGATATGACCATCTAAGATGGCATTTAGCATACATCCATCAATCCGAGTCCCTGTGAATAGTTTCCCTAATTTTTGTCTACGTTCCGTCTTTAAATTAATCATTAAAAAGCTCCTTTGTGACATTTCATAGTACGTAGAAGCTTAGAGTGATGTTTCAAAGCGACCTGAGATTAAATACAAACGGGCCGTCATGATGACAGCCCGTTTTTGTTCGCTTATTTATTGCTGATGATTAGTCGCCAGGAGCAGCGTTCTTGGCTTCGTCGAGGGCATCGAGCATGGCTTTGATCGTCGTGAACTTGACGCGCGGGCGGCCTGCGACCTTACCACGTTCCAGTTCAAGCTGATCGAGGCGCAGCCAATCCTGCCAGGTGACGTAACGCACGTTGCGTTCCTTGAGCAAGTTGACCATCGCCGCGCGGTCGGTCTGTGATGGCGACCAGAGCGTGCCGCTATCGACATCGGCCAGCAAAGCATTAACCGACTCGACCGCATCCGGGCGGTTGGTGCCGATGATGCCGGAGGGGCCGCGTTTGATCCAACCCGCGACATACATCCCAGGAACAGCTTCCTCGCTGCCGAACTCTTTGACGATGCGACCATCCACATTGGGAATCGTGCCCCATTTGTCATAGAAAGGCACATCAGCCAAGGGCACACCCCGATAGCCAACGGAACGGAAGACCAGATCGACCGGGAAAGTTTCTTCCTGATCGGTAGCACGCGGACGCAAATTGCCGCGATCATCCTGATAGAGTTCGTTCTTGACGATTTTGACGGCTTCGACGTGATCTGTGCCGATGAGTTCTGTCGGCGACACCAGGAAGCGCATGATGATCTGCTTAGGTTTGCCTTCTGGCTCGCGGTTGGCATATTCCTTGAGGATTTCGACGTTGCGGATATCTTTCTTATCGGCTTTGTCGGATTCCATGTAGGCTTCGCTGAGGGCATCCAGGGTGGCATCGGCCATGGGCACGACGATATCGGCTTCTTCCATCTCACCCAGTTCTTTGATTTCCGGGTTGGTGAAAGCCGCCTGGGCTGGGCCACGTCGGCCAAGCACATAAATCTTCTTGACGCCGCTATTGGCCAGGGCTTCTAAAGCATCGTCCGCGATGTCTGTTTCCATGAGTTCTGCCTGGGAGCGGGCCAGGATACGGGTGACGTCCATGGCCACATTGCCGACGCCGACAACAGCCACTGATTCGACCTTATCCAGTTCAAAATCATAGTGACGATAATCGGGATGGCCGTTGTACCAGCCGACAAACTCAGTCGCGGCAAAACTGCCTTTGAGGTCTTCGCCGGGGATACCGAGTTTTTTGTCACTGGCGGACCCGACTGCAAACAAAACCGCGTGATACTGCTGCTGGAGATCGGCCAGCAAGATGTCTTTGCCGAATTCCACATTGCCAAAGAAACGCACGTTATCCAGCGCAGCGATGCGCTCATAAACGCGCGTGACGGATTTAATCTTGAGATGATCGGGGGCAACGCCGCCGCGAACAAGGCCATAAGGCGTGGGCAAGCGGTCAAAAATATCGACTTCGGCCTCAATAGCCGCCTTCTTCGTCAGGGCTTCTGCGGCGTAAAAGCCGGAGGGTCCCGACCCTATGATCGCAACGCGCAAAGGGTTCGAAGTTGTGCCAACACTGCTCATTATGATGTCATTTCCTACTTTATGATCGGTCCAATGAAAAAGCCTATGTAAAAGACGCCTTTTTCCACATAGGCCAGTATATCATGCTGCACGTCAAGGTCACGTCATTAGGACGAAGCGAGACGACATTCATGACATAGAGCACATCTGATGGTGCATATCTGCGTCGGGAACAAATTGCACTGTAACCCTAAGCCCCTAGTCGCTGCCACGTAAGGGCAAAACCAGGTCTTTTCTGAAAGACGTAATCGACTGCAACTCGCCTTTTTCAGTCACGACGAACGTATCCTCGACACGGACGCCCAGGCCATCGTCGGGATAGTAGAGACCGGGTTCAATGGTGACGCAGTTGCCAATCTGGAAGATGTCGTCACGGCGCACATGGCTCAGGCTGGGTCGCTCGTGGATGTTCAGGCCGAGGCCGTGGCCCAGGCTGTGCACATAACCGGACATGGTCCCTGGCTGGCTGCGCTGGGTCGGGTGGCCATTGGCTTCATAATAGTCGAGGACGGCTTCCTGCATCAGATGGGTGGGCTTGCCCAGGCCAAACGATTCTACGGAAATATCAAAGGCCTGCATGACCTGATCGTAGACGTTTTGGACTTCCGGCGTGGCATAGCCTATCGACCAGGTGCGGGTGACATCATGGTGATAGCCGCCGCCCAATTCCTGCGGGAACAGGTCAAAGACGATGGATTGGCCCTGTTTGAGGGGCATATCGGCCTGGCCGCGGCTGTGCGGGAAACCCGCATCGCGCCCCTGAGCGAAGATCATACCCGTATCTTGCAGACCGCGATCCAGCAGGGCACGGCGCACGAAACGTTTAACATCGCCAATGGTGAGCGGCTCGCCCTCTGCATTGACGACCGTTTCATCGTCGGTAGCCGTGTGATCAGCAATGTACGCCCAGGTCGCTTCCAATACTTCGCAGGTGCGGCGTGCCACGTCTAGTAAGCGTTCCATTTCGCCAGGGTCTTTGGTGAGCATGGCCTCTTCAAACAGCGAGGGGTCCAGTTCACCCACGAATTCATACATAGGCAGGTCGCTGGCGAGGGCTTTGGTGAGGGCAATGGTGTTGTTGATGGCATCGCGACCATACATACCGACGCGGCCCCCATCGACACCCGCGTGACGCAAGCACAGTTCAACCATCTTGACCGCACGGGCAGTCGGATCGGTAATTTCCGCAACGGCCTGCATATAGCCGATGTCGCCGTAGGTAGCGGTCTGTAAGCCGCTGGCCTGGGCTTCCTCGACTTCCATACCGTTGACGATCAGCATGGGGTCGCTATCTTTTTTGACGATGATGACGCCGCCGGTAATGTCGGCCCCGTTGGCCAAATACACGCGGACATCGCTAAAGCCTTCGCCGCCACCGACATAGATGGCATCCAGGCCGCGTTCGGCCATCAGGCGTTGAATATCTGATTTCATGCTTGCTCCCTACTCACTTCCAAATTAAGTGTCCGTCCGAGAAAACAGTCAACACGTCTTTGGTTGGTCAGACCCCTATCCTCGATCCTTCCCCCATGAGGTGGAAGGATGCCTTTCTCATCAGCATAATGGCAAGCTCTATTCCCCTCACTTCACGAGGAGGAAATTCAGAGAAGGGGTTTTTGTCCCAAATAGACGTTTTGCTTGTATTTTACGGGAGACCTTTGTCCAATTGATAAAAATTCGCCCAGCCATCTCTTCACAGATGACCCGACTAGCTTTCGTAATGCTCGCTCTTTGGGCCGTATTTGCCAATGAACCACATATTGCCAAAGGGATCGGTGAGGCCCGCGCCGCGCTCTTCTCCAAAACGTCCCTCTTCCGGTGGCATCATGGCCGTAGCGCCAGCGTCAATCGCACTGTCATACACGGCATCGACATCATCGACATATAGGAAAAACGCCCCGGTAATGGGTTCTTCGACGGTGTTGTTGCCGCCACCAATCATAATCATGGCATTACCAATTTGCATTTCGACATGGTAGCCGCCACGTTCCCCAACCGTACGGAACGTGATGGTGGCTTCAAAAGCATGCTGTAAGAATTCGATGACAGGTTCCACATCCACGACCATGATATAGGGTGTCAGGGTGTGGAAATTGGGGCGATTGGGCTTACCGATCATGGGGCATTCTCCTTAGATAAGCGACTGAATTTGCTCAAGCAGCAGGTCTTCCTGCTGGGATAAGACAGTGCGGAGGTCTAAACAGACGCGGTTTTCCACAATGCGGGCGATGATGGGCACATCACACTGACGCAAACGGACCATGAAGCTATCCGGCGAAGGGACGTTCAGCGCAACCAAACGAGTGGGCATTGTCGTTCCAGGCAGGCTACCACCCCCCACCATACTTTCGCCATCGATGACATCCGCACCGAGGGCCGAAGCCCACTGTTGGGCCTGCTGGTCGATGTCGGCTAAGGGTCGGGCGATCATGCGCCAGATGGGGATATGCTCGGTGGCATCCTGGCGCTGATAGTGCATCAGGGTGGCATTGAGCGCACCATAAGTCAGCTTATCGACGCGCAAGGCACGGGCTAAGGGGTGCTTCTTCAACCGCACGATCAGGTCGGCACGGCCCACGATGATACCTGCCTGGGGGCCACCCAGCAGCTTATCGCCACTGAAACAAACTAGATCAGCCCCGGCGGATAGACTTTCTTGCACCATCGGTTCATGGAGCAGACCATAGGGGGCGGTATCCAGTAGCGCACCGCTGCCCAGGTCATCCACGCAGATGAGGTCGTTATCGTGGGCCAGGGAAGCCATATCGCTCAGTTCGGCGGATTCCACGAAACCGACCAACCGAAAATTGGACGAATGGACGCGCAGCAGCATGGCCGTTTCTTCATCAAGCGCGGCAGTATAGTCGGCGATGCGGGTGCGATTGGTGGTACCGACTTCAATCAGACGCGCGCCGCTCTGGGCCATGATGTCCGGTATGCGGAAGCCACCGCCAATTTCCACAAGTTGCCCACGAGAAATAACCACACCAGCATCTTTGGCCAACGCGGAGAGGATCAGTACCAGGGCGGAGGCGTTGTTATTGACGACGAGCGCCGCCTGCGCGCCTGTGACATCACACAGCAATTCTTCCGCGTGGAGGTAGCGACTGCCGCGTTTGCCCTGCTCCAGGTCGTATTCCAGGTTGTTGTACTGGGCAGCGACAGCCAGCATGGCGTCCTGCGCCGATTGCGACAGCGGTGCACGACCCAAATTGGTATGCAAGATGACGCCGCTAGCGTTGATGACCACGCGCAAAGTCGGCATGAACTGCTGCTGGAGCTGTTCGGCCACCTGCTGCATGAGGTCATCAGCGTCAAGTGATATGTCCCTATCAGCGAGAAGGTTCTGGCGCGTCTGGTCGAGAATCATGCGAATGGCATCACGCAGGGGGATGGCGCCGTAATCTGCGGCCAGAGATTGGGCCATATCATGCTGTAGGAGGCTGTCAACGGAAGGCAGGGCACGCAAGCGCTCATTAAGGGACATTGGCAAGCCTAATCGTCACGGAACGCCGCGATTTCCCGCGTGCGCAGGAAAATTTCAACAACGATGAAGATCAGAGCCATGAAAAATGCCAACGGCAGCGACAGCGCGCGCGGAATCTGCAACCAGGCACACATGACAAAAAACAAGCCAATCCAGATGGACTGGCGCACGATGACACCGCTGGGTGGCACTTCAGCTTCGACGGGTGTAAAGGTCACATTGAGGTAACGCACAAAAGGAATGGCGGTCCCAGTCACGCCCAGGAAGAAACACACGAAGAACATCCACAATTCACCGCCGATGCGCGGTTGCATCTGGCTGATGACAAAATACAGGCCGCCCCAGCCCGCGATGAAGAGCACCGCTGCCGCAACCAATAGCCCGGTATGATCCGGCGGGCGGCTGGTGGTAACTTCCGAGACCGGGCGTGCGCGACGAGATGTCGAGCGACGGCGTTGATTTCTAGGTCGTTGGGATTCTGTCTGTGCCATAGCTGGATTATAGCAAACTCTGGAAATGATGATAACGGGTGAGACATTAAGATTGTGGGCCTGCCCTATCTCGTGCACGTGGTGGCTGAATAGGCTATTATCCAGTTAATCTCACCATCACCGGAGCAAAACAATGGCCACAACCCATGAACTGACAGCCGAACGCAAAACCCTACATGGGCATTTTTCTCGTGATTTAGCGCCGATCCTGACAATTGCATCCGGCGATACGGTCATCAGCGATACGATGGATGCCGGATGGGGACTGGAAAACTATGCCGGTGGGCCTTACCAACCGCGTCAAACATTTGCAGATCGCCAACCGGAACTCGATGGCGGCCATGCTTTGATCGGCCCGATTGCGGTTGAGGGAGCTAAAGCAGGTGACACGCTGGCTATCGACATCAAGTCGCTGAAAGTCGGGACGTGGGGATATTGTATGGCGGGTGGCTGGTCCAGCCCGCACAACGAACTCATGAACGCGACCGACGAGGGCACGGTCCATGCCTGGGAGCTGGATGCGGAACGCAACATCGGGCGCAACCACCTGGGCCATAGCGTGACGCTGAACCCCTTCCTGGGGGTGATCGGTATGCCAGCCAACTAGTCAGGCATCCAACCCACAGCCCCACCGCGTAACACAGGCGGCAACCTAGATTGTAAAGACCTGGTGGTCGGCAGCACGCTATACCTGCCGATTGCGGTCGATGGCGGGCTGCTGTCATTTGGCGATGGTCACGCCGCCCAGGGCCAGGGGGAAATCAGCGGTACGGCAATTGAGTGCCCGATGGAACGCGCCGAACTTACGATCCATCTGCTGGATGATATGCCACTCGATACCCCAATTGCCAAAACGCCCGATGCCTGGATCACCCTGGCCTTTGATACTGACCTGAATGTGGCTACCTATGCCGCTATAGATGCCATGTTCAAGCTGATACAGCAGCAGTATGGCGTCAGCCGAGTGGATGCGATTGCGTTGGCCAGTGTCACTGTGGATGTGCATGTCACCCAGATTGTGAATGGCATTCGCGGCGTGCATGCCAGCTTGCCACATGGAGCCATCCGCTAAAATAAGGTAACAAAAAAGGGCACAAGGCCCTTTTTATTGTTATTTGCAACGGTTTAGATCAGACATCCGCCAGGATTTGTTTGTGGAGTTCGGCTGTATCCCTGGAGGGTGACACACCCACCGTCGTATTCAGATGCTCGGCCAGCAGTTCATACTGGGCGATAGCGTCATCATGACGGCCTAACTTCCAGTACATGAGCATGGTATCGCGGTAGACATCTTCGCGCTGCGGCATTTCTTTCAGTGCGCGAGTATAGAAGCCCAGGGCGAAATTATAGTCGTCGCGGCGTTTATGCCAACGGGCCATGTCGATGAGAGCATCGGCATACATGGTACGCAGCTTTTCGCGGCGTTCTTCAATCCAGGGCAGGTCGTAGTTCA
>MDTD01053758.1_pt1 | contig 10790 bp, 10 predicted proteins | sample 811221 | NCBI WGS metagenome assembly MDTD01 (sample SAMN05326646, study PRJNA326480) | marine metagenome | isolation source: seawater | place: Pacific Ocean: South West | collected 2011
AAAGTATTGAAGGTAAAGAGATTAAGATTATAAGAAAAGTTATCAATATTTTCTTATATTTTTTTAAATATAAAATGAAATTTTTTTCAAATTTGTTTTCTAAATCTTCATTACTCATACTAATAACTATATTTCTTACTCGGAAATCTTTCTAATTTCACCTCATTTTTAAATTTTTTTACAGCTCGGTTTATTATATTATTTAAATTTGCGAACCTTTTTACAAATTTTGGATAAAAATTACCTAAACCTAAAAGATCATCAGTAACCAATATTTGTCCATCACAATAATGAGAGGAACCTATTCCAATTGTAGGTATTTTAATTAAATTGGTAATCTTTTTTGCAGTATTAGCTGTAATACATTCTAAAACTATAGAAAAAGCTCCTGCCTTTTGAATTTTTTTTGCTTCATTAATTAATCTTTTTTGTTCTGAAATACTTTTACCTGAAATTTTAAATTTTTTACTAAATTGAGGGGTGAAACCGATATGACCCATCACTGGAATTTTTGACTTTACTAAATACTTTATAATTTTAAAATTTTTTTTATTACTTTCTATTTTAATTGCATCGCACTTAGTTTTTTTTAATATCTTTTTAGCATTTTTTTTAGCTTGATTTGTGCTGTTGTAAGTATTTTTTGGCATGTCAACAACTAATAATGATTTCTTTACACCTCTTCTAACTGAAATAGAATGTTTGATTATTGTATCTAAAGAAATTCTATGAGTGTTTCTATCACCGTACAATACGTTTGCTAGAGAGTCTCCGACAAGTATTAAATCACAATAATTATCTAGTATTGATGATATTGAATTTGAATAAGCGGTCAGACAAATAATTTTAGATTTATTTTTTTTTTTTATAAAATTTAGAATTTTTTTTTTCATTATTCTAGCTCAATAGTCCCTGGAGGTTTTGAAGTAATATCATATACTACTCTATTAATTCCAGGTACCCTATTTATTATTTCATTTGACACTTCATTTAAATAGTTTTGTGACAGAGGAAATACTTCAGCTGTCATACCATCTGTTGAAGTTATTGCTCTTAGTAAACAAGTAAATTCGTAAGATCTTTCATCACCCATTACACCTACTGTCTTTAAAGGCAACAATGCGGCATAAGCCTGCCAAATATGATTATACAAATTTCTTTTTTTCAAATAACTAATAAATATATCGTCTGCTTCCTGTAAAATTTTTACTTTCTCTTTATCTACTGATCCTATAATTCTTATCGCTAAACCTGGTCCTGGAAATGGATGTCTGAGTTTTATTTCGTCAATTAAACCTATAGATTTTGCCAGTAATCTTACCTCATCTTTAAAAAGATTTTTTAGAGGTTCTATTAATTTAAATTTCATATTTTTTGGTAATCCTCCTACGTTATGATGAGATTTTATTTTTGAAGATTTTCCACCAAATGGAGATTTGCTCTCAATGATGTCAGGATAAAGTGTTCCTTGAACCAGAAATTTAATATTTTTTATTTTTTTTGCCTCTTTTTCAAAGATTTTTATAAATAGTTTTCCTATAATTTTTCTTTTCTTTTCAGGGTTTGATATTTTTTTCAATGATCTTAAAAAAAGTTTAGACGCATTTATGAGCTTTAAATTTAAATTATATTTTTTTTTTAATATTTGATAAATTTTTTTAAACTCATTTTTTCGCATAAGCCCGGTATCAACCATAAAACAAAATAGTTTGGATTTTATAGCTTTATTTACTAAGATAGCAGCAACACTGCTATCTACTCCACCAGAAATAGCACATAAAACTTTTTTATTTTCCACTTTTTCTTTAATTGAATTTATTATTATATTTTTTTGATTGGAAATTTTCCAATTTTTTTTAATTTTACAAATTAAAAAAATAAAATTTTTTAACAAAACTTTTCCATTCGTTGTATGAGTTACTTCAGGATGAAATTGTATGCCATAAATTTTTTTTTTTGAGTCCTCTATTACTGTATTAAAGGAATTTTTAGTTGATGCTATTCTCTTAAAGCTTTTTGGAATTTTTATAACAGCATCTTGATGGCTCATCCAAACTTGTTGTCTATTTTTTATAAAAAAATTTTTTAATAGTTTAGATGAATTTTTTTTATGAATTACAACTTTTCCAAACTCTCTTTTATTTTTATTAGCTTTAACTTTACCGCCATATAACTTTGTTAAAAGTTGGAGTCCATAACAAATTCCTAATATTGGTATTTTTTTCTCGTATTTTTTTACAGATATGCTGGGAAAGTTTAATTTTGTAACAGTCGATGGCCCGCCAGATAAGATTATTCCTTTTATAAAATTAAAATTCTCAATTTTTTTAAAATCTTTAGGGGTAGATATCTCTGCGAATACCCCTAGTTCTCTTATGCGTCTAATTATTAATTGAGTATATTGGGAGCCAAAATCGACTACAATGATTTTATCTTTTAACTTTAAATCCTTCATTTATTTTGAGCATCATGCAACATAGACTTTAAAGATTTAATTTCCTCACACATCTTTTTACAAACTTTTTCGAGTTTATTAATTAATATATTTGTTTCATTAAAATTAGATTTTTTTATTTTAATTTTTGTTAATTCAATAATAGCATCCTCATTTTTAGGATTTAAAAGTAGAACAGATTTTAAATTAGTCTCGGCTAAATCGATCTTTTCACTTTGAGAATAAATTTTAGCAATATACAAATACGATTTCTCACTTTTTGGGTTAAACACCAGATCTTGTTCAAATTTAAATTTAGCTTGGTCGAATTTTTTTTTATCGTAAAATTGTTTCCCTTGTAAAAATAAAACTTCACTACTTCTCAGATTGATTGTTGTTGCAAGAAACATTGAAATAATAATTACTATATTAATTTTTTTCATAATTTAATATTTGAGTCTTTTTCTGTTATTTCAACGCTATGAACCATACTTTCATAAAATCCAGCTTTAGTAATTTTTATAAATTTAGATTTACCTTTAATTTCGTCTATTCTCTTAGCCCCAATGTACCCCATTGAAGATCTTAGTCCACCTTGCATTTGGTATATTATATTTTTAACACTGCCTTTATACTTTACTCTACCTTCTACCCCTTCTGCCACAAATTTTGACTTGTCCCTAACATTTTTTTGAAAATACCTGTCAGACGAACCTGCAGACATCGCTCCAATTGAGCCCATTCCTCTGTAAACTTTATAATATTTTTTCCCAATTTTAAATTTTTTACCAGGACTTTCATCTGTCCCAGCAAATATTGAGCCCATCATGACTGCGTCGGCACCTGCTGCTAAAGCTTTTATTATATCGCCTGAAAACTTTATTCCACCATCAGAAATAATTTTAATTTTTTTTTTCTTTAACTTTTTTTTAATATCTAAAATTGCTGTGATTTGTGGTACACCTATGCCAGCAATTAATCGAGTTGTACATATTGATCCTGGTCCAATTCCAACTTTTACAATATCTGCACCACTATTATAAATTCTATATGCTGCCTCACCTGTAGCTACATTGCCTGCACATAAAATAACTTTTTTAAGAAACTTCTTTATCCTTGTTATTGAATTTAAAACTTTTTTACTATCTCCATGGGCAGTATCTATTACAATTAAATCTATTCCATTATCAATTAAAGATTTAGCTCTATCAATATCCTCTTTACTTGTCCCGATTGCTGCCCCAACGCTTAATCTTTTATTTTTAACTTTAAGAACTTCTTCACTTTGTTTTTTAATTGATAAATTTCGATGTATAATTCCTAATCCCCCAGATTTCGCCATAGCTACAGCCATCTTAGACTCAGTTACTGTATCCATGGCAGATGATAAAAATGGTATCTTAAGTTTTAGTTTGCTGTTTAGATTAGTAGACAGATTTGTATTAGCTGGTAAAATTTCCGAATATTTTGGAACAAGCAATACATCGTCAAAAGTTAGCGCTTCTTTAATAATATCCATATAAATTTATATACAATTTTACTAAATTATAAAGTCTTTAATCTGTGACAATGTATATAAGTTTCTTTTGACTCATTTCTGCTCGAATCAGGCTTAAAAAAATTTACATTAACAAATAATGATTTTGCTAAATCTTTTACCTCAATAAAGTCCTCGCCCATAAATAATTTCGAAATAATTACTCCATTAGTTTTTAAAATTTTGGACGAAAAATCTAAGACTTTTAAGCATAATTGATTAGTTCTAATAGAATCAAGAGATTTATTGCCGGTCGTATCTGCAGCCATATCAGAAATAATAACATCAAGTTTTTTTTTAAAAAAAAATATTATTTTTTCATTAATGTCTTTATCAAAAATATCATTATTTAAAAATCTTACGTTTTTTATTGGTTGCATCGGCTTTATATCTAAGGATAAAATTTTTCCCGATGTTATTATTTTACTTGCAACTTGGGACCATCCGCCTGGGTAGGAACCAAGATCTAACAAATTAGTATTTTTTTTTAGAAATTTGAATTTTTCATTTAATTCTATTAATTTGAATGAGGCTCTAGATCTATAGCCAAGAATTTTTGACTTTTTAAAATACTGATCTCTATGTTGTTTAATTTTCCAAGAATTACTTTTTTTCGTTCTTTTAGTTTTTTTCATTATAAAATATCTTCGTGATCATCATCAGATATTTTTTGTAGATTTTTTTTTTGTTGACTTCTGTATATTAAAATACTTGCAGGTATCGAAACTAAATATAAGACACTGAAAAATAGTAGAGTTTCAAAAGTATAAAATAGTAATGCTATAAAAATCATACCAATTGCTAATAATAGAAATATTGTTGTTTTTGGTGAAATTGTTATCTTTTTAAAAGAAAGTGTTGGAATTTTACTAACTAGGAGTAAAGCTACAAAAACAGTAAAATAAGGTGTTAAACTTTTTATATCAAAATTAAAATTGAAACTTGTCAATTCATAAATTAAAGGTATCAAAATTAATATTCCGCCTGCAGGAGATGGAACTCCCTCAAAAAAATTATTTTTCCATTCTTGTTCATTTTCATTTTTAGTTAAATTAAATCTTGCCAGTCTAAGAACGCAGCAAACAGAATAAATCAAAGCTATAGTCCATCCTAGTTTTCCATAATTATTAAGCTCCCAAAAATATAAAATAAATACTGGAGCGATACCAAAACTTACAAAATCTGTTAAAGAGTCTAATTCTTTACCAAATTCTGATGTCCCTTTTATTAACCTTGCTATCCTTCCGTCTAAAGCATCTAATATTGCGGCGAATAAGATTAAAGTTACTGCAAGGCTATAATTTGAGTCAATCGAAAATTTTATGGAGCTTATTCCTAGACAAACTCCTCCGAGTGTAAGAATATTCGGTAAAAGATATCTTGTTTTCTTCGAAGTCACTATTTTAAATTTTTTATTTTCTTGCATCATTTAACAGCTATAATACTTTCCCCTGCTAAAACATTTTGCCCTTTTTTAACAAGTATATTTTTATTTTTAAAATATAAATCAACTCTGCTTCCAAATCTTATCATGCCAATTCTCTCTCCTTGTAAAAGTTTTTGGTCTTTGCTGACCTCACAGACTATTCGCCTTGCTATTAATCCTGCAATTTGTACAATTATTATCGTCTCATTATTTTCTGTATTTATTTTATAATAATTTCTCTCGTTCTCATCACTTGCTTTATCGAGAGAAGCATTTAAAAATTTACCAGGTTTATAATATAACTCATTTATTACGCCTTTTGTAGGAGTCCTATTCACATGACAATTAAAAACATTCATGAAAATACTAACTCTTTCAAATTCCTCATTTTCTAATCCAAGTTCTTTGGGACCATTAATCTTAGAAATTTGTGAAACTATTCCATCTGCTGGACTTATTAAGTAATTATCATCATTAAGAATTACTCTTTCTGGATCTCGAAAGAAAAAATATACCCAAATTGTTAACAACAAAAATAGAAAAAATAAAAAAGTTGAGAATAAAAGCGTCAATAATGTTATTATTATTGAAATGGCTAAAAACTTATAACCTTCTTTGTGGATTTTAGGAAACAATTTTTCTATCATAATATGTTTTAAAGTTTGATAATTTTACTTAATATGTATAAAAATCATCCATAATCAAATTATTTTTTATGGCAAAAATAAAGGTAAAAAATTCAATTGTTGAGTTAGATGGCGACGAAATGACCAGAATTATATGGTCGTTTATAAAGGACAAGCTAATTAAGCCATATCTTGAAGTGGATCTTAAATACTATGATTTAGGAATGGAAAGCCGCGATAAAACTAATGACAAAATCACAGTAGAAGCGGCAAATGCCATTAAAAAACATAACGTGGGTGTAAAATGTGCAACTATAACGCCAGATGAAGCACGTGTTGAAGAGTTTAAATTAAAGAAAATGTGGAGATCACCTAATGGAACTATAAGAAATATATTAGGCGGTACAGTTTTTAGAGAACCAATTATTTGTAAAAATGTTCCGAAACTTGTTCCTGGTTGGACCCAACCAATTGTAATTGGAAGACATGCTTTCGGAGATCAATATAGAGCTACAGACTTTTTGATACCTGGTGAGGGAAGTCTAGAGATTAAATGGACTTCTAAAGATGGAAAAAATAAAAAGGAGTTTAATGTTTTTGACTTTCCAAGTTCTGGAACTGCTTTAACAATGTACAATTTGGATGACTCTATAAAAAATTTTGCAAGAGCATGTATGAATTATGGTCTTATAAGAAAATGGCCAGTTTACTTATCAACAAAAAATACAATTCTAAAAGCTTACGATGGAAGATTTAAGGATTTATTTCAAGAAATTTTCAATAATGAATTTTCTGATAAATTTAAAAAAGCTAATATAACTTACGAACATAGATTAATTGATGATATGGTTGCTTGTGCGATGAAATGGAGTGGAGGATATGTATGGGCATGTAAAAATTACGATGGAGACGTGCAATCCGATACAGTTGCTCAGGGTTTTGGGTCGTTAGGATTGATGACTAGCGTTTTAATGTCTCCAGATGGTAAAACAGTCGAGTCTGAAGCTGCTCATGGCACAGTAACAAGACATTACAGAATGCATCAGCAAGGAAAAGAAACATCTACAAATCCGATAGCTTCTATATTTGCTTGGACTAGAGGTTTGGCACACAGAGGAAAACTTGACGCTAATGACGCTTTGATAAAATTTTCTAAAAATCTAGAAGAGGTATGTATTAGAACTGTTGAGAGTGGATTGATGACTAAAGATTTAGCAATATTGATTAATAAATCAACTAAATATCTTACTACAAATCAATTCCTTGAAGCTATTGACGGAAATTTAAAGAAAAAACTTAATTAATTTTTTTTATTATTTCTTTGAAAGCATCCTCAATCTTATTTTTATCAGTTCCTCCTGCTTGAGCAAAATCTTTTCTTCCTCCACCACCTTTACCACCTAATATTCCTGACGCAAATTTTGCTAAATCCACAGCATTAAATTTTTTAGTTAAGTCTTGTGTAACTCCAATTGCTACGCCTACCTTGTCTTCAAACGTAGAAATACTTATTACTATTCCAGATTTAATTGCTTTTTTTTCTTGATCTATTATACCTCTAAGTTCTTTTGTTGGAAAATCTTTTAGAATTTGCGTCCTTACTAATATTCCTTGAACTTTATAATCTTTAATTAAATTTTTATTTTTATCTATCTTGATATTTTCAATTTTAATTTTATTTAATTGTTTAGTTAGGATCTTCAAATTTTCATTTAAACTCAAACTATCTTTAAAATCTGATTTTATTTTTAAATTTCTTAATTCATCTTCAATCAATTCTATTTCTTTTTTTAGATTAACTTCTTTTAGGAATTTATCTTTCTTTTGAATATGTTCATATTCCTCTAGCTGCTTATCTCTTAAAGCTTCAACTCTTCTTACGCCAGAAGCAATTGATGATTGACTAATTACTTTAAATTTTCCAACCTCTTTAGTATTTTTAACATGAGTGCCCCCACATAATTCAGTAGAGAAAAATTCATTTTTTTCTTTTCCCATAAAAACTACTCTTACCTCTTCACCATATTTTTCTCCAAATAATGCTAGCGCTCCCATTTTGATTGCTTCTTTAGGTGTCATAATTCTTGTTTGAACATCAGTTGATCCTTTAACTATTTCGTTAACGATTTTATTAATTTTAGTCATTTCCTCTTTTTCAATAGGTTTGTTGTGACTAAAATCAAATCTAAGTCTATTTGGAGAGACCAATGATCCTTTTTGAGTTACGTGTTTTCCTAAAGTTCTTCTTAAAGACTCATGTAATAAATGGGTTGCTGAGTGATTAGCTGTGGAATTTTCTCTTTTTAAAACATCAATTTCTAAGCTTACGTTGTTTCCAACAGAAATTGATCCTTTTTCAATTTTACCGTAATGCACAAATAGATCTCCCATTTTTTTTTGAGTATCTTTTACTTTAATTTTACAATTAGAGTTAAAAATATAACCTTGATCACCTACTTGACCGCCTGACTCTCCATAAAAAGGAGTTTGATTTGTAATTATTTCAACTTCTTCTCCAGGGTTAGCTGTATTTACAAATTTCCCATTTTTGGAAATTTTAATTATCACGCCTTCAGATTTATCAAATTCATATCCTAGAAATTCAGTGGGTTTAAGTTCTTCTCTAATTTTAAACCATCTTTCATCTACTGACTTGTCTCCTGAACCTTTCCAGTTAGCTCTTGCAAGAGATTTGCTTTTTTCCATTTCTTTTTCGAAACCATTGCTATCAACTTTAATATTTTTGCTTTTTAAAATATCCGCAGTTAGATCTAACGGAAAACCATAAGTATCATATAGTTTAAACGCTATCGGACCTGGAAGAATTTTATTTTGGACTTTATTTAAATTTTCATCTAAAATTTTGATTCCACGTTCCAACAAAGATGAAAATTTTTCCTCTTCACTTTTAAGAGTTTCAATAATTAGGTCTCTACCATTGATGAGTTCTGGATATTCATTTTTCATTTCATCTAATAAAACTTCAAAAAGTTTATGAAAAATAGGGTTCTTATTTCCCAAAGAATGAGCGTGTCTCATTCCTCTTCTCATTATTCGCCTTAAAACATATCCGCGTCCCTCATTTGATGGCAGGATCCCTTCTGAAATTAAAAAACTACTTGCTCTTAAATGGTCAGCAATAACTCTGTGACTTGCGATTGATTTACTATCTATAGTCTTTTTTATAAATTCAGCTGATGCAGTCATGATTCTTTGAAAATGATCAATTTTATAATTATCATGTGTACCTTGTAAAACTGCGGTCATTCTCTCAAGTCCCATGCCAGTATCTACTGAAGGTTTTGGTAAATCTATTCTTTTTTCTTTTGAAATTTGTTCAAATTGCATGAATACAAGATTCCAAATTTCAATAAATCTATCTCCATCTTCATTTGGACTTCCTGGAGGTCCACCTTTTAACTTTTCGCCATGATCATAAAAAATTTCAGAGCACGGGCCACATGGTCCGGTATCTCCCATAGACCAAAAATTATCAGATGTTGCTATCTTGATAATTTTATTTTCATCTAATCCAGATATTTTTTTCCATAGATTGAATGCATCTTCATCCTCATGAAATACTGTAACTAATAATTTTTCTTTTGGAATTCCAAAATCTTTTGTTAATAAATTCCAAGCATAATAAATAGCTTTCTCCTTAAAATAATCACCGAAAGAAAAATTTCCTAACATTTCGAAGAAAGTATGATGTCTTGGTGTATAACCTACGTTTTCTAGATCATTATGCTTTCCACCAGCTCTTACACATTTTTGAGAAGTTGTTGCTTTTTTATATAACCTTTTTTCTAATCCTGTAAAAACATTTTTAAACTGAACCATGCCTGAATTAGTAAACATAAGAGTGGGATCGTTATTAGGAACTAAATTACTTGAGTCAACAATTTGATGATTATTTTTTTTGAAAAACTCTAAAAATTTTTTTCTTACATCTGTAAGTAAAATTTGCTTCATTATTTAATAAATACAGATATTTAAAGGGTTGTCTATAAAGAGATTAGTTAGTTTTTGATTTATCGTTATCAACCACTACACAAATTTCTGATTTTGTTAAAAATCTTTGACCTGTTCCATTATCTAATGAAAACATACCCCCAATACCTTTTACAGCATCAATAGTTAAATCTGTGTGTTTCCACTTTTCATATTGTTCTTCATTCATATAAAATGGTGTGCCATCAATTTCGCCAAGTTTTACGTCACTACTTCCCACCATATACTCTTTTGCCGGGAAGCACATAGGGGCGCTTCCGTCGCAACAACCTCCAGACTGATGAAATAATAAATCATTGCCGTGAACAGCTTTTAAATCACTCAGAAGTTTTTTTGCGGATAATGTTGCTTTTACTTTCATAAATTTAATGGTCCGTGAAGACTCACGGACCATTATAATAGATTTTTTAAAAGAAGCCCAACTTTTTCTCACTGTAAGACACGTGTAAATTCTTCACCTGTCTATAATGATTTAACATCATTTTATGAGTTTCTCTTCCTATACCAGATTGCTTGTAACCACCAAAGGCAGCATGTGCAGGATAAGCGTGATAACAGTTTGTCCAAACTCTTCCAGCCTGTATTTCTCTGCCCATTCTATAAGCAAGATTACCATTTCTAGTCCAAACTCCAGCGCCTAAACCATAAAGAGTATCATTAGCAATCTCCAATGCCTCTGCTTCATCTTTAAATTTAGTTACTGATACCACAGGTCCAAAAATTTCTTCTTGGAAGATACGCATCGAGTTATTACCC
>MDTD01155040.1_pt1 | contig 10789 bp, 8 predicted proteins | sample 811221 | NCBI WGS metagenome assembly MDTD01 (sample SAMN05326646, study PRJNA326480) | marine metagenome | isolation source: seawater | place: Pacific Ocean: South West | collected 2011
CGCCGATGCAAATCGACACAGGCAAGGAGCCATGCAGCAAGACAAAACGCGACAGATGGATTGCGAACGCTTTAATCTCCATCCTCCGTTACTCTCGCGCAGGCGGGAGTCCAGTGATAGGTGCAAGCGTCAAGAGAATGCCCCTGGATTTCCGTCTTCCGGGGGCGCGGGAATGACGAAATCAGAGACACAATGGAGAATAATTATTTGAGTAACTGCAAGCACAGCATGTCAATGCGATGCAGGTCGAACGCGCATCAACTCACTTGCAACGGATTCACACCCGGTGCTCCCCAATAAAAAGCCTCCACATCTTTCTCTCTGATCTTGGCGTGCTTGACGTCTTGGTGGTTTAAATAAAAAATTTCACAAAACCGACACATGGGGTATTGGTTTTTTTCAAACCTTTGGCAAACTATTACCCAACACCCGGACAGGTGATGCATCGCGCACTGCCGCCTCGGGGAGTTTCACGCATGACCTTGTCTGTATTCAACAGGTTTCAAGGTTCAACAACACACAAGTTCAATCAAAATGATCCATCCCCATACCCGGACGGCTCACGTCAATGACCAGATCGGTCAGGGCGTTTTTGCAACAACCTTCATTCCCAAAGGTGCCATGACCTATGTCATCGACCCATTGGATATCATCCTCCCGCCCGATGACCCGCGCATCACCGACCCGCTGACCCGCGACACCGTGGAGACCTACTCCTACATCGGCCCGGACGGCTCGCGCATCTTCTCATGGGACAATGCACGCTTCGTGAATCACAGTTGCAACCCCAACACCATCTCCACCGGCTACGGCTTTGAGATCGCACTGCGCGACATCATGCCCGGCGAGCAGATCACCGATGACTACGGCTTATTCAACATCACCTGGAACCTGCAATGCAACTGCGGCGATCCCAAGTGTCGCAAACTTGTCACCGCCAATGACCCTGCCCTGATGTGCATGCACTGGGATCACGCGGTCATGCAGGCGTTGGCATCCTTCACCAGTGTCGAACAACCCCTGCTCCAATACCTCGACCGCAAAACCCATCGCGCGCTGATGCTCTACCTCAACACCGGCAAGGGCTACCGCAGTGTCCGCAGCCCGCAGTACACCCCAGGCGCAACCCAACCCCACAACGGCCACAGCATCACCGCGGTGTAATGCAATCACCACCATGGACAGCAAAGCATATTCATCGTTTTGATATGGGTATCGCGGTTCAGAGTTCTGATTGTCTATAGGAGCACCGGATGTCAATCCGGTGCAGGAGTCGTTGTTCACTTACATGGGAACAATCTGCAACGTCGCACCTTCTGAGAAGGTAATCTGAGAACTGATCGTCATGACATCTGATGCCGATGACAGTGTGAATGATCCATTCGAAGCGTCTTCACCCACAAGATCAATCGCACCAGTTAATGTCAGTGTGCCACTGATTGACATCAAGTCACCACCCGAAAAGGTAATGTTGCCATTGGGATTGAGATTGATCGTATCAGTGATCGTACTGGTAAAGTCCAGTGCCCCCTGATCAATCGTCAATGTACCACTATTGATGTTCGTACTCTCGGTAAAAGTATTGGTACCGGAGAGTGTCAAGGTTCCAGGACCTAATTTGTTAATGCTACCACTGCCCAATAGTGAACCTAAGCTTTCAGAACGTTCGAGCCCTATTCGACTTTCAGGGGACAATGCGATTAACCCGTGGCCGGTCGTCACCATGTGATTGCTTCCAGACAATTCCAAGGTTCCACTGCCGGATTGGGAGGGTGTTCTGCCAGTGAGTAAATTTCTGAAAAAGCCGACGGTTTTGGTGCTGCCACTTTGAGCATTGCCGTTGGTGGGGAACGCGATGAAGGTGTCACCTGAGCGGATGGTTGCCATCTGCGTTTCGTCATCAAAGTGATCGACGAACCATCGCGTCAGCTCGTATGAAGAATCACTGTGATAAAACGTCAATGTACTCCAACCCGACATGCCATAGCGTGACCAATCCATGTTGATCAAACCAAAATGCTGCGCCAGTGTGCTGGCAGTGCTCGTCGCTTGGGAGATTCTGGACATCTGACTGAAGGCGGACGTCGATTCATGGACACGCCTAGGTTGATACATCGCCATCGCCAACAGTTGTTGACCTGCCGACTGTGCTGCAACATTCACCTCAGGTGTTTGGGCGCCGGTCACATCGACAAACACGCGGACGGTATCGCTGTTACCAAAGGGATCGGAGACGGTGTAAGTAAACACATCCCGCACCCGCTGTCCCGGATCAAGATCAGCTAACGCCTCCGTCGGATCGTAAGCAATCGTGCCATCGGCATTGACGGTTAACGCAACACCAAGTTCACTGACCGCATCCACGTGACTGTTGATGAGCATATCCCCATCGGGCGTGTAGTCATTGGCCAGTACGTTGATGTCGATAGCCGTTTGTGAATCGGTTCGCACAAAGTTGGGCACGCCGATCGGAGCAGCATCGTTACCGCCCTGTGTTTCGGTTTTGCCTTCGATGGTGATGGTCACCGTTGCCGGCTCACTTGCAGCACCGTGATTGTCGATCACGCGATAGATGAAGGTGATATCACGCTCCATGCCATCGTTAAGCTGCTGCCAATCGCCTGCGGTGTAGCTGAATGTGCCGTTGCCGTTGTTGACCAGTTGGCCATGTGATTGATTGGAGAGCAGTTGATAAGTGAGACTGTCCCCGCTATCCGGATCACTCGCATCGAACGCAAGCGTGACGGTATCGCCATCTTCCATCGCGGTGAGGGTCATGTCGTTGGCTGTGGGTGCAGCGTTGGGTTGCGTTGTCCCACCACCACCGACGGTTGTCGTGCCACCGCCGGAACCGGATGAGCCGGAACCTTCGAGGGTGACGCCGCCACTTGAGTTACTGCCGTCGTTATTGTCATAGTCAATGACGGAAACAGGATTACCAGCACCTGATCCGATTTCATCGCCCCATAGATTCATTTCGTCATTAACAAGATAACCTTCAAGAGTGTTATCAATTGTTATAAACGAGCCCCATGTTTCGCAAAGTGTAATCTCACCATCTGGTAGATACCAAGTGGCTTCTCCTCCAATATGCGACGAATTACCTAAAGACTCTGAGAGCCCCGCATTAATCAAAGACGTAGAGTACGCAAAAAATTTTCCGCCAATTGCCGTTTCAAAGTAAATATTTCCACCATACCGTGATGTTAAACCTTCAGTGCTAACTGTCCCTAAAACAGAAATACTGTCACTGGCATAAATCGCAATATTGCCACGAGGATTAATCATATCCCCAAGGGTTACTGTCCCTTCGGTATGCATTTTAAAATTCAAACCATCAATAAAAACGTTATCCAACAAAACATTGCCCGGATTCACATAGATGGAACATTCAGGATCGCTATAGAAAAGAACATTCTCAAGCGTGAATAAGTCACTGGCATCCGATCCCATATATACATTGAAATACGCAAAATCATCTTCTGTTGATAACCGTATAAAATCATCAGATGGACCACGAATTGTCAGTTCTTCAGTGACTGTCAACTGCTCTTGTAACTCGATAACCCCTTCAAGCAAGGCTTGATCGAACTCGATGACATCTTCACCTACGGTATTATTCGCAGCCTGCACGGCTTCGCGGAGGGTGATTTCGCCGTCGTTGCCGGGGGTGGCGATCAGGGCGGCAATGCTGGAGGTGTCACCATCGACGAGATCGGCAGAGCCGGTGACGGTGACAAGGTGTGGGGTGAGGGTTACACCCAATTGATTGGTGACATTGACCGTGCCAGAGCCAGAATTTGATGCGCTGCCATCTAGTGTCACTGCACTGCCATTGGTGATTCGATTCAACACCTGTGCATTGACATCCGGCTCATTGAACACGATGGACTCTGCGGGCAAGACATCAAAACCTTGATAGTCGATCGTCACAATCGAACCAGAACTGAGCAGCATGCGACTTTCCAACGGCTCGCAGATCGCGCCGTGGCATTGGGTTTTGCCAATGTATCGGTGAGGTTGCGGACGTATCGACAGCTTATGCTTAAGGCGTTTGGCCAGCGCTTGGGCTTTGGATCGGATGGACATGTTCGGATTCCCGGAATTGATCAGTGTACGACTGTTCCCCATGATACGCTGATCCATCTGGATGGCAAGTCGAAAAATGAGTTAAATCCAGCAATAAGCAGGGACAAAACCATTCGCTTACAAAAAACTCGCTTGGTCTTTTTTGCTTAATTGCGGCAAATCACTATCATGGCAAGCCTGTTTTTAAGAGAAAACAGTTTTTTGTACCCACAAACCGCCTAACCCTCAATTTTTGAAGGAACTCTCCCATGCCCAAACGCGCAAAAATCTCCGTCGTCGGTGCTGGTGGCAACGTCGGTGCCTCCGTCGCACTGTGGTCTGCCAACAAGGAACTCGGTGACATCGTTGCCATCGACCTCAAGCGTGATGACATGCTTCCCGTCGAAGGTCGTATGCTCGACCTGGCTCAGGCCGGCCCGATGGAACTCTTCGATTCGAACATCGTCGCAACTGATGACTTCTCGGCCATGGAAGGTTCGGACGTCGTGGTCGTCACCGCAGGTATCCCCCGCAAGCCGGGCATGAGCCGCGATGACCTCATCGGCACGAACGTGAAGATCGTCAAGTCCGTCAGCGACAACATCAAGAAGTATGCTCCGGACAGCATCGTGATCCTCGTCTCCAACCCGCTTGATGCCATGGTGTACACTGCGTGGAAGGCCACCGGCTTCCCCACCAACCGCATCATCGGCCAAGCCGGCTGTCTGGACGTTGCACGTTTCAAGACCTTCATTGCCATGGAAACCGGCTTCTCGGTTGCTGACATCAACGCCCTTTTGCTGGGTGGTCACGGTGATGACATGGTTCCGCTGCCTCGCTTCACCAACATCGCTGGCATCCCTGTCACCGAATTCATCAGCGAAGAACGTCTGGGCGAACTCGTCCAGCGTGCCAAGGTTGGTGGTGGTGAAATCGTCAAGAAGATGGGCACCTCCGGCTACATCGCCCCGGCATCCGGTACCGTCCAGATGGTCGAAGCCATCATCAAGGACAAGAAGCGCATCCTCCCCTGTGCTGCTTACTGTGACAAGGAATACGGCGTCGGCGGTTACTTCGTCGGTGTCCCCGCAGTCCTCGGCAAAGATGGCGTCGAAAAGATCATCGAAGTCAATCTCACCGCAGACGAAAAAGCACTCATGGACGAATCTGCAAGCCACGTCAAAGACCTGGTCGACGTTGTCAAAAACCTCGTCCCGGAACTGGCATAACTGATTCATCTCAGTTAAACCGACATACAAAACAGACGTCTGTATCGCACAGGCGTCTGTTTTTTGATGCGCACTCTGTTCACGACAGCGCGCACGCACGAGACAACGAAGCATCAGCATCACGCAGTGATGCAGCTATTGACAATGTCTAACGATGACACACTTTGTTAATCATAGCTGCGACACTGCGTGTCGCTGACACGTTTAAAACGTGCTTGAGAATCGAAAATAAACACCGAAAATCACCGATACTTGTTCATCGTTTTGATCACCGTCTGATGAGCTTCAAGCGGGTGGTTGATCATTTCCCAACTGGCTTCGGGAAAGTTCGTCCCAGCGGTGTAGAAGTGGATACTGCCTAAGCCGAACAGACGTTCGCGGACGAGAAACGTCATCTGTGTGTTCTGCAGCTTCTTGAGGGGTGCTTCGAAAATCTGAACTTGGAATACGCCTTTGACACGGATGACGCGTTGGTCGGTTAACACATAAATTCTGCTTAACCAGTTGAGGAATTGCCAGAAGACGCGCAAACCAAAGAGTCCGCCGCCTGCGATGAGAATGTCATGCTTGGACAGCGGCAGGGATGTGTAATCACAAAGGTAAAACAACGCGAAACTCAGGAGCACGATCATGATCAACGTGCGCAACGGCGCAAGAATCAGGTACCACAAACTCGGCTTGAGCAGCAGAATGATCACCTCACCTGGCTGGAGCAACTCCGCAGGCAGGATCGTCGCATCGGGTTGGCCATGCACCTGTTCATGGTCCAACTCCGCGTTGTGCGATTGATCGTTTGGCTGGGTCGATGTCATACGTCACTTAACCCTCTTGCGATTCGGACACCACATCCGGCTTGAGTACCACGATGTCCGGCAGGTTCCGGTAGTAGTCATCGTAATCCAAACCATAACCGACCACGAACTCATCAGGAATATCAAAGGCGACATAATCCACCGGCTGCTGCATCGCGGCTTCACGTTGTTTGCGAAGCAGCACACAGGTCTTCAAAGACTCAGGATTCTTGGCAGACAAAATCTCGGAGACCAGCTTGATCGTCTGTCCTGAATCGAGAATGTCATCGACAAGCAAAACATGCGAACCGGCCAGGGATGCAGGCAGATCATCCAGATCACTACCGACCTTGGCTTTCTGGGCGGTGGTCGATGTGCCGGGATAGGAACTCACTGAGATCAGGCGGATCTGCATACGCAACGGTAAATCGCGAATGAGATCCGCGACAAACATGAAGCTGCCGGTGAGGATTGGCACGATGGTGATTTCGGGCAACTCGTCCTTCTCATGGAAGTCGGCGGTGATCTGCTCAGCCAACTCGCGTACGCGATTGGCGATGGTGTGACGGTCAATGAGGATGCGCTCAATGTCTTGCTGCATGGGAGTTAGTGTAGCAGGAATAGGGATTAGTGATTAGGGATTTGGGATTAGGGCAAGGCAAAAAATAACGCACGGTTCAGCATAAACCGAACCGTGCGTTTGATTGCGATATTCAATTGTTTTCAGAATTGGGAACGGCTTTTAAAAACTGTCTTTCCCTAATCCCAAATCCCTAATCACTAATCCCCGAATTACTTCACCAGCAACTCGGCGATCTGCACGGCATTGAGTGCAGCACCCTTGCGGACCTGGTCACCACAGACGAACAGTTCAATGCCACAGACATCGGTACCCTTGCGGGAGATGTCGTTGCGGATGCGGCCGACGAAGATGTCATCCTTGTTGGAAGCTTCCAACGGTGTCGGGAAGTTGTTCCCTGCACGGTCATCGATGATGCTCACGCCCGGTGCTTTGGACAGAATTTCCTTGACGTCTTTTTCGTCAAGATGCTGTTCAAGTTCCAGGTTAATGCTCTCGGCGTGGGCACGCATGACAGGCACGCGGACGCAGGTCGCTGCGATCTGGATATCATTTTTACCCCAGATCTTGTGAGTTTCCTTGACCATCTTCATTTCTTCTTCGTTGTAGCCCGTCTCGGTGATTGGGGCGTTGTGGCTGAAGATGTTAAAGGCATACTGACGCGGGAAGATGTCACAGGTCGGCTCTTTGCCTTCGAGCACTTCACGGGTCTGCTGTTCGAGTTCTGCCATGGCGGCGGCACCGGCGCCGGAGGCTGCCTGGTAGGTGCTGACAACCATGCGCTTCACGCCCACTGCTTTATGGATCGGGGTGACGGGGACGAGCATGATGATCGTCGAGCAGTTGGGGTTGGCGATGATTCCCCCCTTGCCAAGCTCGATGCCTTCGACAGCCTCGGGGTTGACTTCGGGAACCACCAGCGGAATTTCGGGAACCATACGGAAAGCCGAGGAGTTGTCGACGACGGTTGCGCCAGCATCGGAGGCGATGGGTCCGAATTTCTTGCTGATCGAACCGCCAGCAGAGAACAATGCCAGATCGACATCACCAAAGGAATCTTCCGTCAGTTCTTCGACGGTATAGGTTTTGCCTTTGAAGTCGATGGTTTTGCCTGCACTGCGTTTGGAAGCGAGCAGTTTGAGGTTACCAATGGGAAAATTCCGCTGGTCGAGGACCCGCAGAAACTCCTGACCGACAGCGCCAGTGACGCCGACAATCGCGACATTCGGGGCAGAAGACATGTTTAACTTCCTTAAACGAAGGTTATAAAAATCGGCGCACACTTTGCACGCCGAGCCATGCATTGTATCAGACATGGACCAAAACGCGAAATGGTGTGTTTGGGATTTGGGATTTGGGATTTTCATCTGGATTGTAAACCGCTTGCGGTTTAGTGCGTCCGGCGAGATACGAAAATTCAATGACGTCCGTACGATTCATGGATCGCCAAACCACAAGCGTTTTTTTATTCGAAATCCCAAATTGTCTTTTCACTTGACTATTCCATTTTTAGAACTATATTCCATATATGGAATCATGGTCCCCAACGCCCATCACCCCTGATCCTGCGCCTGCCTTAACGCGCGGCCTGGCAATTCTCTCAACGTTGACCAGCAAGGGGGCGACGACGCTTGAGGCATTGGTACGCGAGACCGGGTTCCCAAAAACATCCGTTTTGCGTTTACTCACCGCCATGACCGACTGCGGTGCGGTGGAGCGTGATGAGTTGACCAAGCGATACTCAGCCAAAATCACGCTTTATCGTCGTGAAGAGACGGGCATGACGTTAATCCATCGCGCTCGGGAGGTGATGAGTAGCATCAGTCAGCAATTCAACCACACCTGCGAACTCTACCGTCACTTCCCCAGTGGGTTGACCATGATCGAACGTGTCGAACCAGACGAAGTGACCGTCACGGCCACCGCACGTATCGGACACTATCGCGATCTCACCGAGATTGAATCACTGAGTCTGGTTTACCGTGCGTACATCGGTGATCCTGCCAAGGCGCCGCGAAAGGGACTTTGGCAATGGGATGAACACTGCAAAGCCCAGTCGATCAAACTTGGCGTGGTCAATCAACTGATCAAAGAGACCGCACAGCAAGGCTTTGCCTTTGACCTGACGATCAATCCCAATGGCGTAAGGCGATACAGCGTTCCAGTATTTCGAGAAAACAATAGTCAATCGCTTTGGGGGATCCTGTCGATCGCCCAGGTGGTGCATCCAGCCAACCCCAATCCCAGCCCTGAAATTATTCAAGCCATGACTGACGCGGGTGAAATTCTCAGCGGTCAGTCGCATCCTGTAAACCAATCTTGACATTCTGCTTTGTTCACGAAGGAAGACAACCATGCGAATTTTGTATCTTGACCTCGACGCTTTGAACCCCAGCCATTTGAGCTGCTACGGGTATCACCGTAACACCAGCCCGACTATTGACCAGATCGCAACCGAAGGTCTGCGTTGCACCAACGTGTACACGCCTGACGCACCGTGTCTGCCATCGCGTACCGCGTTTTACTCCGGCCGTTTTGGCATCCAAACCGGTGTCGTTGGACACGGTGGCACAGCTGCCCAACCCAAGATTCAAGGCAAGGACCGCGGCTTCCGTGATCACTTTGATGAGAAAGGGTTTGCCCGTCAGCTTCAAAAAGCAGGCTACCACACCGCGATGATCTCACCGTTTGGTCAGCGTCACGCAGCCTGGCAGTTTTATGCAGGCTTCAACGAAATTCACAATACCGGCCAAGGCGGCTCGGAGTCGGCTGAAGTCGTCCAGCCTGTGATTGAAAAGTGGTTCAACGATCACGCATCCGAAGACAACTGGTACATGCACATCAACTTCTGGGATATCCACACGCCTTACCGCGCCCCGATGGAGTATCCCAACCCGTTTGAAAATGAACCCATTGCTGATTGGCTTACCGAAGACCTGCTTGCCAAGCATATGAAGAAGACCGGCCCGCACTCCTGTAGTGACCTGGGCATGTACAACGACAACAACCCCAAGCAGTGGCCGCGTCTGCCTGAACGTATCACCGACATGGCTTCACTGAAGCAGTGGATCGATGGCTACGACGTTGCCATCCGTTACGTGGATGACAAGATCAAGTGGATGGTCGAAAAGCTCAAAGCCGATGGCGTCTACGAAGACACCGTGATCATCATCTCCGCGGACCACGGCGAAAACCAGGGCGACCTGGGCATCTACGGCGAACACGGCACCGCGGACCATGCGACCTGTCACATTCCGATGATCGTCAAGTGGCCCGGTGGTGCGCAAGGCAAAGTCGATAACGAACTGCATTACAACGTCGACTGGGCGCCCACGGTCATGGACATGATCGGTGCTGAAAAGCCTGACATCTGGGACGGCAAGAGCTATGCTGCAACCGTCAAGGACGGCACGCCTGACGGCCATGAAGACCTCGTCATCAGCCAATGCTGCCACGTCTGTCAGCGTTCAGCACGCTGGGGCAAGTGGTTGTACATCCGTACCTATCACGATGGTTTCCATCTCTTTGATGATGAGATGCTTTTCGATCTGGATAACGATCCCCACGAAACCACCAACCTCGCTGCAGATCATCCTGAACTCTGCAAGGAAGGCGCTTACCGTTTGATGGGTTGGTATGACGCACAGATGCAAAAGATGGCCAAGGTCTGTAACGACGTGGTCGATCCCCTATGGACGGTCATCCGCGAAGGCGGCCCGCATCACACGCATCACAACCAGGGCGCCAAGACATTAGCCAACTACATCGAACGTCTCAAAGAAACCGGCCGTGAAGATGGGGCCAAGGCATTGAGCGAGAAGTATGCTGACCATCTTGCGACGCTGAAAAAATAAACCGGCGATCAGGCTGACAATTGAATAAAAAACGACAACGCCCTGCCAGTGATCTTGCAGGGCGTTGTTGGTTTGGAGGGTTTCAAACAATGAATTTCATGTTATCTCTGATCATTTCGTCATTCCCGCGATGGGGCTTGATGCACGTCGTTTCACAAACATATTTGTGGCTTGAGATGATTGGCGATTTAAGTGTCGAACTGACTCGACACAACTTTCGATCATTTGAGCACCGGGTGTCAACCCGGTGCCCCATGGATCAACGTA
>MDTD01020562.1_pt1 | contig 10788 bp, 12 predicted proteins | sample 811221 | NCBI WGS metagenome assembly MDTD01 (sample SAMN05326646, study PRJNA326480) | marine metagenome | isolation source: seawater | place: Pacific Ocean: South West | collected 2011
AATAAAAGATATTAATTTCTATTGATAGATGATAGTAATATTTTCTCAATTAGAATAATTTATCTATAATATTTATGTCATCGTTCAATAAGGGAATTATATTCATAATATTAGGATCATTTTGGTGGGGCGTTATAGGTGTTATTTATTTCAGATATGTATCATTCGTTGGAAGTATAGAACTTGTATTGCACAGGGTTATTTGGACTGCAGTGATGTTGATTATTACAACAATTTATCTTTCAAAATGGAGTCAAATAAAAAAAATATTAAAAAACAAAAAAAATTTTCTTTATTTAGCTATAACTGGTTTACTAATTTTTGTTAATTGGTCTGTCTGGATATATGCTGTTTCAACTAATCAAATTGTAGATGCAAGTTTTGGCTATTTTATTATGCCTATTCTTAGTGTTTTATTTGGTTATTTATTTTTTAAAGAGATTTTAAATAGGTTAAGAATATTTTCAGTAATTTTAACTATTATATCTGTTTTGTACCTTTTTTATTTTTATAAAAACTTTCCTTGGATAGGATTAACAGTGGGTTTTTCCTGGGCTCTTTATAATGTTTTTAGAAAAAAAATAAATGTAGATGTAGATTTAGGTCTACTTATAGAGTCATTAGTAATATTACCTTTTGCAATAATTGGTTTTTACTTAGTATACGAGTCTGGTAATTTAGATTTTGGAATAAACTCAATAAAATTATCATTTCTTTTAATTATCGCAGGACCAATGACCGTGATTCCTTTATTTTGTTTTGTGAAAGGGGTGCATCTTGCAGGCTTAGGACCATCAGGAATGTTATTTTTTATTACACCGACTTTTCAGTTTATTTTAGGGTTATTTCTATACAATGAACCATTTGATACTTATCGGCTAATTGGTTTCATTTTAATATGGGTTGCTGTAATAATATATTTATTTGATTTATATGAAAAAAATTAAATTATCTATAATAGTTTTGTTAAAAATTTGTTTCTTTCAATTACCAGTATATTCAGAAACATTCGATGAATGGAAAACAAATTTTTCTAGATATGCAACATCTCAGGGTGTAAGCCAAGAAACACTTTCTTTAGTATTAAATAATTTAACTTTTTTACCTAAAGTAATTGAATATGATAGATACCAACCAGAATTCTATGAAGACACGTCAACGTATATAGGTAAAAGAACAAATATTAAAAAAATTAATATTGGATTACAAACTTATAAAAAAAATACTAATTTAATTGATCAAGTTGAAAATAAATTTAATGTTGAAAAAGAGCTACTTTTGTCCCTGATGGGTATAGAGACTAATTTTGGTAAATATCTCGGCAAAATGGATATACTCTCATCTTTAGCAACCCTTAGCTATGATAAAAGAAGAAGTGAATTTTTTACTAAAGAACTAATAATAGCTTTAAAATTAATTGATAATAAAAAAATTAGAGCCAATGAACTGTATGGATCTTGGGCTGGTGCTTTTGGTAATTTTCAATTTATGCCATCAACTATTTTAAATAACGCAATTGATTACAATAATGATAATGTAATAGATTTAAAATCAACGGAAGACTCATTTGCTTCTGCTGCAAATTATTTGTCCAAAATGGGCTGGAACAGTAAAGAGAAATGCTTTAAAGAGATTGTTTTAGATCAGAATATTCCACTTAAATACTTAAATTATTCTGCAAGAAAAATTAAATATAAAAAAAAATTATCTTTTTATAAAAAGTATATAAAAAATTTTTCAGAAGATTTAGGTAATCATAATGACATCGTTGCCATAATTACACCTGATAAAGAAATAGTTGAGAATTCAAATTTTTACTCACCGGCATATTTAATTTATGATAATTATGAAATAATACTAAAATGGAATAGATCGTTACGTTTTGCTTTGGCAGTATGTACTTTAAAGGACAAATTTGAAAATGAACTTTAAAACTTTTTTAATATTTATCTTTATATTTTTTAGTTCATGTGTAAATCAAAATATAGATAAGAAAAAAGTTTATAATCCAGTAATTTTTCAAAAATATTCAAATGCAGGCTTTACACTTGTTTATACTGATGATTTGTTCAAAAAAAAAATAATAAACAAAAAACTAAATAATAGAGATTTATTCGTGTTTCAAAGAAATTTAAAAATAAACACAAGTGTTAAAATTACAAATAAATTAAATAATAAATCCATAATAGCTGTAGTAAAAAAAAAATCTATATATCCAAACTTTTATAACTCTGTCATAACATCTAGAATTGCGAGTGAAATAGAATTAGATCTTGATGAGCCTTTTATTTTAATTGAGTCAATAGATCAAAATTCAGTATTTTATGCTGGGAAGGCTAAAACTTTTGAGGAAGAAAAAAATGTTGCTAATAAAGCTCCTGTAGAAGGTGTTAATATTGTTAATATTTCCTCTTCAGACGAAAGCAATAAAAAAGTCACAAAAATAACAAAAAATTTTAATTATATAATTAAAATTGCTAATTTTTATTATGAAGACTCTGCAAAACTGGTAAAAGAAAGAATAATGCAAGAAACAAATATCAAAAAAATAAATATTGAAAAAACATCAATAAATAACTTTAGATTATCAGTGGGTCCTTACAAATCATTAAAAAATTTGATAAAAGATTTTAATCAAATGGAAATCTTGTATTTTGAAAATTTAGAGCTAATTAAAAAATGAGAAAATTTTTAATATTTTTATTAACTGCTTTAATTATTACAGCAACAAAAGCTGCTGAATTTAATATTGATGCTAAAACAGCTATTTTGCAAGATTATTTATCAGGTGAGATCCTTTATGAAAAAGAAGCAGACATGTCAATATATCCAGCTTCTATGACAAAAATTATGACATCTATAATAGCATTTGACTTAATCAAAAAGGGTCAATTAAGTTTAGATGAAAAATTTATTGTATCTGAAAATGCATGGAGATTAGCGAACGCAGGCTATTCCTCAATGTTTATAATGGTAGGAGACGAAGTGTCAGTTGAAAATTTATTAAGAGGTATAATTGTAGCATCTGGTAATGATGCTTGCGTGACGCTAGCGGAAGGTATAGCTGGATCTGAAGAAGAATTTGCTGTTATGATGACATCTAAAGCAACAGAAATTGGAATGTATAATACAAATTTTTCTAATGCTTCAGGAATAAATGATCCTAACAATTATTCTACAGTTCGTGATATTTTAATAATGTCTGATTACTTAATTAGAAACTATCCAGACTATTATAAATATTTTGCAGAAAAAGAATTTACTTGGGATAGAACCGGTGGAGATCCAATTACACAAGGAAATAGAAATCCTCTTTTATATAAAAATATGGGAGCTGATGGAATAAAAACTGGCTATCTAGCTGTAGAAAAATATTCTTTAGCTTCATCAATAATAAAAAAAGGGAGAAGATTAATAGCTGTAGGTAGTGGTTTTAATACAAAAAATTCCAGATCAAAACAATCATCTAGATTATTAACATACGGCCTGACTAATTTCGATACAGTAGAAATTTATAATCAAAAAAATTCATTTCAAGAATTGGATGTTTGGCTTGGAAAAAAAAATAAGGTTAAAACACATTTCAATAGAAATGTTTATAAAACAATTCAAAAATCAAGATTGAGAAATCTTAAAGTTGTTCTTTTATATGAAGGTCCAATTAAAGCTCCTGTAAACAAAGATCAAAAAGTTGGTATAGTCAATATATATTATAAAGACAATTTAATTGAAACCTTAGATTTATTGGCATCTGAAAAAATTGAAGAAGTTAACAAATTTACTAAACTTATAAGATCAATTAATTTTTTAATATGGGGCGATGTCTAACCAAAAACCTTTTATAGTGTTTGAAGGTATTGAAGGTTCAGGGAAAACAACTCTAATTAATCACGTCTCAAAATATTTAAAAAAAAATAAAATAAGTTTTATCAAAATTCGTGAACCTGGAGGCAATAAAAATTCAGAGTTAATTAGAAAGGTTATACTAAATAAAAAAAATAAATTTAATTCTTTTACAGATCTTATGCTTTATTTAGCAGCTAGAAGTGAAAATATTGATAAAGTATTAAAAAAAAATTATAAGAAAAAAATTATATTATTAGATCGTTTTACTGATTCAACATTAGCCTATCAACATTATGGAATGGGTATCAGTAAAAGCTTAATTATAAAATTAAATAGAATGATGGTAAAAGGTTTAAAACCTAACCTAACATTTCTAAACATAGTTAGCCAAAGTAATTTGAAAAAAAGGCTTATCTTAAGAAAAAATAAAAATAGATATGACAATTTTAATTTAGATTTTTATAACAATGTACAAAAAGGTTTTCTTAAATTATCAAAAAAAAAACCAAACTATATAATAGTTAATTCAAACCAGAGCCTAACTAAAAATAAAAAGAATGTCTTAACTACAATTTTAGAATTAATCAATGCTTAACTACAATCTTAAATTATTTGGATATAATAAATTATTTAATCATTTTGTTAATTTAGATATTAGAAACAATTTACCCTCAAAGATTCTTCTGAGTGGTCAAGAGGGTATCGGAAAAAGTATTTTTTCTTTACATTTGATAAATTATTTATTTTCTAAAAGTGAAAAAACTAAATACAATATACAAGAAAATACCATTAACTCTGAAAGCCCATCTCATTATTTGGTAAGAAGTCTTTCACACCCAAATTTTTATTTGATTCAAAAGGATAAAGATAAAAAAAATATAGAAATAGAAAAAATAAGACATATGCTTAATTTTTTAAATAAATCATCATTTGACGCGAATAAAAAAATTATTTTGATAGATGGAGCTGAAAACTTAAATATGAATTCTTCAAATGCACTTTTAAAAAGTTTGGAAGAGTCTAATGATCAAAATTTATTTATATTAACCCATAATACTAATAGAAAAATTTTAGATACTATTAAATCAAGGTGTTTAATATTTAAGTTAAACCTTAATCATTCTTTTATTCATAATATTGTCAACCAACATTTCAATAAAAATTTATATGTCGTATTGAATGGTGAATTTAAAAATATAATCGTTTCTCCTAAATTTTTAATAAATCATATTATTTTTGCACAAACAAATAATCTTGATTTAGAATCTCTAGACATAAAAGGTACTATTGATTTTATTATAGACAACAAAGCTTATAAGAAAAACGAATTTATAAGTAATAATTTTCAAACCTATATAGAAATATATTTTTCACAAATGTATTTGAAAACTAAAGATTACAAATATTATGATAATTTTTTGAAGATTGTTTATGAAAATAATTTAATTAATAAATTTAATCTAGATTTAGAAACTTTTTTTATTAAATTACATAACAGATATTTCAACACAAAGATTTAAACTAATATGAGTAAAAATTATTATATAACTACACCCATTTATTATCCCTCTGCTAAACCACATATGGGTCACGCATATTCTAGTATAATTTCTGATTTTTTTGCTAGATTTAAAAAAATTGAAGGTTACAAAGTTTTTTTTCTTACAGGAACGGATGAGCATGGATTAAAAATACAAAGAGCAGCAGAAAAAATTGATAAAGATCCTTTAGAATTTTGTGATGAATTAAGTAAAACTTTTAAAGATTTATCCAAAATATTAAATTTATCTAATAATGATTTTATTCGTACCACTGAAAACCGACACCACAAATCTGTTCAACACCTATGGAATATATTAGAAAAAAAAGATGAGATTTATCTATCTAAATATTCTGGTTGGTATTCCGTTTCAGATGAGGCCTTTTATTTAGATAATGAGATTGAAGAAAAAGATGGTATAAAAATATCTAAAGTATCTGGATCACCAGTTGAATGGGTTGAGGAGGAATCTTATTTTTTTAAGTTATCAAAGTGGCAAGATAAGCTTCTTGAATTTTATCAATCTAATCAAGATTTTGTATTACCAAGGTCAAGAAAAAACGAGGTTGTAAATTTTGTTAAATCTGGTTTGAAAGACCTATCTGTAAGTCGAAAATCATTTTCGTGGGGAATAAAGGTTCCTAATAATAAAGAACACGTAATTTATGTTTGGTTGGATGCTCTAACAAATTATATAAGTGCACTTAATTATCCTGATATTAATGATAATTTATACAAAAATTATTGGCCAGCTGATGTACACATGATTGGTAAAGATATTTTGAGATTTCACGCAGTTTACTGGCCTGCATTTCTGTTAGCCGCGGATTTACCATTGCCAAAAAGAATTTATGGACATGGATGGATACTTTCTGGAGATGAGAAAATGTCAAAATCGAGAGGAAACATTCTTGATCCAATAGAAATTATAAATGAATATGGTCTTGATCCACTCAGATACTACTTGCTAAAAGAAGTTTCCTTTGGTAACGATGGAAACATATCTAAAGAAAAGCTTATTTCCTGTATTAATAGTGACCTAGCAAATAATTTTGGAAACCTGTGTCAAAGAGTTTTAGCTTTCACGGAAAAAAATCTTTCATTAACTGTTCCACAAAATGATAAATTTAATAAAGACGATTTAAATATTCTAAATAATTTTTCAAATAATTATAACAAACTTATAGAAAATATTAACAATCAAAATATTAATTCGTATATGAATTTTATAGTAGATCAAATGTTTCTTTCTAATAAATATTTTAATGACCAAGAACCATGGAAAAAAAAGAATGAAACCAATAGATTAAATACTATTATTTATACATCATTAGAACTTATAAGAAAAATATCTATAATGTTATATCCCGTGATACCAGACAGTTCATTGAAAGCTCTCACAATATTTAATATTAAAGAAGAATCAATTAATTTTGAAACTATAAAAGATAATAATTATTTAAAAGCTGGTTCTAAAATTCAAAAAATTAAAATATTGTTTAACAAAATACCCACAAATGATTGATTCACATTGTCATCTAGATCACGAACCTTTGTATGAAAATATTAATGAAGTAATTCATAGATCTAAGCTGACAGGTATTACAAAAATATTAACTATTTGTACTAATCTAGATAGTTTTGAGAATATTAAAAAAATTATTAACCTTGATCCAATGATATATGGCACATTTGGAATTCATCCCCATGATGCTGACGAGTTTTTGATCTCGAAAGAGAAAATTATTGATTATTCTAAATATTCAAAAAAAATTATTGGAGTAGGCGAGACAGGGCTAGATTTTTACTACAACAATAGTGATAAAAAAAACCAAGTTAAAAGTTTTGAAAACCATATAGAGGCTTGTTTAAAATTAAAATTACCATTGATAGTTCACTCACGATGTGCAGAAAATGAAACTTATCATATTTTAAATAATTATAAAAATACCGATTTAAAGATTTTAATGCATTGCTTTACAGGCTCATTAAATTTTGCACGTAAATTGCTAGATTTAAATAGTTATTTTTCTGCAAGTGGTATAATTACTTTTAAAAACTCAATTGATTTAAGAGAGACTTTCTCTTTAATCCCAAATGAAAAGCTTATAGTAGAAACAGATAGTCCATTTCTTGCACCAATGCCTATGAGAGGTAAAAAAAATGAACCAAGTTTTATAAAATATACTTTAAAAAAATTAGCAGAAATAAAAAAAATATCATTCGAAGATATAGATAGAATTACAACTAATAATTTTAATAATCTTTTTTCATTTAAATGAAACTAAAATTTGTAATACTGGGTAGTGGTAGCTCGCTTGGTGTACCGAGGATTGATGGTAATTTTGGTAATTGTAATCCATATAATAAAAAAAATTATCGCACAAGGTGCTCAGCTCTATTAAGTGTTAAAAATTTCAATTTATTAATAGATTCATCTCCAGATATTCGACAACAATTTTTGCAAAATAAAATTAAATCTTTAAATTGTGTTTTTTACACACATCAACATGCTGACCAAACACACGGAATCAATGATTTAAGATATTTTTATTTAAAAACAGGAAAGCAAATTCCAGTTTACGCCAATAAATCTACTTCAAAATTTTTGTTAAATTCTTTTGAATATTGTTTCAGAAATACTAGTAATTTTTATCCACCTATAATGAAATTAATTAATCTGAAAAAAAAACATACTTTTCTTAAAAAGAAAATTATCATCAAATCTTTTGATGTTAAACACGGCGCCATAAAAAGTGTATGCTACACAATTAATAATAAGATTGCATATGCAAGTGATGTTAGTTTTATCAATAAAAAGAATTACTCGCAAATTTATAAACTTAAATATTTTATAATAGATTGTTTAAGAGAAGAACCACATCCATCTCACTATAGTTTGAATGAAATATTATCGTTAATTAAGGAAATCAAACCTGAAACTACAATTTTAACAAATTTACATAGCTCATTGGATTACAAAAAACTTAAAAAAAAATTACCAAAATCTGTACTTCCTGCTTATGATGGGATGAAATTAATTGTTAATTAATTCTTCAATTCTAGATGTAATTTTCTTTGACCTTGGATTTGTCATGGAAGAATAGGTTTCAGCTACTTTACCATCACTATTTATTAAAATTTTATGGAAATTCCACTTGGGCTTAGCTGAGGATCCATAATTTTTAAGTGCCCACTTATATATTGGTATTGCTGTCTCTCCTTTTACATCAGAAATTTCAGTTAATGGAAATGTTAAATTAAAATTAAATTCACAAAATTCCTTTACATCTTTATTATTGTTTTTTTCCTGATTGAATGAATTTGATGGGACACCTAAAACTATGAAATTTTTATTTTTATATTTATCCCAAATATACTGTAAATCATCGTACTGCTTTGTAAAACCGCAGTAGCTAGCTGTATTAACTAACAAAATTACGCTTTTTTCAAATTTTTTAAAATTTAATTCATTTCCAGATATATCTTTAACACTGAAATCGTAAAATATTTTTTCATAATTTGCAGATAAATTATTTTTAAAAAAAAACATTATTAATAATATTAAAATATATATCCTGAATTTCATTACGGTTATTTATTAGGCGTAAGTAATATCAGAAAATAGCCAAATAAAGTCGATAATAATGACCCAGTTAAAACACCTATTTTAACTCCATCCATATATTGAACATTTTCTATAAACGCTAAATTTCCTACAAATAAACTCATTGTAAATCCAATGCCAGTTAACACTCCTACACCATAAAAATTATACCAATTTGAGTAAGAGGGTAGTTCTGCAATTTTTAATTTTATTGAAATATAGGAAAATAAAAATACACCAATTTGCTTACCTACAAATAATCCTAACAAAATACCCAATGGAACTTTATCTAACAGAGAACTAAATGATAATCCTTCTAAGGAAACACCAGCATTAGCAAAAGCAAATAACGGCATTATTCCAAATGCAACATATGGACTAATTCCATGTTCTAATTTAATTAACAATGAAAAATCTTTTTCTTTTTTTCTGTGTGGAATAGTCATTGCTAATAAGACACCTGCTATTGTGGCATGTATCCCTGAATTGTGTGTAAAATCCCAAAGTAAAATTCCAACTACAAAATATGGAAGAAATTTTTTAATATTAAATTTATTTAATAATAATAAAACAATAAATGAAATTAACATTAAAGATAAATATTTTATATTCAGGTCACCAGAATAAAAAATCGCAATAATTAATATTGCTCCTAAGTCATCAATTATGGCTAAAGCTGTTAAAAAAACTTTTAATGAAAGTGGAACTCTTGATCCAAGCAATGATAACACACCCAGAGAAAAAGCAATATCAGTTGCTGATGGTATAGCCCATCCATTTAAAGTAATAGGATCATCTATATTTACCAAAATATAAAATAATGCAGGAACCAACATTCCCCCAACAGCTCCAATTATAGGTAACATTGCTTGTTTAATATTAGACAGTTCACCTTGAATAAATTCTCTTTTGATTTCCAAAGTTACAAAAAAGAAAAATATTGCCATTAAGGCATCGTTTATCCAATGTAATAGGCTTAATTTTAAACCAAAATTGTTAATACCTAAAAATATATAACGATTAAGTGTTTCAAAATATAATTCTGCATAATTAGAATTGCTTATTATTAGCGCAATAATTGCTGAAAAAAGCAAAACTAAACCACTAGCTGCCTCTAATTTAAAAAACCATTTAAAAGAATTGGTTATATTTTTAATCATTTAGTTAATAAGATCTATAATAAATAATGAAACGTCTTTTAATGATTCATAAAGATTATTCAATAATGAATCAAGACCAGGGACATAATTATTTAATTGAAATTTAAATGTATCTAACAAAATAATTAAGGCTATAATTGATATAATAAAAACTAAACTATTTTTTACTATCTTTGGGCTATTTTTAATTTTTTTCGATTTGTTTGTAATTTTAACATCTTTAGACTTAACTTCAGCTTGCTTTTTTACATTTGTTGATTTTTGCTTATCAATATAGTTGTTGTTAATATCATCTTCGTTAGATATATTTTTAGATACTTCATCTTTTAGTTTAATTGTATTTTCTATTTTTTTGAAAAACCATTTATGGTTACAACTACCACATTGAAGTTCTCTTCCATCGTCAGGTATTAAACTATCTTCTAAATTAAATTTTTTTAGGCAATTTTCACAAGTTATTATCATCAAACAAATATATAGCAGATTCTCTTGAAAAAGCTTTTATTTTACCTCTTTATATAGTTTGAAATTTAGTTTTTCTAATGTATTAGTACTGTCTTCGGGGCGTAGCGCAGCCTGGTAGCGCATCTGGTTTGGGACCAGAGGGTCGCAGGTTCAAATCCTGCCGCCCCGAC
>MDTD01130786.1_pt1 | contig 10788 bp, 10 predicted proteins | sample 811221 | NCBI WGS metagenome assembly MDTD01 (sample SAMN05326646, study PRJNA326480) | marine metagenome | isolation source: seawater | place: Pacific Ocean: South West | collected 2011
CTGTTGACATTTTTACAATGGTTGACCATACACCTCTTCGTGTATCACGCCACATTTCTAGTAAGTTACGCATCTCAAGTATATCTTTACGAGCATCATCATCATGTAGACCCACCTCACGCAATGCTGCTGTAGCACCACGCTGGGCTGCACGATTTAACATATCCTCTAGTTCATCAGGAGTCATCAAAATATCATATACCTAATTTGAAATGATCCAGTACCCTGTCCTACAGATGAGTTGTAGTATGCGATAACATTAGCAGACTTAGAACTACCAGTAGAGTTGGTGTATTTTACTATTCCAGTTCCTGCACTTCCTGAAGCTACGTTTGATCCACCAACCGAAACATTAATAGCACCTGCTAGGTTTGACCATGCAACTAATGTAGAACCATTAGCTACTGATATGGAAGATAGTTGTGTTGCTATTCCGTTTGTTACAGATTCTGTTTTACCACCTACACTACTAGGTGCGCCACCACCGCCACCTCCTGCATCAGCAGATGTAATTCCTGTAACGTGTCCGTACGAATCCAAAGTAATATCTTGGATAAAGTTTGTGCCACTGTTATTTACACTAGACTGAGATGAAGTGTCTTGGTGATTAACAGTAATTGTTGAGTTGCCACTTGCGTTGGTGGTAAAGCTTCCACCGCCTGTGAGCGCATTACCTGCAGATATTGTTATAGTAGAATTGTTAGCACTTGTTAGTGAGTTTGAGATTACGCCAGTAGAAGAGTTATATGTTATGCCTGTACCTGCAGATACAGAACCTCTTGCACGTGCTGTGGTGTGGTACAGATTAGAAGAACCCTCTGACAAACTATCTGTGTCGTGGTTGGCAATAGAAGATACAGTACCAGTTACGTTGCCTGTGACATTACCTGTTAAGTTTCCTGTAACGTTGCCAGTTACATCACCTGTTACTGCACCATGAACTCTTGCTACGTTTAGCTCTTTGTTCATGTTCCATCTATCGTCAGAGTTTGTGTATGTAAATGTTGCGTTGGCTCCACCTACAGTAAGACCACCAGTGTTAGCAGCAGCAGAACTACCTGCACCACTGGCGACTGTTATGTTAAGATCTGCGACATCTACAGTAGTAGAGTTAACAGTAGTTGTTGTGCCTTGAACAGTTAGGTTACCTGTAACTACAGCATTACCGCCAATGGACACGTTACCTGTAGTTGTAATAGCATCAATAAAACCCTGTGACCAGTAATTAGATGAATCACCTATAGTAAATGTGCTGTCTGCACTAGGTATTAAGTTAGAAGCTATGTCTGCGTTTACTGTAACTGTGTCTGTAGCAGCGTTACCTAATACAGTATTACCGTTTGCTGTAAGCACACCCGAAACATTTACAGTAGTTAAGGAACTAGTTCCACTAGATGTTACATTACCTGTTAGGTCACCTGTGACATTGCCTGTCACGTTACCAGTTAAGTTTCCTGTAACACCACCATTAGCTGTGAGCGCACCTGTCATAGTAGTTGCACCAGTTACAGCTAGTGTACCTGCAATCGCTGTATTACCTGACGCAGAAGCTACAGTAAATTTATTTGTGTTGATGTCAAAGTCACCATCAATGCCTGTTGCACCCGAAGCAGCTATTGTAGTAAAAGATCCTGCTGCTGCAGTGCTACCACCTATAACAGTTGCATCTATTGTTCCGCCGTTTATGTCTGCTGTATCTGCTACAAGGCTATCTATATTAGCTGTGCCATCTAAGAACAGGTTTCGCCATTCCTGTGTTGAGCTACCTAAATCATATGTATCGTCATCGTCAGGTATAAAGTGGCTGTCAATGTCTGCACCAAAAGAAACTGTATCTGTAGCAGCGTCACCAAATGTTAGGTTTCCGTTAATGGTTGCATTTCCTGTTACAGTTAGGTTGCCTCCTATAGTTGCATTACGACTAAGGAAAAGATCTCTCCATTGTCTTGTAGTTTTACCTAAGTCAATTAAATTATCTACTTTTGGGAATATAGCACTGGACTCAACTTCTAACTCATTTGAGCCACCCATCTTAGTTACTGGCGCACCACCGCCTGTAGTACCATCATGGTTGTGTCCTGTTGAGGCATTAAAGGCGTTTACAATGGCATTGTATTCATCGTTAAACAAATCGGCATCAATAGGGTTGCCGTCAGCTAACTGCCCTGTAGTATCCTGTCTAACATATCCTGTTGGCATAGTTTATTTCCTTATTGTCTGTCGTTTGTTTTGTATTCTAACATAGCAGTATCTAATGTAAAGCTTGGGTTTGTTGTGTTATCTTGAATCCTTAAAGAAACAGTCTTTCCTGAACCTATAAGATTTACTGGATAAATTTTATTTAGAAGTGAACCAAACTTGTGACCAAAAGCTGTGCCAAATTTAAAGCCTTGGTTGAAGAAAGCTACAGACCCTGCATTAGTTAAAATGTTTATTGTGTCTGGTTGTATAATACTGTTTCTTGTGTTTGATTCAAAGTCAAATTTTAAGTTAAAGTCTAAGTCTATAGTGCCAAAAGGGTCAATAAACCAAACAGCCTTATAAAAAGTTTTTCTTATTCCTGGATCGTTTATAGGCATGAAAGCTGATTGAAACACTGCATTTATTTTAGAACCATCAAATGTACTACCACTTTCACCTTTATATACATACCCATCGTTATTGGCAAATGCTAAAGTTTCTACTGCTCCTTCATACACACTGTCTGCAACAAAAGCTTTTATGCCTTTACAAGTTGACCACTCAATTCCTGCAGAGCCTTGAGTCGTAACCTTTGTAGCTATTAGACCTTCGGATGAAGCCTCTCTCCTAGTACCGAGGTAAGCGAATATTCTGTACTGAGATTTGCCTCTAAGTATGTGAGAACAAAACTGAGACTCCCCACCAACAAAATCTAAAAAGGTTTCTTTTATTTTATCAGATGCAACATCCAAGGCAAAGTCACCTATGCGATCAGTAGCACCTAACTGCCTAATACCATCAGGGGACAAGTACATAATGTCACCACCAACTTCCTGTACAGTATCTTTATCAATACATCCTATTTTTTCTGTTACAGATTGAAGTTGAAAATCTGCTGATGTATTACCTACTAGTCTACTTATGGTGTCGCTTGTAAAAATAACTAGCTGTTCACGAAAGACTGCCATACCTGTAATGTCGTGAGCTAAACTTATACTACCTGCGCCGTCTGCTACAGAAAAATTATCTACTGTAAGAGGTGCTGTAAAGAATACTGTGTTACCTTTTGAGTAGAAAGCTGTACGTTTAAATATAACTACGTTGTCTGCCCCTTCTACATCTGTATTTATATTAGTGCTAGATGATGTTAGAAAAGAGGTAAAGTTACCGTTTTGATTGTATATAGCAGGATAACTTTTGCCATCTACAAATACTACCTTGTCATCTCCATCAAAGTTAAACTCAGCGTGTTTTACTTTAAGGCCGTTTGTGTTGTTACTTACAGCCGCAACTGTGCTTCCGTTAGAAGCCACCATAGGTGTCCATGTAGTTCCTGTGCCAACGTAGTAAGCAGTCTTACCTATATCAGAATTTGTAAAAGCAAAAGTGGTTAGACGTGTTAGTACCCAGTTTGTAGACCCATCGCCTGCTGTTGTAACTTGGTATATACCATTCTGTGCTGTTGTTGTCTGTGCGTTTACTTTTATTTTACTACCAACAGCATAAGCTGTTCCGCTTATAGCAAAGGCAGCTTGTGTTCCTGAGTTTGTAAGAGTACCTGCACTACTATCAAATGTAGCAGTTAAGTTAGAGCTAGTTGTTGCTACCGTTGTATGTGATTGATCTAGAAAAACACTACCTACTGCAACGCTGTTTATTTTACGTGCGGCAACTATTCGTGTAGATGAAATAACTTTTAGACCAAGTATTTCGGACTCTCCAGGAACTGTTGTCGAACTAAACTTTGAGAACCCTAATATCTTACTGTAGCCACCTTCTTTGTTAACCTCAAAGTTATTTAACTGAAAAGCAGAACCTATAGCATTAGTGCCTTGCTGAAGCAAGCTCATGTTTGAGATTAAACCGCCTTTAAACTCAACGTTAAAAGTTTGCCATTGTGTCGCCATTAAAAAGCTACTCTTCTATCTCTTATCTCATCAGTGCGATTTATGTGTATACTTCTCAGGTATTTTATACCGTTTTCAAAATCTTGCTTTGCCATCTGTGCCATCTGTGTATCAGATCTAAATTGATATACTAAGCTCATAGCACCTGCTACAATGATGTGTCTATATGCCTCTGGTAATACAGGAACATCATCATGTAATTCCATTTCGTATCCAAGCCTATAATATTCATAGACTAGTTCATATGCTTTATCTGGTTCTGGTACTAGTATTAACTCACGACTAGGTGTGCGTACTATGTGTCTTGGTATACCTCTGTTACTTGTATCACTGTCATATTCTTGGTCTACATGTCTTTCTAGGTATTCTTCATAGCTCATTTTTTTCAGGTACTCAGTGCCGTTACCTAGTGTAGCACTTCTTTTTATTCTAAACGTTTCCATGTCTATTGTTTTTGCATCTTCTGGAAAAGGGTAACGACTTGTACCTGCAGTTAGCGCAAGAGTTTCCTCCACATGGTTCCAAGGCCACTCATATTCTTCTTGATTAATATGTCTTATTGAAGTATTTACTGAGTCCTTAACAAAACTATAAAAACCTGTTGTAGCAGCAAAATCAGTGGTTGTTAATGCTACTTCATTTAGTCTTCTGTTACAGTCGTTTACTAACCCAAGATAATTATATGCCATTCTACTTCTGCCTTACTGTTAAGAAGATTGTTCTTTGATAGGTTAAACTTGCTGCAGTAGTTATTTGACAAGTTACGGTATATCTAGTACCAACTACACCTGCCGTAAATCTAACAGTAGCAACAGTGGTTGTATTTGTAGGTTGTACTAAAGTTAATCCGTTAGATTCATCGCCAGAAAAAACAGAAGAGTCTGTCATTGTTTCTCCGTTGACTTTCCAAACAACTTGAGCAATAGTATCATCACCTAAAAAACGTGACCAATCTACGCTGTAATCTACCACTTCATCTGGATCATGGTTAGGCCATTTGTACGCCATGTTACTTCCTTAATAGTTACTTACTTTGTTAACATATACAGTGTAGTTTGTATAGGGTACAATATTTACACATCTTTCTCTACTAAAATCTGTGTTTAGATAAACTACATTATTTGAATATATACCGCCATTTAAGTTTGGATCGCTGTTAACAGCAGCAGTTGCGGTTGCGGATACACCTGTAAGTGTTATGCTTCCCTGAGCATCCTCATCATCAAAACTATTTACTGTTAAATCTAATCTTGCTGATGCTGAGTTTAGTGTAATGTTAGCTTCTGCATCGAAGCTTATGCCTGAAGCAAATGTCCCAATAACTCCTGTAGGTGTTGGGGATGCTTGGCCGATTACGGTGGTTGCACTTATTGCTATTGTACTGCTTGTGCCTGATACCGTAGTGTTACCCTTGGCCTGTGCATTAGCAGGAGGAATATTTACAGCACCAGTACCTACAACAGAATCTATTGGATCTATTCTACCAATACCCTGTGGTCCTGTTGAGTCATCAGCAGTCATGGTTGCTGTGACAGCAGGAAGTGTTACTGAGGCTTCAGCTATGAAGCTAAACGTACCAAGAGAAAAGGTAGATTGAGATCCACCTGTAATGTAAGCAAGGGCTGCAGATGACGTTACTGCCTGTGCAAAGGGTGTTTCAGAAAGTGCGGAAAAACCTAACATTAATTATCTCTATCGTGGGTCAAATATGTTACGCCATTTTTGCACAGCGTCTGGATCGGTTGGTTTTATATTTGTTTCTTGAAATCCTAATAGTCTACCTGTATAGTCTTTACCTTCAACGTGTAACTTCCATCGAACATTTTGAAGTTCTTTATGCTTTTGCATTTCTGTTTCTGTTAGATCTTCTATTATTTCAGCTACCTCAAATTGGAAAGGTTTCTTAGGCCATTTTATATCCCAAATAGGTACGTTATCAGATATAGAATTTACACTCTCAATATAAGCATCTGTATGTGAATCTTTTAAAGCAGGATTTTTAGCAATAGCTTTATTCAAAGCATTAATAAGTTCTTCTTTCCACCACTTTGGAGAAAACGCTGTTTCCATTGTAACATTGGGCATTTAAGCTAACCTATATGCTTCTCTATAAAAGTTTCTAAGTTCTACAATATATTCTAAATATTCATCTATTTTTTTCATCCAGTTTTTATCTATCTCTGGATGTATAATACCTGATTTAGGAGAGGCAAAAGTTTTGTCAGCCCATTCTAATGGCTTAGGATGACTATACAAATAATAATTTATATGAGCAAAAGATGCCGTATCCCTGTTTTGAAGCAGGTCAATGTGACCTACACTTTTACCTAATATGTGTGCAATTAAAGCACTTTCAGAAACCATAGTAGAGTAAATAAAATCAGACTCTTTCATCAGGTTAAATAAGTCAGAGTGCTTATCTGCGTATTGTATCCCACCAAGATATTCATTTAACTCTTCATATACATCATTATGTGATATGGGATGTTTTTTAAATAGAACGTTATCGCGTCCATGCTTATCTAAAATAATTTGTATCTTACCGACGCAGCAATGTTTTTTTATTTTGTTGCCGCCGGGAAGAATTACTAAAGCTTCTGTACTTGATGTATCTACTGTTGTTAAATAGTTGTATTTAGAAAAAGTTTTTTCTTTATTTATTTTGTTAACAAGGTAATCAATATGTCCTACAGGTTTTGTTGTATCTGCATATGCATCAGATATTTGTCTTATGCATTGCTCAAAAGCCATAGGGTGAATCATAAAGAACCCTGCAAAAGTTGTGTAGTTTATTGTATTAAAATATAATTCTTCTTTTGCTGTAGAGTCGTATGATAGTTCTAAACCTTTTAAAGGGAATTTACTTTTTAGGTAATCTTCAACTTCAATTAGATGTGACATTTTAGGATGCCATCCTATGTCAGACATACCTTTTTTAAATTCTTCTGTTGATTTACTTGCACCATAAATACTTTGTGCGTGTGCGCTATCTAATGCATCACTAATATTTTCAACATTATTCATAAAAGTTTGTAGTCCTTGTTGTTGTTCTGGACGTACTGGATGAAGTGTTATAGGTAGTGGTAGTGCTTTTTGAAGTACTGTAAGTAGTGGTAGTACTTTTTGAAGTACCAAATGTTGTTGTAGTACTGCGTGATGTGTTGAAGTACGTAGTAAAGTTTGTTGTATAGTTATTGCTGTAAGATCTGCTTACTCTGTATCCTTGATAAGCGCCATCGTGATATTGAAAATAGTAATTACCTTTATAGTAAGTATAATTTCCAATAACACCTTGGTTAGCATTTCCCCAAGGTTGAAAGCCAAACCCTTGACTGTTCCAAACGATTGCAGGATTTGACCAATTAGCCTGAATCCAATAGTGATGCCCATCAGCATCTCCATATTGAGTTACTGTACTTCCTGTAGTACGTGACGTACCCCTTGAAGTACCAAACGTTGTTGTAGTTGATCTAGATGTGTTATAAGATGTTGTAGTTGATTTAGATGTGTTAAATGTTGTTGTAGTACTGTTTGAAGTACTAGCTGTAGTATCATAAGTTGTAGTAAAAGAAGTACTAAATTCTTTTATGCCATTTATAAACCAAGAGGACATTAAGCAAAGTCTCCAATGTAGTTTACTAGTATGTTTGAACTATCTAACACGTAGTATGATAACACACTTACTTCGTTAGCACCAGTGCTTTGTACAATAGATGCACCGTTAACTGGTGTTTTACATTCTGCAGGTAAAGTAAAATCATGACCGCCTGTACCGTCTTGTACAAATACTATGTTACCAAATCTACCTGCGTCTTTGTTAGAGAATGCAAAAGTAGTATCTGCTGTCATGTTAACCTTAAAGTTGTTAGCAGCAGAAAGATCTATGGTAACTGTGCCACCGCCACCTGCTACAGTGTCTTGATCATGCCGTAAAGCACCTGTCATAGTGCTACCTGCTAAGGCAACTTTTGCATCTAGCTGTGTCTGTATGGCAGATGTAACACCGTCTACATAGTTAAGCTCTGCTGTGGTAGCTGTGACACCATCCAGTAAATTTAGTTCCGTTGCTGTTGACGTAACACCATCTAGAATGTTTAACTCAGCAGCAGTAGATGTAACACCGTCAAGAATATTTAACTCAGCAGTAGTGGCTGTAACACCGTCCATTATATTTAGTTCGGCTGTGGTTGCTGTAACTCCGTCAAGAATATTAAGCTCTGTAGCAGTGGAGGTTACACCGTCTAATATATTTAACTCAGCAGCAGTAGAAGTTACACCATCTAAAATGTTTAACTCAGCTACTGTAGAGGTTAGTGTACTAAAGTCTTTTCCACTATATACAGTGGCCCCCATCCCTGAGTGGTTTGTGCAATAGTAGAACAATTTATCTGGCGCATCTTGCTCAAGAGTTACCTGTGTGTACGCTCCTGCATTTCCGGGAGTGCCTACTACAGTAACTCCTGTGGTGAAAGCTGAACCTCCTCCATGCGTTCCGTTAGAAGTTTCTGACAGTCTTAGAGGGTGGTTAGAGTTACTGCTGTCGCTTTGATCGAATCTTACTGTTACAGACTTTTGTAGTAGTGCAGTCTGTTGTTGCGCCCCATCAAGAAAATAATAGTTAGCACCGCTAACGTTTTGAACAGTAACCGCTATGGTGTGGTATGGTTGCTTTGTATCTATCTGAGTTTGAATTGCAGATGTAACACCATCTACGTAATTTAGTTCTGCAGTAGTGGCTGTCACACCGTCCAGTAAGTTAATCTCTGCAGCCGTAGATGTTACGCCATCTAGTATATTGAGTTCTGCAGTTGTAGATGTTACGCCATCCAGTATGTTTAATTCTGTTGTAGTCGCAGTTACACCATCTAATAGATTTAACTCTGCAGGAGTTGAGGTAATAGCCTGACCACCTACTTGTAGTGTAGTGGCGTTTACTTCTCCTGATGATCCATAAACTACAGCTTTACTGTTTACCACAGTGCCTGCAGTAGAACCGTCAACAAGATTTAATTCTGCTGCTGTTGATGTAACACCGTCTAGTATGTTTAGCTCTGCAGCAGTTGAGGTAACTCCATCTAGTATGTTTAACTCTGCTGCTGTGGAAGTAACACCATCAAGTATATTGAGTTCTGCTGCTGTGGAGGTAACGCCTGTAAGATCTGTAGGTGCTATACTAATGTTAGCAGAACCATCAAATGATTGACCTGCAATGTTTCTAGCTGTTGCTAGTGTAGTTGCGGTGGTTGCATTGCCCTCTAGTGCAGCTACAATAGTACCTGCTGTTCCACTAAATACTTCGCTTGAGTTTGTTGCATCTGGTATAAATGTAAACTTACCTGTGCTATCATCAAAGCCAAAAAATCCTACTTTAGCAGCAGATCCGTTATGATATCTAAATTCTATACCACGATCTTTGTTATCATCTGATGAAGGTGCTGTGTCGCCACCTATTGTAAACACAGGATCATCCACAGTAGTAGTTGTACTATTTACTGTAGTTGTTGTTCCGCTAACTGTTAGATCACCTGATACAGTCAGGTTACCACTTGCATCCAAGAACACAGCCTTACTAGAAGGGTATGTCATAAAGATGTCTTTAGTACCTGCAGATAAGTTAACTGCATTGTTCGAATTAGAACTAGCTAGGACTGTGGTACGACTAAGAGTGTTGCCTGTATTCCAAGTTCCTAGTCCTACTTCCCATTCATTTACACCTGAAGCGGTATGTGCAATGGCGTAATAAGTCGTGTCACCATTGGACATGTAGTCTGTAAATGCTTTGAAGGTTGCCCCTGCCCCTGCCAGAGCGATATCGCCTGTGCCTGTAGTAGTGGTTCCTTCTTTTACACGATCTCTTAATATTAATGCCATTGCACTTTACCTTTAAGCTATACGGATAACAGCGTTTGAAGCGTCTGCAGTTGGGAAAACAACTGTAAAATCGCCTGATGTGGATGTAACATTACCGCCAAAACTAAATACTGCTATAGCCTTGTTACTTGCTGAAGAGTTATAAATGATAGCTCCTGCTGCTGTGATGGTCAAGTTTGTAAAAACTTCATCAGCAAAATCAACGATGGCTGTATTACCTGATAGTGATATTGCTGCACTGTCTAAGTTCTGTCCACCTGCTGTGTAGTTTGTACCTGTAGCTTCATCAGAGTTACCTGTTACGTCAGAATAGTTTGTAGTGGCTGCGCCATAAGTTCCTGACTGAGAGGGTTTAATTAGAGCTATTTTTAAAGTATGGGTATCTAAATCGTGTACACCTCCAAGTAGCTCTTGCTTGAAGCTGTTGCACATTGCCGTTGTTATCGCCATTTGGAGATGTCCTTATGTTTGTTGATGTGCAAAGAGGCCACCCTAAAGCAGCCTCTAAGTTTATCTTGATTAAGCAGCGTTGTAACGTGCTGTGACCAATGCTTGTGGGCGTAGGATCTTACGTCCGTAAAGGTGCATACCACGTACAATGTCTGCAAATGAGTCTGGATCTCTGTAGTTTTCTACTTTGTTGATCTGCTCTGCAGTTGCAACCGCTTCGTCCTGACCTGCAAGGATAACACCGAAGTTGTCATCTTGTGCGCCAACGCCAGAAGTTCCTGGTCCTGTACCGTCTGTCGGTAGGTTGTTTGAAACGTGTACACGGAAGCCGTGAATGTTTCCTGCAACCAATCCGTTTTGTAGACCTGCTCCACCAAAG
>MDTD01196959.1_pt1 | contig 10788 bp, 9 predicted proteins | sample 811221 | NCBI WGS metagenome assembly MDTD01 (sample SAMN05326646, study PRJNA326480) | marine metagenome | isolation source: seawater | place: Pacific Ocean: South West | collected 2011
CCCTGAGCATCTCGTCGATAAAAGCTTTTTTGTTTTTGGGAGCCTGATAGTCGTAAACTGCCCGTCCAAATTTTTTATCGAAATGTCCGAGCTGAGGTTTCTTCTTGTATTTGATAGTCCATGAAGGTGCGTCAGGATTTCCATGGAATATCTTGCCGCGTGCAACGGTTTCATAGCCGTTCTGTTTGAAACATCCGGCAATACTTACCGCGTTAGGCCGCTTATCCCTGAAATATGTTCTGAGGTCATATATGCCGGTCGCGTCAGGCCTCATGCCGGTCAACAGACTGACCCGGGATGGGGAACAGACTGCTTGCTGGCAATAGCAGTTGGCGAATACGGTTCCCATTCCGGCAATTTTATCAATATTCGGGGATTTGATCTGCTTTTCGCCGAAGCAGTTCAAGACCGGTTTGAGGTCGTCAACCGCGATAAAAAGCACATTGGGCCTGCTCTGAGCCGCCAATAGTCCACTGAAGCCGGCAACGGCTCCTGTAAAAAGAATCTTTTTTGAAATCATTATTATATTCCCTCCGGGCCGAAGTATTTATTACGTTCATTATACATTGGAATTGGTAGCGCCCAGCTTACGTGCCAGTCGGCCCAGAGATAGTTGCCCCCGTTATTGTGGCGGTAGCTAAGTTTTCCGGAATATGTGGCCAGGCCTGGATATGGATCATAGGGAATCAAGTACTGTGAGTTAATACCCCCGGTCGGAGGGTTCTGTGAGTCCGCAACGATTACGCATTTACTCGGTTTTTTAACGATTGTTGCGCGTAAATAGAGGTAATTTCCATCGCCATCTTTGAAATTGTTAGCCGCGTTGCCGACTGGAGGGCGCATGTACAAATACTGATTGAAACCGTATGACGGCTTATTGTAAAAATTGCCGTTTTTATTCCGGTAAATTGTTGTGATATTCCCTGTGGCGCTCGGACAGATAAAAACTTTGCTGTTTCCATTCACATAGGAAAACATGGCATTGCACCAGCGTGCGTCATTGGCTGTTAGCGTTGCCGCGGGATTTGGATAATATGACTCAAAATCATTGGCATACAGGCCAAAAGCCAGGCCTAACTGCTTGAGATTGCTGGCGCAGGACGCCTGTTTGGCTTTTTCCCTGGCTTTATTAAGAGCGGGAAGCATCATTGCAGCAAGGATGGCGATGATCGCGATCACGACCAACAGTTCGATCAGTGTGAATTTTCTGTTCATTTTTCTGTCCTTTAATTTATCTAAAATGATTAATTATTCACGTACTTTCAATGATCCAGTTAAAGGCAGCAGCAGAGAGTCGTCTTTTTTTCCGGAGACAACGCTTAAAATGTACTCGGCGCCACGGCGGCTCAAGTCAAATTCCGGCAGATTGATTCTTGTGTACAGGTCTGCGGAAGCCATGACGCTTTCCCATGGGGATGCAAATTTCACGATTTCGATATCTTCCGGATGCCGGATTCCCCTGTGACTCATCATATGAACCGCGGCGTCCGTATAGTCGAAGTTGTAACAGATGATCGCTTGAGGATGCTTTTCCCCTTCAAATAATGGCGGTGAAGCTTCTATAAGGTTATCCCCGACCCGGGCGTAAACTTCCGTTAGTTTAATGCCGCTTTCCTGGCAGATTTCACGTACTCCTCTATATCTGGACGGAGATGAATAATGTTTTGCCACGTCCTTAACGAACTCAGGGCCGAACCAGGCGATATGTTTGTACCCCTTGTCTCTTAAATGGCGCGCCAGAATACGGCCGTGTTCCTCTTCATCAAAACTGATGTTGGGAATGCCGGGAGCGACCCGGTTCCGGTTCAGCCATACTATTGGCTGTCCCATCGTTGCAATTGTCTCGTCAACAATCGGGGGTACATATGATCCGGCAAGTCCCAGTATTCCATCAACGGACAGGGTTTTAAAAAAGTTGGGTTCATCGACGAATTGCAGGGTTTTAAGGTCGATGCTGAATGGTTCGAGAACTAACGAATAACCATTTTCAGCGAGTTCAATCGCCGCTGCATTCATGTATGCCAGCAACTGAGGGTGGCAGCTTTCCTGAGCTTTATAATGTTGAACCACTACCATTGCAATACGCTTAAAGCGTTTTGTCTTCATTGACATCGCGGCCAGATTCGGAAAATAACCATATTGTTCTGCTATTTTTTTTATTTTTGCCGCGGTGTCCGGAGCGATATGACGACTGCCTTTGAAATATAGTGAAACGGTCTTCTGGCTGACTCCGACTTTATTTGCGATTGCTTTTTGTGTAACTGCCATGCCAATCCTTCGATTTACTATCTTTAGCATTTGCTCATGTATTCGTATACATGTAATTATACTGTATGTGTTTTGTTTTGTCAATACCCGGATCATGTATTCGTATACATTTTTATGATATGAGTTCTGTTTTAAGCTCTGATCAATAATGACCGGCAACCCCTGTAAAAAATATTAAATATAAATATTTAAACAGCTTGCACATCGTAATTCTTCCTGTTATATTGATAGTCAAGGAGTGCATAAAAAATGGATTATGATCGACTTGAAAAAGACATTGTTACAAAATTGCGGAAAGAGTTATCTCCGGAACTGTTGTACCATCGGGTCGAGCATACCCTTGAAGTTATCAAAGCGGCAGAGCAGATAGGCCGTGGTGAAGGCGTTTCTGAAGATGAATTGACGCTGTTGAAGACAGCTGCCGCGCTGCATGATTCAGGTTTTCTCGAATGCCCATGTCTGAATGAACCGCTGGCATGCGAGATTGCCGATAAGATTCTGCCGGAATACAACTATACCCCGGAACAGATCAAAATGATAGACGGTATGATCATGGCAACGGCTATCCCTCAAAAACCGCAATGTTTTCTTGGCAAAATCCTGTGTGACGCGGATCTTTCTTATCTCGGTGGAGATGAGGCATTGCCGCATACCGATAATTTAAGAACAGAGATGTCACTGGCTCTTAATCGAAAATTTACCGATCTTGAATGGATAGATTTTCAGCTTTGTTTTTTGAATAAACATGAGTTTTTTACCGCTTATGCCAGGAAGAAGTTTAACGCGGGGAAAGAGCGGTATGTGACGTATCTGAATGCACAAAAAAAAGCTTTAGAGAAGGAATGAATAAATGAAAAAGATAGTCTGCAGCACTGAATACCAGATCGTCAGCAAGATAGCCGAAGGTGGTATGGGCGCGGTTTATAAAGCTCAAAAAATGGGCGCCGAAGGTTTTGAAAAAACTGTAGCGATTAAAACTTTGCTGGAATGTTATTCCAAGGATCAGCGTTTTATTGACAAGTTTGTTTCCGAAGCAAAGCTGGTTGCCAACCTTGTACATGAAAATATTGTCCAGATCTATCAGCTTGACTGTTTCAAGGGGGAGTATTATTTCGTTCTTGAATTTGTTAATGGCATTTCTTTATATAATTTCATGGATTTTCTTAATAAAGTGAGGGGGCGTCTGCCGGAAAAACTTGCGGTCTTTATTGCCAGTCGCGTTGCCCGCGGTTTGGCCTACGCGCACAGTCGCTGCGATTCTTCCGGAGTACCATTGAAGATTGTTCACTGCGATGTCTGTCCACATAATATTATGATCACGACAGAAGGTCTGCCGAAGCTTACCGATTTCGGTATTGCCAGGGCTGTGACAATGAGCAGTGATGACTCGGTGGCCGGAAAACTTCCGTTTATGTCGCCGGAACAGGCCCTCGGCAAAGATGTTGATTTCAGGTCCGATATTTACTCCCTCGGGACCGTGCTTTTCTATATGCTCTGCGGCCGCCATTCACGTCGTACCGATGTTGGTATGAAAGAAGTTTTGAAAGAGGCTCAGCAGAACGCCATACATTGGGAGTTTCTGCCGGATTCCGTCGATGACGAACTTTTGGAAATACTATCCTCTATGCTCGCTACAAATCCCGATGACCGTTATCAGGATACTTCCGAGCTGGCCAGGTCTCTCGAATACCATATATATAAGGATGGATACGGTCCGACGATTGTCACCCTTTCGGAATTTATGCAGGAACAGATGCCTGCCCTGTTTCACATCGCAGATGGGTATCAGACTGAAGAGGTCGCAGATCCCACTCCGGTTGATGAGGTCGACCGCACCCAGGTTATGTCGATGCCGGAAAGAACTCAGGTCATGTCCCGGGAGGATGTTCAGTCGAATGCAACTGAGAATGTCGATGAGCTGCGCCGTACTCAGCGTATTGAAGGGATGGCGAAGACTGATAAAGACGATAACATGGTTTTCTTCCCGAACAAAGGCAACATGACCCGGACGATGGAATTGCCGAAAACTTTTTTCAAGAAAGAAAGACAGCAGGCGAGGTCCGAATCCAGTCGCACCGCAAAAATTATCAATTGGGCCAAGAAGACCGCTAAAACCATGCCGTTGCCGAAAAATGATGACGATATCGACGACAAAACTCAAATCATGGATGATCGTAAGCGCTAAATTTTTATGAGCAGTCTCCGTACGTCCAACCGACCTCCGCAGGAGTATAGCTGGCTACCCGGTTTCCTGAAAAAATTTGACTGGCCCCAGGCAGTGGTAATGTTTGCGTTGATTGCCGTTGGGCTCTCCTTCATTTATTCCATTGGAAACCAGGCCGGGGGAATTGCGGAACATTTTTGGATAAAGCAGTCTCAATGGCTGGCTTTGGGGGGCGTAGTCTGGCTTGCCTCGGCAATTTTTGATTATCGTAAATTGATGTTTATCTCCTTGCCGCTTTATCTTGTATGCATTACTTTGCTTATCGTGGTGCTGTTTTTCGGTACAAAAGTCTTCGGAGCGCGTCGTTGGCTGGTTTTGGGTGGAAGTTTGAGGTTGCAGCCGTCGGAACCGGCAAAGATCGCGACCATTATTCTTGTCGCTGCGATGATGTCCCTTCCCCGTTTCAAAATTAATAATTTTTTTCATCTGGTACTGGCTGGCGGCGTGATTGTATTGCCTTTTCTCCTGATTGTTCTGGAGCCCGATCTCGGCAGTGCCCTGGTTTTGCTTCCGGTTGGCGCCGCAATGGTTTTCGCCGCCGGACTGAAGTGGCGTTATATAATCATCATATCATCAATAATCATTGCGGTGGTAACTCTGGAGGCGTTGAACGAAATATACCGGGTTAAACCTTTTTTAAAGGACTATCAGCGGCAGCGCATCGAAGTGTTTCTTGATCCAGGTAAAGATCTGCTTGGCCGAGGCTACAACCAGCATCAGTCACGTCTTGCTATTGGCAGCGGCGGAGTGTTCGGGAAGGGGTATGGCAACAGTTCTCAAAGTACTTTGGGTTTTTTGCCGCGAAGTGTATCCAATAATGACTTTATTTTTTCAGTCATCGCGGAGGAAACCGGGTTTGCCGGTTGTACTGTTTTACTGTTGATTTATTTTGCTCTGTTAAGTACTGGATTGAGGACAGCGTTTACCGCGACCGATAAATTCGGACAGTTACTGGCGACCGGGATAACCTCGCTGTTATTCATCCATGTATTTGTCAATATCGGTATGAGTACCGGCTTGATGCCGGTGACCGGTTTGCCGTTGCCGTTTCTCAGTTACGGCGGTTCATTTCTGGTCAGTTCGATGTTTTGCCTGGGGATCTTGCAGTCGGTCCGGGTGCACCGGTCTGATGAGGAGCCGGATTCGTCACGGCTGGACGCGTTACCCGGTAGACGCGCCCGCCTGGGAGGCTCAACTCCAGTTTGAAAAACTGCGGCAGGCTTTCCGCCCAGTATTTTTCTATCGGATAACCGTCTTTTCCACAGGCTAGATAAGCTCTTTCCGCAGGATGCATCTCAAATACTACCAACGCGTCAGCCCCGGAGTCAAAAAGGTTTTTCAACCATTTTCCAAGGTTTGGCGTTTTTCGGTATATCCCGGGTTTGTGGTAAGGATAACGTCTGGGGTCTTTGTTCCAGAATTCGTAGAAACCGTCCTTTTGATCTCCATCCACGTTGCAATAGAAAACCTCATTCTTAAGGTTGGTTCCGGTCAGTACGTAAGGAATGTTCAGGCCGGTGTAAGCGACTCTCAATGGTCTGGATTGCCGTGGAGAATTAAATGAGGCGTAAACTTTGGCCCATGGACCGTAGTCTCCCTTGACAAGGCTCAGAGTTCGCAGGGATTTGGCATCTCGCATTGCAGAAAAGAACAGCAATGCCAATAGCAATAATGCCCCCGCTGAATAACGCCGGTGTTTACGGTGTTGAAGACCCAGCCATAAAATGCTCAAAAGCAGGAATATATTCCAGATCACCGGAATTAGCGGCAAGCCGCGTACCGCATGCAGGATTCTTGCAGTATTACTTCCTGAATAGAGGAATGCCGCGATTCCGAATACGATGATTGCGTTTCTGAACTTTAGCCGGTCAATAATGACGGCCGTTCCAACAAAGCTCAGCGCTAACGCCGGAAATAGAAAGCGCATCTGCTGGTTGTGCGGAATGACATAGTAGTATACCAGCAGCCACGCAAATGCCATTAATGCTAGAATGATCGCAGTTGGCTTGCGTTCTTTACGGAATATGCAGAACCAGGTCAGTCCAGCTATCCCTGCGACAATGATCAGATTGGTCAGGGAACTGTAATCACGGTTGAATTGTTTAAACAGTTCCGGCAGCCCGGAAACATGAAATTCTCCTGCTCTAAGCGCTTCCGAGCCATACGCTCCCTTAAATAGTGGAACTGAACCGAATGCCACTTCCGCCGGAAAAAGCGGACTTCCATACATCGCCAGATTCCAGATATACCAGAATCCGCCTCCGATAAACATACCTCCGAAAGCCAAAATGGACTCTTTAAACCATCTTCTTTTCAATGTGAAAAACAATAATAGTGCTGCGGGTATCCCCCCGAACGGAGCGTATGCAGTTTTTACCCCGACAGATAGCCCGAGGCAAATCGCAGACATATACAGGTCCTGCTTTGTTTTATGATCAAATTCAGTTCTCTTCATGATCTTTAATAGAAAAAGCACTCCTCCGAGCAAAAATGCCAGTGCCATAATATCCACATCAGCCGAAAATGCTTTATCCGAGATGAATGGACACATTGCAAACAAGCCGGATGTGATCAGGGCCGAATTGGTTGAGAGTTTCAGTTCACGGCATATTTCATAGATGGCGCAAGCGCAGAATATTAAGTATCCCAGCCCCAGACAGTTCAGGACGAAATCCTGGTGCATCAGAGTCATTATCGCCGTGTATATCAGACTGCCGTTTTTAGGAGCATAAGCTGCTGCGTTATCCCCGAATACGGTCGGAACATGAAAAATCTCTCCGGCATGCATCCAGCGCAAAGGAATAAACAGGTGATAAGTCATGGCATCCCAGACATTAGGTGTCATTGGCAGGAAAACCGCGAGTCGGATGGCGATAAACAGCAATGCAGGTAAAAGTATCAAATGTTCTTTGCGTAATCGAAGGCTTTGCGGTATCAGAACCGGGCCGGGATGTTTGACCAGTATCCATAGCGCCGGAACCAGCGGCAGCACAGCCAGGCAATAAGGTTGCAGGATTCCCGCAACTCCTGTCAGCAAAACTGCTGCCATCGTCAGTAAAGTCATCGACGTTATGTAGAACATATATACCCGGGTAATGCGTTGTTTCCCGGCAATCAGTATGTAGCCGGCGCGTCCGGACAGATAAAATATTGCCGCGACAAAAATCAGCAAGCCGAAAGCTGGCATCAGATAGTCCTTCGCAAAAAGCAGGATTTGAGGTGTCCGGCGGGGCTGAATAAAGCTTGGGGCCTCAGCTGTCGGCTTCTGGAATCTCCTCATATTCATAAAGGCTTTGGGCAGATAGTATTTGACGGTTTCAGCATCGTATAAGTTTGAGGCGAAACCTTGCTTGTCGCTAAGCTCATACTGCAAACACAAAAGGTTTGCTTTGAACGGACTTTCTACGCGAGCGTCAATCGACTTTTTATTGGTTGACGCGCCTTCAAAGCAAACCGGCCACGGGTTATATGCTCCGATTGCCGAGGTGATAAGGCCGATCGCCAGTAGGGGATAAGCAACTTTAAGCCAGTGTGTGCCGGCTTCTTTCAACAGCCACTGACAGACTACAAGGTAGAGAATCGGGATGACCGGGATCAGAAAGCGGAAACCGTAGGCCCAGCCACCGTAATCACCGGTAAACAGTGAGTAGAATAACAATGTCGCACCACAGGCGCCCAGGAAAAAGCCCAGCGCTCCTTTAGGGTAATGCCTCTTCGGTAATAGTAATGCCGGAAGGAATAAGAGCAGGAACGGCATGTGCGAAAACAGACCGCGGCTGCCCAGGGTAATATTGAAAAAGTAACTCAGGTAATTTTCAGGACGACGCAACCCCGCAAAGTCAGTGGAATGGATATTGCCTTTAAAAGAGTAAGCATCTTTGATCAAATAGACTGGCAGAATGTTTCCCCAGCCGCAATAATCCAGCACTGCCATTATTATAGCCGGAATCAGGCCTCCAATGAAAAATAATAAAGTTCCAATGCCGCGTTTTTCTCCGGCACAGACGATAATGCAGCATATCGCGGCCAAAGAAAAAATGCCCCCAACCGGGTTTTCCACCGAACAGAGAAATCCTCCCGCCAAACCGGCGCAAAAGGCAGTCATCTTAGGGCGCGACGCATCTTTTGATATATATTTCTCGGTCAGTAGAAATAACAGAAATACCAGAAATGCGGCAACTGTGTGATTATTTATCGATACGGTGTAACTGAATATCCAGGTACAGAAAATCAAAGAAAAAGCTAGTGCTTCTTTAATATAATTATTGCCGTTAATGTGCCCCAGTCGTCGCCTGAAAAGTGCGTAAAGGGCCAGGGTGAAACTGGATACCCCAAGCAGATTTATAAGATATATTACAGTATGACCGGCGCTTTTAAAAGCGATCATCCAGACATTTTTGATGAGGGCGTATACTGCCGCGAGCCAGGCGGAAAAGATGATTGGCTTATCAGAATAGAAATGACCGTTCAGCTTACCGGCGTCAACGGTGCGGAATATCGATTTGTCAATGGCGAACGTTCCATGATCGACCAGTGACTGGACCACGGCCAGGCGGCTTGATTCGTTGCCGGATCCGGTTATGTTCTCTGAGATAGTGAATAGCAGGATTAGAAGCGCTGCCAGAAAAAACAGTAATCCGGTTTTCCTGCGCCGTTTTCCTGCTTCATCAGACATGAAACTGCTCGCCTCTTTAGTTGACATCAACGAAATGGTTCTTAATGTACTCTACCGATTCTTCAAGTGACTTGACTATCTTTGTGCAGTAACGCACCATCCACGGACTGCAGTTCTGGAACTCGAACGGAGCGAACGCTACGACAAACTTTCCAAGATCATGGGACGCATAGAAAACTTCCATACTGGTCCCGATACTGGGCTTATTGTAGTTGACCAGAATGATGTCCGCATCCCGTACGTCCTGAAGGTCGAACTCGACGATCTCATTTGCACTGTCGACGGCACGGTCCTGAAAGTTGCGGCGCATCGGGTCCAGCAGGATGAAGTGCTCTCCCAGCATAGTCTTGACCGTTTCGCGCCATTCTCTGGCATAGCCTAGGTGTTCGTCCATGATAGGACCGCTTAAATAAATTTTCATTTTACCATTAACAGTCATTTTGTCCTTCTCTCCGGAATTTTCATTCATAAATTTTAATATTAGCTTTATACAGCGAATCTTTATCATCGTCCCGCACCAGTTTGGGAGCTGATTTCACCGTCGAATCCACCCGGTTGTTGATTTCCCCGGTTGTAGTTTCCGCGGCATCTTTTATCCTGTCTGTGGTGTTTTCAATGGTCTCGGCAGCATCATCTTTCAGATCACCGGCTTTGTCCTTGATTTCATCCGTTTTATTCTGAATCTCGCCGGCCTTGTCCTTGATTACTTCGACCTTATTGAATACTTCATCTTTTATCGATGCAATCGAGTCTCCAAATGAGTCGAAACTGAAGCCGGATTCCTCCAGTTTAGGAATGATTATGAAATAGACTAAAACCGCAACAATGGCAGAGATAAAGATCAGACAACCGAGGGTTTGTCCGCAGCCGCCGGAATTTTTAGTTTCGGAAGCTTCTTTTTTTGCTGATTCTTTCTTTTTCGCAGCGCACATTATATCTCTTCAGATGTTCTTAAATTTCGTTGATCTTACCGAGCTGAACCTGGGTGTTGTAAAAATCATTTCCCCAGCCCTGGAGTTTGCCGTTTTTAAAGACCAGCGGGGTGCATTCGTCACTAGTCGTCAAACAGTCATGCCACTTCGTGTCAGTGTAGTAATACCAGACATCCGGGGTTGTATATACCTCGTCGACCGGTTTGCCCATGATCTTGAGTACTTGAGCTTTGGTCATGCCCACGCGCAGTTGTTTAAGTTTATCCCCGACAGTGAATTGAGAAAAATAAGTGCAGGAGCTGAGTATCCCGGACAGGAGTATTGCGGCAATCAGAAGTACAGCTTTAGAGAAATATTTTTTCATCTGAATCTTTCCATTTGAATTTGTATATCAGTATTACAAAAAATATATCACACTTCGGCTTGATTTCAAAATCGATAAATGGTTTTTTACATGTCGGGGATCCGGGGAGAATATAAAAAAATCCCGCCGGAACAGCCGGCGGGATCAATACAAGAAATCGGTTGTCGCGACAATCAGAGCAGTTCGCAGAACCATTCAAAGTTGATGTCGCCGAAATCCGGTAGTCCTTCATGGCCGAAATCGGGGAAGATCACGACGTCTTTTTGACAAGTCATCTTGTTGTAAGCCGCGAATTGGGTGGACGGCGGACAGATGTTGTCCATCA
>MDTD01198342.1_pt1 | contig 10788 bp, 9 predicted proteins | sample 811221 | NCBI WGS metagenome assembly MDTD01 (sample SAMN05326646, study PRJNA326480) | marine metagenome | isolation source: seawater | place: Pacific Ocean: South West | collected 2011
AATATATCCTGAGCCATCCACTAAATAAAAATGATCTGTTTTTTTTATTGAACTCATATATACATATTACATTGAATTCTTATCGATTAATAAAAAAGTATGAACAAAAATGCATTAACTGTTGAAAATTTAACAAAAGTTTTCAAAAGTTCTAAGAGTTTAAAAGAAAATAAGGCACTTAACAATTTAACTTTTCAAGTTAAACAAGGTGAAATTTTTGGTCTGCTAGGTCCAAATGGAGCTGGTAAAACAACCTTTCTAAATATATTAGGCGGAACAGTAACGAAAACATCTGGAAAAATAAATGTTTGGGGATTCGATATAGATAAAAATCCAAGACAAGTAAAGGCATCCATAGGAATAGTTCCACAAGAAGTTAATCTGGATGCTTTTTTTAGTCCAAAAAAATTGCTTGAGTTACAGGCTGGTTTATACGGTGTGACAAAAGAAGATAGAATAACCGATGTAATTTTAAAGATGGTCGCGTTAGAAAATAAAGCTAATGCTTATTCGAGAAGTCTATCTGGTGGGATGAAAAGGCGTCTGTTAATAGCTAAAGCGATGGTTCACCAACCACCTATTTTAATATTGGACGAACCAACAGCTGGTGTTGATGTAGAATTGAGAAATAATCTTTGGAAGAATGTAAAGGAGTTAAATAAAGGAGGCGTAACAATTATTTTAACCACACATTATTTATTTGAGGCGGAACAAATGTGTGATCGAATTGCAATAATAGATAAAGGTAATCTTGTTGCGCTTGATACAACACAACACCTTTTAGACAGAATACAAACCAAAAAAATTAATTTTAAGATTAAAAAAATTGATGAAAATAAAAAATTAAATATAAAAGGTATTAAAATAATGGTTAATGCAAAAGACTCTATCACTTTAAGTTATGATAAAAACTCAATCAATTTTGAAGAAGTTATAAAATATTTTAATGAAAATGACATTAAAATTCTAGATATTATAACAGATGATGGAGATTTAGAAGATGTTTTTGTGCAACTAACAAATAGGTAGATTTTATTAAAAAAAAAGGTAAAATTGATTTATGGAAATAGTAAAAAGTTTTAATTCTTCAAAACTAATTAAAAATTTGTGCATTGCATTTTTAGGAACTTTAGCATTAGCTATCTCTGCAAAAATAAAAATACCCTTTTATCCTGTTCCAATGACTATGCAAACCTTTGTAGTGTTGATTATTGGAATAAGTTTTGGTTGGAAACTAGGTTTAGCAACAATCTTGTTATATTTGTTTGAGGGAATAATTGGCCTACCTGTTTTTTCAGGCACTCCAGAGCAAGGTATTGGATTTATATATTTTACAGGGCCAACGATGGGGTATTTAATTGGTTTCTTGCTAGCAGTTTTTTTCGCAGGAAAATTTTCTTATAATAACAATTTAATTGTCAATTTCTTAAAATTAACATTTTCTATTAGTTTCATCTATATACTGGGTTTGATTTGGCTAGGCACACTGATAGGTTGGGACAAACCAATATTTAAATTAGGAGCTGAACCCTTTCTATTAGCTGAACTATTTAAAATCCTTTTAGCAACTTTTACTGTCAATAAATTGATAAAAGTTAGAAAAATCTTATAATTCTATCTAGGGGATCTTTTTGAAAGAATTCTCTGAAGAGTTCTTCTATGCATTTTTAATCTTCTGGCCGTCTCAGAAACGTTCCTATTACATAATTCAAAAACTCTATGAATGTGTTCCCATTTTACCCTGTCTGCAGACATTGGATTTTCAGGAGGTTTTGCATTTGATTCGGGCGCCGCTAGTAAAGCAGCCTCAACATCATCTGCATCTACTGGTTTTGCAATATAATCTATCGCTCCAGCCTTTACAGCAGCAACAGCTGTTGGCAAATTCCCGTATCCCGTTAACATTACAATTCTTGCTTTATTCTTTATTTTAGAAAGTTCTTTAACAACATCTAGTCCATTTCCATCTTCCAGCCTCAAATCAATTAAAGCGAAGTGTGGGGGGGTGTTTTTAACTATTTGAAGGCCTTCAGTCACTGTTTTAGCCTCTTTTACTAAAAAACCCTTCTTTTCCATTGCTCTAGCCAGCCTACCTCTCAGCGGATCGTCATCATCTAGGATTAACAAGCTCTTATCAGTAAAATCTGATAGTTTCAGCTGCTCTGGATAATTTTTTTGTACTCTCATATAGCCCTCATATAGTTACTAAGAGCGAGATTACAACAGGCTAAATTATCATTTTTTCCTTTACATAAAGTCAAAAAAACCTTAAACGCGATTAAATAAGGTTTTTTTTACGAAATTTTTTAAAAACCTTCTGTGTAAACTAACGAGGGACACATGAAATGCGAAAATTTAAAGACGTTAACGAACTAATTAACGAAATAAAACCTGAATACCCCGTATATTGTTTACGGCTTGAATCGATTAAAAAATCCACAAAGTTTTTTAAAGATAATTTTCCAGGAAAAGTTTTATATGCTGTAAAAACCAATCCTAACGAGAAAATTATTAAACAAATTATTACAAACGGTATTTTGGATTTTGATGTTGCTTCTTTAAATGAAATTAAATTAATTAAAAAAATAAAAACAGATGCAAATTTATATTTTATGCATACAGTTAAAAGTAAAGAAAGTATATCTTCAGCATATTTTGAATACGGAGTAAAAAGTTTTGCATTAGATACAAAAGATGAACTAAATAAGATTCTAGAGGCAACTAATCAAGCTAAAGATTTAAATCTATACGTAAGAATAGCTATTTCTAACGAACACGCTGAAATTGATTTATCAAGAAAATTTGGAGCGTTACCTTCTGAAGCTTTAGGTCTTGTGAGATTATGTAAAGAACATTCAGCAAAATTGGGAATCAGTTTTCATGTTGGCTCACAATGTATGCACAAAATTTCTTACTCTAAAGGAATCCGAGAAATAGGTAATATAATTAAAAAAACAAAAATAATTCCAGATGTGATAAACGTTGGTGGGGGATTTCCTTCAATTTATCCTGACCTTAATCCTGAACCTTTAAATAATTATTTGCATGAAATTAAGACTTCATTAAAAAATTTAAAATTATCTAAACTACCTGAAGTTATATGTGAACCTGGTAGAGCGCTAGTTGCTGAAAGCGGTTCGACTATAGTTAAAGTAATGTTAAGAAAAAAACAAAATTTATATATTAATGATGGCACCTATGGTTCTTTATTTGATGCGGGAGTTCCAAATTTTGTTTTACCGTCAAAAATGATTACTAACAGAAGAGTTTGTTCCAAAAAATTTACTGCTTTCAGTTTTTTTGGACCAACTTGTGATAGTTTGGACTTTATGAAAGGACCATTTTTGTTACCAAATAACATTAAAGAGGGTGACTATATTGAACTAGGTCAGCTTGGAGCCTATGGATTAACTTTTAGAACAAAGTTTAACGGTTTTTATTCCAATGAAATTTTTGAATTGGGCGATAAACCAATTATGTCTTTATACGAGGACACAAGTAAAGTTAGTTACTTGGTTGCTTAATGACAAAAAAAGTCAATTCAAAATTAGGACACAATAAAAAATCGTTTTTAAGTAGCCCGGTAGAGCATATTGATTTTACATCATTTGACGCTAGAAAAATAATTAAAGGCATGGGCAAAATGTCATTTACTTCAAGGGATACTGCAAAAGCAGCTCAAATTTATAATGAAATGTTAGATGATGAAAACTGTTCAATTTTTTTAACTATAGCCGGATCAACATCTGCTGGGGGTTGTATGGACCTCTATTCTGATTTAGTAAAATATAATATTGTGGATGCTGTTGTAGCCACTGGGGCTTCAATAATAGATATGGACTTCTTCGAAGCTCTAGGTTTTAAACACTATCAAGGCTCTCAATTTCAAAACGATACCGAATTAAGAAAAAATTACATCGATAGAATTTATGATACATACATTGATGAAGAAGAACTTCAAGCCTGTGATCAAACAATCTGTGATGTCGCTAATACTCTTGAACCAAGAGCGTTTACTTCAAGAGAATTTATAAAAGAGTTAGGTAATTATTTAAAAAAAAATAGCAAAAAAAAAGGATCATTAATAGAAACAGCTTTTGAGCACAATGTTCCAATTTTTTGTCCTGCTTTTACTGACAGTTCAGCTGGTTTTGGTCTAGTAATGCATCAAGAGCAAAATCCCAAAAAACATATTACAATAGATTCTATAAGAGAATTAAGAGAACTTACAGAAATCAAAATTAAATCTGATCAATCAGGTCTATTAATGGTAGGAGGGGGTGTTCCAAAAAATTTTATTCAAGATACTGTCGTTTGTGCTGATTTAATCGGTAAAGAAGTTGATATGCATAAATATGCTATACAAATCACCGTAGCAGACACCAGGGATGGTGCTTGTAGTAGTTCAACTTTAAAAGAAGCTAGTTCTTGGGGCAAGGTTGACGTAGCGAAAGAACAAATGGTATTTGCGGAAGCGACTAGTGTACTTCCTCTAATTGCCAGTGATGCTTACCACAATCAAAAATGGAAAAATAGAAAAAGAAGAAATTTCTCTCATTTATTTAAATCCTAAATGATTTACCTAAGTCAAAAAAAAGGTTTTCTTGGTTATGATGCTAATCAAAAAATTGATAATAAAGTGGTCGTTGTTCCCTTTGGTCTAGAAAAAACTGTAAGTTATGGTGGTGGTACAAAAAATGGACCAAAAGAAATTATTAAAGCTTCTCATCAAGTAGAGTTGTTTGATGAAGAACTAAATTATGAACCCTACAAAAAAATTGGTATAAAAACATTAAAACCATTTTCTATAAAAAAAAAAATTACGGCTGCTTTAGACCAATTATCGAATGTAAATGAGAAAATATTATTAAAAAAAAAATTTCCAATCGTTCTAGGCGGAGAACATTCTTTAACTGCTGGATCTATCAAACCATTTTTAAAAAGATATAATGAAATCATACTGTTACATTTTGATGCCCATGCTGATTTACGTGAAAGTTACAATGGTGACAAATTTTCTCATGCATCCGCTATTAAAAGATGCTTGGACTCACACATAGTAAAAGTTGTTTCATTTGGTATCAGAAATCTCTCTAGGCAAGAAATGGCGTTCTATAAGAATAATAAAAATAGAATTAAAATTTTTTGGAGCAAGGACAAAAAAAAATGGAAATTGGGAAATATTAAGAAGATTTTCAATGGAAAAAATGTATATATAACTTTTGATGTTGACAGCTTTGACTCAAGTATAATGCCAGCTACAGGAACCCCTGAGCCAGGTGGATTAATGTGGGAAGATGTACTACCTATAATTAAAGAAGTTTGTAAAACATCGAATATTATCGGTGCTGACATTAATGAATTGGCACCTATTAAAAATTTTGATTCTTATAATTTTTTGGTCGCAAAGTTAACTTATAAGATTTTATCTTATATATTTAAATTTAAACTTTAGGTGCTAGATCTTTAATATTCCAATGTATAATTACAGAAGCACCGCCTAGTTTTTGGTCATAATCAAATTTTAAACTAGCTGACAATCGTTCTAATAAAGTTTTCCCTAAAAAAGTGCCCAGCCCAGTTCCAGCATTTGGAGTCACTTTATCGGATCTTGATTTAATATAAGGTTCACCTAAATATTCTTTAATATCATCTGGAAAACCTGGTCCATCATCATTAATTAGTACTTTTAAATAATCCTTGTCACTTATTATGCATATTTCCACAGTAGTTTTTGAAAATTTAATCGCATTACCAATAAAATTTCTTAAGCCATACATAATTTCAGGAGTTCTTTGTATATTGAATTTATTGTTGTCATTATCCAGATTTAAAACTAATTCTTTTGAAGTGGTTTCTTGAAATGATGCAATTATTTCGCCTAAAAGATTTTCAAAATTAGTTTTATTAAAAAAGTTATCCTCTTTAATTTTTTTTTTTGATATTTGTTCTAAGATTTCTCCACATCTCTTTGTTTGGCTTATTAATAAATCTATATCTTTAGAATATTCATGATTATCTCCTATTTCTTTTTTAAGTTCACCTGCAACTACATTAATAGTTGCAAGAGGTGTACCTAGCGAATGAGCGGCTGCGGCTGCTTGGCCACCTAAAGATTCTAATTCGTACTCTTTAGCAATTACTTGTTGTAATTTATTTACAGCATCAGATCGTCTTTTGCTTTCACCTGAAAATCTTATCCCAAAATAACATAAAAAAACTAATCCAACAATTATCGCAATAAAATATCCTGTTAGGTATAACTCTGGAAAACTTATTGTAGACTCATGAATGCCTGGTAATGGATAATGAAATATTGTTAATAAGAATAAAAAAAAAATTGTTAAAAATCCCAAAATTAAAGTTGTACCCATACTTAAAAATGTTGAAGACACAATTGCTGGAATTATCATGAGAATGGAAAATGGATTTGAAATTCCACCTGTTAGATATAATAAGACAGCTAATTGAATTAAGTCATATACAAGAAAAATGCTTGCATAATAATCTTTTATTAAAATAGTTTTTATTTTAAATTGAAGGATAAGATTAGTCGCAATTCCGACAATAATGATTAAATGACTTAAATAAATCTTAAAATCTAGTTGTAAGTAAAAATATACGAGATTTATTGCTATAATTTGTCCAATATGAGCAATCCATCTTAAGATAATTAATGTTTTTCTGTCTAAATTAAGGTTTTCCCCTATTCTAAAAAGAGTAGAAAAATTCATTATTTAAATTAAATGTCTAAATTAACTACATCTAAAGCATTGCTAGTGATAAAATCTTTTCTAGGAGCTACTTCATCGCCCATTAAAACTTTTATCATTTTTTGATCTTCTTTAGATTTTTCTTTAGTTCCTTTAGTATATTGAACTTTAAGCATAGTTCTATTATCTGGGTTCAAAGTAGTTTCCCATAACTCCTCTGGATTCATTTCTCCAAGACCTTTGAATCTTTGTATTGATAATTTCTCTTTTTGATCTTGTATTAAATTTAAATATTCCGTTGAGCCTTTTTTAATTTTCTTAAGATTTATTTCTGAATTTTTTAAAATAAAATTATCTAATTCTTTTTCATTTTTAATGTAAACGCTTTTATTTGATTTCGTCACTTTAAACAAAGGAGGTTGTGCAAGATATATATGTCCATTTTCAATTAATTGATTAAATGGGTAATTGTTAAAAAAAGTTAAAAGCAATGTTCTGATATGAGAACCATCAACATCCGCGTCTGTCATTATTATTATTTTTTCATATCTTAGATTTTCAATATTAAAATCCTTTGATCCAGTGCCAAGCGCATTTATTAAAGTGACAATTTCACTTGAAGACATCATTTTGGACAAAGCTTTTGTATTTTCACTTGATCCGTTTACAGATCCATTCACGTAAGTATTTAAAATTTTTCCACGTAAAGGTAAAACAGCTTGGTATTCTCTTACTCTACCTTGTTTAGCAGATCCACCTGCTGAGTCTCCCTCTACTATAAATAATTCAGTGCCTTCTTTTTTTTGTATTTGACAATCTGCAAGTTTACCAGGCAAGCCAGTCAACTCAAACGTTCCTTTTCTTCTTACGCTATCTCTAGCTTTTCTAGCAACATCTCGAGCTAAAGCTGCTTGAGTGATTTTTTCCAAAACAGTTTTTGCTACTGATGGATTTTGATCTAACCATGTTGAAACTTTATCATTAATGATATTTTCAACTATTAATCTTATTTCTGAGGATACAAGTTTATCTTTAGTTTGAGACGAAAATTTAGGATCAGGCATTTTAATTGATAAAACTGCTGTCAGACCTTCTTTGATATCCTCACCTGAAATAGATAATTTGTTTTTTTTGCTGCTCCTCTCACTTGCGTATCTGTTTATGACTCTAGTTAAAGCACTTCTAAAACCTAGCAAATGTGTTCCGCCATCTCGTTGAGGAATATTATTTGTAAACGGCAAAACCTCCTCACCATAACCAGCATTCCATTCTAATGAACATTCAACAGTTACATTATTTTTGCTAGCAGTCACATAAATTGGTTTCTTAAAAATTACTTTTTCATTTTTATTAATTAAAACTGGTTTTTTAAGGTTTATATATTTTACAAATTCTGTAATACCTCCATCATACTTATGGACAATTTCTTTTTCTTTTTTTGACTTTTTGTCAAAAAGTGTGATGCTTATTCCTTTGTTAAGAAAAGCCAACTCTCGAATTCTTTTTTCCAATATATTTGAATTAAATTCAATAGTTGAAAATATATTTTTTGAAGGAAGGAAGGTAATTTTAGTTCCTCTTTTTTTTGTTTTACCTATTTGCTTCATTTTTTTATTTGTATTTCCATTGTTAAAAGTTATCTCATATTCTTTATTATCTCTAAAAATTTTAAGTTCTAGTTTTTCAGATAAGGCATTTACTACGGAAACCCCAACCCCATGCAAACCTCCAGAAACTTTATAGGAGTCGTGATCAAATTTCCCTCCTGCATGTAATTGAGTCATTATTACTTCTGCAGCCGGTAATTTTTCAGTTTTATGAATATCTACTGGTATCCCTCTTCCATCATCTTCAACGGTTATACTGTTGTCTTTATTCATTTGGATAATGATATTTTTACAGTGGCCTGCGAGAGCTTCATCTATCGCATTATCAACTACCTCGAAAACCATGTGATGAAGGCCCGTTCCATCGTCAGTGTCCCCGATATACATACCCGGCCTTTTTCTTACTGCGTCTAAACCTTTAAGAACCTTAATGGAGTCTGCGCCATATGATGGATTATTATTTGTTGCGGAGTTTTTTGACATATAAAAAGATGCAGATTTATATCATTTTTTTGAGTTAAGATAAAACGACTGTAAATACCAAATGCCTAAAATTATTAATTATCAACACTTTTAGATCAAAATAAAAAAAACTTTCTTAAAACAATGCAAATTAGATTTTCATAGGCATTATTACATAATAGCTGTTTTTATCTGATACGTCTTCAATTAAAACTGGTGAAACAGAGTCTTTCAAATTCATTTTTAGATTTTTATCTTCAACCTCTGATGCGATATCAATAAGATATTTTGAATTAAAACTAATATTTAAATTTTCAGAATTAAAGTTTGCTTTAATTAACTCATTTCCCTCACCTGAGTTGGCGCTATTTACAGAAAGTTGAATATTTTCTTTATTAATAGCAAGTTTTACCCCTTCTTTTCTATCTAGAGAAACACTAGTTACTCTTTCTATTGATTGAATAAAATCTTTAGATGAAACTATTAAAGTTTTATCATTACCTTTAGGAACAACTTTTTTGTAATCAGGAAATTTTCCATCAATTACTTTAGAAATTAATCTTATATTTCCAAGTGTAAATTTAATTTTATTCTCACTTGTTTGAATGGTTAACTCTTGATTGCTATCTGACAATAATGCACAAAGTTGAAAAACAACTTTTTTAGGTAATATTAGTGAGGAGAAATTATCTATATTATCAACTTCTAAACTACTTGATGATAATCTATGACTATCTGTTGCTACACCGGTTAAAAATTTTCTACCGTGTGCCTCTGATAAATGTAAAAATACACCATTTAGGTAATGTCTTGTATCATCATTCGAAATTGAAATTTTCGTTTTATTCAAAAGTTTTAAAAATTTATCTTTATTTAGTGTAATTTCTACATCGTCAAATTCATCAGAAAATGTTGGAAAGTTGTCTGTTGGCAGGCAAAGAAGATTAAAGTCAGAGTTTTCGCTTTTTAAACTTAGCTTATTTTCAGTCTTTAAATCAAATGTAAGTTCTGAATTAGATGAAATCTTTCTTAGAATGTCATAGAGAACAGCGGCTGATGTGGTTGTGCTTCCCTCATTAAGAATGTTCACTTGATCAATTTCATCATAAAAAACTATATCTAGGTCTGTAGCTATTATAAATAATTTTTTATTTTTAAGTTGTAATAATACGTTAGATAAAATTGGGAGTGTATTTTTTTTTTCAACAATTCCTTGAACATAATTCAACGAACTAAGCAAAACATCTCTTTTTACACTAAATTGCATTTCATTTACTGCTCTATTAAAAGACTTTTTATTTGATTAATATTTTTTTTCATTTCCTCATCTTGATCAGATAGTCTGGTAACAGTTTTTACAGCATGGATAACTGTAGTGTGATCTCTGTTTGCAAATCTTCTACCTATTTCAGGCAAAGATCTTGAAGTCATTTTCTTTGCAAGATACATTGCAATTTGCCTTGGTCTAGCTAAAGGTCTTGATCGTCTTTGAGAAAGCATTTCATTTAATGATATATTAAAATAATTTGAGACTACATTTTGTATCTTATCCACTGTTATTACTCTTATTTGATTAAAAACATCTTTTAAAATATTTTTGCAATCTGAAACATTTAAGTCTTTGTTATGAACTCTACTAAACGCTATTACTCGGTTTAAAACTCCAATAAGTTCTCTAATATTAGTTTTTGTTTCATTAGCTATAAAATTTATTACTTCAGGGCTAAGATTTATATTCTCTTTAAATTGATTTTGAATTTGCTCGATTTTTTTATTTATTATTTTCACTTTCAAATCAAAATCAGGTGTATCAATATCAACGATTAATCCTCCAGATAGTCTTGATTTAATCCTTTCTTGTACTCTATCAAGTTTCATAGGTGTTCTATCAGCTGAAATTATTATTTGCGAACCCTTATCCATCAAGCTATTAAATGTGTGGAAAAACTCCTCTTGTAAGCTCTCTTTTCCACTTATGAATTGGATATCATCAATAATAAAAACTG
>MDTD01089859.1_pt1 | contig 10787 bp, 10 predicted proteins | sample 811221 | NCBI WGS metagenome assembly MDTD01 (sample SAMN05326646, study PRJNA326480) | marine metagenome | isolation source: seawater | place: Pacific Ocean: South West | collected 2011
AAACAGGTGGAAGTAAACTATTTTTCATCAAAAGGGCGTTAAAGTTGAAAATGGAATCAAGAGATTGTGCATTAGAGTCAAAGACCATTTTGATATTGCCTGCTTGCCAGGCTAATCCAGATTGAGCACCATAGGTGAGTGCTGCATCATGAACTGCAGATAACCTAAGTTTTTGTTTGCTGGGATCAGCTGCTTCTTCTAAATTTGAAGAAGTACAAGCTACATTAAAAATAAGTAAACACCATGCAGTTACTGAGAGTTTTACCAGGTTGAGCCGAGACATTCTCAATATTCCTTACTTTGAATTAGTGATACTGGAGTTCAATTTGTTTGTGTTTGGCATAAATTTTAATGGTTGCATTACGTTGAATTTGATAACTCACATCTCGAACAATATGCGCAACGGGAATGTTTTGTTTATTGATGGCGATCAGTAATGGAATCGTGGGTTTTTTTCCAATAATATTTAGAGTGTAATGACTGGATTGGGCAAGTTTCTTAAGCAAAGGTTCTACAGGCCCTGTCCAATCAACAGAAGCTAAGTTAGCCATTCCAATTTTTTCAGGTTGAGGTGTGACAGGGAATTTTGCTTCAGGGTGAACAGCACGCTCGATTTCAGCTAATTTTTTTAAAGATTCCGAGACTGATACGGCCGATTCAGACAATAATATTTGAGCATGTTTTTGATTTTCTTGCGCATCAGCATTGATGCTACTGAGTAAATTTTCAGTGTAAGCTAAATTGCCAGTTCCACTTTGGTGTACCGCTGTAGGGCCACAGGCACTTAGAATGCAAGAAAATATAATAGATATTAAGAAAGTTGAATGTTTTGCAAGCATCATCTACAGCATCCCTACATTAAAATCTATCACTATTAGGCAGCAAAATATACTGACTTGTCAAGCAGTAAATCAAATGTACAAGGGGGGTATCTGAATCATTTTATAAAAGCATTGAGTTCGAAGGAGGGGTTGATTGTTTTAAGATTGAGATTTAAAGTATTGGTTTGATCATGATTCAAGGGAGCGCACAAAGATATGGTTGCAAAATTTCAAGGTGTGGCCAGTTGGCGAGATTCAGCAAGGCGTCCTCGATTGTGGATATTTGATGCTTATGCGACCTTTCCCTTATTATTATTATTGTTCCATATGTCTTGGTTTACTTTTGGAATCGCGATTACGGTAATGGTTTTTTTGAAGGGTATTGACTATTATGGATTTAATTTAGTTGTGTTTGCTCGATGGATTAAAACAACGTTAGCAGGGCCCAGGAAAATTGCAACGCCCTGGTGGTTATAGTGTTATGAATGCAGTAGGTGAGCCATGGATGTAAAAGATCAGTGTATAGCCCTTTCACGCGTGATGGGGATTGATTACGGAATGAAAGGCCGTGACCTAACGTATGAAGAGGTGTTTATGGCGAACGGTTTTCTCCCTGCAATTGTTCAACGTGCAGATAAGGTTTCAAATTTATGTTTCGGTTATGGTATTGGAGCTGAGTTTATCGATGACCCGAAAGGAACGTGTGGGAAGCGTGTTCAGTTCGATGACAAAACTCCAAATTCTGTCCGAATGATTTGTATTGCTGATGTGCTCTGTGAGCTCGTAACAATGTCACTTTCATCTGGCCGGACAATGTTGGATGAGTTGTTATATGATTAATGCGCTGATCGGATATTGGGTCTGGCTCTATTGATTCATGATTCGATTGATGTTATTTTTGTGATGATATGAAGTTAAGCTGAAATTTAAGATAAATGAGGTGTCTAATTGACTGAATTCAACGATGTTAATGAAGCTTTGTCTGAGTTGAAGAATGTTGCGAGAGTTTGTGAAAAAGCCGCTCAAACAAGCTCAGATGAGGCCTTGAAAGCTTTGGCGAGCTCTGTGAATCAAGCCGCTGCTCGTGTCGAAGCTGCAATGAGTGCAGCCCCTCATCTGAATGCATCTCCGGGTCTAGGCTTAGGGGGCAGTCATAGCCAACCGCATCAGTCTGAGTCAGGAAAAGAGGAAAGCACTTCTGAATCAGAATAATCTAAGAGATGAATCAAATGTCAGATGATAAAAATCAGTTAATTTCACAGTTGATAGATATTTTTGACGATTTGCTTAAGGAAGCGGGTTGGGATAGTTCATTTTTGTTAAAGGTTTCTAAGAAACGATTACTGAAAGCAAAAGAGCAGTTAGAGCAAATCAAAGCGCAAGAATCCAGTGCGGACAATGCTGAAAAAACTATTAGACAGTCAGGCGTATCTCAAGACCAAATGGTTGTATTTGTTTCGTTGTATCAGGCTGGAGGGCATAACATCAATCTATGGGAGCAGATGTTAAAGGTTCTTTCCTCTTGTAGTTTGGGGCGCCCAATTTACGCAAATGAGGCAGATGTTCGTGCAATGATTGAACAGCGTCCGGATCTTCAAAAAGAAGCTTACGTTGAAGTTATTGTTAATCAAAGTGCTTTAGTTGAGCTGCCTCAAAGTAAAGTCCCTAAAGATGGATTAGGGGCTTCACTATTAGTCTTGAAGCCTAATTCAATTAATATGGATTGTGTTCGAATGTTTACGCATGCGAATCAAATGCAGTATCACTTTTTAAGTGGAAAGCTCATTTTAATAAAGTGAGAGTGTAAAATATTTTCTTGAAGAATGTTTTATTTCTTTGTTAGACTACTTTTGAATGATGGCCAATTTGGGAAGGCCTGTGATTGAGCATTTTACTTTAGACGTTTCAATCAGCTTCAAAACGTATTAATCATCTTGTTTTAAACGATGAGCATGGAGAGTTTAAAATCATGGGACGTGGGGGGCAGCAACAATCATCAGGCCAAGGGTCGATGGACTTGCTATATATCTCAATCTTCTTTGTGTTACTCATTGCAGGGCTGTGGTATTACCAGCACGCAACAATTGTCGATTGGCTTTACCGGTTAAAAATTTATGAATTAAATGCAGTTATCTGGGTGATGTCTAAACTCAATCCGCTTCTCAAGCAGTTTGGATGGGAGGGGGCTGAGTTAACAACGATGCTCGCAATAAGAGAGGTGTTGTTACAAGCTAGCTCAGAATCTGTTCAATTGAAAAATTTCTGGAACTCAATTCAATCTGTAGGGATTTTTTTAGCTTATCCAGTCTTTGCTGTAAGTCTTTTAATGATGGTCTTTGTCAACCTTTTTTCCGTGGCAAATCGGTTTAATATTATCTATAACATGGATAAACTAAAAGCAATTCATCAAAGCTTGTGGCCTTATATTACTCCAGTTGCTAAATTGTCGCTGGTTGATGAATCTTTAGATCAAATGCCGTGGGGTATGTCCAAGCGTCCTCTCGAGTTTTGTGAGCAAAATAACATATTAATTCATACAACAGTCAATGGACGCCCATCAATTGCAGTGGATGAAGGAATGGCTGAAAAAGTTTTCTCTTTGCAGATGGGCCCTTTATGGAAAGGCTTAGATTCTTTGCCACCACACGCGCAAGCATTGTTTGCTATTTTTGCTGCAAAGGCGGAAAAAGATACGGCTGGAGCCAAAAAGCTACTTGAGCAAATTGCTTATTCCTCTTCGAACCAAGGAAAATTAGATTTTTCTGGGACACGAGAGTTATTATCTAAACATGTTAGAAATAGTAAGGTGATTGGACGTGCTGTGGGGCCACATGGGTACATTCTAACTGTCATGGCTTCAATGTTAGAAGCTGCTCGTACAGATGGGGTATTAGCAACCGCTGAGTTTTTATGGTTAAAGCCAATCGATCGGCCCTTATGGTATATGCTAAGTAGTGTTGGGAGACAAACTGCTTTTTCAGAAGTGGCCGGTCCTTTTTCACATTGGCTGATTGAAAAACGTTTGAGGCGACCTTTGAAAGTACCTAATGTTGTGACGGCTATATCGGCTTTGAAGGAAGCCATTGCTGATATTAAATATAATCCTGATGGATTTTAGTTATGAGTAAACATTACCAAAGAGGTTTAAGCTCAAACCAAGAACAGCGTTCTTCTGCTTTACTTAGAGATACGCGACCGTTGGCTCAAAAGATCAATGAAGATATTTTGAGAAAACCTTTAAATGCGACGGTGCTTTTATTTGTTCTGGGTGCGGCTGGTTTTGTGATTCCAGGTTTAATTGATCTGTTTTTACTCTTGTTATTGTTGTTTTTCAGTGTCATTGCTTTTCAAAGTAGTACACTGCCTTTTCGATTGCCTAAGCGAGCTAATCAGAAAGATAAAAACGATTTAGCACCCGGAACCAAAAAACCTCGCGAGGCACGTGGTATTTATTTTTTCGGTAATTCAGTAGATTCCAATGAAGAGCTTTGGTTTTCAAATGAAGATATGCGAACACATGTTCTAATTTTTGGATCAACAGGTTCAGGTAAAACAGAAACTTTGTTGTCACTCTCTTACAATGCATTAATACAATCCTCCGGTTTTATTTATGTGGATGGTAAAGGGGATAACTCTCTATTTTCTAAAGTGTTTTCAATGGTTCGATATATGGGTCGATTGGATGATTTGCTGCTCATTAACTTTATGACAGGTGCTCGAGACATTTCAGGCCCTCAAGAAAGAAGGCTTTCAAATACATTAAACCCATTCTCTCAAGGATCTTCGAGTATGTTGTCTAACTTAGTGGTCAGCATGATGGATTCGAGTGGTCAAGGTGGTGACGGAGATATGTGGAAAGGTCGGGCCATTTCATTTGTAGAAGCCTTAATGAAAATCTTAGTTGCCATGCGTGATTCAGGTAGTATTTTGCTTGATGCAAATGTAATTCGTAATTACTTTGGTCTGGACCGTATCGAGGCAATGGTGCTTGATAAAGCATTTATCCGGGATGGTCAGTACGCTGTAAGTATGGAAGGCTTGGCTGATAATATCATCGAACCCATGAAGAATTATTTATATAATTTGCCAGGTTATAATAAAGAGCGTCGAGGCAAGCAAGTATCTCAGGTGTTTGAGCAGCACGGCTTTATTACAATGCAATTGACACGCGTGTTCTCTTCTTTAGCTGATGCATATGGTCACATTTTGAGAACTAAATTAGCTGAAGTAGATTTAAGAGATGTTGTATTAAATCGAAGAATTTTGATTGTTTTACTGCCCGCCTTAGAGAAATCTCCTGATGAATTGTCTAACTTAGGGAAAGTGATTATTTCAACATTGAAAGTGATGATGGCTGCGGGTTTAGGTGATGAAGTTGAAGGCAGTTACAGTGATTTGATTTTGAGAAAGCCAACCAATGCAGAAACTCCGTTTTTATGTATTCTAGATGAGTATGGGTATTACGCGGTGAAAGGCTTTGCTGTGGTGCCTGCACAGGCTCGTTCTTTAGGGTTCTCGGTTGTATTTGCTGGACAAGATTTGCCGGCCTTTCAAAAGGCTTCAAAAGAAGAAGCCGCTTCAATTGGTGCAAATACAAATATTAAGATTTGTATGAAATTAGAAGATCCACAAGAAACTTGGGAGTTTTTTAATAAAACAGCGGGCGAATCTTTTGTAACGCAAGTTGAAAGTTATCAAGCTAATTCAAGTACAGTCTCCAATGCTTACCAAGATAGCAAATCTGCAAAAGTTGAAAAGCGAGCTCGGGTCGACTTATTAGACTTAAAAGAACAGGTTGAAGGTGAAATGCACATTTTCTTTAAATCGAAAATTGTTCGTGCACGCGCGTTTTATGCTAACCCTAAACCCGTTCAGGAGTTACGTCTGAATCAGTTTTTGAAAGTTGATTTATTGGAAGACGCTCAATTATACACCCTTGTTAAGGGTATTGAAGATTTTGAAGCACTGTGCCGATCAGGCTTTAAACCAGTGTCTCTAAATAGTAACCAATTGATTACACAAGTGGTACAGTATTTTAATCAAGGGCAATTGCCTTCTTTGGTGGATCGTGGAATGTACGCATTGGTCAGCTTATATGATCAGCATCAATCTCAGGGAGAAATGCTTGAAGTAGAAACGTTTACTGGACAAGCATTGAATATTTTCATTGATGTGGAGCTTGATTCATCATGTTCTTATATTTTAGGGGGATCAGAATCTTATGGCGCAGCGATGCTCAATAAGAAAACATTGTACGATCAACTCTTATATATTGAAAAATTGATGGGCGTTGATGAAGTTTCTGCTGCTCAATTTACTTCAGATTTAATTGATGACATCCAATCAGCCACTCATTATGCTGTACCTTCAACGCCTCTGATAGATGTTGAGTCATTAACTCAAACTGTAAATGCTTTAGTGTCTGGAATTGGGGTTGTTAAAGATCAGCATATTGAGAATGAGGCATCTGAATAAGGAGAATATCATGCGATGGGGTACTAAATTCATGATAGGCATTATGGTGCCTTGTTTAACATTGTTGAATGCGTGCATGCCAATTCAAAGTGAGTCAGTGGCCGCTGGAACAAATACAGATGTGTATACATGTGGTGAATCTCCAGTAAAAACAATAACGCGTAATCAATTGATGAAATCTTTATTAAATCAAGGCGTGCAATTGGCTCAAATTGGAGAGGGAACTGAGCTATGGATCCCAAATAAATTAATTTTTACAGCTATGAGTGCAAATTGGGTATGCCCTGATCGCGCTAAACATTTAATGCGTCAAATTGCTGCATTGATTCGCTCTTATGATTTGATTGATTTAGATATTAAGAGTGAAGTGATTTCAACTTCCACAACACGATTTGTGCGTTCAATCGCAGATCATAGAGCCGAGACAGTTGGAAGCTTGTTGTGGGATTTTGGTTTAGATGCCCGTATTGTCAATATGAGAGGTATTGTTTTGATGCAGTCAAAACCTAAGGGTGATAGGCGTGGATACACGATCATTCATTGGCGATATTTGAATCAATCAAAGATCTAAATAATCTGAAAATGAATAGTTGTGTCTTCACTATGAGGCTGATAGGATAGAAAAGTGGTTAAACAATTTTAAGGGGTGGGTATGGATGCCGATCATGATGCATTAGTTTCTATTAAACTCCGTCGAGATTTTTATCGAGATGGCTATCGTCGAGCTCAATTGCTTTGTTTGATTTTGGCTGTAATTATTGTGATTGAAACCATTGCTTTATCTTGGGTGAATACACGTCCTCCACAGGTGCAGTATTTTGCAACAGATCCTGAAGGAAAGTTGACAAAAATGCATCCTTTGAATCAGCCACTATTGTCACAAGAAGCCTTGCTATCTTGGGCTAACCAATCCATTGTCAGCGCATATACTTACAACTTTGTTGATTATCGAAAACAATTACAAACACTCTCTTCACTCTTTACTCCTGATGGATGGAAACAGTTTCAAGCTGCCCTGGTTCGAACTCGTAACTTAGAGACAGTTATTGCAAAACAGCTTGTGACCACGGCTGTCGCCACAGGTGCCCCAATCATCGAGGACCAGCGTGTTATCAATGGTCGTTATTCTTGGCGCATTAGTATGCCTATATTGGTTAAATATCAAAGTTCTAGTCAAAATTATTCGCAGTCATTGGTCGTTAGAATCATTGTACAACGAGTGCCGGTATATACGAATCCAAAAGGTATCGCTATTGTTCAGTTTATTGCGCAGTAATCTTTTTGGTTGATAGTGAGGAAAGTCATGAATATACAATTACGTCAGCGAGTGAAGCAAGGGTTAGTGCTATGTACGTGCATGATCAGTTTAACGGGTGTACAAGCTGCTGATTCATCACAAGTGGGGTCAGGTGGCGTGAGTACCCAACAGCTCCAAGATATACTGGCTAAAGTTCAGTCTATGGCTCAATCAAAAACCGCACAAGTTGCTGACCCAGCTTTCGATAAAACAAAACGTGCACTTTTCCCTTTATCTCCTGATCAAATTCATGAGTTACGTTATGAATATAATCGAACAAAACAAGCCTCTGAAGTGACAGAAAAAGTGCCTCCTAAACCTGTTGCATCAGCGATTGTTGTTAATTTATCACCTGGCAGCACGCCGCCAGTCGTTCGATTGGCATCTGGATTTGTGACGTCGTTGATATTTTTAGATTCAAGTGGAGAGCCTTGGCCAATTAAAGCGTATGACATTGGAGACCCTCAAGCTTTTAATATTCAGTGGAAACCCAGCACACCGGATGAAGAAAAAAGCGGAGAGAGTATGGGGAATACAATGTTAATTCAATCATCTAGTATGTATCGACAAGGTAACTTAGCAGTGATGCTTAGAGGTCTCAATACGCCAATCATGTTGACACTTATTCCTGGGCAACGTGTTGTAGATTATCGTTTAGACGTGCAAGTTCCAGGCTTAGGGCCTTTAGGGAATAGTAAAGAAATGACAAGTTTGCCCACTGAAGCTAATCCAGATTTATTAAATGTCTTAAATAATATTCCGCCTGTAGGAGGTAAAGCATTGAGCGTTTCCGGTGCAGATGGACATGCGTGGTTAGCGGGGAATACTTTATACTTAAGAACCCCCTTAACGCTGATTTCTCCGAGTTGGGTTTCTACAATGTCTAGTTCTGATGGTCTTGTGCATGCTTATACATTGACGCCCGCTTCAGTCTTGCTTGCATTGCATCATGGTAAATTGGTTAAGCTTAAAGTGAAAGGATTTTAATCATGTCAAATGATCTGAATAAGAAAGAACTATTTTCAGGAAGTATGCGGAATCGGTTACTTTTATTTATAGCCTCTGTATTGGGTTTGATTGCTCTTGTTTTCCTGATTAATCATTATGTTAAATCCTCAAGTTCAAAATCTGAAGAGACCTTAGGCAGTGCTCGATTGAGGTCTTCTCCGGATATTGGCTCAATTCCTGGGAATAAGGTTGCAAGTGATGAGTATGTGAAGCTTGAATCGGTTAAGAATAAAGAACTGGTTAAGGAAGCAGAGCAAACAGGTAAAAGCGCCATGCCAACCCTGACTCGTGAAACATTGAAATTAGAATCATTCCCAGATGTTGATGAAAATAATAATGATAATATCAAAAATGCTGCTCAAGCCTGCTCAGAGGATGCTTTAATTAAAGCTCGAGCTGCAGGTGTTTTAGCCAGTGAGTTGCGTTGTAAAGGATGTAGCGCTGCTGCATTGAAATCTGCGGGTTTTTCAGTGGGTGAGTTGCGTGTTGCTGGCTTCAGTCCCAAAGTATTAAAAGCAGCTGGATACACTGCAAAAGAATTAGCCTCAGCCGGATTTTCAGCACAGGCATTAAAAAATGCAGGTTATTCGATTACTGATTTAGCTCAGGCAGGATATAATGCCGCTGATTTAAAATCGATAGGAATCTCTGATAAATCATTATTATCTTCTGGATTTTCTCCAAGTGAATTGTTAGAAGCTGGTGTAACCCCTCAATCACTCAAGGCAAGCGGTGTCAATGCCGAGGCATTGTTACAATCGGGCTTAAGTGCTGCACAGCTCAAAGCTGCAGGATTTTCTGTTGATGATCTTAAAAAGGCAGGTGCTTCTGAATCTCAATTAGAGGCTTCTGGATTATTGAGTTCTGCAAAACAGAGCTGTTCTGAAGCTGAATTAAAAGCAGCGCACCTCAAAGGTGTTTCTGCGAAAACATTTAAGTTAAAAGGATGTTCAGCTGCGGTGCTTCGTGCTGCAGGATACAGTGCTGGAGAACTTAAAGATGCAGGTTTCTCTGCAGGTCATTTAAAGCAAGCAGGCTATTCAATTGATGATCTTAAGGCAGCTGGATTTGGACCTAAAGCATTAAAATCCGCAGGCTTTACAGCCGCTGAATTAAAGTCCGCAGGATATAGCCCAGAAGCATTGAAGTCAGCAGGATACAGTGCCGCTGATTTAAAGCCACTAGGGTACTCTGCTGATGAGCTCAAACGATCAGGTTTTTCTGCAAAAATGCTGAATGCTGCAGGATTTAGTCCCAAGCAGTTAAAATCAGCTGGATTTTCAACTCAAGACCTTCTCAAAGCAGGTTTTAAACCGGCTGAATTGATGGCAGCCGGTGTAACAGCCGATGCACTAAAAGCTGAAGGTGTATCAGCAGATCAATTGCGTCAAGCTGGTGTTTCTGCTGCTTCATTAAAAGCAGCAGGGTTTACTCCTTCAGATTTAATCCATGCAGGCTTTACGCGTGGAGATTTAGTCCGAGCAGGTTACACGCCTAATGAACTATCAGCTTCAGGGATGAGTTATTCAGGCCATTCAGCCGTTTGTTCTCTCAAAAGAGCTCAGCAAGCACGATCACAGGGGGTTTCTGCAAAAGCATTGGTAAAGCAAGGTTGTCCTGTCAGTGTTTTAAAGTCAGCAGGTTATAATGCAAAGCAACTATTAGACGCAGGCATGACTCCCCAACAACTTAAAGCTGCAGGATTTTCAGCTCAGGAGCTTTACCAAGCAGGGGCATCACCTGAAGCTCTAAAAGCTGCAGGTTATACGCAATCAGATTTACTCAGAGCAGGCATCAGCCCTTCAGTTGTGAAGAACCTAGGCGCTTCAACATCCGATATACGATCAGGTTGTCAAGTTGAATCCATTCATAATCAGTTGCAACATGGTGTGCCTGCAAAACATTTCAAATCTCTGGGGTGTAGTGCGAAAACTTTATTAGCGGCAGGGTATTTGCCTGAAGATTTACACAAAGGTGGTTATGATTCAAAGGATTTGTTGAGTTCAGGTATTTCTCCCAAAGCCTTGAAGCAAGCAGGTTATACAGCATCAGAGATTGAAGCAGCCCAATCCAATGGATTATCTGCAGCACGCGCAAAAGAACTTTTGAAATCTGGGATGAGCGTGGATGATTTAAAGCGAGCAGGGTATAGTGCAAAAGCACTACTGGCTGCAGGCCTTTCACCT
>MDTD01099115.1_pt1 | contig 10785 bp, 7 predicted proteins | sample 811221 | NCBI WGS metagenome assembly MDTD01 (sample SAMN05326646, study PRJNA326480) | marine metagenome | isolation source: seawater | place: Pacific Ocean: South West | collected 2011
AAAGAGCATCGGCATGCTGTAGAGCAGCAACCATATCTTTGTGTTCCAACCGCCCAACCCAATTTAGTCTGCAATTGATTTTCCCAGCAAGTTTGCAAAGTTCTTGTTTCGATTTTGGAGAGGATTCAGCCCCAATTTTGTGAAGAGTAACATCCATGTCTGAGCAGACCTTGATAGCAAAGTCAACACGTTTTCTTGGCTCTTCGCTTCCAATTATCAGAAGATTAATACCGTTTTCAAACCATTTTGGTCGGCTAGTTTCAATTTGATATGCATCCAAGTCAATAGCGTGGGGAATCCAGACGGTGGGTGTGCCAGGGAATTTCATATTACATTCTTGTTGTGTGTCTTTTGAAACACATATCAGTAGTTTTGCTCTACTAATTCCTTGCTTGATTTTTTGTAAATCTTTTTTTCTGATTTGTGATGGATTTTTTTCGCCAATTTGGACGCCATTCCTTACTCTGGGAAATATGTGAAACAGATCGTGTACGGTGAGAACAGTTTTTCCGTAATCAGGTAATAATCCCGCTTGTTCTTGGTCCGTTACATGCAGAATGTCACAATTTTTAGTCATTTTTTTGACGAGAGAAGGTCCACTGAACCATCTCCTCCATAATCGTTTGAATGGGTTTTTAGTTATACTGTACTCAAACGTATCAGCGATTTCGTAACCTTCGACTACTCCAGAAGCAAGTCGCTCTTCCAATGCCTTATGAGTACTTCCTAAGCCGGAAAAAGGAGAAAGTTTACCCCCCCTAGCCAGTGAAATCTTACGCAATAAAATCCCTCATTGTACGATTTTCAGATGCTTTACAGATTTAGCAATACCAAGGTCATCAGGGAAGTGCATCGTGGCTTCTGGTATTGGTATGGGGATTATCTCTTTACCGACCAAAGCAACTCTACTCGGCGGAGAATCATCGAGTAATTTTCTGCCAGTAAGCGGAGCGAGTTGATTGGAGAAGTCTAGGATGTCTTCATGGAACGGCATATTTTCTGCCGTCAGATTTTCCCTTGAATTACCAACGTGAACGTATCCTTTGCACTCTATCCAGTCTGGGTCAGCTCTGTTGTCTAGTGCGGCGTATTGTGGAATGTGTTCTTTGTTCATATTTCGCCCTTTAATCAGCGTATGTCTACAAACAATCCTTGTATCTAGACTTGGTAAGAGGTCAATTGTTTTCTCAAATCTGCTCCAGCCAGCAGAGTTCCACTTTGGTCTGCAAATTTCGTCGAATACTTTCTTATTAGGAGCGTCAACTGAAACATATAGTTGAGTTGGGAGTGTATCCAACCTTTCCAGTACTTGTGGTAGTGTACCATTAGTTACCAGCATTGTAGTCATACCATGCGAGTGGCACAATTCCATGTATTCAGATAGACGCTTGTATAGCGTAGGTTCACCATTAAGAGATATGGCTACGTGTTTTGGATTCTGGGCATCGAGGAATTTTTCTCTTGGAACTTTTGGATTTCCACCAAATCCTGAGAGGAGTCTCCTTTGAGCTTTAACAGAGTCATACAGCATTTCTAAGGGGTCCTGGTCACTTAGTTCTAGCGTGTCCATATGCGGTTCTCTCCAGCAGTATGAACAGGCTAAATTGCATTGGTCAACAACTGGTGACATTTGCATACAATTGTGACTTGCGACCCCGTAAAACTTCCCCTTGTAGCATTGACGATCTCTAAGTAATGACTCTTTAGTCCAGTGACAGACTTTTACACCACCGTGCTCGCCCACAATGTGGTAGCGTTGTTTCTGTAATTTCGCCTTTAGAAGTGGGTCCATCATACACCCGACAAGTATTGCTGATTTCAAACCCACGCTTATGAGGGAGTAACTGTTGGGGTTACATATGCAGGAATCCGAGGAGTCCTGGTTGCCTCACTTATTGGGCTTTGTTTTACCAATTGTAACCATTGCCGGTATTTATCAAGGAGGCTGGTGGGCGTTGAGTGGTTTTGTCTACGCACTCGGTATCTGTCCTTTCATCGATTACTTCGCTCCGGAGAGGGCACCGACGCGAAGTGAAATGTCTCAGGGACCGTGGAACGCATTACTTTACGGTCATGCACTGTTTTTCTATGCATGCATATCCATACTACTTTGGAAGGCTAACCTAGATGGTTTTGGCATTCCTGCAATATTAGGCGCTCTTTCTGTAGGAATAGTGGGTGGTATTTCGGGTATTATCAATGCACATGAGTCAGGGCACAGAAAGAAAGGTTCGCTTGCTTGGCGTATGGCTAGAGTTAACATGTTTCTCGTAATGTATTCGCATTTTACAACCGAACATAATCACAGCCATCACAAAAACTACGCAACTGAACTTGACGCTGCCTCCTCACCTGCAGGTAGGGGCCTGTGGACCCAAATTGTTACGACCATACCTCGCCAATTCAAATCCGCATGGAAAACCCACAATAGGCGGGGTAGATCAGGTTTCAAGAATCCAATTCTTCACAGCACTATTCTGCAAATCCTATTCTTGACTTCTCTTTTCATCGCCTCCTTACCGATGCTTTATGCTTATTTGATACAGGCTGCGTTAGCGATAATATTGTTGGAATATGTGAATTATATGCAGCACTATGGCCTTCGTAGGGCAGTCGGAGAAAGGCACACGGAGATGCATTCATGGGAACACCGTGGTGTTTGGTCAAGATGGACCTTGTTAGAATTACCACTGCATCCTGCTCATCATTTGAAAGCCAGTACACCAATGTGGGACCTCAAAGCCTACGATAAATCTCCCCAGCTGCCCAGTGGGTATTACGTCTGTTTTTGGTTGGCGGTAATACCCCCTCTGTGGAAACGTGTCATGGGTAAGCGATTAGCGGCTCTTCAGATTGATTAGAATCTAGATTTTTAAGTGATTTTTGCTACACTTAGTTTTATATCGAAACCCAAACTAAATTATAATACCGGTTCCAAAAGTAAACTGGGTCAAAAGTATGGATTACGAACTAGAAACCTGGATCGACGATGTTATGCAAAAGCAACAATACCGCAGTGGAATTTTCTCCAACGGAGGAATAATTCACTGGATTAGGAGAATTACATTCGGAAGAAAGTGATTAATTTTCATAGATTCATATCAAACAGTACTTGATATATCAGGACTTTACAATGCTGCTCAGTAATGGGTGGCCCAATGCTGAGCATCTCAGGTTTAACGAAGTCTTTTGGATCTGGAGCGAGTAAACTCCACGTCTTGAAAGGCGTAGATATGAAGGTCGGGAAAGGAGAGATGGTCGCGCTAATGGGGCCATCAGGGTGCGGCAAGTCTACACTGCTAAACATAATAGGTGGATTACTAGCAGGTGACGGCGGTAGTATAACGCTGGGTGAAAGGACCTACGGCAAAAAAGGCCCGTCTAGCGTTGTCGATGTTCGTAGGGAACTTGTAGGATGGATTTTCCAGGATTTCCACTTGTTGGAGAATTTAAGCGCGCTTGATAATGTAGCAATGTCTCTTGAATTGTCCGGAATTCCATCATCCGACGCAGAAAAAGCAGCCAAATATTCGCTAGAGAGGGTAGGCCTTGGTGATAGAATGCACCACATTCCTGACCAATTGTCGGGTGGCCAGCAACAGAGAGTAGCAATAGCAAGAGCAATCGCTGGTAACAGACCTATTCTGCTGGCGGATGAGCCAACAGGAAACCTTGATATTGCTAGTGGAAAAGAGGTTTTGGCACTGTTCAAGGAATTATGTCACGATGAGGAAAATCCGATATCTATACTCATGGTAACACACGATCCCGATCTCGCTTCAAATGCTGATAGGATGTTGTTATTGAAAGACGGTGTAACTGAAGCATCTGACATCCGCTCTGCTTGGGGTCTTGACGAAGAGGTTGGTGAGGAAGAATGACAGGGATTGATATTGACTTATCAGAATCAGACTTTGATTCAAACCGGTCTAGGTTCGCAAAGTTAGGACACAAGTTAAGGGAATTACCTAGCCGTTTGCGACTTGCAGGCCAAGGAGCATGGAGAGGAAAGGAAAGGGGCCTAGCAGTAATAACGGGTGTATTTCTTTCATCTTTGGTTATTACGACGGTTCTTGCTTATGGAGTTGGTTTGTCACAATTATTTTTTGAAGAATCTCTCAAATCAGAGCCTTTTGATGCTAAGATTGAGTATGCGCGAACACCAATTGAGAACGCATCAGGGTGGTCAAACAATACAACAGTTATGACGCAAGTTTGTGAAGAATTATTGGAGGATTTTTCAGAATTCAATGATTGCACATTGGTTCTTGGTCGTCAAGGAATCCATAGTGGTGGTTTTTTCAATCCTGAATTCATTATAGCCCAGCCCCTCGAGATGCGTGAGATAACATCACAGGATAGTCCATACTGGTCAAATGTTACTTTTGAGTACCCAGAAGCAGACGAAAACGGTCCGCCGATTTCAGATATGCGGGCAATACGCTTCTTGGGCCCGAATGCGTTTGATGGAGAATTAGCTAAACGTTTAGGTGGGAATATTATTGCTGGCCAAGGTGAATGGCCTAGTCCTAAAACCATGGAAGAACAGCGTGGCGTGATTTTACCATCAACGATCGCTAGTCAAGCCCAAGCCAAAGTAGGTCAAAACCTGTCCTCACTGACATTTGCATATGTTGTGGATGAATCAACTATTGCTGAGGGTTCTGTTACAGAGGAAAACTGCGAAGGAGAGATTACGCCAGAAAACAACGAGATGTTGTACTGTAGGGTACACATGACAGTTGAAAATCTCAAAGTTTTAGGAATCTACGAACCATGGGATTTTGGTAATCCAACACTCCCATTTAATCCAATTTTCACTACGTGGGAAGTTCTTGATGAAACGCAGCGTGGAATACTAATGGACAACGACCATATGTACCTAGGAGTGACCATCGATAGGACACAACTTCCTACAACATCCACAGAGGATGCAGAGGACTGGCTGGAAGATTTAGGAACAAGAGTTCAAGATCAAAATTACACTGAAGAGGGAATCGAACTTTACTACACCGATATAGTCAGTAGCACGATAACTTTCTTGAATATTTTCTTAGGATTAATTCAGATTTTCGATTACATCATAATGATTCCAATCGTGATACTATCTATTGCTGTACTAATATATGGACTGGTCTTGTCGCTTGAACAGCGTCGCAGAGAAGTAAGTATTCACCGTGTAATAGGTGCTGATGGGAAGTCACTGCAAGGCATGGTTCTTCTAGAATTGTTTGTAATGTCCTCAATCGCTTGGTTATTAGGCTACATACTTGCTTTGCTGGCAGTTCCAGTCGTACTTTCAGCTGTTGGTTTCATGGAGTTTAGGACAGGAGATTTTGATGTAAATCCAACTCTTGGAATTTGGTCCACATTATTCACTGCGGTTACCACACTTGGTCTTGCGATATTATTCGGTCGCAGTCGGGCTAGAGACTTCATAGAACTTGAGATTGAAGAGGGTGTCAAAAGAACTGCTAAGAAATCAGAGCCAAAGCGTTGGTTACACTGGACTGCATTCCTATTTGGAATGCTCGCTGTTATTGATACGTGGTTGGAAATGAATGGTAGTGAAGACGGAATAATATCCAATTTCTTTATTGAAGGTCTGATCGGTATCATAGGGCCGTTTGCTCTGTGGATTGGTGGTGCTCTACTACTTGGACGCATTGGCGCTAAGGGACCAAAAATCATGCAATTGATATTTGGCAGAACCCCTCTGTTAAAGGATGTTAAGAGAGGTCTGAAAGGTTCCGGTTCTGCAGAATCTGTCAACAGGTTAGCGGTCATTATGTTGCTGACCCTTTCTATTGTAACCCTTGCTGCAGTTCAGGGTTACACGGGAACAATTGTTGATGAGAAAACCGTTGATGCTACTGTCGGCTCAGACCTACAAATTCAAATGGAACAGAACGTAAATGAAACAGAAATAATCAGTATCGTAAAAGAGTACGCAGATTCTGAAGTGAAACCTATCGCCACGAGCGTCCCTCAACTCGCATTGCAGGATAGTATGGGTGGAGAAAGTTTGCAGACCTATGTCTTGTTTGAAGACAGTGATGATGTATTGAAATGGAGTGAGCAAGCACTTCCCGGAGATAACATAGGAAAAGCGCTCGCGGCTTACCAAAATGGAGGCTTCTCCGCTGGTCCAGATGCAGCTTACGCACTCGACTTAGCCGGATCAAAAAGGTCAGGTGATGAAAACAGACTCGACGATGAGCTCTTGAGGCCGAACGATGAAAAGTCTGAAATCGTAAATTTGACGTGGGAAAAGGTTGCATTCAATTTTACCAGTGGTGGGGCAGAAAATCCAGATCCTAATGCTCTCTTCTTTGCATATACAGAATTGATGGAAGGGGATTGGTCAGGTCTTAACCTACCGGGTCAGAATATGAATGAAAGAGACCTCGGAAGGGTTGATTTATCGGAAACTAACCTTTCTGGTGCGGACATGTCAAACGTGAACATGAGCGAGTCAATTCTGTTTGAGACTGATTTATCAGATGCAGATTTGACTGGTGCTAACCTAGAAAACGCCATTATGGTAAATATAGAATCAGGGTCTATTGATGGTGCAGATTTGACCAATGCAAATTTGAATGGGTTGTTTGGTCTATTCGATTTCTCTGGAGCTACGCTACAGAATACCACATGCCCCGATGGGTCCAATAGTGATGAAACATCATGCTCATCTGGAACCTCAGTGTTCCCTCCACCACTTGCAGCACCTCTATTTCTTGCCGACACAACAGTTAGACTAGAGATTACAAAGTACAGCACAGAAATGTATTACATGGGGATTCATGAGTATCTGCCTGGTATCGATTCGAGCGTAATCGAGTCTACTTTGATAATTGGAGAGAGTAAGTGGAGGTCGTTAGTTGGCAATGTAACAGCTGACAACTACAATTCTACAACCTGGATATTGAGGGTTGATGGTGTCGAGGGTGATGATTTAGAATCTTTAGCATCACAACTCGAAGCGGACTCTAGAGTCTCAGAAACTGTAGACTGGTCCTCTTCACACAAAGAGGTAGAAAGAAATGGTGGCTTAATTTTTGGAACACCTGGCCTGCTCTCATTACAATTTGTCGTTGCTAGTGTCGCAGCTGTTGCTTCAAGTTTCGTATTCCTCTCACTGGTGCTCAATCAAAGGCAGAAAGAACTTGCAGTACTGCAAGCTATTGGGGCATCTCCAAACCAGATAATCCGATTAGTTCTGTTTGAGATTCTGTCAATTGTGATTGTATCTATGGCTCTAGGAGTAGTCTTGGGTGTTGCATTGGCTCTCTCATTTAATGGATTCTTCGACATATTTGGATTTATTTTCCAAATTTTCGGTGGTTCTAGTACGGTCATAGAGCGGACGTTAGTTTATCCATGGACACAGATTATTCTTGTTTCACTAGCGGTATTTGCAGCGGTGGTAGTCGCTCTTCTAGTAACAACCACAAAGGCGTTGAAGTCAGATTTAGCTAGTGTATTGAAGGGGGAGTAAAACTGACTGAGACAATTTTACACGCCGACGGACTTTACCATGTTTATGAATCCAAAGCAGAGGATGGCAATGTAGTAGCATTGCGTGGTCTTCACATCGATATGAAGGCGGGAGAGGCTATTGCCGTAGTCGGCCCATCTGGGTCAGGTAAATCCACATTGATGAAATGCCTTGGAGGTTTGATGAAACCCAGTGCTGGTTCGGTAAGCCTCAGTGGGAAAAATATGACGCGATTAACCGGTCAAGAACTTGTAGAATTGCGGCAAAAAACAGTATCATTCATCTTTCAAGAAGGAAATCTTCTTCCAAATTTGAACGCTAGAGATAACGTTGCCCAACCACTAAGACACCAGGGTGTGTCTTCAAAGAAGGCTCTAATGTATGCTGATGCAATGTTGACGAAGCTAGGTATGGGACACCGTGCAAAAGCACTTCCAGCCATGCTTAGCGGAGGAGAACAACAGCGTGTTGCTATTGCTAGGGCGTTAATAACTCAACCTAGGTTGATTTTAGCTGATGAACCAACAGGAGCATTAGATCCTGTTACCAGCAGAGAAGTTCTTGCTTTGTTCAAAGACTTACATGAAAACGATGGTGTCTCTTTCTTGATAGTAACTCACTCAAAAGAGGTAGCAGCGTTCGCAAATCGTTCTCTAGAACTTCGTGATGGAAGATTTGTAGCAGAGCACGGAGAGGCTGTTGACGTAGAAAACCTGGCAAAAGATCGGGAATTAATAATCGACGAAACTGGAACAGTGACTTTACCACCGGACTTGTTAGTCAGGCTCGGTGGAGCGGGTAGGTATACTGTAGGTAATGTGAACAGCGGATATATCTCGTTACAGGGTGAATCTATCCAAAGTATGGGCAAGATGGTTCTAGCGTCTTCCTGTCCTGCTTGTAAATACGAATATGGCGATAGTAATGACCAAGAGTGTCCGACATGTGGAGCAACACGTCCAATGGTGGAGGCGTGAGATTGACTCTATTCAAGATATCAGGAATCCTCGAAACAATTTCAACAATATCACTATTTTTTATCGCCATGCCTCTGAAATATATTGGCGGAAACGAAATTTTAGTCAAAATAATAGGGCCAATTCATGGCTTCCTCTTCATCCTTTACTGTGGTCTTGTATGGTGGGAGCAACACAAAGGGCGGATGCCTTCTAACCTTGCCATAAAAGGTATGTTGGCAGCAATTCCTCCTGGCGGCCCTATATGGTTCGATAGGAAATATTTGCACAACAATGAACAAGGCGAATAACCGTTCAATATAGGCGTTAAGTCAAATTACAACCTACACCATCATCGACCATGGCCGAAGTTTGGGTTGTGGATTCTAACTGTTTCATCCACGTTGGATCGATGGCTCCAAAGGGCTTTCTTGAAGATTTGAAGAAAATTCTCAATGCTGAGGATTCCTCTCTGTACGTGACACCAGGTGTTCACAAGGAGGTCAGAACCGTTCGATTTCAAAGATGGCCCGGCCAGCCTAACCTGTTAGATGAAATTCGAGACCTACTAATCACAGTAACCGTTGATGAGGCAGAGGTAAAAGCATTGGCAAAACATATCGGTGAAAAGGCGTCTCCACAAGATGTCGATTTATCTCTGATGATTTTAGGATCGAAGTTAGCACACGAAGGTCACAAAGTAACTCTTGTTTCAGACGATTATAAGATGACGACTACCGGGGAAAAAGTCAACCTAAATTTTGAAACATGTCCGCCATCTACTTTCCTGCAAAGGCTGGCAGATTCAGGTAATTCTGGACAGCGAACTAGAATGAGGAGTCTATCACGAAGAGTACGGGCTGCTGAAATGAGGTATGCGATAAGTAGAGCAGGCCAATACGATGTACAAGCAAAATTGACTTGGATGGTTGACTCATTATTGTCATCAAGGGTTCCATTAGCCGAAGAAAGCGAGGAAATTACAGAGGTTGACGAAACCAAATTAATCTCTGGATTGATTAGGTCTATTCGTGGTGAAAAAGTCAAAAAATCCACGATGAATAAATTGGGTTCTTTACCCGAGATATGTGCACCAGTTGCGAGTTTGGATGGGCATTTATCGTCGATGATCAAAGACGGCAGTTCTGAAGATTTGAAGCATGCATATGACTCTTCAATAGAATTGCTTAGCGACGTCTTAGAAGTAACAGGATTAGGCCTTGCACCTCTTGGGGAGGAGTTAGCTGAATTGGCTCATCGGGCAATGTCTGGTAACCTGTATCGCATGGAATCGGCGCTTGGTATGCTAGCAAAGATGTCTGGTAATCTGAAATTGGCTAAATTACATCTCTCGAGGGCTCTATCTATTGCAACACTTGTTGATGACGTTGGCGCCGAAATGCGAGCCATGCATCAATTAGGTCTGCTAGCGCTCGCAGCGAATAATTGGAACCGTGCAGCAATGTTATTTGAGGCAGCAGATAGACAAGCCCAAACTATTGGTGCGAACAGGTTATCCCATCTTATTCTAGCAGGTGCATCTCGCCATATTGAGGGAGACCTTGAACTTGCTAAGGCCCACATCAAATCAGCGGGCAATATTGTTTCCACAGACAAATCATCGGCAACCCACGTGTTGACGAGTGTTGGAAATTCATTGCTAGCGATAGACTGCCCCGGTTTGGCAATAGAAGTACTCGATGAAGCGATGGAATGCGCAACAGAATCAAAGCAAAATGAAAGCATGGAAATGTTAGCCGAAATGCTTCTTCTATCCAACACAGCGATGACAGAAAAAGAACAAATGCAGTACGAGGGTTTGAGACAGCTTCTAGATCGTTTGAATACAATAACAGGAGACGCTTCACAGGAGTTCGAATCGCAAATATCCAACATCGATGAAAAGGCAGAACAGCTGTCTAAACCACTTGACAAGACGTGGAAGGAATGGCAACCAGTATCTAGACTATTACCTGAACAATCCACCCTCACAATAGTTAGAGTAGATGAGGATGATAGTGGTAGAGTTTTACTGGTTTCTCATCATCCAGAAATAGGTGCAATCGGACTGTGGCTACCTGAAGGGGGTGTTGACGCTTCACCAGGAAGTACAATTCAGATTCATGAATCAAGAATTAAGGTTGCTCCTCCGACAGATAATTTGAGAGATATTCACAATATACGTGGTATTGTTGCTGTTGAAGACCCTGATGCTATTTCTTTCAAAGTCAAGACTGATGACATAATCAACGATGAAATATAATCCCTAAATATCCATTTTTTCCTCGTGGTTTATCTGGAATGAGGCGGGGCATGTGCTAACCCCAAAAA
>MDTD01108832.1_pt1 | contig 10785 bp, 7 predicted proteins | sample 811221 | NCBI WGS metagenome assembly MDTD01 (sample SAMN05326646, study PRJNA326480) | marine metagenome | isolation source: seawater | place: Pacific Ocean: South West | collected 2011
AGGTCATCTCCAGCTCTTAGTAGCTCGGCATAGAAGCCTTGAAGTTGCCATAATTGCTCATGATTCCCTCGCTCAACAATCTTGCCTCTTTCAAGCACTATGATCTCGTCGCAATCACGGATTGTGCTCAGGCGATGTGCCACTAAAATGCAGGTGCAGCCCCTCATTTTTAACCGCTCGTCGACGATTCGCTCCGTTTCCGTATCTAGAGCACTGGTCGCCTCGTCGAATATCAATACAGCTGGATTCTGAATTAAGGCCCGCGCAATCTCTAGTCGTTGCCGTTGGCCACCACTCAAATTCACCCCACCCTCCAAAAGATGGCCATCTAACCCACCGGGCAAACTCAACACAACATCAAGTATTGCCGCATCCTCAAGCGATCTGAGCAAAATTTCATCAGGGATTGTGTCATCCCAAAGCGTTAGATTTTGACGGACTGTTCCCTCGAACAGCGCTATCTCCTGGCTGACCAGCGCGCAAGAACGGGTCATCAACGCTTTAGCGATTTCTCCCCGCGGCCTCCCATCAAACAAGACACCGCCCTGCCAGGGCTTTAACAAACCGCAGACCAGATAGGCGAGTGTTGATTTTCCTGAACCACTTCCTCCGACAAAAGCAACTCGTGATCCAGCTGGAATATCAATAGTCACATCTTCTAGCAGGGGTGCATCTAAGGGGTTGTAACCGAAACTTATACCTTGAAGCCGGACCTCACCCGAGAGCTTTGCGGTCTGATCTGCTCGGTCATTCCCAGTTTCATTGCCCAGATTTATCGCCTCGCTATCAGGCTCCGCCAACAAAACGTCATCCAGTCTTTTTAGATCTCCATCAAGCTCCTGAATCTCTCCACCAAGCGATACAAGATTCTTGATAGGTTCCTGAAAAGCGGCCATCAACGCTGTGAATGCCACCAGTGTGCCGACAGTCATATCTCCACGAATGACAGAAATTCCACCGATCACATAAATAAAAATAGTGGTCATAGTGGAGAACAAAGTTGGGAGCACTGACAGGCTCTGGGTGGCAAGCTGCAGCTCTTGCATGCTATTCGCGGCTTTTGAGTAGCGTCCCGACCATTTCGAGAAGAAAGTTGACTCCTGTCCAGCCGCCTTAATGGTCTCCATCGACTGCAACGCCGCAATAGTATCTGCCGCCACCTTTCCAAAATCCTGACGCAGGCGGGTGTTTGCCTCCACGCGACGCTGACTGAAAAATTTGAGTGCCATGAAATTTCCCATGGCAAAGAGCAGACCGATAATCGTTAGAAAAAAGTTGTAATACATCATGAGAAGGGCGTAGAAACTCATCATAATCAAATCAATGGCGGTATCTGCAAGCCGCCCCGACAAGATATCAGCCAGGTTGTCATTGAGTTCCTGTCTAGCTGCAATCTCCCCACTGTATCGTTGTGAGTAGAACCCCATGGGCAGTTTTAAAAGATGCCAAAAAAACTCAGCTGACATAGATACTGATAAATGGATTTTAAGTCGTCGTAAATATCGATACTTGAGGGCTTCCGCAACAATCTTGATCGCAATCGTCAGGGCCATGGCCAAACTCAGAGGTTTCAACCAGTCCTGCCTGAACTCCCCCAAAACAAAATCAAGATAAACCTGCGTAAACGCCGGTATCACCAACCCCGGTATAGTGAGAATCAGTCCCGCATACAAACAGTAACGAATAGCGTCGTGAGCCTTTTCCAGTCGACGCGCGATAGCATCGAAAAGTTCTGGCTTCTCCCCTCCGGAAACGAATTCTCCCGAAGGTTCGAACAACAGAGTGACCCCTGTGAAACTCTCATCGAATTCTGTCAGGGTGATTTTTCTGTGGCCGTGGGCGGGGTCATTAAGGAAAACGAGTCGGTTCTCAAGATCGAATCCCTCCACGACAAGAAAATGATTGAAGTTCCAAAAAACAATGTAAGGAGTCTGAAGTGCGACCGCAGATTCAAAGCTCTCCTTAAAACCCTTGCACTGCAGCTGGTAATGACGGGCTGCGCGCAGAATGTTGGACGCTTTGCTGCCGTCTCTTGAGACACCGCATTCGACCCTCAACTCGGATAGCGGGACAACGCGACCATGATGTTCAAGGATAATGCCTAGCGCGGCTGCACCGCATTCGGTGGCCTCAAGTTGCAGGAGTAATGGGGTTTTGACATGCGGTGATGGGACAACACCTTTCAGACGCTGGTCGCTTTCTTGACCAATTAGGGTGCGGCTTTTACTTCCGTAGCGCTTTTGTAAGTCTTGGTATTTGCCAAGGCACTCAAGGTAGATCCAATCCGTCGTAGAACTCCAAACCCGCCAAATATTGCGGGCTAGAATAAGCATCCTCCTCTCTACAGGCCGCTCCATTCTCTCAAGACTGGCATGATATAGGAGAAAGGCGCACGCCGTTCCAGAGTAACGTTTACGGACGCGGTCGTACCTGCTGTAATCATGATCGCAGGCCCCAATTCAGAGGTCCACTCGTAACCGGTGGCTGTTGCTGGGCTAGTATTCATACTAATGGTGGCTTGAATCTCATGGCCTCGCGAAGTCAATCTCTGAGCTACCGCAGAGTTACCAACATAACTCGCCACTGCCTCCGTCGTGACTGGAAAATCCGTCACGGCAACCAATGTTCCTACAATAGTCCCAAATTGCCTTTGCGGCACCGTATCAGGTGCAACCCGCACCGCCATCCCTGGGTAAAGAGCCTTCCCAACTTCGGGGGTAAAGTAGGCAAGCACCAACAAATCGTCGTCGTCGAGACGAGTATCTAATTGAGCGACTCTCTGACCAGTCGATACAACGCTACCTTCCGCTGCCGTTAACTCAAGAATTCGCCCGTCCTGACCAGCGCGAACAATTAACTCCTCTGCTAATTTCCGTTCTGCCACCGCTAGCTCTCGTTCCAAGTTACTAACTTCATTATGGTCCCGCAGGGCCGCCTCTTGCTTTAACTTGTTTATGCTGGCCTCCACTTTATCGAGCTCTCCCAGCTGCAACTCAAGCTCCGCCAGCAGGTTCTGCTTACCGGATATCTGATTCTTGGCCAATGCATAAGCCTCTTGTAGCTCTACCGCTGCAAGATCCGTTTGCTTAGTCTGCAGCTCCAGACTCCTCAGATTGATCAAACTGTCGTCATAGTTGTTCTGGACCTGAATCACTGATTCTTCCGATATGAGATTTTCGGCCCTGAGGCGTCGGTATGCCTGCTGGCGTTCTAACCAAGCCTCGGATAACTCCGCAGCGGCGACGCGCGCCTCCCCGAGGTTATTGCGCCGCATCTCCAGCAAGATTTCATTGTTCACGTTCATCTCATCAACCACGGCCCGGGTCTCCAAAATAAACGACTGAAGATACTGAACCCGAACGCCTAAGTTGCGCCGTTTTCTTTCCAGAGAGTTCAACTGAGCTTGAACACTGATCTCACGCATAGATGTGAGTTCACTATTCCTATGCCTGACCTCCCTCAAGCGCGCCTCTGCCACCTCAATAGTTCGCTCGGTATCTGGCTGCCCCAAAACCGCGATCACATCGTCCTGCTTCACCAAGTCACCGACTTTGACGCGCCAGGTCATGATCTGCCCCTCCGAAGGGGCCTGAACAGGAACGACAGTGTTGGGAGTAATCAGGATACCCTGCCCGGTTCCAGGCTCTGGGATTCCACCAAAAAATCCCCATATGCAGAAGAACAAAAGCAGGTAGCCCGACGTTCGAAGAGCTAGCCGGTCAAACCTTCTAATCGTTAGCACCGGCTCGTCAAGCTGCTCCGGGCTTCTTAATTTTTCTAACGCTTTTTCCCGAAACATTCTATGAGCCGGTTCCCGTCTACGTTAATACCTTCTGGCTATCGGACACTTACACATCTAGATGCACTTACGAAAAATAAAGGCTAACGCTGTAGCTCCTTAAGCATGCGATCAAATCGAGCGCCTGCCAAATCGAGCGCTTCCATGATCTCGGGCGAAATCTCCCCGGCTTGCTCATTGTCGGAGTCTAGATCCCTGAAATTCCCCACCGCCAGTTGACTCGTAGTCGTGCGAAGTCTATCCGCCAATAAAAGGCCAAGAGCTCGATAAAATCGCGACGCAAATCCGGTATCAATCCTTAGCTTAGATTGCAGGCGATCCCGACGCACGGCGTAGACAAATGAATCCTCTGTGGCGATCACGCTGGCGTTCGGGGGGCGCGAATCCAGATAGGACAGCTCGCCAACAATTTCTCCTGATCCCAAATCCGCGACCTTCGCACCCTGGCTATGCACCACAAATTTACCGGCAAGGATGATGTAGAGGCTATCTATGGGCTGCCCTTCATCGACCAGCAACTCCTCGCTTTTCACCGGACGCCGCTCTCCCGCCCCGATTAGCCAGTCAATATCCTGATCACTGAACTGCCCGAGAACCACGAGAACCTTTTTCATCGCACCCCCCAAAAACTAATCAACAAGCTACGATTAAAGACCATCGAGCTATACAATGGGAATTCACTTTTCTGTCACGGCGAGACACATGCCCAGACGGTAGATGATACCAACATAATCGTTACTTTTTAAAAGGCACATTATTGGATCGTGACAGACCTTCGATCAGTTCCCATCAGGCTTTACGCCTCATCGAAGAGGCCTAAATCTTCTGTCCATAGTGCCCGCTTTGATCGCGAATTTGCCACCCACTGTTTGTCAACTGAGCCACTTCCGAGGCGCCTTTTTTCCCACGCACAGGACATACCTCCAAATGCCTGACAAGTCAGCGCTCTCATACTCTGAGCGAGCTGAATTGCGTCAAAAATGGCGCTCATCGGACATGGCTACGGTCCTGAAGCACTGGGTGAAAATTAGCGGCAACAAGGAGGTATTTGGCTTCCACACTTCTCCACCTTCCCTTGAGGTTGATTTAGTTGAGCAGCATCTGCAGCGACGCACTTACGATGAACTCGACAGCAATGCATGCAAAATAGCCGGTTGGCTTCAGGCTCAACAGCCAGCGGGGCAATCTCGCATCTTGCTCGTTTTCCCCGCGGGGCTTGACTTCATAGATGCTCTGATGGGTTGCTTCTACGCCAAATTCATTGCTGTGCCAACGACCCCACCCAGCGCCAAGAAAAATCGTGCTTCAGCCTCTCGATTTTCAGCGGTGGTTCGCGACTGCCAGCCAGACGTCATCTTGACCACCTCCGTGCTTCGCGATTTAGTGGCTAGCTGGATAGCAGACATCTACACTGACGCTCCCTGCGATCCACCCCTCATCGAGACATTAGAGTCGATACACCGGCAAGACCGAGGGTTTCGGGACGCCCAGAATACCCCTGAAGATTCGGTAAGCCTGATCCAATACACGTCAGGGTCCACTGGGGATCCAAAAGGCGTGATGCTGACCCAGCGGAATATTCTTGCCAATCTGGAAAGCATTGCCGATAAGTTCTTAACCACTGAGCAAAGCCGGGGATTTTTCTGGCTGCCCCCTCATCATGACATGGGACTGATCGGCGCTATTTTAGAGACGATTTACATGGGCGGTTTCACTGGTCTGATGGACCCCTCCCTATTTGTTGCAAACCCTCTTAGTTGGCTGGAAGGCATTACGTTGCATCGCGCCAGTATCTCAGGAGCGCCCAACTTTGCGTTCGAACTTTGCTCCAAAAAAGCAGTCGACCAATCAATCGAGCATCTTGACCTACGCCAGTGGAGAGTGGTGTTTAGTGGGGCCGAGCCTGTTCAGGCTAGGACGATCAGGATGTTTTCTAAGATGTTCGCCCCTTGCGGATTGAATGAAAAAAACTGGATGCCGTGTTACGGGCTTGCTGAATCCACCTTGATGGTAACTTGTACGGAATCCGAAATAGGCTCGACTGCAACCCGGTTCTCTCGTAAAGCTATTGAAGACGGATTATTGCAGCCAACTTCGGATACAGACCTATCGTCAGTAATGTTGGTTTCCAATGGCAGTATCATCGCGGACCACACGCTCAGAATTGTCGACCCTAAAACCGGTCAGGAACGCGAAGCTGGGATGATCGGCGAGATCCAGATAGCCGGCCCCAGCGTCTCTAAAGGGTACTGGATGAGCGCTGATCGATCCCAGGAAAATCCTAAGCAGGGAGCGACTCAACGAGATTCCATTGTAAGATCAGGGCCCGATTTTCTGGCAACCGGTGATCTCGGAGCCATGCTGGGGCCCCATCTGTATCTCACAGGACGACTTGAAGATCTCCTCATTGTTAGAGGAAGAAATTTGCATCCGACGGACCTTGAGCTTGTGGCAGAGCAATCAAGTCCAGAAATTCTAGCCAACGGTTGCGCCGCCTTCTCCTCACCTCGTATTACAGGAACTGAAGAGGACATTGTTTTAGCCTGTGAGATTCGCAGGGAGGCCCGGCGAAGCCTCGATAAATTTACAACGACCGCCAAGATACGGGAGAGCCTGATGCTCTCACATCAAGTTAACCCCGATCAGGTGATCTTGCTCAAACCAGGAGCCCTTCCGAGGACTACCAGCGGAAAAATCCGCAGAAGAGCCTGTAGAGAGTCGTTTCTCCAAAAGACCTGGACTCCACTATATGTTGACTCCCGCAGTAGTCAGAGAAATCCAAACGGGCAAAATTCATCTCCTGAATGCTCACAGCCACGTCGTCTCCTCTCTCTGATACAAACAGGGAAGGCAAAAGGAATTGAACCGGACGACCGCGTAGCGTTGATCATCGCCTACCTTGAGAGTTGCGTCCTCTCGTTCTTCCCAAATACCGCTGATTACGAGCACCTTTCCTCGAGATCGCTAGCATCACTGGGACTGGATTCAATGTCACAAATACAACTTGCAGCAGATGTAGAGACAAATTTTCGAATCTCTCTGGGCGAGAAACCTCTGGAACCGACCACAACAATTGTGGGGCTGGCGTATCAAATAAATGACCTGCTCGAAAAAAAAGAATATCCCACCGAGGTAGAAGCGCGTGCAAAAGAATTCTCGATCGGTGATACCGTGCCAATGAGCCCTATACAGCGGGAATATCTTGGTTCCAACATTCACAACGCTGGCGGCTTTACAGTGACAACTCATTTGAGAACTTTGGCGGGCACCAACTGCGAAGTGTTAGCCAAAGCACTCAGGGAAACTCTTAGCCGGCACGACGCTTTCGCACTAAGGTTTGAAATCAAAAACGGCGTATGGCGCCAAACCTATCATCCAGAGCTCCCCCGACTCGACTTTAAAACATTTCGAGTTTCCAGTTCGGAAAGAGGCGACTGGAAGGAACTCGGGATTAAACTTGAGAACCAATCGGCAAAAGATTTCGATCTTAAAACCGGTCCGTTGGCAAGAGCAGTTTTTCTCGACAGAGGGAGAGCCCAGCGGGGAATGCTCAGCGTCACGGCTCATCACCTTATCGTAGATGCGATTTCGATGAGGACATTAATCAGGCAATTCGAGGCCACCTATGCGGGGCTGATGCAGGGATCAGAGGAGCATATGAATTTCCGCTCGTGTAGGTATCTACAATGGGCTCAGTCGCAAGCTGATAAAGCACAAACCGCCCCAATGTCGGACCAACTACCATTTTGGAGCCGGCAACTAGAGCCCTTATCAATCGGGATAAGCAAACCGAACGAGAGTAACAAATCGCCACAAAAATCTGCCTCCTCAACAATAACGGGGTCGCGCATTAGCATCAGTAGGACCGCTGATCAGCCCACCTCAAAAAATATCCTGACCAAGTTCAACACCTCTAGGCTGCGGCATGATGCAATATTGGCCGCGCTAATTCGGGGCGCGGCGCCTCTTCTGAACAAAGAAGAGCTCGTGGTGCGACTTCGACACCATGGGCGTTTCACTGATAGGGAGCAGAACACAGCCTCCCTTGTCGGTTGGCTAACACACCATTTCCCTATAGCTTTTGAAGTGCAGGCTCAGATGTCGCTTCCGAATTTCGTGGCAGACGTCTCGACAAAGCTGAGGCTTGCCCCAGACGCTGGGGCAGCATTTGGGTGGCTCTGCCATTCGGCCTCTGGTGACAACACCTTCCGCCCGCTCAAAAATAACAAGCCCTTCGACATATTCTTTAGCTTTCTCGAGGACGTTCGTCTAGGCGCTAATGCCACCGAGCAGTTCCGGGTTCTCAAGACCCTCGTTAGACACAATTACACCAATGAAAGCTTCTACCCTGAGCCGCTTATCGTCCACGTTGAGGTCCACGACGAGTGCATCCAAATCACCATCAAAGCCAACAGTGCTCTCTTCTGTGAGGACACACTTAGCAACTTGGTGATAAATATACTCGATGATCTCGCCTACATGCCTTAGGGAAGGCCAACTCACCCTCACACCAAGCGAATCTTGCGATACTCATTTGTATCCACCCCTTTACTTGCCTTACAGTGGCGTCCTTGCACATAGAGAAAAAGCTGACATGCAGAAAAAATTATCAGGGCTATTTTCTGGAGCGCTCATGACCTTAATGGCACTGGGATTCAGCCATTTAGGTCAAGCAGACTGCGATCCAATGGCAGTAAGGCAGGTATTAGAGGACGGTGGTTGGAAGTTCGAAGCCGAAACAAATGAAAATGGACAAGGGGTCTTTTCCATCACGAGTGACGGCAATACAGTCCGCGCTTTAGTGGAGAGGGACGGCGATACACAGTTTCTAGCTTTTTATGTCGACACGGGGCTCACCCGCCAGGAATCATTCGAGTGGATTAACACGGCCTCGTCCCAACTAAATTATGCACAGCTGTGGATCGATGAAGATGGCGATATCGCGGTGATGTACAGTGTCGCTGAATGGAATAATAAGTGTCCCAGCAGTTTCAATGACCACGTCGGACTCTTCTTCTCAATTATGAGATCGGTGGAGGCGTTGCGCCCGGGATCCTAATTTCTAGTCTTCGGTCTACTCATTTCAGTCAACTCTTGTTTCTTTATCAGGAGTCACCCGAAGTTGTGATTTGCAAGATTAGGCAGACAGGCAGTTTTTTAATGATGAAACTCCACAGGCCTGAGTTAGAGCGCACGGGGCTGAGAGTTCAATATCGGGACCCAAAAAAAGGAGCTAACTTTCAAGCCCTTTCAATCTAAAAATAAACCGCAACAGCCCTCCGCTCCACAGGTGTCCCACTATTTTGCCAAGTATGGCGGTGATTAAATATGAGAGGTTAACGGAGCGTAATCGTAGGTGATGGAGATGGTCCTGTTGTCACAGCTAGAAGCTGAATTCGAAAAAATTGGTTCGCTGCATTGTCGGTGTGATCCTTACCGTCCAGATACATCAGGGGCGAAATTTCAGCCTCCATGTCTATAAACACCGGCTCAGATATTTTGAGTACTTATTTGTTCCAGTTGCTATAGAAATCTAATCAAACAATAGGATGTTTAAGTAGAATTGCGTAAACTTTTTTCCGACGAGCTATAGGAAGGAAAGCTGGTGAAGAAGAAAAAATTATTCATATCGAGAGTGTTGATTATTGTTTCGATGTTCTCAAGCGTATCTATCTCTGCAGATTCGAGTTGTACGAAAGATGAAAAAAGTCTGGATGTCCTTAGATCTTCTTGGGTAGATGAAGACTTGGCGTTTCTTGATGGTAGAAAGAAAATTGGATACGTGTTTGAGCAAACCGTCCGTAATTATCGGATATATCAGGAGGGCGCTTTTCTTGCAGTTGTGCGCTCAGATCCCTTTTATCCAGAAGAAATCGACAAGGCCAATGAACTAGTTTCCCGTGTTAACACTTACATTGACCTAAAGCTTAACGAAGTCTCGAGCCGACGCGAGGCTGATATTGTAATTATCGGTGTTTGTGAAGATGGCGACACGACCGGAATGGTAGCCGATAACGAGTTCGGCGATCAGGCTTATCTGCTCCTTAACGGATGCAATGGAGTCTTAGAATTAGAGGGACAACCCGTACTGCTGTTCTTGCACGAGCTCGGTCATGCCTTGGGTTTGGAGCATCCATTTGATGACAGTGATGGGGACTGCTTGTATTCAAACGAGCCATGGGGTAGCAAATCCGCTGACGATTCTGTCACTGTTATGGCATATAAGTCGTCCGATAGACCGGTTGGATTTTTCACCGATCTTGATCTCGCCACATTACAGTCCATCCATGGCGTTGCAGAAGATGCACCCAGAGACTTTCTAGTAAATGAGCCAGGCCTGGATAGAAAGATCCATAAACAGTTTTAGCATCTGATGGCGTGTTGTTGATTACTTCATCGCTTTAGAAGGTGTTCCATGGCAGGGCCAGTATTGCTCGGCCCACCCTGCCGCCAAATACCATCAAGGTGGCACCCTCGCCGACTACCGGTTGTTTGAGCAAGGGGAATACATGGTGGAACCGATATCGCCCAGTCCAAGGCTATCGTATCTCTCAGGGGCTAACCCGCCGGCTGACGAGAGGGAATTACTCCTCGCGCCCCGGCCAAGGGTCGGATGTGCCATCGGTCCATATATGCCACGCGACATACAAGGCAAAGCCGATGGCCCAGGCCTGTAGGATCCATCCCCAGCCATCGATATACCCAAACACCCAGACCATCGGCGCTGCGACCGCACAGCACCAAATCGTCGACCGTATTTTTCTTATCATTCCCATACCTGATCGACATTAACAGACCGCATGGGGCCAAATGCGCCTTTAGTCCCGTCTCCCTTTAAACGGTAGGGTAAACAGCGAGCGCGACTAAAACTTACCGGTGCACGTTCCGATATAGGTTTGCGCGCCACCCACATCGGAGGACTGTAACGTGGCTGTATATGTCCCCATAGGTTCATCGGTGCTGTGAATGGTTAGTAAGTCCCCAAA
>MDTD01133761.1_pt1 | contig 10785 bp, 7 predicted proteins | sample 811221 | NCBI WGS metagenome assembly MDTD01 (sample SAMN05326646, study PRJNA326480) | marine metagenome | isolation source: seawater | place: Pacific Ocean: South West | collected 2011
GAGTTGAATTGTGCGTACACCGCGCTCGACTAGCCGGCGTGCGGCAAGGCACTGCTTGCCGAAGTACTCGCTGCGCTTGTCGTTGAGGCCGTACAGCTCCTTGGTGGCTTCGGACTCCTGATCCAGGTCGATCGCCTCGGGCGCCGCCAGCTGCATGCGGCTGGCGAGCTCGTAGGACTCGATGCGCGCTTCGAGATCGGTCTGCCCAGGGTGATGGTCGAGGTGCTCGCGGTTGATCTGCGCCAGCAGATCAAGCTGCGCGCGCTGAGTGCGCTCGCTGACGTCTTCCGGGCGGGCCAGGTTGAGAATCGGCGTGCCGCCAGCGCGGAAGGGGGTGGCCTGGTAGCGGCTGGGCAGGAAACCGGTGCCCCAGTTCTGCGGGCCGGCGATCGGGCCGCCGCGCCAGTCGTACATCACGATGAAGCCAGGCAGATCCTGGGTTTCACAGCCCAGCCCATAGCTGAGCCACGAGCCCATCGACGGGAAGCCCACCCGGGGCAGACCGGTGTTCAGGTGCAGCAGCGCCGGCGCGTGGTTGTTGCTGGAGCAGTGCATGCCCTGCAGGAAGGCCATGTCATCGACGTGCTCCGCGAGGTGCGGCAGCATATTGCAGACCCAGCGGCCGGTCTCGCCGTACTGCTTGAAGGTGTACGGCGACTTCATCAGGTTGCCGTTGTCCTTGAAGAAGGTGTCGATGCCTTCGGGCGGCGTCTGCCCGTCCAGCTTGTCGAGCATCGGCTTGGGGTCGAAGGTGTCGATCCCGCTCGGCCCGCCGTACAGGAACAGGTAGATGACCGACTTGGCCTTCGGCTCGTGATGCAGGCCGTTCGCCTTGACGCCGCCGCCCTTGCCGAAGGGCTTGGGGTCCTGGCCGGCGGCTTCCTGGGCCAGCAGGCGGCCGTCCCGGAGCATCAGATCGGTCAGAGCAAGCGAACCAAAGCCGCCGCCGGCGCGGCGCAGGAACTCGCGGCGCGAGGTCGTGAGGCGTGGGGGAAGTTCGCTCATGGCAGGTACAGGAACTCGTTCAGGTTGAACAGCACCTGGCAGAGATCGGCCAGGGTTTCGTCGGTGAGGAAGCTGAGGCACTGAGCCAGCTCCGACTCCGAGGGCGGTCGGCCCAGGGCCAGGGCAAAGGCGTGCTGCACCTGATCGGCGCGATCCGCGCCGGCCTCGCGCTCGAGGCGTGCAGCAAACAGTTTGGCCTGCTGGCGCATGAAGGGATTGTTCAGCATCGCCAGCGCCTGAGTGGGCGTGGTCGTGCGGTTGCGCCGGGTGCAGGACTGCGTGGCGTTGGGCAGGTCGAAGGTCTCGAGCGTGGGCATCAGCACCGAGCGACGCTGGAAGACATAGACCGTCCGACGCCAAGTCGCGGGGCCATCGACGACGCCCTTGGGCCACTTCTCGGTCGAGCCCGTCGCGATTGCATCGGGGTGAATCCAGGGCCTCACGCCCGGGCCGCCCATCTCGGGGTTGAGCGCACCCGAAACGGCCAAGATGGAGTCGCGGATGGCTTCGGCTTCGAGCCGCACCGGCGGGCGATAGGACCAGAGGCGGTTCTCGCCGTCAGTCTGTTCCAGCTGCGGGGTCCATTGACCCTGCTGCCGATAAGCGTCGGAAAGAAGGATCTCGCGGTGCAGCGCTTTGCGGCTCCAGCCATGCGCGATCAGCCGCTGCGCCAGGTCGTCGAGCAGCGCCGGATGGCTGGGCGGGTCGGCCATCGTGCCGAAGTCGCCCGGAGTCGTCACCAGGCCGACGCCAAAGTGGTGATGCCAGATTCGGTTGGCCTCGACGCGCGCCACCAGTCGGCCGGCGCCGCGCTCGACGTCGGTCATCCACTGGGCCAGCGAAGTGCGCTGACCGCTGGACCGGCCGTCCACCCGCGGCTGCACCGGGAAGCCGGCTTCCTCCGGGTTGGCCGGGCCGATGACCTGCAGGAAAGCCAGATCCAGCTCGTCCTTGGGATCGAGCGGGTTGCCGCGCGCCAATAGCCAGTTCTTCTCCGGCTCCGGGCCCTTGTCCTGAATCGAGAGGACGCGCTGCGGGCCGCGCGGCTCCTCGCGCCGCAGCTCCTGGATCGCCGCGCGGTGGCGCTCCAGCTCTGCGGCCTCGGCGGCGCTGGCTTCTTCCTTTAGCTGCTCGTCGCTGACCTGCAGCACATCGCCGAACTGATCGCGCAGGGTCTGCCAGCGACTTTCAAAGACATGGTCCGCCAGCGACTGGTGGGGTGCCATGGTCGCGCGGTCGACGAAGTGCACATCCACGTACTGGCCGCCGACCGTCTGCTTGCAGTGCACCGCCAGGACGTTGCGCTGCATCGGCCGCAGCAGGTCCAGCGCCTTGCGCGGCAGCGGCACGAACTGATAGTCGGTGACGTAGCCCTCGGCTTCGTAGATGAGCTCGCCGTTCAGATAGACCGCGACGTCCTCGTCGTGGTGAATCGCCAGCCCGTAATCCGACATGTGCAGCCAGCGATGTTCAAAGGCGCGGCGCAGCCAGATGTTCTTGCTCTTCCACTGGGTGCCGACGCGCGCGCCCGGGGTGCCGGCCGTGCCGAAGCCCGGCGCGCCTTCTGGCCAGTCGCTGTCGTCAAAATCGTCCTGGAACCAATCGTCGGCCGGCTTGCGCAGGGTGTAGCGCCAGATCGGCAGGTCAGGATCCTGCTCAGCGAGCAACAGCTGGGCCGCTTCCTCTGTCAGCTCAAGCTTGCCGAGGCGGCGCGCGACGATCGCATCGCGGATCTGATCCTTGGCCTGATCGGCGGCCGCCTGCGCGGCGCTCATCCGTTCGTCAAAGGCAGCCTTCTCGGCGCGATAGGCGGCGAGTTCAGCCGGCGGCAGCATCGGCTGCTTGACCGTCCGGGTGTTCTTGAACGCGCCTAGGATCGCGTAGTAGTCGCGCGTGGGGATCGGATCGAACTTGTGGTCATGGCAGCGCGCGCAGCCCAGGGTGACGCCCATCATCGACGAGCCGATGGTCGCGACGATGTCGTCTAGCTCGTCGTAGCGGTTCTGGATCGTCTCCTGGTTGGTGATCCGCGGGCCCGCGGTGAGGAAGCCGGTGGCGGCGTGGGCCGCGGGGTTGCCCGGCTGCAGCTCGTCGCCGGCCAGCTGCAGCTGCAGAAACTCGTCGTAGGGGAGGTCCTGGTTGTAGGCCTCGATCACCCAATCGCGATACGGCCAGGCATCGGGGCGCTCGACGTCGAACTCGTAGCCGCCGCTGTCGGCGTAGCGCGCCGCGTCCAGCCAGTGCCGGCCCCAGCGCTCGCCGTAGGCGGGATCCGCGAGCAGGCGGTCCACGGCGGCGGCGTACGCAGCCTCGGCGTCCTGTTCCCATGCTGCCAGGAAGGCCTCCATCACCTTCGGGGTGGGCGGAAGTCCGGTCAGATCCAGAGTCAGTCGGCGTAGCAGGGTGCGCGGCTCCGCCTGCGGGCCCATGGCCAGCCCGCGCTCCGCGAGTGCTTCCTGCAGGTGCGCATCGATCGACCGGCCGGTGTCTTCGGCGAGCGGGCGGAAGGCCCAGTGCTCGCGGTCGGCCTCGGTGACCTGCATCCCGCCCTGTTCGGCGATCGGGCCCGAGTAGGGCGCGCCCAGCTCGACCCAGCGGCGCAGCGCATCGCGATCCTCCTTCGACAGCTGCGGCGCGTCCTTCGGCATGAAGGGCTTGTCCTCATGGTCGATCAGGTAGAACAGCTCGGAGTCGTCCGGGTCGCCTGGAACGACCCAGGCACCGAACTCGCCTTCGAACAGCAGAGCCTCGCGCGTCGACAGGTCGAACTCGCCCTTCGACTGCGAGGGGTTGTGACACTCCACGCAGTTGTTCTGCAGAATCGGGCGCACCCGTTCCTCGAACAGCCGCAGGCCTTCGTCGGAATCCGCAGGAACCGGCTCCTGGGGGAGCGCGACCAGCAGAGAGAGAAGCAGGGAAATCACCGGTTTCGAGACGCTCGCGCGCGTTTTGAGTCTATCACGCTGTGGGTGGCGCAGCTTCAGTCGAGGAAGCGCACGATTCGGTGCGGTTGTTCCGGGCCGCCGACGACCAGCACCGCCGAAGGTCCGGCGGGGGCGAGCGCGTGGCCGCCTGGAATCTCGAGAGGCTGCCAGCTGCTGCCGCCGTCTGCCGACCAGTCGGCGCCGTGCGAGCCGACTGCCACCCAGTAGCCCGGCCGACCGGGGACCGCTTGGACCGCGCTGCGGAAGCCGGGCAGGGTGCCGGTCTCCCAGCTGGCCGTGCCTTCACGCAGCACGGCGAAGGTCGAGCTCTGCTGCGGGGCCGCGTAGTCGCCCCCGACGGCGATCAGGGTGCCGCGGCCATCGTGGCCCAGGCCGAACCAGCCCTGGGACGGACCGCCGCCCACCTCCGGGGGCGAGGTGTCGAACCAGACATCGCCCGCGCTTTCGGTGTGCCAGATGTGGCTGGCGCTGCCGCCGGTCGCGAACCAGAACTCGTTCGGAGCGGTCGCCAACAAGATCGAGCCGCTGGCGGCGAAGGCGTACTCACCCTCCGCGGCGGTCGGGCAGCGCGCGCGCTCGAGGCGCTGCCAGCTCTGGCCATCCCGGCTGCGGAAGAAGGTGAAGCTCCCGCGCAGCGGGTCGCCGACCAGCAGGCCGACGCCGGCGGAGTCGAAGGCCAGCGAGTCAAAGAAGCCCTCGGCATCCGGGTTGGCCAGGACCTGCTGCCAGTTGCCGACCGCGCCTTCGCTGCGATAGAGCGCCGAGTCGGGGCCGGTGCCCGCGGCCATCGCGAAGACCTGGCCGTCGAGGCGCACGTCAATATCCCGCAGGTCGCGGTCGCCGGCCGAAGGGAGCTGCGCTTGAGACCAGCCTTCACGGGGGCCGCCCCGATGCAGGACCGTCCCGCTCGTCCCTGAGCTCCACATGCGGCCTCCCACGCCGAAGCTGGCGCCGCGGAAGGACTCGCCGAGCCCGGCATCCTGGACCTCGATGCGATAGGGCAGCGGATCAGCAGGCGGGGCGCTCGCGCATCCGCCCAGGATCAGGGCGACCGCGAGGCCCGCGAGCGGGGGCAGGGTGGCGTGGAGGAAGCGCACACCTCCAGAATGCACGAAACGATTCCAGGAGGAAAGCGAGGCCGGTAGGCTCAAGGGGATGGAGTCGGCAGCCCGACCGCATGGCCGCGGCCAGACCATCGCGTTGGTGATCATCGCGACGGTGCTGGTGGGCTGGGTGTTGCATGCCGGCGCGTCGATCATTCAGCCGATCGTCATCGCCCTGCTGCTGGCCAATGTGCTGCAGCCGGTGGTGCGCGCGCTTGAGAAGTGGCGGATCCCCGGTCCGCTCACCGTGCTGCTGCTCTCGGTGCTGCTGGTCTGGGGCATCTTCCAGGTCACGATGGTCGTGCAGTCGAACGTCGCGACCCTGCTGGGGCAGAATCCGGTCAGCGAGGAGTCGCTGCAGCCCCTCATGAATCCCGATGGCACGATCCAAAGGGATGAGGACGGCAAGCCGATGCTCGAGGCGCCTCCGACCACCTGGAAGCGGATCTCGAAGAATCTCAGCGCCCGGATCGACAATCAGGAGTACATGTCCGATGACGTCAAGGAGTCGCTGAAGAACGCGATCGAATCCTTTGATGTCCAGGGGGCTTTCGCCAGCCTGATCGGCGGCGGCATCGACTTCGGCCGCACGCTGATCATCATCCTGATCTACATGGCGTTCATTTTCGCCGAGCAGAACATCTTCAAGCGCAAGATCCTGGCCATCGCGGGCAGCCGCAGGCGCGAGGCGGCCCAGGCGCTCGACACGATGTCGCGCGGGGTGCAGCGCTACCTGTCGATCAAGACGGCGATTTCGCTGCTGACCGGGGTGATCTGCTACTTCCTGCTGGTGTTCACGCAGGTGCCCTACGCGATCATCTTCGCGATCCTCACTTTCCTGCTGAACTACATCCCGACCTTCGGTTCGATCGTGGCCGGCTTGCTGGCGGCGATCACCGCGCTGGCGGTGCACGACTCGGTCGCCCCGGCGGTGATCGTGGCGGTGGGTTATGCGGTGGTCAACACGGTGCTGGGCAGCATCGTCGAGCCGCGCATCCTCGGCCGCGAGCTCAACATCTCGCCGCTCGTGATCATCATCTCGGTGGTGGTCTGGGTCGGCCTCTGGGGGGTAGTCGGCGGCTTCCTGGCGGTGCCGCTCACCGCCGCGCTGCAGATCGTGCTGGCCAGCAATGAGCGCAGCCGATCGATCGCGATTCTGCTCTCGGGTGCGCCGCCGACGGAAGACGGCGAGGTGCCCCGGCGTACGCCGCGGCTGGCGCTGCGCCGTCGTCGCAGCTCCTAGATCGGGCCTGCTTCAGGCGCGCCGCCGCCAGGCGGCCCAGCCCTGGCCTGCCGAGCTGTGCAGTTCCTGCACCGGCAGGTGGGCGAGGATCTGGTCCGCGTTGTGCGGGCGCACGCCGCCGCCCGGAAGCCAGACGAGGCCCCGTTGCTGGGCGAGCGCCACCAGCTCGGTCAGGTAGGGGAGGTGATCCACGACCTTGCCGGGCCGGCCCGAACCGAGCACCCGATCGAAGCCCAGGCCAGCGATGCGCGCGAGGCTGGCCGCCGGGTCGAGCGCGCTCTCGAAGGCGCGGTGAAAGGTGCGCGGGAAGCCCTGCGGCAGCGCGTCGAGCACCCAGCCCAGCTCCTGGTCCGGAATCTCGCCCTGCGCGGTCAGGCATCCGATCACGACCCCATCGGCGCCGAGTTCGAGTGCCTGCTCCAGATCACGCCGCATCGCATCGGGCTCGCCGTCCTGCAGCACGAAGTCTCCAGGGCGCGGGCGTACCATCGCAAACAGCGGGCGCTCGGTCGCCGCGCGCAGTTGGCGCAGCAGCTCCGGATCGGGGCTCAAACCATCCAGGTCGAGCCGCGCGCAGACCTCCAGTCGGTCGGCGCCGTCCGCGAGGGCTGCTTCGGCGGCAGGCTGCGCGTCGATGCAGACCTCGATCCGCATCGCCCGCCGATCGATCCGCGAGGGAGACGCCGAAGCGCTCATCGCATCAGGGGCGGCGCGCCGGGCCCCAGACGGGCTGCAGCCAGGCCCGTTCCATTTCGCCCTCTTCCGCCGGATTGGGGTGAGGACGATCGGAAACCACCACGGCGCGGACGAACTGCTCGTCTCCTGCCCAGTCGTACTCCGCCTCGGTGCCTTCGACCTCGCTGAGCAGACCGGGCTCCGCCCCGGCGCGCGCGCCGTAGAACTGGATGCGATAGCTCACCCCTTCCTCAGGGAGTACGCGCACGCGGTAGCGGCTCGCGCTGCGCTCAAAGGAGTGCAGCTCCACGCCCGAGCTGCCGTAGAAAGCCCCCGCCTCGAGGGCAGCCAGGATCGACGACGCGCTGAGCTCCTGCGCGGCAACCTGAATCCAGCCGCGCCCGGGGTTCGAGCGACCCAACCCGATGGTGTGGTAGTGGTGGGAGTCATCCGTCGCGAGGCCGAAGCAGGGCGGCGCATCGTCGAGGTCGGCGTGCTTGTTGACGAAATCCCACATCGCTTCGGTGGAGGCGCGCTGATCGTCGCCGGCGTTCCGCACCGAGGGGTGGCCGTTGTACACCTCGAAGAAGCGCAGGCCTTCGGCCGCCGACAGATCCTGCTGAGTCAGGCTCCAGGTGAAGTTGGGGTGGTTCAAGTGGGCCAGGACCGGGCGCTGATGCTCGACCCCGTGCAGGCTGATCGCGTCCAGATTGCGGTCGACCGTTTCGACCAGCGTCGTGCCGTGCTGGGGCGGAATGACCGAGGCCAGATTCAGCGCGTTGATGTGCACGTTCTTGCCTTCGAAGCTGTCGGTGACCTCCTCGCCGGTGATCAGCAGGAATTCGCCGGGGGCCTCAAACTGCTCGCGCAGCTCATCGAGCGTCCACAGCCGCATCTCGCGCTTGCCCTCGACGTTGCTGCGGGTCTCGATGGCCTCGGCGCCAAACTTCTCCTCCAGAGCGGCCAGGCGCTCCTCGGTCAGGCGCGAGCCTTCGGCCACGGGGAACCAGCGCTCGTGGTCGGCGACGATGTTGTGCTCCGAGAGCACCAGGAAGTCATAGTCGCGCTCACGGAACCAGGCGGTGACCCACTCGGGCGCGGCGTCGCCATCGCTCCAGAGAGTGTGCGTATGGGTGTTGCCGCGGAAGAACTGCATCGGCTCCTGCGAGCCAGGTGCGGCGTCACAGCCGGCCCAGAGGCCAGCAGCCAGGGCCAGACCGAAGCAGGCCAGCAGCGGGGGGCGAAGTGCGGGGGAGGACCTAGGTGCAGGCATCGGCAGCCGGGACCACGCGGTCCCACTGCTCGAAACGATAGCGGATGCCTTCGTGTTCTCCGGAGCCGAACTCCGCCGAATGCTGCCAATCCGGGCCAAACTCGGCCAGGAAGGTGTCGCAGTCAAAGCTGCCTTCCACCACGGTCAGATAGATCCGTGTGCAGGACGGATGCTGCAGGGCCTCGGCATAAAGCGAGCCGCCGCCGATCACGAAGCGCGGGCCCTCGCAGTGGGCCAGGGCCTGGTCCAGCGAGGCGGCACGGCGCACACCGCTGGGCACGGCGTACTCCGGCTGGCGCGTCAGCACCCAGTTCTCGCGCTCGGGCAGCGGGCGGAAGCGGTCCGGGATCGAGTCCCAGGTCTTGCGGCCCATGATCACGCTCTGCCCGCCGGCGCCGACGGTCACGGCGCGAAACCACTTCAGGTCTTCAGGCAGGCGCCAGGCCAGATCGCCGTCCCGTCCGATGCCGCGCTGCTGGTCCATGGCGACGACCAGCGCGAAGGCCGGCGGTTCCAGCGGCACAGGGGGCGTGGGCAGAGCGCTCACAGCCTCAGACCGCGACTTCGAAGCGAATGAAGGGGTGGTGCTCGTAGCCGAGCAGCTCGATGTCCTCAAACACGATCGCGTCAAAAGGCTTCTTCGCCACGCGCAGCTGCGGCAGGGGCAGCGGCTTGCGGGTCAGCTGTTCGCGCACGCCATCGATGTGGTTCTCATAGATGTGCGCGTCACCGATCGTGTGAACGAACACGCCCGGCGTCAGCTCGCATTCCTGCGCCACCATCGTCAGCAGCAGCGCGTAGCTGGCGATGTTGAAGGGCACGCCCAGCGCGAGATCCGCTGAGCGCTGATAGAGCTGCAGATCCAGGCGGCCGTTGACGACGAAGAACTGGAAGAAGGCGTGGCAGGGCGGCAGCTTCATCTGCGGGAGGTCGCCGACATTCCAGGCCGAGACGATGATCCGGCGGCTGTCCGGATTGGTCTTGATGGTGTCGATCGCCTGCTGAATCTGATCGATTCCCATGCCTCCCCAGTTGCGCCACTGGTATCCGTAGATCGGGCCGAGGTTGCCTTCCGGATCCGCCCAGGCATCCCAGATGGGGGTGTGCTGGGTGAGATCGTCGTAGATGTTGGTGGACCCGCGCAGGAACCAGAGCAGCTCGCGGACGACGGCCGGAAACAGCACCTTCTTGGTGGTCACGAGCGGGAAACCATCACGAAGGTCGTAGCGGCATTGCGTGCCGAAAATGGCGCGGGTGCCGGTGCCGGTGCGGTCGGTCTTGGTCTCGCCGTGTTCGAGGACGTCGCGGAGGAGGTCGAGGTACTGCTTCATTGGGGGATGGCGTGCAGCCTGACCAGATTCTACGCAGCAGCCCCGCTGATTTCACTCAGCGGGGCTGGGGAAGGAGGCGGCCGGCGTCTAGTCGTCCAGCTCGTCCTCGAGCTCGAGCAGCCAGCGCAGCGAGGGGTCGTTGATGCCCATCTCTTTGGCGAGCTCGATGCGCTGCTGGCCTTCCTCGGACTGGCCCAGGCGCTTGAGCGCCATGCCGTGCCAGAAGGTGTAGCCCGGCTCGAGAGGGTCGAACGAGACAGCCTTCTCGAACAGCTCGGCGGCCTTGGCGTAGTCGCGGTCGTCGTAGAAGATCTCGCCCAAGGTCTGGTAGACGATCGGGCTGGTCGATCCTTCTTCGACGGCCTCGCTGAGCAGGCGCTTGCCGCGGATCATCTGCCGCGGGTAGCCCTTCACGGCACGGACGCCGGCGGCCTCCTTGGCGCGCACGCCCTCGACCTTCAGCTCATTGTCGATGTAGTCGTGCCACTCCTTCTCGAGCTCCTTGACGGCCTCATCGGTCTCGATCTTCATGAAGCGGCGAAACGCCTCCCAGACCTCGGAGCCGCGCACCATCTTCAGCGGAATCGCGCCGATGCTGACGGATTCACGCCGCACCTTCTTGTCCTCGGCCAGCGCCATCACGAACTTCTTGAAGTTCTTCTCGTGCTTCTTCGACTTCATCAGGAAGTGCGCGAGCGTCCAGCCCCAGGTGTAGTGCTGGTAGACCTCGTCGGCGGAGACCAGCTCTTCGAGACCCCAGTACTTCCCGGTAGCGATATCGGTCTTGACCTCGACCAGGCGGCTGGGCAGAACCAGGCCGACCGTCAGCTTCTTCTTGTCCACATCCCAATGCGCGCCGCCGTAGTACTCGGCGATGGCCTCGCCCGGGAAGTGCGGCATCTTGAACTCGAGGTCGATCAGCTTCTGCATGTAGTGATTAGCCTCGTGGAACAGCACCTCGGTGGTGAACACCGGGTCGCGACGGTCGTAGAAGAAGTTCAGCTCCATCGGGTCGACGAAGCGGAAGTACCCCAGCACGCCCTTCGGGACGCCGCCGATCTGCAGGAAGTCCGACTCGGTGACGTACATGCAGATCTTCAGCCGCGGGTTGTCCTTGGGCGGCTTGACCTTCCAATCCTTAGCGAAGACCTTGAAGTAGGCCTCAAGCTGATCGCGGTAGATCTCGAAGACGTGCGGCGGGACGGTGTAC
>MDTD01146019.1_pt1 | contig 10785 bp, 9 predicted proteins | sample 811221 | NCBI WGS metagenome assembly MDTD01 (sample SAMN05326646, study PRJNA326480) | marine metagenome | isolation source: seawater | place: Pacific Ocean: South West | collected 2011
CGGTGGCGCCATGGGCAAGTACGGTGCAGCCCTTTTTCTGCATTTCGGGAATTAACCCATTGGTAGTTACAGCTCGCGCAATACCGGTGGTATTCCAATATCCGCCATCGTAAGTCGCATGCGCTTTGATGACGTCAAAACAGGCTTGCGCCATTTCGTCCTTCAGGTCTACCACAAGAGCTTCCACCCCACAGACCTTCATTTTATCAATGACATCATTGATGTCGGTCTCATCTGGTTGGGCAAGATCGGCGGTAAAGGCAACAACGCCAATGCCGAGCTCTTTGAGTTTGCAGGCTACGGTCCGGCTGTCCAGACCGCCGGATGCACAGAGGCCAAGGGTCTCGCCCTTGAGATTATCTAAGGTATAAGCCATAGGATTCACCATTGGAAAAAGTGTGTGACATGAAAATCAGCCTCAACTATAGTCGTCGAGGCCCTGAAAGCAAAAGACGCCAGCTTTTGCTGACGTCTTAAAAGTTTTGGAAATGGTCCGTTACGTCAGAAAAGCGGTACGTCTGAGTGGTATCGGAACGTATTGTCATCACCATACTTTTCGACGTACTCAGGGGTGATTTTGGCCCCGGTTGCGTGTGGGAAGGTGACGATTTCAAAAGCACCAATTCCAATACGTACCACGGCTCGGCGGACGCCTTCGAAGGTTCCCCAAGTGATTCCGGCGACATCACCATGCTTACGTTTGACTTCATGCCAGGCACGGGGGATTTCCATCCATGACATCAGGACATTAGCAGTACCGCGCCCCAGCTTGCGGGTTGGGGTATCTTTTTGGATCGCATTGTAGCTCTGAGCTTGCACTTCATTGACGAAGCCCAGACAGCAGACCGTCATCAGCGCAACGACGAAAAAGCGTTTGAGGGGGGTGCTCATGATGTTCATTCCTCGGCTATGGGTTATGGAAGCCTTCCGCGGACTGCCATGGTTATTCAGTATAGTGCACAACAAAGAAGGTTTTGCCGATCTCAATCACATCACCCGCGTGAACACGAGCCTTCGAGATCTTTTCATTATTGACGAATGTACCATTCGCACTGTAGTTGTCAATCAAATGGAAACTTTTCCCGGCAGGTATGATTTGAGCGTGAGTTCGGGATACTCCTTTATCATTTAAGGTAATCCCGCAGGACGCAGATCTGCCAATGGTAATGGCTCCTCCATATGAAGGGATAGTAAATGCCTGATCTGCGACGCCACCCAGAGGGGTGAGGCAAAAGCTCTGAAATTCAAGACCGTCGGCAAAGAGCTCATAGCAACGTCGCACATGATCACCGAAAATCTCAATTTTTAATTGATCACTGCCGATGGTCAACACATCGTCGTTGTTGACCCTGAAGGGCTCTGAAATGGTTTCCTCATTGACCTGAATCTTGAAGTTACCCAGTGGCTCCACATAGATACCATCCAATCCCCAATAAAGCATGGCATGGAATGGTCGAACCGTCCGCTCAGCGATGATGATATCACAGAGCATATGAGAGCCTAATAAAATAGGCGATTGTATACTGGAGGCAGTCATGGCTGAATTGCTGAGAAAGACCTGAGCCTCAGTTCCCGGGGGATCATAAATCACATCAAGGCGTCTGCGCTTTGGAGCAATTTGTCTGGGATCCTGGAAATTTCCCAGATCAGTCCCCGTAAACACCAGATAGCTATTTCCCATCTGAACGACACAGCGGCAATTCCAGGGTGCGATAATCTGCCGGGTCAAAATACCGTCAAACCGACATAGATCTTTCGCTCCTCGATCTACAAACATCCACTCATTGCCAATACGGGTAATGACCAGTTGTTTCTTGGATATACCAGGATCATTGATAAAGACATCGCTGGCTTCCTGGGAGTTCCCAACAGCAACTGTAACTTGCTCAGGACTGTAGGATAAACTGCTGACCGCCCGGTCATTGACAATCCAGAGGGTGGGTTGCAGCGCACGCTCTTCCATATCCTGATTGCCAGAATAGTCTTCCTGACTCTGGTTTTTGACCATGTCTTCAAAGGTGTATGCCCCTCCCATACGGTCGAGTGGAAAATCGACCAGGGTCTGCTCCATGGGGTCTTCATTGATATCGCCCTCAAATGGAGGCAACGAAAAGGCTTCAGGAGGCCACTCTCGTTCAGAGCCTGAGGAAGGGTTGCCAGGGTTTGCCATGCATCATCCCATGTGTGAGTGCAACAGTATTATTGGTGCAACGACCAGAATGCAGAAGATTTCGAGATCAGACAGGAGGCTGAACTTGCCTGAGGGAAACCAGACTTACAATAGCGTTTTAATCCAGGCAATACAAAGGTGCTTAACCCACATCGTCAGGTACTTTGAAGAGCCTTAATAACCCTCTTTCACGCTGAAAATCAGCCCAATATCCGACGGATACGCTGCGCCAACTGGTGCATACGGTATGGTTTGCGAAGGAAACCTTTTGCCCCTGCATCCAGCACATCCTGAGCATCTTCTTCGTTGATATAGCCGCTCTGCAGGAGCACTTTTACCCCTGGATCAATATCCCGCAGGGCAAAAAAGGCTTCTTTGCCATTCATTTCCGGCATGACCATATCAAGGAGCACCAGGTCAATCTGATTGGGGTTATCCCGATAAATTTCCACACAATCCCGGCCATCTGCAGCCAAAATCACGGTATATCCCATGCCCTGGAGCATATCGATGACGACGTCCCAGATAATGGCTTCATCGTCTACCAGCAGAATGGTTTCTGTTCCCCTGAGGGCTTCATCGGAAACAGAAGCTTCTGTGTACATGCCAGTATCACTTATTTCCACCGGAACGAGAAGGCAGAGATTTCGTACCGGCCCAGTAGCCCGACGGGAGAACAGTTCTCCTCCCAGTCCACGAATCACGCCAAGGACCAGTAGAAACTCCGAAGTCAATTCCTGTTCGGCGTAGCGCACGATACGCTCATTGTAGGGGATCAATTGGTCGGTAGCGATATCCCGCCCATCCAGACAGACAGACAGTGCGTAGTATTCGCCTCCAGTCAGGGGTAATTTTCGGTTCCTGAAAAAGGCGTCGTCAAAATGTTGAGTTGACAGGCTGATTGTGAGAGTGGATTCACCTGTGGACACATCCACTAAATGGGGGATCTGCAGCAAAATCTCCTGAAACAGGAAAAGACGCCCTTTGACATATGCTTCCTGTTCTTCGAGTTTGTCCAGGTCAAGCACCACCTGACAGTCCAAAATCTTATCCAGTCTGCTGCACATGCCTTTTGTCAGCAATACCAAATCGAAGGTTTCTTTATCCTCCGATATTTCGGCGGTCTTCAATGCAGAGGAAAAGGCGCCAAGTGACCCTACTGCTTTTTCAAGTGAACTGCAGGCCTCTTGCAAATACTGAGCACCCGTAGGCAAGTCCTCCAGTTCGAGTTCCAGTAGTTCGTGGTAGCTGTTGATGCGTTGTAGAAAAAAGTCGAGAGCTGCACATGCTCCAGTACTTAAAGCACGAATATTTTCCAAACGTTCATCATCGGGCAGAGATGCATCTATATACTCTTCGGCATGTTCAGACATTGACTATATTCCGTCCTGCTTACAGATCACTTTCATCCAGGCCACCATGGCGTCGCTGGATACAGACATTTTGAATAATCCCGGCGAAGCTCATCATGATAATCATGAAGGAACCTCCATAGCTGACAAAAGGCAGAGGGATGCCGATGATAGGGGACATCCCCATGGTCATGCCTATATTAACATAAATGTGAACTGAAAGCAACACGCCAATGGCCGTTGCAAGATTGCGTCCCATTGGGTCTCGTGCCTTGCTGGCGATAAAGAAAATCAGGACGATCATGCTGGCAAAACAACCGATAACCAGCGCGCTGCCAATGAATCCTGTTTCTTCTGCGATCACACTGAAGATAAAGTCATTTGTCGCCACTGTATGAGGTAAAAACCCGAGGGTATGTTGCGTTCCCTGCATGTATCCTTTTCCAGTGACGCCGCCACTTCCAACCGCCAGCAGGGACTGGTGGGCATTCCATCCAGCACGCTGCTTGTTTGCTTCTTCTGGTTTGAAGAAGGCCACGATTCGCTCTTTTTGATGCGAACTCATTCCATACTGGTAAATCGGATAGGCAGATAGTAATGCCAGCAAGGCCCCGATTACGAGCACCTTTTTCTGCATACCGCTAATCCAGATCACCCCCAGGAACATGGGAATAAAGGTCATGGCACTGCCCATGTCCGGTTGCAGGAGAATGAGTCCTACCGGTAAAGCGACAATCAGTCCAGCCACCAGCAGATGCATCAACTTCTCCATATTGACCCACTCTCTGGAGCTGTACCAGCAGAGCAGAAAGATGGTTCCAAGCTTACCCACTTCTGAAGGCTGGAGATTGGCCCCTCCTCCAAGGCGGATCCAGCTTTTTGCCCCGTTTTCTTCTCGTCCAATGACCAGAACCAGTATCAGCAGAAATACGCTTACAAGATATATCAATCCGGAAAGGCGCCCCAGATGCTGGTAAGGAACACGCATGAAGAAACAGAAACTCACTCCCCCCAGAAAAATCCAGACCAGTTGCTTTTTCCACATTCCAGCGAATGCCCCACCAGTCAGATTTCCGGTACCGTAAATGAACAGGACTCCAATACACAGCAAAACTGCAATCTGAGCGAAAAAGAGCAGACTGGCATGCTTCAGGCATTTGGGTAAGCCACTGAAAAACTCAGTGACCCAACCAACCGGGGATTGAATAAACGGCGTCAAAACCAGTTGCTCCAGCAATGGTTTGTTTCTTGTGACACAGACAAAGAGTCAGGCCCAAGATGCCACATCTCTTCGCCAAAGCAACCTACCCATACAGGGCATTTAGCCACAGCTATTGCTGTTCCTGTTCCTCTTCCATGGCAGGCTCAGGTGCACTTTCATCCGGGTGATGGAGAAATTGCTCACAGATACTGTAGAACGAATGATGCAAATCTGTGACCGCACCAGCATTTATTATGCTCTGAACATGTTCCAGGATAAAGGGGTGTTCTCTGCGGCGAAAACACTGGGAAACTGTCTTTGCTGCAATCTCAGCTGAAGAGAGCATATTGCGCTCGTGGAGATTAATGGCTGCTTCGATATAGCGTTCTGCCTGCCGATGTGACAAGCCATTGTCTTCCAGGCCGGTAATCGCCAATTCACGACGCACAGTTGCGCTGCTCATGTCAATCTTGAGTGCGATGACGAATAATTCCGCCAATCGCTTTGATTTCATGATGTCAGTTAATGCCGGCACAGTTTGCTGTTCCACCTGTTAATAAAGACCGCATAAAAGATACAAGAGCATGGTCTGAAGATCAACCCACCGATCCAAATCGACCATGCTCTCCTGAAAAAATGCCTGGAATCTGCCTTTATACCACGGCTCGGAAGCTGCAATACCACACCAACTCACGCAGGATGCGCCTGAAGCTTCTTAATTCACGGGCATTTGGATATTTACTGCCATGAACTGCAGCAATCAAAATCTCATCAGATCCAGCAAAGGTCACTGGATATCGACCTACATAGAACGTGAACATGTCGATTTCCGGCAACTTGCCCTGGGCAATGCAACGCTTGGAGCGCTTCCATAACTGCGGGGCAATTCCCGCCAGACTATCTGTCAGCAGCTCAAGTTTCGGATCCGTAGTATGGCTGGCAAAGACCAAACCATCTTCACCGGTCAGGAAAACACCTTTTAACTTCAACTGGTCAACCATATTCTGGCAGATCTCAGCAAGCGCAACCTTCTTGCCATCGATATCCAGCAGCTCATTAATCTGCAACTCAGCAGACGCCAGATCCGCACGTGGGCTCAAGCCAGTCATGCTGCGGTAAGTATGGCGACCAAGACCGCTGATTTTCAACAAATCTCTCAGGGATGAGAATTCACCATGGGTTTTCCTATGGTCAATAATCAACTGTGCCATATGGATGCCAATTCCCGGTAATTTGCACAGGTTTGTCGCACCGCTACGATTGATATTGATGCCGTTCGGAGCCTGACTCCGCCAGGACTCAATTGGAGCCTCAGAACTCGCCGTGCGATCTTTTACCTGCCCACCTAATACTGCGGGTCGCTTGCCAAAGACACTTTCTGCAACGGCTTCAGGATCAAACATTCCATATTCATCCTGAAGTTGTTCAAGTGCGGCTTCGGGTTCAATAAGCTGAGTCTCATCCAGATCTGTATCCTCGTCATCTTCGTCATCTTCCAGATCAGAAAGTTGAGTATCTTCGATAATTTCGGATTCAGGTTCTTCATACTGAGAAGGTTCTTCTTCATCAGCAATCGACTCTTCTTCGTACAATTCTTCTTCGACGATGTCTTCGTCCGGTTCTGGCTCAGAAATCTCCTCCGCCACCATTTCCGGTTCTTCGACAGCTGGAGGCGGCGCCATGGGCTCCTCCTCTTCATCTGCCACCATTTCCGGTTCTTCAACGGCTGGGGGAGGTGCAAATACTGGCTCATCTTCTTCAAATTCAGGCTCTTCAACTGGCGGAGGGGCGGAAAAGCCTTCCGGCTCTTCATAGGCTTCCTCATCGGCCAAATCTGCCTCGACAAGTTCTTCTTCGACTTCCATTTCTGGTTCTGGTGAAGATATTCCATAGCCTTCCTGGGCAAGAGTCGGCTCCTCATCACCACGGAAAGCAGCAGCAGCCATTGGCTCAAGATCCATGGTGGGTGACTCTTCATAGTCATACTCTTCAGCTGCTCCGAGCTCAAATTGAGGAGCAAAACCGGAGCCTTCTTCGGCTTTCGGTGTGTATGCCTGGGTAGGAATCGCATCTTCGGCTTGAGAGACAGGAGATGGTGTTTCTTCCTTCTGAGCCGCTTCTTCTGCAACAGCGTCCTCAGTGAATTCCTCTTCTTCTTCTTCCTGTACAGCGGCGATATCCTTGAAGTAGTTTTCACCTTCTTCCACAATTGTTTCACGACTGGTATCCTGGTCCTGGCGAACCAACCATTCCGGTGGAATTTTGGGGACAATCAGTGAAAGCGGCAGGATCACATTCTCTGTGGCACCGGCAACAGCCTGTGGGCTGAGAACATTCAAGGCAATCTTGGAAGCCAGGTCGCTAAGAGACACTTCCATTTTACCTCGTGACAGACTGTACATAAGGTCTGATCGGTTGAAACTGAACCTATAGTCGGAGTTGCTGCCATGTGTACTATTTAATTCATCCAGAGTGGCTGCCAGTACCTCCGCAGGTAAATGAGCAAGAACTTCATCGGCACTGATATAGACAGTATCTGCGGGGGGAGCATCCGGTGTAGGTAATTCTGCTTCTTCCTGCGATTCCTCTTCATCGGAAACCAAGTCATCGGCGCTGAAGTCAAGGAAAGACTCATTTTCGTCAGATTCAACAGGCTCTTCAACCGGCTCATTCTCATATTCTTCGCTGACAACTTCCTGTTCCTCGGTTGATTCCGAGGCTAATAAACTAGCAAAATCATCAGCTTGGCTTGGCTCAGGTGAAGGCTCAGAAGGAGCAGCCGGTGGTGAAGGTGGTGCGGACTCGGCTGGTTGTGATGATTGCTGCTTGCCAGCAGATGAATCATCATCCTCTCTATCCTTCTTAAACAGTGACTTCAGGAATCTCATAGTGGCAATACCCATCATAACAGCGTTTTGCAAACATGCGGTAACATAGGGAACCATGCACCACCTAGTTAGGACGATGTCATTATAAGGCTCTGTAAGATAAAAATCAATTTTGTCGAAAGTTTCTTCTTGATAAAATCCTTGAATTTCGCTACTTGTTACTATCTTGATGAGCAAGTAAATTGGGTCCATGGCCGAATTCTCGGTCCGATCGTGGACTTGTTGGCCCACGAAGACCAGGACTATAGATAGAACAGGAAAATCAGGTTATGGCCCTAGTCAATTACGCCAAAAAAGAGATTCAGTTTAAGATTGTCTATTACGGCCCAGGGATGTGCGGTAAGACCACGAACCTTCAGGTCGTTCATGGTCGCGTACCAGGCAAAGCAAAAGGCAATCTGACCTCTCTGGCAACCAGTCAGGACCGAACCCTTTTCTTCGACTTTTTGCCCCTGCATACCATTGATGCAATCGAAGGGTTTGTGACCAAGTTCCAGATGTACACCGTCCCTGGCCAGGTCAAATACAACAGTACCCGGCGTCTTGTACTCCGAAATTGTGACGGTGTGGTATTCTGCGCCGATTCACAATGGGAAAAAATGGAAGAAAACGTCGAAAGCTGGGAAAATCTAAAAAGCAATCTGGCCCTACAAAATGATCGCCTCGAAGACATGCCACATATCCTGCAATATAACAAGCGGGACATGCCTAATGTCGCACCCCCGGCTTACATGGATTTTTTGCTGAATAACGGCGAAGTCAAAATCCCCAGGTTTTTGGCATCAGCAGTAAACGGAGTTGGCGTTGTAGAAACGCTGAATGCGATAGCAAAACTGACGATTCGCGATTTTATCGAAAAAAATTGACCACCGGGCAGATTGAGAAAACATGGCATTTCTACTTACTGAAGAGCATTACAATATTCTCAAAGAAGATCTTGATGACTTCTTGGATAACTCCGAGGCCAACGCAGTACTTCTCTGCGACCGCGGGGGGAATATCATCGTTAACAGCGGTGATTCTGTCGAGGGAGAAGCTGATTTGATTTCTGCTCTGGTTGCGGGGGCTTTTGCCGCCACCCAGCAGCTTGCCTCTGTACTTGGCGAAAAAGAATTTACGGCAATCTTCCATCAGGGCGTGAAGAAAAGTATCTTTATCTCCAGCGTGGGTGAAGAAGTACTCCTCCTGGCACTTTTCTCTGACAATACCAACGCCGGTCTTGTCAAAATGTATGCATTGACGGTATGCAGAAAAATGCTGAATCTTGTGCGCGATATCATGGACGAACAGCAAGTCGCTTCTAATGACCCGACAGCGTCATTTGTTCTTGGCAAAGGACCGATTTTCGATTAAGAGTGGTTCACTCTCATGTCAGGTCTTCTTAACCGAGGTTCTGCCAGATCTCAAGGTTCAGGGAGCAAGTTGTTCCTGCGCCCAGATACGAATATCTGGTGCTGGGGGATTGAGCTCCAGGTTTTTGAGAAGAGTTTTACCGGCATTGATATTTCGGATACTACGGATCGCATTCTGAGTGCGATGCCGCACACTTTCGGCATCGTCAGTCAGTGCCAGTGTCGCTATTTCCTGCCAATCACTCAGGCAACGACAAAGTATAATCTGCTGAATTGCCAGGGATCGTATTTCGGCATCCGCGTCCAGCATCAGTTCACTCAAAATCCCAGTTCGATTCGAATTCGGCAGCCTGGACGACAGCAATAGAGCTGTTTCTCTTAAATCACTGTGGGAGCTCACCATCAAATCTTCCAGACGACGCTGTAGTTCTTCTGGTGGGGGATGTGCTTGTCCTGGCAACAGCTGCAACCCCAACCTGGCTTCCTGTCTCACCGGTGAAAACGGGTCCGTCAGAGCTTGCCAGTAAGTTTCAGCATCAACAGTTTCGCGTCCTTGCATACGATAGGCACGCAGAGCTTCCAGCCGAACCTTTGCATGTTGGCTGTCCAGGGCCTGCTTGAGCAGCTTTCGCCACTCCTTCTGCAAAGAGAGGGCCATCGCAACCTGCCGGACCGTATCATCTGCGACAGGAAGTGGGTCTGAAAGCATGTCTAACAACACTTCTGCCTGCTCATCCTCTCCCGTTCGCAACAATGAAATACTCGCCTGAATCCGAACTTTCATCTCCTCATCTTCAACCAATTTTTTCAACAGGGACAGGGATTCTCTTCCCTTGAATTGCCCTAGTTGCTTCGCCAGTAATTCACGAATTTCCGGGCTTGGATCAGCCGCAAGATGAGAAGCAGAAGTCGTAAATACCTTTTCTGCCTGACCTGCAGTCTGACCGAATTCAGACAATGCCAACAGGCGAATCTCATGATTTTTGTCTTTTAGCAACGGGATCAACACCTGTGGCAATGATTCCAGCTCTGGTATTGCCAGACGGATGATATTGAGATGACTGAGCATATTCTTGCGTACAGTCGGGTCTGGATCGGAAAAAGCTTTGACAACAAGACGAATCTCTGCTGGATCAGATCGTCTGGTTACCCTTTGCTGACCATTGACCATCAGGATAGAACTCGACCCTCGTCCTATAAAATTTGGCAGAAAGGTAGAGATCGTTCGTCGAGTATGCACATTCGGATCATCAAGAAGATTCAGAAGCAAGCTGGTCGTTTCCCGATCCGAAATAATGGATGCCTCTATTGCTGCCACCACAGCCGAATGACGTACATCCTGATCCTGGTCGGCAAGAGCATCCCGAATCCCTTTGGTTGCCATGGGGTGACTGTATTTTGCCATCACCATGACTGCCCGTAAACGAATCTGGCGATCGGGTGACGTTAAATCCTGCAAACACTTCTGAAGGGTTTCTTCTTCACTCTCATGTCCATCGACAACAGAAACCACTGGTGGTATTTCTTCCTGTGCCGGATATATGCAGGCAGGCATAATAACAAAACAAAACGCAATGAATGGAGCAAGAAATCGACTCATGATTCAGAACCAGCCTGTGGAGATAGCAGGTTTTCTTCGCGAAGAATCTCAGCAACACGCTCAGCGATACGCTGATAACCTTTTGCATTGGGGTGGATCTCGTCAGATTTCAGGTCGTCATTAAAAAGGATACCATCCAGCAAATCCGGGATATCAGCCTGTTTTATCAACATAGGCCGTAAAAGAGACAGATGTTCGCCACCCCACTCAAGGTGTGTTAGC
>MDTD01083825.1_pt1 | contig 10784 bp, 5 predicted proteins | sample 811221 | NCBI WGS metagenome assembly MDTD01 (sample SAMN05326646, study PRJNA326480) | marine metagenome | isolation source: seawater | place: Pacific Ocean: South West | collected 2011
ATGTGCACGTGCGGATTCTCGAAGGTGAGAAAGAACGTATTCAGGTGTTCAGCGGTGTTGTGATTGCCATGAGCGGAAGCGGTACTCGTGAAATGTTCACGGTACGTCGTATTGTTGCTGGTGAAGGTGTTGAACGTAAATTTGCAGTTCATTCACCACGCATAGCCAAAGTCGAAGTCACTCGCTCAAGCTACGTCCGACGAGCGAAACTGTATTTCCTACGTGACCGCGTTGGAAAAGCGACTCGTTTGAAAGAACGCCGCACCAGCTAGAACTGTTTGAATTCCGGATTTCAGAACGAACGGCCACCTCAGTGTAAAACACAAGTGGCAAAATGTTCATCCTCTCGAATCTACTACTAGGAACAGTTTTGGGAACGTTGGCCGTAATCCAGCGTGGCTTCCTGCGACTGTTCTCAACTCTTCGAAGAGTGCCGGTTAACTTCACAAGTGAACAACTCGGGCAGCAAGCAGAGAAACTTGCTGCCCGGTTTTTTATGCGCCGGGGATATTCGGTTTTGGGTCACCGGGTAGAGACCGGTTTAGCTGAAATTGACTTAGTATTGGTCAATCACTGGCTTAAGGATTTGGAGTTAGTAATCGTCGAAGTGAAAGCAAGCAGGCTTCACGCATCCAGGCCTCATCGCAGATTGACTCCCAGAAAACGACAACGAGTTTGGTTAGCGGGTCAGAGTTTCCAACGGCAACATCACCTGCACGACGTTCCGCTGCGAATGGAATTGGTGACGGTTGTGTGGCCGCGACCGTCTCAAAAACCCCAGCTGCGGCGATTTCGCGTCGCTGATGAAAACTAGTCAACTAGACTAGCCAATTCGACCTATCGGCGTTTCCCGCGACTTTTGAGTACGGCCACGCAGACTTCCTGTCGATTGAATGCCAACTGTCGAGAACGGACATAGCGATATCCCCAGCTGCGGATGCGATCTAGATAGGCAGGAAGTTCACCAGCCAATTCCCACTTGATCATTTTTAGCGTCAGCAGCATCCCCCGAATATTGGTACGTTCGTTTTTCACAATGTCCTCGACGCTGTCGAGTGTGTAATTCGGAGCGACATTAGAGTCGGACATCAGCCATTTTACGTGCGCGAATTCAGCGCGTCGCATGTCGGCGGCTTTCTTACGCACGTGAGTGAAGTTGGGGTGAGCGAGTAAGGTCTCATGCATTTGTGCCGGATCGATACCGATGACCTGAAAGTCGCGAGCGAGCAAGGACTGGCAGGAACCTCCGGGGCTGCTCCCAATTTCAGCAACAACGTCTCCCGCTTTCATGGGAAACCGCGACCAGCGAATCGCTTCTTCCATTTTCAGGTAGGCTCGGCTGACGATATGTTCGGGAGTCTGAATAGAATAGATGCCACCGGGCCAGCGTGTCGCCGTTTTACTAGCTTGATGCCAGCCTACCCACCACTGGTCCTCGTCGACCAGAATGACATCCAGTATTCGCTCGTCAGGCCGGGCAATTTTGTTGATTTGTAAATTGCTGTGACTAAGGGAATCGGCCAGTTGCTGAGCCAATGCGTCTGTCTCTGTCTGCCGACCTGGTTCAAATCCCCGATCGCCAGGTACCTGACGATCACGGCTCCAGAGGTGGAGATGCTGTAAACCTTCGAGTGATGCCTGGTTGATCAACTCAACAACGGCTACGAATCGCTTGTCTTCATCGGGCTCTTTGATCGATCCCAGGCAAATTCCGGACGCTCGGGCAAAGGTTGATTTCAAGTCGAGCGTGGGAAGGGATTTGACCGGGAATGTTTCAGGGACTTTGAAAGTGACAAATCCTGGTCGCGAGAAGGCAAATTTGAATTCGGGCCATTGTGCGAGGATTTCCTGCTTCAGGGCAGTTTGAGCACCAAATTGGCAACTACAAAAAATGAATTGGGGCTTTTGATCCATGCGAACGGTTCCGAATTGAGCACGAGTTAATTTGGTAATTGTGCCGGTTGACTAAGCGTTCTCTGCGAAACATTTGTACTAAAGGCGGGGTTAAAATAATTAGTATCGTTTATTAATGGTATAGACCGTACAATCGATACTGTTTAGTGCCTGAAGTGCTGTAGATTCACCTACTCTGCATTTGTAATACCGAGTTTGTGGTGTAGACTTTAGTTTGTAGGTGTTTCGAATCGAGATCCCCTACAAACTTAACTTTTAAGCGGGAAAAAACCATGTCGAAGACACGCCTTTTACTTGTTGCGAGCTTGCTGGCCGTTTTGTCTACAGGGAATCTGAAGGCGCAGCCTCCTGGCGGCGGGCCAATGTCCTTCATTTCGCGTTTGGATGCCAATGGTAATGGCCAGCTGGACCCGGATGAGCAGGGCCGGGCCAGACCGTTTTTAGAGCGAATTGCTCGTGAGACAGGTGGATTGGATCTCAACCGACCGATTCCTCTTCAGACGATTGCCTCCAAAGTTCAGCAAATGCAGAATGGCGGAAGTAGTAGCCAAAGTCGAGATCGCAGTCGTTCCCGGGACCGTAGCCGTGGGCCTGCCCAGAATTCAGGCGATCGTCGGTTTGATGAAGACGCCCAGGCGGCCATGGAAAATCTTGTACCCGGTTTTAATGAAATACCGGAAGATTTGATTCCCCCGGTTGGATTTGGATCCAAAGCGGAATACCTGAGTGTTGATGTGATTCAGGCAGACTTTGATGAAGCAGAACAAACGATTAAAAGATACGATCGAAATCGAAATGGGATTTTGGAACAGGATGAAATTCGTGCAGGTAAGTGGCTGTATGGTAATCCAATGAATCAGGATCGTAATGGTGATGGCAAGCTGACCAGAAGTGAACTTGCTGTTCGATATTCAATTCGACGAGATACGCAACGTGATCAACAACGCGAAAAGGCCTTTCGTGATTCGCAGAATCCTCAGTCAAAACAACAGCCACAGGGTAGCCCGCCACAAGGTGGTCCTCCTCAATCCCGTGGCCGAAGCCGGTCTGGTGGAACTGACGGAGGTGATCGCATGAAACAGTTTGCCGATGGTATTTTCCAGCGATATGACTCCAACAAGAGCGGCGTCTTTGAGAAGGAAGAGTGGAAGAATTTTCGCACGGATCCCAGCGGATGGGATTTCAACAAAGACGGAAAGATCACTCGGGATGAGCTGACCCAAGGCATGTCACAACGCTTTGGTGGAGGACGTTCACGCGGTGGCGACAACGGTTCGAGTGGACGGACGACCTATAATGGAAATGGTCAGGCAGGTCCCGCAGGCGGAGGTTCAGGTGAATCGCCAAAATCGTATCGATTTAGAACAGCTCATGAACGATTGCCTGAAGGAATTCCGCAATGGTACCGGGACGGAGATCGAAACAAAGATGGTCAAATCGCTATGTCAGAATACTCCGGCCAGTGGAACGCAAAGACGTTAGCCGAGTATTATGTCTACGACAAGAACCGGGACGGTTTGGTGACTGTTCAGGAAGTAATGGAAGCGACGCAATCCGGATTCGTACGAGGTATGACGCCTCCTCCAACCGCAACGCCTGCAGCAGGCGGATCGGCCAATGCAGAGCAGCCTGCCGGCCAGATAGAAAAGAAATATATGGACTTTGCTGTGCGAGTGATTGGAAGTAATGACAAGGATAAAGATGGTGTGTTGAGTATCGAAGAGAGCGAAAGTAGCTCGATGGTGAAGCCAGAGTTTGATACCAACAAAGATGGCAAGCTGACACCTCAGGAAATTGCGATCGGCCTTAGCAAGAAATAATTGGACGGAAAGCATTTCGTTAACCGAACTTGACGGCTTATTTTTGCGTATCGTATCTAATCGATGGGTGATGATAAGCCGTCTTTTTATGGAAGTGCATGCAGTTACAATCTACGCATGACAGGGATGATTGAAATGAAACAAACGATTTGGATCGCTTTTTTTGCAGCAGCGTTTGGAGCTGCATTCGGTGTATTTATCGCTCAGGACCGTGCCGTTAGTAGGGTTTCGGCGCAACAGACCAAAGAGAATTCAGCTGGTGGTCAGGCGGGGATCTCAGTCGCTTCAACACTCAAGCTGGATCCGACCGAACAGTCGCAGTATACAGCTGAAGAGTTAGTCAATTTCAATGTGTACGATTCCACAAACCGGGGAGTCGTCCATATTACAACGCGTAGTGCCCGCACATCGGCATTCCTGTTGTTTGAAACTCCGACCGAAGGCGCTGGATCCGGATCGGTGTTGGATAAGGACGGGCATATCCTCACCAATAACCATGTTGTCCGCGGAGCACGGGAAATTTACGTGCGTTTGTACAATGGAGAGGAATATCCGGCGGGAGTAGTTGGTAGTGATGAACTGAATGATCTGGCCGTTTTAAGAATTGAGGCGCCTGATGATTTTCTACACCCGATTGCATTCGGTGATTCGGCAGCTCTACGGGTAGGCCAGAAAATCCATGCGATTGGGAATCCGTTTGGCCTGGAACGCACCTATACGGTTGGAATTGTGAGTAGTTTAAACCGGCAGTTGCCGACAGCTGATCGCCGCACAATGAAGTCGATTGTGCAGATTGACGCTGCTATTAATCCCGGAAATTCGGGTGGACCTCTACTCAATAACCAGGGCGAAATGGTGGGAGTCAATGTTGCGATTGCCAGTAAAGTCGGTGAAAGTTCGGGGGTCGGATTTGCGATTCCGGCCAATACTGCTAGACGCGTTGTTCCTCAGTTGATCGAAAATGGTCGCGTGATTCGTCCGGATATTGGTATTACCCGGGTGTATAAAACGGAAGACGGATTGTTGATTGCCACGGTGGCTCCGGAAGGCCCGGCAGATCGAGCGGGACTCAAGGGGTTTAAGCTGGTCAAGACACGGACTCAGCGAGGGCCATTTATTTATGAGCAAACACGAGTGGATCAGTCTCAGGCAGATTTGATCGTCGCAATCGATGGGCAGGCGGTCAATAATGTGGACCAGTTCATGACGATTATCGAATCTGGTAAACCGGGTGATGAAGTAGTGGTCACTGTGATTCGCGATAATCAACGCGAAGATGTGAAGGTCGTTCTGGGAGGTGAGTAGTTGCCTTGGCCCGTTAGGCTAAGATAGCTCAAACGGCCAGATGACAGGGATGATGGCTAAAGCACAGATCGCCATGATCGCTGCCAGGGGAACTCCACACTTCAGATAATCGCGGCTACGATATCCACCAGGTCCCATCACCATCAGATTGGTTTGGTAACCGATGGGAGTGATAAATGAGAGTGAGGCAGCGAGCGTGACGGCGATGATCAGCGGGCGAGCGCTGATGTTACCAAGCTGAGCGATTTCAATTGCCAGTGGCAGTAGCATTGCTGCAACAGCGTTGTTGGAAATCGTCTCTGTCAGTACAACGGTGATGAAATAAATTCCCACCAGCAACCAGAAAGGGTTATTCCCGGCAATCGATATTAGGCTATTGGCCAATGCCTCGGCTGCTCCACTGGCTGAGAGCGCTCGACCCAGACCTAGTGCTGCTGCAATGGTTAGTAAAACCTGAATGTTGATGGAATTTCGAGCGTCACTGGGCTTAAGGCATCTGGTTAGTACCATGAGGACCGCGACTCCCAAAGACGCCACGGCAGGGGAGGTTAGCCCCAGTGGTGACTCGTTGGAGTGATATATGGAACCGATTACAAGCCAGCCGATTAATACGAAAAGTAGAGCGGATGCTGTTCTCGCTTTGTGGTGGTAGCGAGTTTCCTGCCCCTCAACACTCGAAACCAAATAGAAGTCTTTGCTATTGCGATAGGTGCTGACAAAGTCGTTTCCGGTTTGCAACAGCAATGTGTCGCCCGCCTGAAGTTCGATATCTCCAACTTTTCCCTGCAGACGCTCACCTTCACGATGTACTGCCACGACCGCAGCGTTGTAGCGTTGACGGAAGCTGGCATCTCGAATGGTGGCATTGAGAAGCGGGAACTTTCTCGATAGTACGACTTCGACGAGATGGCGTTCAGGATGATGACGGAATTCCGATTCAACGGCCGGAACTAATCCCGGTGTTTGCTCCAATTCGACAATCGTATCGACCGCTCCGGTGAAGACGAGAATGTCGTCTGCCGCCAGGATCGTATTTGGAGTGACGGGAGTTATCACATGTCCGGCACGGTCGATTTCAATCAGGAAAAGGCCATCAAGATGACGCAGTCCAGCCTGTTCTACGGTTTGACCAATCAGGAGGCTTTCCGACTGGACGCTCATCTCAATGAGATATTCGCGGCGTTGTTCATCGAGTTGTTTGATGAAGCCGCTGCGAAAAGGGAGAAGTTTTGGCCCGAGAGTGATCAGGAAAACGGCGCCGAGCAGAGCACAGGGGATGCCGACGGCGGATAATTCAAATAGGCTAAGCGGCGCCGTTCCCGCGGTTGCCAGATCTTGCTGAATACGTTGTTGTAGTTCTCCGTTCACAACCAAAGTCGTACTCGTTCCTATCAGCGTACAGACACCGCCGAGTATGGCGAGATAGCTTACGGGCAAAAGTAAACGTGAAGGCGAGATGTTACGACGGCGGCACCATGAGACGACTACTGGCATCAACATGGCGACGACCGCTGTGTTAAGTAGAAAAGCACTGGCAGCGGTCGTTACGGTGGTTAACCGGAAAAGAGCTTGTCGTTCGGTCGTGGCGTTACCTAATAAACGGTGTCCCAGCCAGTCCAGGGCACCTGATGTCCGCAAACCGGCGGTGATCGCCAGTAAACCGGCGATGGTTAACACCGCTGGATTTGAGAATCCCGATAATGCTTCTTCGGCAGGTAGGATGCCGGCAGCCGTTACCAGCAATAATGCTCCTAGAAACAGGATGTCGGTCGAAGCTCGACGTTGCACCTGTAGAGTAATGAAGACCGCAGCGGTAACTCCGAGCGTGAAATAGGCTTGCCAGGAAAGATCCATAACGATTTATGTATAAACCTAAGTGTCTATGGGGTCGTACTGGTTTAGGTCGATATCCCCAGTTTTTTAGTGTCTTCCTAATCATGGCCTCGGGATCCAATAAAGTCAACTAAGTTCATCTAAATAGTAAACATTATTAAATGGTCTGTGAGGTTATTGTCAGTAAGTATGGACTTGAAGGCATCATTTGGTCGAGCTTGTATTTAGTGCAATCATCATAACCGGAACAATCGACACTCAAATTGTGTTTTCGTACCGGAAATTGGCGAGTCCGCTATACCGACACAATAGGAATATTCGAACCTAAGACTAAGACGTACTAGTAGTGCGCTCCACAGGATCAGGAGAATCCTGGGCTGTAACTGATAAGGCTTACCAGATTTATCTAAATTGAAATATTTGGTGGTCACACTTAGTTGAGCTGAATAAAATGTAGTTGCTCTCAAAAACCTTGAGTTTTGAGAGGGAACGAACAGAGAAGTAAATTCAAATTTTGCGTTGGAGTTATTTGGCCATGTCCAAACGCATTGCGCTATCGACCCTGATTTTCACCCTGGCATTATTCGCACTGTCACCGTTGACAATTGCCGCCGAGTCTAAAGGTGTCTTGCACACCTACAAGAAGGTAACCGGGGAAACCTATTTTGCTCTTTCCGTTCAGGCGGAGCAACAGCTGCCTGAAGTAGGTGTTCACGACATTCTTGTGTTGTTTGATACATCTGCTAGCCAGATTGGCGAGTACCGTAAGGATGCCATGTCTTGTCTGAATTCGATGCTTACCAATTTAGCGGGTGAACATCGCGTCAAACTCATGGCAGTTGATCTCTATGCTGTACCGATGTCGGCTGCATTCGTCGCTGCAGATAGTAAGGAGATGCAGGCCGCAATTGCTAAATTGAATCGACGTGCTGCATTAGGTTCTACCGATATGGTTGAATTGCTGAAGGCCACAGCAAAACAATTCCAGGCAGATAGTAAAAACGTAAAAAGCGTCGTTTACATTGGCGATGGTATGAGCAAAGCCAATTTGCTACAAATCGACGACTATAAAGAACTTGTTTCGGATCTGGTTTCGGACCAGATTTCCTTCTCTTCCTTCGCAATCGGGCCTCAGCGAAACATCGAATTGTTAGCTGCTTTGGGCAATAGCACAGGTGGAATTATCCGCGTTGATAACGAAGATCAACAAACCAGTGTCAAAAGTGGATTTGATTTAGCAGGTGCTGTGGTTGCTCCGGTACTGTGGCCAACAAATCTGACTGCCACCGAAGGTGTAAAATGTGTTTATACCAACGAAACCACTCCACCTGTCCGTATGGACCGGGACACAATTCTGGTTGGATCTATGGATCAGCCAGGAGCGTTCGATCTTTCGATTTCCGGCAAAGTCGCCGGGAAAGCGGTTGAACTGAAGTGGAGAGTGGCTGCCACCGGTTCCAACGAAGATTACAATTTCTTACCAACACTTGTAGACAACGCGACTCCACATCAGGGAGTTGGCTTACCTACTCTGGGAACAGAAGGCCTTATCGAAGTTCGCCGTAGCGTTCAAAACAAAGTGGGCGAACTCAATACGGTAGGTCTACACGCTTTGCGAACCGGCGATGTCAAAGGTGCAATCGAAGTTGCCGATGAAGTCCTTCGTAAAGACCCTACTAACACAGAAGCCAAAGCGATCAAAGGTGCTGCTGAACGAGGGCCGATTACGACTGAAATCGCACTTGTGCAGGACACTGCTCCAGCTCCTGCGGCACCAGCAGGTAATGCGTTGGTACTGGATGGTTCAGATGAAGTGGACACTAGTTTGGAAGATTCACCGAATTTCCTGAGCAACGTTGAGAATCAGCGTCAGGTTCTGGCCGGTAAGCTTCAGGCTGTTGTTGAAAATGGACTGGAACAAGCTCGCGATCTGATGGGACGATCTCCCGAGAAAGCGATTCAGGAATTGAAATTGCTGTTGGAACAGGTCGATAGTGCCACCGACGTCGCAGGTGATATACGCCAGCAGTTACGTAAGCAAATTGAAGATGCGATTCGTGAAACAGGTGCTCGCCAGGTAGATGTCGACGAACAGAAAATGCTGGCTCAGAGCCGTGAAGCGAATGCTCAACGACTCAAGAACCTTGCTGATGAAACTGCTCGTAAACAAGAGCTGATCACCAGTTTGATGGAAAAATTCAACGTGTTGATGGATGAAGCAGCGTTGGAAGACGATCGTAAACGAGTTGATGAAGGCGAAAAGTATCTGACAGCAGATGCTGAAATTGCGATGCCAATTCGAGTCTTGTTGCCTTACGACGGCACGCCAACCACGGCTGTTTGGAAAGCACGTATTCTGCGTCAGTACAAAGGTCTGGAGAAATTCCGCGACCTGCGTCACAAGAACTTTGCGGATGTTATGTACGAAAACGATGAAGCGTTAATCCCGTTCCCGGGTGGCGATTCACCTATCCGATACCCGGAAGCTGAATTCTGGCATCGTATTACCGTCGAGCGACGTAAGTATGTGACCGATCAGGGTAACAATCCTGCCGAACAGAAAATCGTTGATGCTCTGGATGAAGAAACAGTTATGCTCTTCTTTGACCAGCCATTGAATGAAGTGATCGACAGTGTCAAAACTCGACATAACATTCCTATGATCATTGACGAACGAGCCCTGGCCGATGCTGGCATGGATTCGAGCATGACCGTCAACCAGGATCTGCGAGGAATCACTTTGCGAAGTGGTCTCAAGCTTATGCTGGGAAGCCTCAATCTTACCTATGTGATCAACGACGAAGTGTTGAAGATTACCACTCCTGAAGCTGCTGAAAACGAACTGATCATCCGTACCTATGAAGTCGGTGACCTTGTAATGCCAATTATGTCCGGAATGGGCGGCATGGGCATGGGCATGGGCGGCGGCATGGGCATGGGTGGCGGCGGCATGGGCATGGGCGGCGGTGGCTTCCAAAATGTCGATGACGAACTCATCCTTGGAACCAAAACCACTACCAAGGCTGAAGCGGAAGCCAAGCCTGAAGCAGAAGCTGTGGAAGTACCACAAGCGATTAAACAACAAGTGACGAAACTTGAGGTGACTCCTCAGGATGGTGATTCGCTGGATGCAGCCTGGGATCGCTACTTCGCAGGTAAAAAAGACCTCGAAGAAGAAGCTCGGTTGAATCACGACAGTCAGGTACGCTACACCGTACAACTCCATATGATGCAGGCCAATCGCTTACATCAGGCTGATAACAGTGAGAAAGCTAAAGCATTAGTCGATGAGTCGATTTCTATCATGATGGCAGCGATTCGTAACGAACAGTCTCAATTCTGGATGTATGAAGGTCTGGGATTGGCCATGCAAGCGAATCATGCTCCCGTCGAAGATGTGGAACGAGCGCTTATGTCTGCAGTGGACTACAGCAATGACGAAGAATCATTACTGGCCGCAGGGATCTATATGTCCGAAGTTGGTTTGCACAAAAGAGCTTTACAAGTTCTGCGTGACGTTTCGGAAGTAAACCCATATCGACCCGAACCCTATGTTCGTGGATTGGCACTGGCAAAGCGTCTGGGAGATCTGGAAGCTTTGGAATGGGCGTCGGTAGGAGTACTCAGTCAGGCCTGGACGAATGAGCAAAAACACGTCGAGTTCGATGCTCAACGTACAGCCGAAGCAGTGATGTTACAATTGAAACAAGCAGGACTGATGGATCAGGCTAAGTCCTTTGGCGAAAAACTGACCAGTGCAACACACCGTGATTGCCGAGTTGTTGTTCGCTGGACTGGCAATGCCGACATTGATTTGTTTGTTCAGGAACCGACAGGCACGATCTGTTCATTGCAAAATGAACGGACCACCGCCGGTGGCGTCCTGCTTGGTGATAAGTTCTCCATTGCCGG
>MDTD01198017.1_pt1 | contig 10784 bp, 12 predicted proteins | sample 811221 | NCBI WGS metagenome assembly MDTD01 (sample SAMN05326646, study PRJNA326480) | marine metagenome | isolation source: seawater | place: Pacific Ocean: South West | collected 2011
ACTGATCATGCTTATTGTGAACAGAAAGCAGCTTCTTATGCAATATCTTTAATAACAAAATATCCTGAAATTACTGAGATTGTGGATAAAATGATAGCCTTGTCTCAGGAGGAAATGGAGCATTTTCAAATGGTACATGAGCTGATTAAAAAAAGAGGTTTTGAGTTGGGTAGAGAAAGGAGAGACCCTTATGTACATGATTTGATGTCTTTTATAAAAAGAGGTGGTAATTATGAAATGGTTCTTGTAGATCGACTTTTAATCGCAGCAATGATTGAGGCTAGAAGCTGTGAACGTTTTAGAGTCTTGTCGGAAAACATACAAGATGACGAATTGTCAAAGTTTTATCACGATTTAATGACCAGTGAGGCGAGACATTACTCGATGTTTATCAAGTTGGCAAAAAAATACGGTAAAGGGGTTGATGTCGATAAAAGATGGAAAGAGTTTTTGGCCAAGGAGGCCGAAATCATAAATAATTATGGAAAGAAGGAAACGGTACACGGGTAAGTATACCGTTTTCAATAAATTATAATGATTTTTAAAAGTATTTTTTACACCCTTTGAGGTGCTAAATTTGCTCTAAATTCATTATTTTAGCGCTCCAATTTTTTCACTATGTTTGGAAGTCTTCAGGATAAGTTAGATAGAGCGTTTAAAGTATTAAAAGGGCATGGTCAGATTTCTGAAATCAACGTTGCCGAAACCACTAAAGAAATTAGAAGGGCATTATTGGATGCCGATGTAAGTTTCAAAGTTGCTAAGGAATTTACCAACAGAGTCAAGGAAAAGGCACTAGGTCAAAATGTATTAACTACTCTTCAACCGGGTCAGGTACTTACAAAAATTGTACACGACGAATTGGTATCCCTAATGGGAGGAGAAGAAAGTGAAATTTCTGTTTCAGGGAATCCAGCTGTGATTTTAATTGCAGGTTTGCAGGGTTCTGGTAAAACAACTTTTTCGGGAAAACTTGCTCATTACTTAAAAACAAAAAAAGGTAAAAAACCTTTATTGGTCGGTGGCGATGTTTACCGACCCGCTGCAATGGATCAATTGGAGGTTTTGGCAGGTCAGGTTGATGCCGAGGTTTATCTTGAAAGAGAAAATAAAAATCCCGTTCAAATTGCTGAAAACGCAATTAAACACGCCCGCCAAAATGGATTTAATGTCGTTATTGTAGATACAGCAGGACGACTTGCTGTTGACCAGGAAATGATGGATGAGATCGGTAGGGTAAAAGACGCCGTAAAACCACAGGAAATTTTATTCGTGGTTGATTCTATGACAGGGCAAGACGCAGTAAATACTGCAAAAGCCTTCAATGACAAACTGGATTTCGACGGTGTTGTTTTAACCAAATTGGATGGAGACACCAGAGGTGGAGCGGCATTATCCATTAGAGAGGTAGTTACAAAGCCAATTAAGTTTGTAGGTACTGGAGAAAAGATGGATGCTTTGGATATTTTTTATCCATCTCGTATGGCCGATAGAATTCTCGGAATGGGTGATGTTGTTTCACTTGTTGAGAGAGCTGAAGCGCAATTTGATGAGGAGCAAGCCAAAAAACTGCAAAAGAAAATTGCAAAAAATCAATTTGACTTTAATGATTTTTACGAGCAAATTCAACAAATCAAAAAAATGGGTAACCTAAAGGATTTGGTTGGCATGATTCCAGGTATCGGTAAAATGATGAAGGATGTAGATGTTGATGATGATGCATTTAAAGGGATAGAGGCGATCATTCAGTCGATGACTCCTTATGAAAGAGAAAATCCAAAATCCATCAGCGGATCAAGAAGAAAAAGAATTGCTCGTGGAAGTGGAAATGATGTTGCTGAGGTGAATAAACTCATTAAGCAGTTTGAAGGAACTTCAAAAATGATGAAGATGATGAGTAATAAGAGCAACATGGCAAAAATGATGAAAAATTTCCCAGGATTAGGAGGAGGGAAAATGTAATAACCAATTAAATCAATTAAAACAATGATTTTAATCGATGGAAAGAAAACATCGGCGGAGGTAAAAGCCGAAATAAAAAAGGATGTTGAAGACTTTGTAGGTCAAGGAGGAAAAACACCACATTTAGCAGCTATTCTTGTAGGTAATGATGGTGCCAGTGAGACTTATGTTGCGTCCAAAGTTCGTTCTTGTAATGAAGTCGGATTTAACTCTACACTTGAACGAATGCCCTCTGAAACTAGCGAAGAAGAGCTCTTGTTAAAAATTAATGAGTTCAATAACAATGACGATATCGATGGATTTATTGTTCAGCTGCCGTTGCCAAAACATATTGATGAACAAAAAGTAACCACTGCAATATTGCCTAAAAAAGATGTAGATGGTTTCCACCCTGTAAATGTTGGAAGAATGGCTTTAGGTCAACCTTCCTATATCTCAGCCACTCCTTATGGAATTGTTCAAATGTTGGAAAAATATAATATTGATACAACAGGTAAACACTGCGTTGTAATTGGACGATCTAATATTGTGGGGTCTCCAATGAGCATTCTCATGGCAAAAAATACGAAGCATGCAAATTGTACGGTTACTTTAACTCATTCTCGAACTAAAAACCTAGAGGCGTACACTAAAACAGCAGATATTGTCATCGTTGCTTTGGGTAAGCCTGCTTTTTTAACAGGAGATATGATTAAGGAAGGCGCTACGGTAATTGATGTAGGAATAACTCGAGTTCCGGATGATTCAAAGAAGAGTGGTTTTCGAATACAGGGAGATGCTGATTTTAATTCGTGTGCGGAAAAAGCCTCATATATCACTCCTGTTCCAGGAGGAGTAGGTTTAATGACTGTAGCTTCCTTGATGAAGAACACCCTTGCGGCTGCAAAAAAAGAAATTTACAGTTAAAAAATCACGTCCTTTTAAAGGGATATTATGAATCAAAATTCAGGTAGAGATTTGTTGCATTACGAAATCATGGGAGCTAATGAAGGAGCTCCATGGTTGGTTTTTGTTCATGGAGCAGGTGGTTCCATAAGAACCTGGAAGTTTCAAGTGGAACATTTTTCAAAAAACTTCAGATTACTGTTACTGGACTTGAGAGATCATGGGTATTCAAAAAATATGATACCGGATTATGATGCATACGATTTCGAAATCATCGCATCGGATATTTTAAAGGTAATTGATAAGTTAAACATAACTAAGGCACACTTCATGTCTTTGAGTGTTGGTTCAGTAATTCTTCAAAAACTAGACATTATGAGGCCAAAACTAATAGATAAACTGGTTATGGCTGGAGCTATTTTTGACGGCAGTACGTTTATGCATATTTTTGTTCACTGTGGTAAATTACTAACCTATATTCTTCCTTTTCGACTTTTTTACTCTTTATTCAGTTTTATAGTTTTACCAAGAAAAAATCATCGTTTGAGTCGTTATATATTTAGGCGACAAAGTAAGCGAATGACAACAGTTGAATATTTAAAGTGGGTGCAGCTTTATAAGCCCTTTTTTAAGCTAATTAAAAAGTATGTTACCAGAGAGTTGCCAAGGCCTTGTTTGATTGTAATGGGAGATCAAGATCACATTTTTGGTAAAGCGGCAAGGAAATTTGCGGCAAAGCAAAAAAATGCTGTTCTTTCAATAATTAAAGGTTGTGGTCATGTCGTATCGATTGAAAGTCCAAAAAGCTTCAACCAATTGGCTTCAGATTTTTTAGAAAATATAGATGTTCCTGCAGAGGTAAAAGTAGATAAGCCAATACCCTATAAATGGAAAGAGTTGAGAGCTTTAGGTGCTTGATCTCAATTTTTAGTGAATGCGATTTAACTTTTTTATTAAGTTTGGATTATGAAAATTGGCTTTGATGCAAAGAGGTTTTTTAACAATACTACCGGGTTGGGAAATTACAGCCGAGCACTCATAAAAAATATAATTCGGGTTGAACCAAAAAACAACTATTTACTCTACAGTTCTAAGGTTAAATCTGAAATAGAAAAGTCTTTACAAAATGAAATGTTGGGTGTTAAATCCTCCAAAAAATTATTTTGGAGACAATGGAGGGTTGTGAACGATTTAACAAAGGATGAAGTTCAAATATATCATGGCTTAAGCAATGAAATTCCTTTAGGAATACATAAAACAAAAATCAAATCTGTTGTAACCATTCACGATTTAATTTTTAAAATTTACCCGAGGACTTACAAGTTTTTTGATACCAAAATTTACGATTTTAAGTTCAGGTATGCCTGTGAAAAATCCGATAAAATTATAGCGATAAGTGAAAGTACAAAAAATGATATTGTTCGATATTACAAAGTTTCTCCAGAAAAAATAGAGGTTGTTTATCAGTCCTGTAATCCTGACTTTTATTCAATGCTAAGCAAGGAAGCCGTAAGCAAACAGCTTGAAGAATATGATTTACCCAATCGATTCATGCTCTATGTGGGTTCTGTAATTGAGCGAAAAAATTTATTAACCATTGTCAAAGCTCAAGAAAAAATTAATCCAGACATAAGGATTCCTTTAGTTATTGTTGGAAAAGGAGGCGATTATAAAAATCAAGTAAAGCAATATATAAAAGATAAAAATTTGAGTGAGTACTTCATATGGTTAGAAAACTTGGATAACAACAAACATCTTCAAGCCCTTTATCAAAAGGCAGATCTTTTTATTTATCCTTCAATCTATGAAGGATTTGGTATTCCTGTAGTTGAGGCTTTACTAAGTAAAACCCCTGTAATCACATCTAATGTTTCCTCTCTGCCTGAAGCAGCAGGTCCAGGTAGCATTTGCATAAATCCAAAGGATGAAAAATTAATGAAGGATTCTATTGAGCTTGTTTTAACCAATAAATCCATAAAATCTGAAATGGAGGAGAGGGGGTATTCTTATGCACATGAAAATTTCAATGGAACAAAATGCGCAGAAAAAGTTTTGGAAGTATATTCAAAACTTATTTTTTAAATGAAATAAAAAACCCCAACAAAATCAATAATGTATTTGATATTAGTTGGAGTCTTTTATGTTTCTTAATCCTTTATACAATTAAAGCAATCAAGGATTGTATGGAAAAGATGAGTGGTGTAAATCAATTTTTAACTCACCATCAACCAATTTGTATCCGAAAGTGTACTCTACTTTAGCTACATTTCCTTCTAAATCAGTAAAATAGTAATTACCCATCGCAATAGCACGGTTTTCCTCAAGAATTAGATTTGAGTTTTCAAAACGAACGTTTGTCCAAGGGTTTATTGCAAAACCACCATCTTCTTTACATACGCGATCTTCGCCCGCGATAAAATATGAAGCTGCTTCAGCTTTTGTAGGTCTGAATTGTTCTTCTTTACATTTAGTAGGCTTAAATAAAACCGGCCCAGCCTCAAATAAATATTGTTTGTCAATAAACGCACTTGCGTATGATTCGCACTCTAAACGATCGTCTCTTAAAGATCCGATTTTTACAACACCAGCACCCCATGCACTCTGAGCTTCAATGACTTGTTCTTTTGTTACCATTTGTTTTAGTTTATAGATGTTAATCAATTTTTTTACGGAATCTAAAATATAAAATTAGTCATCAATTCTCGCTGTCAAAATGTTAAAATTTATTTATTCCAACCCTTAAATTTTATTTTCATTTGGTAGTTTTTGTAATAAACTTTCAGAAAGTTTTGAAAGTTCAGTAAGTTTGTTTAGATTTGTCAAGAGATAATTAAAAGAATAGAAGATTGATAAAAAAAACATTAACCAGTAAAACATCAAATTAAGTTTTTTAAACTGAAACTAAACCAAAGATGATTAATAACCTAAACGAAATAAGCTACGCTATATATTTACCAATAACCTTATTTATCACAGTTTGGGTTGGTAAAGAGCTTCATAAAAAGGGCAGACCTTTGATGCAATCTGCTTTTGAAAAATACGGTTTCGAAAATTGGGTGTCTCCAATTAATAACAGTTTACTTGCTGGCTATTATTTATTAAATATTGGGAATCTTTTAATCTTTATTAATACATGGGAGACAACAGAGTCTTTGGAGGAGATGATAAATGCAATAACTCAAAATGTTGGAGTGATTATCACCTTGCTGGGAGTAATTCACATCTTCAATTTAACGGTATTAATCATTATGAATTTTAAAACAAATACAAATAATAACCCATAAACACTTATAATCATGGAAAACTACATCGTAATTACTTATTTAATTTATTTGCCAATTGTCCTTTTAATGACCTTCTTGGTAGCTAAAATCCTTTTTAAAAACAGCGTAATATTTATACTTGATATTTTTAAAGGAAGAAAAGAAATCGCATTGCCAACTAACCGACTTTTAGAAATCGGTTTCTATTTATTAAACATTGGAACGGCATTACTTATCTTAAAAACCAGGGGAGTAAAAACGACACAGGAAGTTGTTGAGATTTTGAGTTTTAAAATAGGAGGCTTTTCTATTTATTTAGGAATTATGCTTTTCTTTTATTTGTTTCTTTTCTTTCGCGGTAAAAAGAAAGCAAGCATTGGAATGCAAAAAATAGCATAAAAAGTAAATCAGTTGATGCAGCCTTAGGATTTTTCTTAGGGCTGCGTTCTCTTTAATTATAAATCAGATAAAAATTTGTACTCCCAATTTAACGATTTGTTTTTCAAATCGTGTGTAAAAAACAAGGCTTTATTGCTTGAGTTATTAAAGTTTATTCCCGATGCTAAAAAGTGAATTTCATCGGTTGTAAAATATTCAAATTCATCGGTTTTAAAACCAATATCTCCACCAATACAAATTACCTCAACACCTTTCAATTTTACTTTTACAAGTTCAGGGTAAATTTCAGAGTTGAAATTATTTGGATTAATGCAATAGGAACATTCTCCCGCCGGTCCATTTGAAACGGATGAAATTTGGGTTTCTAATTCGGAATGATTATCCATCCATATTAACTTGTGGTGCAATAAAATTAGATGGCTTGATTCTATAATAGTATCAAGAACTTTTTGTAAATATTTTTTTTGTGATCCAATTATATTACTTGAACTGTCTTGGGTATCGAGTACAATAAATGTTATTCCGTTTTTATAAGTAGCGTAATAGGGGGGTCTATTTGTGAATTCTTGAATTCTATTTAAATCGGTATAATCGTGATTACCAAGTGCCCATAAAGTATTCGGATTCCCTACATCAAATACTGAGTCGATACGTTGCATTGTACTGTTGTTTTCAGACGACAAATACGCTAAATCTCCACCTAACATAAGAACATCAAATTTTTTATAGTTGATGGTTTCAGTAACTGAATCAAGTTGCGGATCATTATTTGTCCTGGTGTGAGAGAGGTGGAGGTAATTTTTTATACTGGATTCAAGTGGAGGAGACTCTTCTGTTTTTTTACAAGAAACAATAATGATTGAGAGTAAAAACAAACCATATAAGACTTTTCTTTTCCAATTGTAATCGAATTTAATTTCTCCCATTACCTCATTAATTACTTGCGTCTTTTTTTTCATTCTTCTTTTAATCCTGATTACAATTAACGATGATTATACATTCTTTTATTTTCGCAATATGTTTTTTAATTCTTCTATATAGTAATTATTGTCAGTGATCCCATTATGTCCTTGCCCTTTCAAGGTTATAAGAGTTACTTTATTTTTGAAATCATCTTTGAGTCTCACTGAAGATTCATAATTTATAACATTGTCTCTTGTTCCATGAAATAAGGTTATTGGCATTTCACAAATTTTCAAGTACTCATTTGTTTCAAATTTATATTTTAAAATCAAGGTTGGTATAAATGCAAACCTTTGTTGCACAAGATCTGTCAAACTATAATATGGAGCTTGTAAAATCAATTGATTTGGCTTGTTTTCTGAAGCTAATTTTGAAGCCATTCCTGATCCAATTGAGTAGCCTAAAATTACTATGTTTTTTTCACTGTAACTTTGCTTAAGTTTATTGTAAATCAATTGGTTGTCTTCAAATAGTTGTTTTTGACTGCTTATTTCTCCCTCACTTTTACCATAGCTTCTGTAATCAAGTATGAAAACATCATAATTTAAACTTGTATATGTTTCGGCAACATTTCCCCATGAATTTAATGATCCGGAATTTCCGTGCAAATAAAAAATCAGGCCTTTAGTACTATCAGCTTTAAATAATAAACCGTTTAATACTTTTCCATCTGAAGTCTCAAAGTTTAATTCTTCAAATTTTTGCGCGAAATGGAATTGATGATTTTTTTCAAGCTTTTCAGGAAAGAATATAAACTTTTCTTGAAATAAGAACAGCGCAATACAAAGTACAGTGTATAAGACCAAAACTATTTTTAATAAACCAATAAGTTTTTTCATAAATTATTAGAATTATTTATGTGTTATAGCTTTAAATAGCATTTCTTAATTTACCAATTTCTATACTTAGCATTGGCATAAACATAGTTTCTTTTAAGTTCAAATTAATAAGAAGATCAGTCCCGATACTTAAGTTTTTTAAAGGAATAAATTTCAATCCAACTTTGGTAATTGCACCTAATGTATAAAATGATGAGCTATACCCTACACTTGTATTAATCCATGGTTGTGTTGTACCAGTAGTTGAATATTTACCCCAAAACATATTAATGCCAGCTTGATATTGTATCCTGAAATATTTATCTCCTTTATATTTTCCCATCATAATAGCTATTTGGTTTTGGTTAAGAAAATTATGTGCTATATAATCCAATGAGTAAATAAATTTATTTTTTAAAATATTAAACTCTAAGCCTGCAGAAGGAAGATTGTTTCCACCAAGCATTGTAAATGCGGGGCCAATTTTAGGGTTAATTGCAAAACCATCAAATTCTTTTAAATCTTGACTTAACAATCTATTATTCAAATTAAATAGGAGGAAAATCAAGAATATTATTTTAATAATTTTCACAAATAAAACTTTATTAATTAAGCAATAACGGTTTGTTTAATTTTCTGAAGCTATAGACATGTGAGGGTCAGTAGAATTTGTCGATAGCGTAGGAAAATATCTTTAGCACCGAAGATAAATAAAAGGGGAGAACCCACCCAAAGCTTTTGTTCCACGAAGTGCATATGAGGCCTAAAGCCGAACTAAATTACACTTGTTTTATTTACTGTTTTTTAACAAGCTCAATTTTATAATGTGATTTACGTGTTTTAACTTATTATTTAAAGGGTCTTTGGTTAATTGTCTTAGTGATTTGTTGTCTAGAACTTCTATGTAGTCAATTTTTACTTTTTGGCCATTCCCACATATAAAACCACCGTATGAACAAGGTAGGTGATATGCGTCAATTGAATTGCCTGGAGTATAGGCGAAAAATACAGAGTCAACAAAAAATGACTCACCATCTGCTTTGATTTTGGGATTGTCCCCCTTGTAGTTGATTACTTCTCCAATAACGGTTTTGTAATTTCCATTTTTAAACTTGTTTTCAATACTTTTATATGTATTGTTTAGGTTCATGAAAACATAGGAAGTCCATAAGATGGATAAGAATACCCAAATTGATAAAAATATGACTTTGGTTTTATAGTTGCCTTTTTTTTGAGTTAATGTAAAAATGAGTGCAAAAATTGCGATTAAGGTAATAATTGGAGCTTCATTACCAAAACTGTTTCCAGTTTCTAAGAAGTTGTATTTTAATTCATATTCTTCCATTATCATAAATAACGGTTAAAATAAAAACAGTGCGGATTTCGGAGACGTGAATGTCCGTAGGAATTGATGTTGATTGAAAGACGAGACTATCGAAATTTGGTGGAACTTAAGCATTGGCTTTATTTATTGTTGGCAGCAGTTTTTATTTTTTCATTCAAAGTCGAAACTATTGGATGTTGATTCGAGTTTAAGTCAACTTCAAACTTAGGTATAAAGAAAAACGTGGATTCTTTTCCGTTTTTGTCAATATAATCAACATTAACCAATCGAGTAAAAAAACCAAAGGATTGCCATGCTTTATAGACGCTTTTAAAATCTATAGTTTGTACTTCTTTAAACCCTTCAAATTTAATCTCGTTGTCGTTTATATAAACACGTTTAATTCGAAGCATGGTATTCATGCAAACCACGCTAAAGCCTAGAGTGAAAATTGTTATAAAAACTTTAGTGGGAAACCCTCCTCTATATCTGTCCTCATCTAAAAGTATAGGTATTAGAATAGAAACCAAAACTAAAATGATGGATAACCACTTCTTCAAAAATCTTGTATGGCTTGATGATATTTCAGTATTCATCTTTAATTGTAGCTAACGATTAGGGTAATTATCTCACGAATCTATAAATATTTTATTGTATTCGTGTAAAGCGGCGGCTTGAAGTCTGAACTTTTGACGTGTTAGGCGGAGTCTGATGCGTTGGGAGTGAGAGACTTCATTTTGTTATACGAACACCAAATAAAAACATATTGTGGTGAGCTAATGGGATGCAAGTTATGAAGATTGTTTGAAGCACCCACAAAATGTTTGCAACCGAGCTTGCGAACAACTGAGTTTTTGACGAAGAATTACCTATGAGTTAGCTACTTTTTTTAAAATTTATACCCGATACAGAATGATGCTTGAGTAAAATGCTGTTTAATACCTTTTGGTTGCAGCGTGTTATTTTCTTTAGCTTTCCACCCAGGTTTAGTAGCTTCAAGTAAGCCGTCAAGTTTAATTCCAAAAGATGTTTTTTTAATAAAAGTTCGGAAATGAATAGTTGAAACAACTCCCCAGTAAGAATTAGAATATTTTTCATTATTTAATTCAATACTAGTTCTACCATAGGTGAAGCCACCTAGCCATATTAAATCAGTTTTTTCATTTGTAT
>MDTD01201371.1_pt1 | contig 10784 bp, 10 predicted proteins | sample 811221 | NCBI WGS metagenome assembly MDTD01 (sample SAMN05326646, study PRJNA326480) | marine metagenome | isolation source: seawater | place: Pacific Ocean: South West | collected 2011
CATTTCAGGAATGAAGTTTTTCCAGTTCGTTTTCAGACTTGAGCCATTCCCTTAAAACAGAATGCAGTCCATTTTCAGCCACATATTTTTTGATCAGGGGCGCCTCGGGATCCCATCCCACCGTGAGTAGATGAAGTAGATGCTCCCTGGGGGTTTCGCTCTGTTTACTTCTACCTAATTCGGCTTCATTAACGGAATCGGCCATGGCGGTTTCATCTCCCCGGACAACTAGATTTATACATTTATATATGGACGTGTTTTGAAAACAACTCCAATTCTACACAGGCGAGTGAAGGTCGGGCACGATGAAAGACGAGTTCGCCGTCCTTAAATATAGATAAGGAATATATATACGTTTTATCCCTTCACATTAAGCAAAGGAAGAAGCTCCGAATTGATAATGGAGACTTAGATTTGATAATATTCCGATTCACCCGTTAGACTCTTAGCATCTTTTTGGGATTTCAGGCGTTGAAATTCATCTAGATTGCCAGGAAGTGGTGGCTTCTCATCCGACGAATTTCTAAGGAGTTCGGATTCAAGAGGCAACCCAAAGTTTAAAGCTCAATTTCCGGAGACGATGATGTTTGCAATAGTTGAAGCCGGTGGTCGGCAATTTAAATTAGAGCCCGGTCGCTTCGTCGATATCGACCGCACCGATGACCAGGAAGGCAGCGAGCATGTATTTGACAAAGTTCTGATGCTGGTAGACGGAGACAAGTCTACAGTCGGCACTCCTTACGTCGAAGGTGCAGCGGTCCAGGGCAAGGTTATTTCCAACCTCAAAGAGAATCCTGAGACCGGCAGAATCACCTCTTCTATCAGAAGTAAGAAAGTGATTGTTTACAAGCACAAGCCTAAGAAAGGTACCAGGCGTAAGCAAGGTCATAGACAACAGTTCACCAGAGTTATGATCGACTCAATCAAGCTCAAAGATAAAACCGTGGCAGAAGCCAAGGGCTAAGACAAGGAGTTATTCGTAATGGCACATAAGAAGGGCGCAGGCTCCACAAGAAACGGTCGCGATAGCAACCCCAAGCGATTGGGCGTCAAAGCTTACGGCGGCGAAGCTGTAATCCCCGGCAACATCATCGTCAGACAGAGAGGCACAAGAATTCATCCTGGCTTCAATGTCAAGAAAGGCGCCGATGACACCCTCTACTCCATGATTGAAGGGGTTGTCACATTCGAGATGTGCAAGGGCAAGAAAAGAGTGAGCGTCTACCCTCAGTAGACCTCTCAACATCGAGAATTTAGAATCACCATTGTCCTCTCAAGGACCTTGGTGATTTTGTTCTTTCAGTGGAGTTGTTATTTGCACCGGGACAGTCCTTGAAATCTAAAGAGTTCTTATCGCCCGGCTGGAAATTAGTCCCTCTTTTTCTGCATAATATAAGCCTTATAACCAGATCAAGAATTGAGAATTGAAAAATACAGAAGTGGCCAAATCCCAAGAATCCAAAACGGTGACTGTCAAACAGGCAAAACCCTTAAAGCCCTTGCTTGAGAGCTGGGGACAGAGTAAAGATTACAGCGCGAAAGAGTTTACCGGACTTGCCTATGACTCCAGGAAGCTGGAGAGAGGAGACATCTTTTTCTGTATAGAAGGAGAACACTTCGACGGCAACAATTTCATAGAGGACGCCCTTAAAAGAGGCGCCTGCTTGATAGTCTCCCAGCGACCTGAAGCAAAAGTCGAGTGCTCCGAATATGTGGTGGTGGATGATATCAGAGTGGCCATGGCAGAAGCAGCCACCTATTTCTACGACTATCCTTCCCAGAAGGTAAGAGTCATTGGCGTCACCGGAACTAACGGCAAGACCTCGACCACCCACATAGTAGAGAGAATTCTTCTGAAAGCCGGGAGTAAAACCGGATTGATTGGCACCATGGGTGCCCGGTGGTCATCCACCGGAGATAGTTCGGAAAAATTGCTAGACCTTCATCACACAACTCCCCAGTGCGTGGATTTCTATCAAGTGCTGGCAAGAATGGTGGAACAGGATGTCTCCCATGTGGTCATGGAAGTCTCGAGCCACGCGCTGGAGCAGAAAAGAGTCGGTCTCTGTCACTTTTCCACCGCCTGCCTGACCAATATCACCCAGGACCATCTCGATTACCACAAAACCATGGACCGCTATAAAGAGGCGAAAGCAATTCTCTTTGATGCCCTCTCGGTAAGTTGCCACAGCCCCAGCACCGCAGTTTTAAACGCTGACGATCCTTCATTTCTGGAATTCAAAGAGAAGGTCCAAGCGAAGAATCAAAAACTGCTGTCTTACGGCTATGGAGAGGAAGCCGACTTTCAGCTGATAGAGGAAAGTTATAAAAGCCTCTTCAAAGGAACCGATATAAAAGTGAAGACCCCCGACGGTGTTTTCGAATTCAATTTAAAACTCCTGGGCCGCTTCAATATCTATAACGTGCTTGCCAGCATCGCCATCGCCCGGGCTGAGAATATAGGGATCGAAGCGATTCAAGAAGGGTTGAGCGAATTCAGGGGAGTAGCCGGCAGATTTGAAGTGGTCACCGTGGATGAAGACAGCGCCTATCCGCTTTGTATAGTCGACTATGCCCATACTCCTGATGGTCTGGAGAACGTTCTCAAAGCGGCACGGGAGATTGTACCGGCAGGTGGAAAGCTGATAACCGTTTTCGGTTGCGGTGGAGACAGAGATACTTCTAAGCGTCCTAAAATGGGCGCCATTGCCCAGAATCTGGCCGACAAAATTGTGGTCACTTCGGATAATCCTCGCTCAGAGGATCCCAAACAGATTATTGCCGATATACTGGCAGGACTTGCCCGCATGCAGAATGTCCAGGTGGAAGAAGACCGAGAGAAGGCGATAGATCTGGCAGTGGGCGAAGCTCGACCCGAAGACGTCATAGTGATAGCCGGTAAAGGTCACGAGACCTATCAACTGGTTAAAGACAAAGTTCTTGACTTTGATGATCGTCAAAAAACACGGGCATCCCTTCATAAAAGGCTGTCTTCATAGGTTCTTATTGGTTAAAGTTAGTAACTCCCATAACAAGGAAACACAAAGTTTAAAGAGTGGGCATCAGTTTTCACATCACATCAGTTAGAGAAGGCACCATATTTAATGTGATGCAGTTTCTCAGCCTTGAAAGAGTGACTGGAAATCTGACCATTCGTTTCGGCAGAAACATACCGGAGGTGACGGTCTACTTTCTCTCCGGTAATATCGGCGCCGCCGAATTCGGTGCTTTGAAGGGCAGCGCCGTGCTTGACATGCTTCTCTGCCAGGAGTTCGCCATCAAAGAAGTAGCTTTCGCGCCAGGTAGGGTAAAAGACCTCGACGAAGACTCCCTGGTGGTGCAGGCGGCAAATATTTCCGGCACGCTTCTCAACGTCTCCAAAGACGTGGATAAATGCGAGGCCAGATCCTTAATTTATGGACTGATCCCCACAAAAGACAAGAGAGCCAAGTCCACCGACTCACTGCTCCACTTACTTTACGATTTCAATAAATGGGAAGACAGCCTGGAGCGCACCCCTCCGGTCAAGAAAGAGAAACAAGCCCCCTTAAAAGAATGCATGCTCATCACCCGAGCCCTGCGCAAAGGAACCCTCTCTTACCAGACCCCGATGGTTCCCCTGAAATCTTTGAAGCAGCTTATTGCCATACTCCAACCTCTTTCCGAGAAAGAGACAAATAATCTCAGGGGTTATATGCGCAGTCTGTTACCCCATCCTAAAGCGACCCATATATCGATAGAGCGCTTCTATGCTTTCGCCAGCGCCATAGAATCCATTGCCCAGAGACGATCAGATGATGTAGGGGATAAAGCAAGGCGAACGATTCATTCTTTGATCCAGCACACCACCGCCACCACCTCGGACGATAGTTGATTTAAATTCGCGCTAACGGCAAAAACACAGTGGACAATCTGATCGGCTCCCGGGTCGATCCCGACATTTTGTCGGATAATGGAAATTGACCAGGTAAAACCACAAGCCCGATAGCGACTTTTAAAAACCATTGAAAGCCTTTACAGACCTGAGACTGAAAGCACTAAGAGAGACGGCGATGAAAATCTTGCCGGACGGATACTGGCGCAATGAAGCTGAACCATGTCACCTCACTTTCGATGACGGACCGACGCCGGAGACCACAGCGGCCCTGGTGGAGATGCTTAACGAGAACCGGATAAAGGCGACTTTCTTCTTCACCGGAGAGAACGCCCGCAAATATCCGGATCTGGTTGCCATGACAGCCGAATCCGGACATCAGCTGGGCAACCATTCTTACAATCATCAATTCTGCTACACGGAAAATCCGGTGAAATTCAAAGAAGGCATAGAGTTGACAAACAGAATTATCGAGGACGCCTCCGGAGTAAGACCGGCTGTCTATCGCCCACCGTTTGGCATCATCGACAGAGGGAGAGCCGAAATTATAGATAGCCTTGATATGAGACTTGTCTACTGGGGGGCCCTGGCCGAAGACTGGAAAGATTTAGGGGATGAAGAGATTGTCCGGCGGATAAACAAACAACTAAATCCTGGTACTATAATCGTCTTACATGAAATGGCGCGAATCAAAAGCCAGTGCCTCAAAGCCACCGGCAAAATAGTTGAAAACGCCCTTGCACAAGGATACTCTTTCGACGCCATCTCAAAGTAAGCAACACCGACAAAAGAGGAGAGATTGGCTTTGCTCGATTTCAGACCCCCCAAAGACTCCGAGGTTGTGATCTCGCTTCTGAAAGCATTTACGCCGATTATTCTCAAACTTGGTCTCGGCGAATCCTCGATTCAGATCAGGGATGAAGATATCGAGAAGTTCAAAAAATTGAAAGGGAAGAAGGCGATGATCTGTCCCAATCACTCTAATCGTCGTGACCCCGAAGTAATGTTCGCCGTTTCCAGAGAAGTACAGGAAGAGTTCAATTACATCGCCGCCCGAGAGGTTTTTGACTGGAAGCATGGGTTGAACGGATGGTTTCTCCAGAGGGTAGGAACCTACTCGGTGGTGCGTGGCGCCGTAGATAGAGATTCTTTCAAAACCACCAGAAACATCCTTGCCCGGGGCAAGAAAAAACTGGTTCTCTTTCCTGAAGGGGAAATTTCCAGACAGAACGACACGGTTCTTGCCCTGGAGTCCGGCGCGGCGCAGTTATCGTTCTGGGCTCTGAGCGACATCCTCAAAAAAGATCCTGATGACACACTGTATATAATACCAATCGCCTTGAAGTATATTTTTACTTCCAATATTTCCAGCGCCATTCGAGCTTCTTTAATCACCCTTGAAAAAGAGCTGGGAATCAAGCCGGACAACATCTCGATCATGAAAAGAGTGAGAGTCATCTGCGAGACCTTACTGGGCGTTCTCGAAAAAGAATACCGCTGTGAGCCACCGAAAGAAGACTCGAGCGGGGAAGAAGAGGAGCACGGCAACATGAATGCCCGGGTGGAAGCCCTGAGGAAGTTCGTGCTTCACAGGGTGGCGGAGCAACTTGACATAGAACTAGATGAAAACAAGCGTGAATTGGAGAATGTCAGAGTCTTGAGAAACGCCATAGATGATTTCATTTATGACACCAATGGCGATGGCTCCCAGTACGAGAGAAAGGTTCATCACAAAGAGAGTGAACGAATTCGCGGTCTATACAAAGACCTGGACAGAGTCGTCAATTTCATCTCCATCTATGACGGTTACTTAAGCGAGAACATGAGCCAGGAACGTTGCGCCGACATCGTCGGCAGACTTGAAAAAGAAATTCTGGGACAGTACGAGACCTATAAAGGTCCTCGCACAGTAAAAGTGAGGGTTGGCGATCCGATAGATTTGAAAGACTTCAAGGACGACTACGACAGGAACAAGAAAGAAGCCGTACAGAAAGTGACCGAGACGATTTTTAACCGAATCTCATCCATGTTAAACGAAATTGAGAATAAGAGACAGGCAACCCTGGTCGAATAACCTCAATTCACATGCTTTGACCGGAGCTTTATATAACTATTAGTAACCTGCTCTTAGAAACCCGGGACTTTGGTGATATCATCAGAAAGTCCCATGCGTTCAGTACGGTAAGGAATCATGCAGAAATTAGCCCTGGTAGGACTCGGTGCTTCCGGCCTGTTTGCTCTCAAAGAGCTGGCCGGAGCGGACGTGGAGGTTCATGTCTTCGACGTGGGTCCTTCCTACGCCAAGCGCTACCCCTGCCCGATAGACCAGGGCAAGTTGGAGGTATGCCCTCCCAAGGCTTGCAGCTACTGTGCTCCAGGACAATCAGCCGGCTCCTGGAACGATTTCAAAGTTATCCTTTCAGCCTCTCCTGTGATCGGAGGCAGGCTTTATGAGCTCATCGGCGAAAAGGATCTGCAGGCTAAGCTGGATATCGTCAAAGAGACAATTTTGGAGCATGCCCCGGTGGAGATCCCGGTGGTCAAGCCCAATAAGGACGATCTTGAGTGGATAACCAAAAGAGCAACCCTGGCAGGCATGACCTACCACTATCAAGAGCTGCTTCACTGCGGCTCCGATAATGCTCCGGCGATAAACACAAGCATTCTGAATGAGATAAAAGAGAAAGGTTCAAACATCAACTTCCACTGGAACACGAAGGTGCTTTCCGTAAATCGTCGTGGCGAAAAGTTTGCCGTGGGTTACGACCGCTACAGAAATCCCGGAGACGAGAGAGAAGATCTTTTCGATTACCTGGTTGTCTCCGTGGGGCGTGGTGGAGCACACTGGCTCACCCAACAAGAATTCTATAAAGATCTGGACATCTATCCCGGTCAGGTGGACATCGGTATCAGGGTGGAGACTAGCTGCTATTTCACCGAAGAGGTGGATAAGCGCTTCTATGAACCGAAGTTGTACTACACCAGTCGTCATGCCAACGACGTGGTCAGAAACTTTTGCTCCAACCCCCGGGGCTATGTGACCCCTGAAAACCACAGGGACTATGTTCTCGTGAACGGTCACTCCAAAATGTTCGAGAAATCAGAGAACAACAATTTTGCCGTTCTGGTCTCCAAGACATTCACCCGTCCATTTAAAGATCCCCAGATGTATTCCCAGACCATCGCCAAAGTGGTAAACATGCTTGCCGGCGGCGGTCCCCTGGTGCAGAAGCTGGGAGACTTACGGGCTGGACGACGTACCAAGAGCCTGGCAAACAATCTGATCAAACCCACCCTGGAAGCGGAATGCGGAGACATTTCCCTGGCCTATCCCCACCGCATACTGGCCGGCATCATAGAATACCTGGATGCCCTGGACAAAATCTGCCCTGGTGTTGCCGGTGATGCCACCCTTCTATTCGCGCCGGAGTGCAAGAGCTATCCGGATTCAATCTCGGTGAAGAAAGACATGGAGACGAATATCCCCAACCTCTTTATCATCGGTGATTCGAGCAGTTGGACAAGAGGTGTCGGTCAAGCCACCACCAGTGGTTTGTTAGCCGGAGAAGGCATCAAACGCCGAATCTCCAATCCTACGCCAAAGAAAGTGGCTGCCACCAAGAAGAAAGCCGTCTCCTGAGAGAGCCCCCCAGCTGGCGAACTTTACTGAAGCCCTGACAAATCAATCTTGCCAGAGATTCTTGGTGTTCTCATCTTCATCGTCATGCATCTTTCGTTGCAGGGCGGCATAGCGACTCATAAGCTGGGCCACTTCCGGGTGCTCCGCGCCGAGTGTCTTTTCACTCAAGCCCAGACCCCACTTGTATAGCCTGTCCGCTTCATCGAAATTTTCAGCCAATTCATAGAGTTCTGCCAGGTTTTGCAAACTGGTGGCAACACTGGGATGCTCCGGTCCCAGATTCTCCTGGGTTATGGTCATCGCCCTCCAGTAATGCTGCTCGGCCTCGCTAAAATTGCCTTGATCCTTGTATACCTCGGCAAGGGAATTGAGCACTTCGGCCACATGCATATGTTTTGGCCCCCAGTCTTTGGTGCGAATGTCGAGCAATGTTTTGTAGAGCGGCTCTGCCTGGTCATAGCGACATTGAATATGGAACAGTAAAGCCAGGTTTCCCAGGGATTGGGCGGTGGATGGATGTTCCAGACCGAGAACGGACTGCCTTATCTTGAGAGCCCGCCAGTGCAATTTTTCTGCTACTTCAAAATCGCCTTTCATACGATTTAGCTCGGCTTGATAATTCAAAAGCGTGGCCACGCTGGGGTGACTCTCTCCCCACTGGATCTCACTGAGCTTCAGGGCTCTGTTGTAGAGCGGCTCGGCCAGCTCATATTTACTGTCGGCATGGTAGAGCAGGGCAAGATTTTTGAGCATCGGCACAAGACTTTGATCATCCGGTCCGAACTGAGTCTCTCTTTCAGATATCGCTTTTCTAAAGAGGGGCTCGGCCTGCTCGAACTTGCCGTGGGCTCGGTAAAAATCAGCCAGGCTCTCCAGGGTCTGGGCATATTCTTCCCGGTCACCCTTATCAGATCCCTCATATATATTTAGCGCTCGCCGATAGTAAGGCTCCACTTCGGAGAACTTCCCCTGGGCCCGGTAGACCTGACCCAGCTTATTGAGGGTGCCGGCAAGCTCGGCTGCCCCTTCTCCGAAACACTTCTCCTGAACAGAGAGCGCTAACTTGAGAGCCTCTTCGGCTTTCGAATAGTTGCCCTGTACTCTATATAAATCTCCAAAACGGATATATATTTCCGCGAAACTGGGATGTTCCTTTACTTTGACCATGGAGGCATCGGTGGGCATCACCGCGTCAAGCCCCTCGGAAGAGCTGGTTTCACCGTCATCGGGGTCCGTCAACGGACCCTGGGCAAACTGCTTCCTCGCTTCGATAAGCGCTTTCTGAAAGAGCTTTTCCGCGTCGCCATAGCGGCCGAATTCAAAAGCCCTCTCTCCGGCTTCCATGTAATTTGTCCAGGCTATACTCTCTTTTGCGCTTTCCATCGCTAACCTTTTTAGAACTAAGGATAACCTACCGGCGTGGAACGTAAACAACAGTTATCAAACAGTTTGAGTGCATATTCCAGTATTCTCCAATTTTAACTAGGCTGGTAAAAGTAGAATCGTCCCAAAATCCCAAATAAGAATCCTAATATTGTTATGCCAACCACAAACAGTGAATCTAACGCCTCCGGGCAGAAGCCCTCTTCCAAAAAACAAAAATTCAACCCTAAAAAGTTCGGCGGTCTGGTAATGCTTGAGCTTGCCGTGGTCATCCTCTTCTTGGTCTGCCTGGGCTCTCCACTCAACAGCCACCTGGTGAATTTGCTCCTTTACCACCCCCGGAGTGAACTTTATATAGATAAAGAAGCGATCAAATTATTCAAAGATAGATACGGGGTTGAGCTGAAAGAGGCTCGTTTCCCTTCCAAAAACGGGGAGATGCTCCATTGCTGGTACATGGAAAAACCCGGCGCCGAGCGTACTTTTCTCGTCTCCCACGGCAACGCAGGCAACCTCTCCCACCGCTATTTGGTCTTTGGCACTCTGTTCGAAGCAAACGGCTCTGTGTTTATCTATGACTACCAGGGCTACGGTGAGAGCAACGGAGAGCCCGACGACAAGAAAATAGTGGAGGACGGTGTGGCCGCCTACGACTTTCTGAACAAGAAGCTCAAGGTCAAAAGTGAAGACATCGTTTTATACGGAGAGTCGCTGGGCTGCGCAGTCTCCTCGGCCATAGCCAATGAGAGACCGGTGCAGGCGGTTATTCTCCAGTCACCCTTCGTCACCCTTGCCGCCACGGCAAAAGACAAAGTTGCCTGGACTAAAATCTATCCGGACTTCCTCTTTGTCCAGAATCATCTCGACAATCTCAGCCCCTATCTCAAAAAGCATGCCCCGCTCCTCCTGATTCATGGGGACAAAGACTGGATTCTCAAGTCTGATTATTCCAGGGAGATTTTTGCCAAGGCATCGGAGCCCAAAGAGATAATCATCATCCCCGAACACGGTCATAACGACCTATATCCGGAGACATCCGGTACCGTGGCGCTAAAGATAAAAGAGTTCCTGGCTAAAGCCGGAACCTGACTAGGCGAACTCCGGCACCACCGGCTTCTCAAATAGTCCTTTTTCGTTTGCCATCTCGAAGAGCTTAATGATCGCCTGTTTGCCACGCTCTCCCTGGTCCACGGTAATCTCGTTGACATACATGCCGACAAAGCGGTCGGCCAGGTCTTTAGGCATATCCGGGGCAAAAGTCATGGCATAAGCCAGAGCCTCTTCCCGGTTTTCCAGAGAAAACTCGATGGATTTCTTGAGAATCTTTGATAGCTTTTCAATCATGTGATCGCCAAGGTCCTTACGAATAGCGTTGCCACCCAGGGGCAGAGGCAATCCGGTCTCTTCCATAAACCAGACCCCCAGGTCCACCAGCTTTTTAAGTCCGAGGCTTTCATAGGTGAGCTGCCCCTCGTGAATCAGGAGCCCTGCGTCATATTTACCTTCGGCTACCATATTGATTATCTGGTCGAACTCTTCTTCTTGCACTTTCAGTCCGGGTTTATAGAGATTTAGAGCGAGAAAAGCGGTGGTCAATTCACCTGGTATGGCAACCACAGTATTCTCCAGATCCTCAACTTTGAAATCCTTCCTGCAAACCAGAACCGGTCCATAGTTGTCACCCATGCTGGCACCGCAAGTCATTATTTTGTAGCGGTCGGAAATATAAGGATAGGCGGCAAAGGATATGGCTGAAACCTCGTATTTTCCGGAAAGCGCTTCCTGGTTCAGACTTTGAATATCCTTGTGAACTTGGTTTATTTTGAGCCCTTCGGTATCGAGTAAGCCTTTGGCTATGCCATAGAACATAAAAGCATCGTCGGAATC
>MDTD01028992.1_pt1 | contig 10783 bp, 9 predicted proteins | sample 811221 | NCBI WGS metagenome assembly MDTD01 (sample SAMN05326646, study PRJNA326480) | marine metagenome | isolation source: seawater | place: Pacific Ocean: South West | collected 2011
CTCAGGGGTAGAGCAATCGACTGCAGATCGATAGGTCATCAGTTCAAATCTGGTAGGGTCCTCAATTAATTATTTGGTTAAATAAATATATAAATTTTATATACTGTAATCTCCCCCGCACCCTGCATGTTAGGGTTTGGATGTATAGCTCAGTGGTAGAGCAATCGACTGCAGATCGATAGGTCCCTGGTTCAAATCCGGGTGTCCCCTTTTTTTATTAATTAAAATAATTTTTAAATTTTTTAATTAGTATAAATATCTGAAAACTATATATTAAAAGTATTTGATTGTATTGATTTATAATTTATAAGATCATTTAATAAAGAAGATATTAATTCACTTGAATCTTTATTTTGCCAATCTTCAGAAACTAAGAATTTAAACATTTCTGCTAAACTTTCCTCAGGATGCCCTAATACATATGGTGTATTGTAACCAAGAATTTTTTCAACTGAAAAACCTATTTTTTTCTCTTCTAGATTATTAAGAAAACGAAATTTATTTCCTGCATTTTTTGAAAAACGAATAACTTTCAATATAATGTAATCACCAGATGAATTTTTTTTAAATATTTTTGTATTACCATTATTTTCAACAGCAAATAAAACAACATAGAGATATTTAAAAAAACTACCAGTAGTGTATTTTTCATTTGATATAAGCATTGGATAGAATTCTAAAATTTTTTTATTTAATGAAGCTTTAAAATAACCATCACGACCATATAAATCAGGGTTTGTTATACGATAATCTTTAATTTCAGGGGGAATAATTAATTTACGAGATTTATCAAAGAAGAATTGATATCTTGAATATACAAATTTTGCTAGATTTTGATCATAATTTGTAAAAATATGCCACATTTCGTGGTAGAATAATTCTTCAAACATTTTATCATCTTTTATACTTTTCATTATAATTGTGTTACCCCTAACATAACCAGAAGCGCCACCTTCTTCTTTACCAGTTGTTTGGATAATATTGATTACGGGTGGAAATTGAAGAACTATATTTTTTTGATAGAAAAAAGTTTTTAATTTATCATAAAACAAATTAATTTTTTCTTTATCTTTTATATTCCATACTCTTACATTATTTTCAACGGTATTTAGATAATCTTTTTCTTTTAAATTTTCACTTTGAGATTGAAGTTTACTTTGTAAATCAAATTTTCCAAGACTCTTAGTATAACCATCACTTGTTGACAATATTTTTTTTGCAGAATTAATATCAGGGAAAGATAGAATAGGATATTTTTTTTTTGGAAAATGTGTATTTGGAAAAGATTTAATAGGATATATTTTTTGTCTTATTATTTTAAAATTCTCAGTATTATCTCGATTAATAGCAGATAAGAATGCCAGTAATATTGAAAATACAATAATAAATATATAATTAATCATAATATAATAGCATTTTATTTTTATTTGAGTAAATAAAATTATAAATAAAATTATAAATAATAATAAAAAATAAAAAGATATAAAGTTAAAAATAGATAATGAGTTATGTCTTAAAATGGAGGCATAATTAGGAGGGGCTGTAGCTCAAATGGTAGAGCGCTCGCTTAGCATGCGAGAGGCAGGAGGATCGATACCTCTCAGCTCCACAAGTTCCATGGTCTAGTTGGTTAGGACGTCTGCTTTACACGCAGAAGATCGCGGGTTCAAGTCCCGCTGAAACTACACTTTATTATGACAGTATGTCCGAGTGGTTAAGGAGATAGACTTGAAATCTATTGGGCGTTGCCCGCGCAGGTTCAAATCCTGCTACTGTCGTAGACTCCATGGTCTAGTTGGTTAGGACGTCTGCTCGACACGCAGAAGATCAAGGGTTCAAATCCCTTTGGAGTCATTATTTTCCATTCTCATTTATTCAATTATTTCTATTATATTTAATAAAAATAATACTAATTTTTTTAATTTTTAGGAGGCATTGGTAGTACAATACAAATTTCATCTTCATTTTCCTCATATGTAAATTCAGAATTTGACGTGGGAAGATAATCTAATTGACATGAATTGTATCTTCTTCTTTTACCTATCTTATCACTGACTGAATTATTTTTATCTTTCTTTTTTTTCCTACGAACACGTATTTTAAATTTTTTTTCAGTTACAACTTTACTTACAAAATTTGCTATCTGAAATAAAACAATTAACTGCTGGATCATACACATAAATTTTGCTTTGTCACTTTTTGGTGATATATCGCCATAACCAATAGTTGTCATTGTAGTAAATGAGAAATAGCAAAAATCAAACCAAATAGAATGTTCATCAATACCATTCCAATTATCAGGATGTTTATTAACAAAATACAGAGTTGCAAAAGTGAATATAATCATAATGTTTACAATAAATAATACAATACCATCCTTAATTTCTGGACATTTGGATTTTTTTTCTTCGTTTGAAGATTCCATTAATAAATTTATTTTATTTTAGCTTTAAGTTACTTAAAGTAAGGTTACATGGATTTTATAATGTCAGAATACGACAATAATGAAAAAAATTTTCAAAATAAATGTATTGGAAATTTAGCAAATTTTTTATGTTTTGGAGTAATTAGTTCAAGTATTTTAGGTTATGTTTATTATCCTGAAATATTTGATAGTATATTTAAAAATAATTCAAATAATATCATTGAACCCGAGTGTGAATGGTATAAATTCGATGAATGGAGTGAATGTGAAAATAATTTAACATATCGCCACAAATATGGTAAAAATTGTGTAAATAATAGCCAGATTGAATACAATAATTGTACTAAATGTGAATATTCTGTATGGGGTATATGGAGTGAATGTATACCAAAATGTGGTAATGGTTTAAAAACAAGGAATAGATCTGTTAATCAAGGATCATGTCATAATTTAAACACAGTAGATACAGAAAAATGCTTTACATTATGTCCAGATTGCAATATTAGTTCTTGGGGTAATTGGACAGATTGTATGTTTAATAATAATAGATGTGGTAATGGAACAGAGTTTAGATACCGGAAAATATTAGATAATGGTTATTGTAATTATACAATACATGAATTATATACGCAACTAAATGAAAGTAGACCATGTTATGTGAACTGTAGTAATTTTAATCTTAGGAATAGTAAACAAAAAACTACTACAGTTCTATCAAATGATATATCACCTGAAATAGAATCAGGAAGTAGTATAGAATATTTAAACTATATAATACCTTTAGTTACTTTATTTGCGTTATCTGTATTCAGTATTTATTATTTAAAATATAGAAAAAACGATCATGAAGATGAAATTACAAGAAAAGATATTTCATTTAATAGTAATAATTTAGTAAGTAATCCATTATATGAAATGGGTAATTTACAGAGAAAACTTGAATTAGCAACAAGTTTAGATAAAAAAGGTAAATATGCTGATGCATATGAATTATACGTAAATTCATCAGAATTTTTAGTAAATATAATGAATGGTGAGAAGAATAAAACTAAAAAAGATATGTATGAGAATTATGCAAAAATATATATTGAAAGAGCGGAGATAATAGCAAAAAGGTATCCAGAGGCAATAAAGAAAGTAAAAAATAAAAAAACAAATAAACCACCAGGAATTGAAAATGTATCAATGGTAGTAAGCACAAAAAAACAATTGGGAGGAAAAGATAATGGTCAAATACGTAGTGGATCTTTATTACAAAATAAAAGTAGTGTAATGTATGATAAAAATAGTGCAATGTATGAAAGAAATAGGACAAAAGTTAAACATGAATTTATAGGGCATACTGCTATAACTAGAATATTTAAAACATCAGGAAATAAGGGAAGTAATACTAAGAATGTAAATAATAACAAGAATGTAAATAATAGTAAGAATGTAAATAGTAGAAATAATGTAAATAGTAGAAAGAATATAAATAATAGTAATGAAAAAGATAATAAAAAAAATACAATAAAAAATACAGTAAAAAAAGAGAAAAAAAAACCAGAAAATGTAGTAGATAAATATTCTGATAGTAGTGCAAGTAGTAGTGATGGAGATGGAGATTGAATTGGTGAAGAAATTTATTTTTCTGTAAAATCAAACCAGACTTGTAACATTTGTCTATGACTTTTACTATTTTTATTAAAAAGACATCCTCTATGCCAACTATTATTATTAAATAGTATTATATCATTATTTTGTGGATTTTCTTTTTTACTTCCAACTAATACTTCATTTTCAAGGGCATATTTTTCAATTTCAGTATCACCAAAATCAGATTTAAAATCACCACGAATACGGAACATTTCTGGTCTTTTCATAAAATAAGACCTTCCTTCTTTGTCATATTTTAGCCCTTCATTTGTTATATCCGTAGTTTTTCGAATACATCTTTCTAAAATATTAAAACAATTATAAGAATAAGGTAGTATTCTAAAAGTAGCTTCATTTATTTCATCTATACTATTTAAATAAATTAGTACTTTATATGGTGGATATCTATTAGTTGTATCAATATGAAAGTATTTTGATTTAGCTATATATCCATTATCCATCATATTACTTTTATCTATAAAATCTGTATCTGCATCATGATGATGTAATCCTATAAATTTTATTTTGAAATTTTTATTTTTATGACGACTCTTAATTACATCAATTAAACCCGATTTTTTTAATATATTTTGCATTTTCTTTGTTATTATTTCTGGTTTACATTCTAACATTTCTTTTGTTTTACTTTTATCATACTTTGATTGAGTTAAAGTTATATATGTTTGAGAAAAACTTCCATCAAAATTTTTATTTTTTTTTATATTTTTCAGATAATTTGAGAAAGGTTTTATATAATTCATAAAATCAATCTTATCATTTTTATTCCATTTAAACATTGCATATCCTTTAGTATCAAATTCCAGTTCCTTTGCTGTTTTAAAATGTACAACTTTTGTGTCTAATAGTTTTGTTTCATATTTTATTGCTTTTATTAAAAACTGTATATTATTTTCAAATCTTTTTTTCTCATTTTCTGTAAATTGTTCATTTGAAATCAAGTCCTTGTAAGCCCAGTGTTTACTATAATCAATGTAAAAAAAACGATTAAATATTAGTTCATTATTTGGTAGATTATTAATTGTGTTAGATAATTCTTGTAATAATTCTGTATTTAATATTTCTTTGAGTTGTAATATGGAGTGGATAAAGGATTTAGGCATATGACCATTATTTTTTTTAATTTTTTTTAAAAGCATACCATCTTTAATTTTATTTAATTTAGTTTTTTCCATTAGTAAATTATAAATATTTTTTTAGTAAAATAAATACATAATATAAATATGTATAATAATATTAACTTCACATACTTTTAGTAAAGATAAAGAAATTTAGGGGGGAATCATCGTTTGTATATAGGGCACTAAATCAGGGTGCATTTTTTTTTTCATTTTATGGAAATTTTCAAATATGAGTTTTCTTCTATTTTTTTTTACATTTCTCTCTAAGCTTACCTTTGTTTTAACAGGTTCCTCATCTACAGAATACAATCTTTCCTTGTAAATTATAAAATTACGATCAGCCCAATCACCAATATTATGCTTTATACGAAAAGCTATAGAATTAAGATAATCCAACATTAAAGTTTCATTTTCCAATTTTTTTTCATTTAGTTCAATTTCGGTTGTATCCGCTATTTCAGTGGGAGACCATTTTTTTGATCCAGGATGTACCTTAGTTTGTATGTTTTCAATTAATGATTCGCAGATAAGAAATGGATGCTGAATGCTTACATCGAGTTTGTTACGTAGACCTAAAGGTGCAGTTTCCTCCAAGTCTGGAACCATCATAGTCATTTTTGAGTTTACAAAAGGGAGACCCATTTCCTTCTTGTATTTCTGAAATTCAATGAATTTTTCAATTTTGTCTGTATTTACATAAGGTCCCTTAACAAACCATATCTTACCTTTCCATTTTGTATAGTAAGTATCTGTTTTGTTGTTTCCACAGGTCAATTGTGCCCTTACTACAAAATCCATTTCTTTCTCGTTATTTGGGAAATCATCATTGTCAACGTCACTATGAGAAATACATGGAGGGTTGTAAATTTTTTTCAAAATATCTGGATATCTCCCAACTACTTCTGGAATAACCATAGCAGATATGTTTTTGAAATAAGAGATATCTCTGTTCTTCGTTTTTTTTACGTGTCTATCATATACATAATCTTCAAACTCAAATTCAAAAACTTGTTCGAGATACATATCCCAGTTATTATCCAAATCTTCAATATCATCTTTTTTATCCCACACTTGAAGAGGTTCCATCCCATAAAGAAAGTCAGCTAGCGGGAGAAAATACAGTATATATCCTTCCTTTAATTTGAGAATATCTTTCTGCCACAATAATGAGCATTCCATAAAACGAAAATACTTTTCCAAAAATTTATTTAAAATGTTTCTCAAATTTGTTTTTTTGATTACTTTGATCACAAGTGATCTTAGGAATAATGCAGATCTCCAACTCCTGTTTTCCAAACATATTTCTAATTCTTTCATTTGTTCCTGAAAAGACATGTTCTCCTCTTCCTCTGTCATGATTTGAGTATATTCACTTCTCGCGACGAGTTCCTCATCTGATTTTTTATATTTTCGTAACTTGGTCAACGCGTTCAGATGACTAGCAATCCTTGCTTTTCTGCTTCTACATAAATGAATTACAATGTTTCTAATACAACGTATTTCCTTCCCACGATTACGATCCGACTCTTTCTTCCTCTCATTCCAGAGGATGGTTATCCACTCACACATTTTTCCCCACAATTCCAGATTGCCGCCTCCCACATCTTCTAGGAATATGATTTGCAACCGATGAATAAAATTCGTCCTTATTCTTTCACCCGGTTTTCCCTCGTCAGCAAACATATCCAATTCAGCAGCTACATACATCGCTTTATCTTCCTCTCCCCTCCGTATATATTTTTGAAGAGCAGATTTTAGTACATCTAAAGAATGTCCGTGAAAAGAACGTTCAGATCTAAATTTAGTGATCATTTGATTCTCGGTATTATCCTGCTATTTAAAATTTTTAATATGTAAATCAATTTTTTTTTTGAATATTATATAAAAAGGTATAGTATAAGGGGATTAATAAGGGAAAAATTATATGAAAAGGGGGGCAAAAATAATGCACATGATAAATGTAATACATAAGATGTAAATTATGAAAATAAGGACAGTATATAAATATAATAACTAAAATTGATAGCCAAATAATTGAAACTCTTTTTTATGGTTTTCGTATACTCTATTTCGGGCTTTCTCTGCTCTTTTATTATTTTTATTAATATAAAATTTCCTATATCCATCATTTTTACCTCTACAACCTTTCTTATGTGTTGGTAAATACTTAATATCATAATCAGTAATTTTTAATTTTTTGCATAAATTAATTATATCTTCTTCTAAGTTTTCGTATCTAATAAAATAATCACAAACACTTTTATTATTGATAGAATGTATTGGTAAATTAACCATTACATGTTGCTTACAAAATTTATAAAATTGATCGAGAGAATCTTCATCAACATTTTTTTTTTTCCAAAAAAATTTCGATACCATTTTATCATATGGATTTCTAATAACACAGAATTTAATATATTCATTAAATTTTTTTTCGCCAAGATCCTTTAAAATAGCATCAGCTCTTTTATGTTCACCCCATAGGTTTTGACCTTTTCCATTGACAGTTCTTGCGCCAACTATACCATAATCATCTATATGTAAGTCTACTTTGTCAGTATATTGATAGTTTTTATTTGGATTTATACAATATTTACCAAAAAAAGACTCAACGCTTGAACCAGCAACTTTTTTATTTTTAATGTAGATAAATTTATATTTATGTGAAACAAGTACCATTTATTAATATTTAGTAAAGATATTAATTTAGAATAAATTAAAAACACATAGTAAATATAGCTATAAAAGATACAAGTAATACAATAAAAAAATTGATACATATTATAATATTGAATAAAGTTCAGTTAAAAATTAAGTACAGTAAAATGAATCAAGATGGAACTAAATTTGTAGATAATAAGGATAGAAAAAATGCAGCTAAAATAGAAGAAGATGGATTTTATTTGGAACAACAGGCAAAGTCACCTCCACAACCTCCTCCAAAACCCCCTCCGCCACCAACTATGACCCAAACTATTTCTAGTAGAGATTCTAAATACGAAAGTCCACTGCTTAAAAAATATAAATTTGAAAACGGTAGATATCATTCAATAACAACCGGCAGTATGTTTGAGAATATGATATCATGTGTACCAGGCGGGGGATGTTTTGAAGCACTTGACGTATGGAAAACAGAACATTTTGTTAACGTCCGTGCTATTGATGATAAAATTCGAAAAAAATATCGAGAAAGTAGTGGAGGTCACAGTGGATATACATTCCATAGCCTTTCAAGCGATGAAATGCATATATTTTGTAATTGTTTGAAAAATGCTATTTAAAACGCAGGTTATGCTCCTTAAAAATACATCCATAAGGATAAAGTCATTTAATTGAAATAATGAAAAAGCTATAAAAAAAAATTGAATATAACATTATTACAAATATAATTTTTTGTAGTGGGATAGTTTAAATGACAAGTGAGTGTGAGTGTTTTGGATGTAAATCAAAACAAAATATTGCTGTACGTGAGTTCAGATGGCATTATCGTCCGCGGGAAAAGTATCGTTTACCACCAAGAAATGAAGTCAATGAATGGAAAGTATTAAAAGTTAATTTGTGTGATACATGTTACGTAAATACACAAGAAGTAGATTATTTAATTGGTTGGGATTGGTGGGATGCAATTGATGGTTTACATTTATCCTAAATAATATATAAAGATATATTTGATATTATTATCAAAGCCCTATAGTGTAATGGATAGCACATAGACCTCCTAAGTCTGGAATCTGGGTTCGATTCCCAGTGGGGCTGTTTAGGGAGTGTGGCGCAGTGGAAGCGCGTGAGCCTCATGATCTCAAGGTCGAGGGTTCGATCCCCTCCACTCCCATTTTTTCAGTATGTGTCTTATAATGTAATAGTAAGATATATGGTTTTTAGAACAAATGATTGGGTTAAATTCACAGTAAGGCGTCTTAACGTAAATTTATAGATATTTAAAGAAATATAGAGGATAAATTATATTTTTTTTTATATTTGTCTAAATATTATGAAAATTGGAATTATTGGGAATGGATTTGTTGGAAAAGCAACAAAATTATTAAAAAATGACGAAATTGATATAATATGTTATGATATTAATCCGGATTTGTGTGAGCCAAAAGGTATAGAACTGAAAGACATGAATGTCTGCGAAGTTATATTTGTATCAGTACCAACACCGATGAATAAGGATGGCTCAGTACATCTTGGCATAGTAAAATCGGTTGTAAGTGATTTAAAAAAAAATAATTTCAACAATAATATAGTGATAAGATCAACTGTTCCTCCAGGAACATGTGATGAATTAGGTGTTTATTTTATGCCAGAATTTCTAACAGAAAAAAATTTTGAAAATGACTTTATAAATAATGAGTTGTGGGTATATGGTTTACAAGGGAAAGAGGAAGATAATATGTTTAAAGAAACAATTTCTAATTTAATAAATATTTGTCATAAAAAAGGTTGTATTAAATCAAACAAAACAGAATGGATGACGAATAAAGAAGCAGAAATGGTAAAATATTTTAGAAATACATTTTTATCAGTAAAGATAAGTTATTGTAATGAGTTATATAGATTTTGCGAATTAAAGGGAATTGATTATAGTAGAGTAAGAGAAATAGCAGCACAAGATAAAAGAATAGGATTATCACATACATCCGTACCCGGACATGATAATCGTTTTGGTTTTGGAGGAACGTGTTTCCCAAAAGATACTAATGGTTTATTATGTGAAATGAAAAAAAGTGGCTTAGAATCATACATTTTACAATCAACTGTTGATAGAAATGAAAAAGTGGATAGAAAAGAAAAGGATTGGGAAGAAGATAAAGGTAGAGCTGTATGCTAAAAAATAGAATTTAAATAATTATTAGTACTATTAATTTCTGAAAAATAATCTTCATTGAAACGTACTTCATCTAAGTCATTTTCTCCATTATTTTTTACTTTATGGAGAAATACAGATCTTGTTAATATTTTTGGTAGTATTTGAATGTCAATATTATCTTTATTTTTTTTTATAAGTTTAGAGAAAAAATGATAATCAGCGTATGGTCTTTTTTCCCATTCAATGTCTTTAGATAAAGATATATTAAAAGTAAAGCTACATGAGCATACTTTACCTAAAGGTATATTTTCTGTTTTTTCTGGAAATATAATTTTGTCTGTTCTAAAATATTTCCATATAATTATTTGGTTATCACTTTCTATTTGATTATTAATTGATAGTAATGCATATTTATTTGTAAACATATCGTCATCATCTAAAAATATAACAAAACCATTATTAACTTTTTTCAAAAGCTTATTTGGATGTAAATTATAATGATAATCACTCCTATCAGTATCAATATAAAAACTATTAATTTCTGGATATTGATTAATATATTTTATAGATCTAATATCATCATAACATACAATAATAGTATAATGTTTATATACTTGATCGAATATACTTTTAATACATCTTTCAAAGTATGATCCCCTATTAGATGTTCGTATTAAAATATTAAATTTAGTCATTTTTACAATTGGTAAATTAATATTATGAAGGTTTTCCTGATATAATTCACATAAATTATTTTTTAAAGTATTAAAA
>MDTD01016036.1_pt1 | contig 10782 bp, 7 predicted proteins | sample 811221 | NCBI WGS metagenome assembly MDTD01 (sample SAMN05326646, study PRJNA326480) | marine metagenome | isolation source: seawater | place: Pacific Ocean: South West | collected 2011
GATGGTAAATTCACTGCCATTGGTTATCCCGGCGGACTACCCGGCGATGGTTGGTCTCGTGGCGATGACAGCGGCACTGTGAAAGGTAAGTGGGATGGTGATGAGGTCCTTTTTGAAGCCGAGGAATTCATCCTGCGGGTGAAGGACGGAAAGGTCAACGTCGAATCCTTCAGTGGCGAGCCCTACGGCACCTTGAAGAAGGTTGAACGCAAAGGCGATACCTTAGGCAAGAAGCCGCCTGCAGGTGCTAAGGTTTTGTTCGACGGATCGTCGGTCGAAAACCTCACCAATGGGAAAATCATCGAAGGCAATCTATTGGGAGCCACGAACGTCGAGTCGAAAGACAAGCTTGGTGATCACCACCTGCACATCGAATTCCGAACGCCCTTCATGCCCAAGTCTCGAGGACAGGCACGCGGTAACAGTGGTGTTTATGTTCAGGGTCGCTACGAAGTTCAGGTGCTCGACTCGTTCGGACTCGAAGGCAAAGATAATGAATGTGGTGGCATCTATTCCATCAGCAAGCCGATTGTGAACATGTGTCTTCCGCCGCTCACATGGCAGACCTACGACATTGACTTTACGGCAGCCAAGTATGATGGTGACAAGAAGGTCAAAAACGCTCGCGTGACGATCAAGCATAATGGTGTCGTAATTCACGACGATCTTGAGTTGCCGAATGGGACCCCCGGACGTCATCCAGAAGAGGCAGGACCTCAGGTACTGTACTTGCAGGACCATGGCAACCCGGTTGCCTTCCGTAATATCTGGGTCATCGAAAAGTAAGGTGTATAAGAGAAGGCAGGCCGACGCTTGGCCTGCCTTTTCTGTGCGCTATGAGGAGCGACCGTAATGAGAGTTGCGCTAATCGTTGTTGGTGCGTTATGTGTTTCGTGGCTTGCAATGTCAAAGTTTGCCCGGGCAGAAGCTCCTCGATTGCTTTCGGTCGGAGAGCGGCCGGACGATCAACGTCTCGAACCGCCAAAAGATCTCGACGGTTATTTTCCTTTTGAGCCAAGTACAACGGCAGAAGATTGGAATAACCGCGCGGAACGCCGTCGGCGTGCTTTGTTGGTCGCTTTAGGACTCTGGCCAATGCCAACGGCCTTGCCTGCAAATGCCGTTGTGCATGGCCGTATGGATATGGGCGACTATACGATCGAAAAGGTTTATTTGCAGAGTCTTCCAGACTTTTACGTGACCGGGAATCTCTACCGACCCAAAAAGATCGAAGGGAAACATCCTGCTGTACTTTGCCCACACGGTCACTTTGCCGATGGGCGCTTCGGGGATTTTGGGCGTGATGAAGTTAGACGCCGGATTGTCGAAGGAGCGGAGCGTTTCGAGGAAGGTGGAAGAAACTCGATCCAGGCTCGTTGTGTTCAACTGGCGCGGATGGGGTGCATCGTTTTTCAATATGACATGGTGGGCTACTGTGACAGCGGGCAGATTTCCTACGAACTCGCTCATCGGTTTGCAAAGCAGCGGCCGGATATGATCGGGACCTCCTCTTGGGGGTTCTACAGTCCTCAGGCTGAGTCGCACCTGCAGAGCATCATGGGGTTGCAAACCTATAATTCGATTCGCGCTCTTGATTGGGTCAGCTCTTTACCTGATGTAGATCCCGAACGAATTGCCGTTACCGGGGCAAGTGGCGGTGGTACGCAGACATTCATCCTGTGTGCGATCGATCCTCGCCCGGCCGTATCCGTGCCTGCCGTCATGGTTTCGACAGCAATGCAAGGCGGTTGTACATGCGAAAATGCAACGCTACTGCGATTGAATACGGGGAATGTAGAATTCGCTGCGCTCTTTGCGCCTAAGCCTCAGTGCCTTATCTCAGCCGATGATTGGACGCGTGAGATGCCCGCGAAGGGGTATCCTGAATTGCGGCAGCACTACGAACTCTTGAGTGCCACTGATCAGTTGCAGCACCGACCGTTTTTGCACTTTGAACATAATTACAATTACGTCAGTCGGGCTGCGATGTATGAATGGTTGAATCAGCATCTCGATCTCAAATTGCCGGCTCCGATTGTTGAAGAAGATTACCAGCTTCTGTCGGCTGAACAGCTGACCGTTTGGAACGAAGAACATCCCGCGCCTCAAAGTGGACCGGCCTTCGAACGTCGAATGCTCCGTTGGTGGGCCGATGATGCTACTTCGCAACTGGTAGCAGCTACTCCCGAGGATGAAGCTTCCGTCAGTCGATTTCGCGCGATTGTGGGGGGGGCCTACGAGGCAATCCTTGGTCGCGGCGTTCCTCAGACGGACGAACTTGAATTCGATGAGTTCCTCAAGGATCGGGAGGGCGGAGTCGTGCGTATCGGTGGCTTGTTAAGGAACGATCGATACAACGAAAGCCTGCCCATCCTGTTTCTGGTGCCCCACGAATGGCAGCAAGGACGTGTGGCAATCTGGCTCGATCAAAAAGGGAAGCAGGGGCTCTATGATGGCGATAAACTTCGCAGTGAAGTGCAGCGACTTGTCGATGCTGGAGTCGCAGTCGTTGGAGTTGATCTTCTGTTTCAGGGAGAATTCCTCGAAGAAGGTCAGCCGATCGAGCAAACTCGACGAGTTGCGAATCCCCGAGAGGCTGCAGCTTATACCCTAGGGTACAACGACTCGCTCTTCGTGCGCCGAGTTCATGATGTGCTGAACCTGATCGGTTACGTCTCCGATCATGAGAAATCGCCGTCTGAAGTTTGGCTTGTCGGCCTGCATGGCATGGGGCCTCTGGCTGCCGCTGTTCGTGCCCAAGCAGGAGGAAGCGTGGATCGGGCTGTCATCGATACCCAAGGATTTCGGTTTCAGCAGGTGTCAGACATTCGACACCCCATGTTGTTGCCGGGCGGTGCAAAATATTTCGACCTGCCAGGCTTGCTCGCTTTGGCGGCACCCCATGAGACGTGGGTCGGGGGAGAGGATGAGATAGGGATCTTCATTGCACAGCAGATGTACGATGCAGTTAGAGTTGCGGAGGCCTTGACCGTTTCAGATGCATCTGGAGATGCGGCAAGCCGAGAATCGCTCAATTGGATACTGAGCGACTAGACGTCGTGGTGAGAGGCGACCCTCTTACCGGCCATTTGTGAGGGCAACGATATCCTACCGATCCAGGGCCCCCGGGCTTCGGTCGGTTTCCGTTGGGCGAGTCCCAGGTGTGGTCTCGTCGTTTTTTTGTGGAATCGAACTCGATTCACATCCGCCGGGTAGTCACGACGAACCCCCCAAGCGTGGTAAAATCCAGGCCTGCAAAACAAACCACGCCGCGAAAATTACCAGAACGAACAGCCACTTCATTTTCTTGCCCTTGTAGGTTGCCGGAGATGGTAGCGGATGGGGTCACCCGTGAACGATTTCATCTCTTATCGATTATTGGCCAAGCCAATCGATTGGGCGAGCATCGAATTTTCCATTTTTGACAAAATCAGAGTGATTACACAATCGTAAATTGACGTTGAGATTATGCAAAACGAATCCGGAATCCAGTGTGAAGTCTGCATCGATTCGGTCGCAGGTGCGCTAGCTGCTGAGCAGGCAGGGGCTGATCGAGTCGAATTGTGTAGCGATCTTGTCGAGGGCGGAATCACTCCCAGTGCTGGGCTGATTCAGGCGGTGGTCAGAGCAACCAGGTTGCCGGTCATGGTGATGATACGACCGCGAGGTGGTGATTTCTGCTTCGATCAATCTGAGGTGGAGATCATGCTTGCCGACATTCGAATTGCTCGCGATTGTGGTGTCGCAGGTGTCGTGATCGGTGCATTGACGACGGATGGAAAAATTGATTTGCCAACTTGCCAGGTTTTATGCGAGCAGGCTGATGGCTTGGGGGTCACTTTCCATAGGGCCTTTGATTGGGTTGCCGATCCGCTCCAGTCGCTGGACGAAATCATGGGACTCCCTCGTGTCGATCGTCTGCTAACCTCAGGACAGCAGGCCATCGCTGTCGACGGCATTCCCTTGCTAAGGGAGTTGGTTGCTCGGGCTCAAGACCGTCTTTCGGTCATGCCAGGATCGGGCGTGAATGCGGGTAATGCCGGAGTTTTGCTGAGCGAAACGAAATGTCGTGAGTTGCACTTCAGCGCCGGCGACCTTGTCGATAGTGAAGTGACTTTTCGTCGACAGAACGTACCTATGAGTGCGGAGAGAACTCCGGGGGACGCTTTTCGTCGAATCACCTCAGCGGACAAGGCACAAGCGATCGTCGCAGCAGTCCGGGCGTGGAAGCCTTAAAACGACCAATTCCGCCTACCAAAGATCGCCGAAAACACGTATGCTGGGCGTCAGATGTTTCGGAAAATCTCGGCTGTTGCAGACGCCGCAGCCCGTTAATTCAATTATTCAGTCGGATGCTAAGAGGAAGTGAGGAGCTCGAATGCCAAGAGGTAAGACGTTTGATCGAGTAACCGGAGCCATTGGCGATACTCCCATGATCCAGATTAACCGCTTGGTGCCCTCGGACCACGCTACCGTGTTTGCCAAGTGCGAGTTCTTTCAACCGCTTAACAGCGTTAAGGACCGAATTGGTGTGGCGATGATCGAAGCGGCAGAAAAAGAAGGGATCTTGAACGCCGACTCACACATAATCGAACCAACAAGTGGTAACACAGGGATCGCCTTGGCATTTGTCTGTGCCGCTAAAGGTTATCATCTGACACTGACGATGCCTGAGTCGATGTCGTTGGAGCGGCGCGCATTGTTGCGAGCTATGGGGGCTAACCTTGTGTTAACCCCTGCGGCGGAAGGCATGAAGGGAGCGATTAGTGCGGCTTCCAGCCTCGTCTCAAAAGATCCCAATGGTTGGATGCCACAACAGTTTGAAAATCCAGCGAACCCAGCAATTCATGAGGCGACGACGGGTCCAGAGATCTGGGAAGACTCTGGAGGACAGATCGATGCGATCATCGCCGGCGTCGGGACGGGTGGCACGATTACGGGTGTCGCTCGTTACATCAAATCAAAGAATCCGGACTTCAAGGCGATCGCGGTCGAGCCGAAGTCATCGCCGGTGATTGGTGGTGGACAACCTGGCAAGCATCGCATTCAGGGAATCGGCGCTGGCTTTATACCGGGTAATCTTGATACGTCGATTATTGATGAGGTCATTACGGTTGATGACGAAGATGCTTTTGCCTGGGGGAAAAAGCTTGGGCGAGAGGAAGGGCTCATGGCCGGAATTAGTTCTGGGGCAAACATGTGGGCTGCTGCCCAAGTTGCCGCTCGACCAGAATTTAAGAACAAACGCATCGTGACCGTGATGTGTAGTCTTGGTGAACGATATCTCTCAACACCACTCTTTGATGGTCTGACTGGCTGATTAGATTTTCAGTCTGAGAAAACTTCGAACGTGGGCTGCGATGAGAGACAGCCCGCGTTATCCCCGATTTTCTGTCGGCATGTTACAGGCGTCGGTTGAGCTCTCATCCTGTGCGTCATTCACCGTACGCTGATCGAGCCATCTCGCGACTTCATCGAGTAATTCTGGAGTCGGTGGGCCGTAAGGTCGGAATTTCTCGTGCTGACCGCGATCGTCATCGTGGAAGAAGGCACGGTAGGGTCCGAGATGGCTGGCTGCGGCACTGTCCATCAGATTGCTTGAGTCCGTGGCGCTCATTTGGAAGAGGACGCGATAAGCAAAGTCTCGGAGTACGGGCCGATCGAACCAGCGAGTTGCGTTGTTGTAGTTATCGGCCCAGACGAGTGTGTGCACGCCGACCGCGGGTCCTTCACGAAGAATCTCGCTCAGGTATTTTCCCGGATCATCGGTTTTCTCTTCGCCGAAGCCACTGAATCCAAATTCATCCGCTTTGGGTTGGAGATCTCGGAATCGTCCAAGATCGTTGATGAGTAGGAAGAATGGATTAAATCGTTGGTCGATTTCTTTGCCTCGCTTGCGCACTTCTGTCAGGATGGTTTTCACTTTATCGACCGACTCACGTGGTCCGCAGAATTCTATTCCGAAAGGCTGCAGAATCTGCAGTTGCTCGGAAAGCCTAGCATGATTCGATTGGTCGTGCTCGCCGTCCAAGACGACGAATTGTGTCCGGGCGTCTTTGGCTGTGTCCTGGGGTGACTGCCCAGCGATGAGGCTAACGATGGCACTGGTCAGCATGCCGTTTGCGAGCCTCTGGTTTTGTCCGACAATCAGCAGATTTGCTCCGCTTTGAGGTCGGAATATGGCTGCCGTTGGATCCTTGATTTCTACGGCGGCACCAAGCCAGGCTTGGCCGGCGCGAGCTGAATCTTGTGGGGCGTCCGGCGCCAGTAGCTCCTGAAGGCGGGGGTTGTCCGTGAGATCGGCTGCCGCGTGGCCTTCGAAAACGATAGGCGCTTCGTGAGGCCTGGACGATTGATCCGCCTTTTCTGCGATCCGGCTCAAATAGTCATTTCGTTCCATGTCGGATAGCCAGACGACCTGAAACGGATGGTTGCCTTCGAGCAGGCCGTTGGCATCGTTGTAGATCGCTTCTCCTGGGCGTCCAAGTAGCCTGGCAGCGGTGTTCTCCTCGCTCAGGATGAGGTGAGCATCGGATGCGCTGCACTGAAGCGCGACTCTTACTGCCATTTGGCCGATAGTGCTTCGTGCCAACGAGTAAGCGCCAGCCAGCGTCTGTGATCCGAGGATCAGGTGCATTCCGAATGCCCGGCCTTGACGAACAAGCCGATCGAGCAACAGAGAAGCGCGATGCGCGATCTTGTCATCAGCTACGAAGAATTCCTGGAATTCATCCACGATAAAGAGGATGCGAGGGAGCGGTGCTTCCGGGTTGCGTTCACGGTAGGCGGTCAGGGACTGGACGCCTTCCGCTCGAAATAAATCACCCCGTTTGCGGAGTTCTTCATCCAGCTTCTGGAGAACGCTCAAGCCGAATTCACGTTCGCTTTCGATGGCTACGACGCGGGCGTGAGGAAGTTGCAGGTCGGCGTATGGTTTGAATTCGACCCCCTTCTTGAAGTCGATTAGATAAAACTCAAGCTCCTCAGGTGAATAAATCATCGCAGCATTGGTGATCAATGCATGCAGTAGCGTCGACTTGCCGGAGCCAGTTTTTCCCGAGACAAGCACGTGTTGGGACGTTCCTCGCCCCAGGCGAACTGACTGTTGCTGAGTCGCGCCGCTACGACCGATGGGTATCTTCAATTCATTGGAGCAATCGGCTGACCACCATTCCGATAACGGCGGTGTCACGGAGGCGAATGGCACTTCGACTCGATTTGAATCCTCAGCAAGGCGACCGACCGATTTGACGATCGTCGTTATTCGCTCGTCCTTGGGCGTTTCATCGAGGTCAATGCTTGAGTGAGCCAATGTGTCATCTTCCCAGTGGAAGGCTCCATCTTTCCATTCCACGCAATTGGCGTGCGTTTGAAGATCTGACAGTTGAAGAGTTCGCGGCAGTTGGGCGTTCATGTCCACACTCATCAATGTGTAGACGCCGCAGCGAGCGCCGCTGTTGGCGATACTGACCAGACGACGTATCGCCTCCTCCGAAAAATGTGTCGGAAAATTAGCAATGACCAGAACCCGAAATGGTTCGGCAACCTCTCCAGCACGATCGTTGTATTCCTGGATCGATGCGTATTCGTTCCGCAGATATTTCTGGATAACGTTCTCCATGTGTTCGGTCAGATCCGCCAGTCGCTGTTGGATGTGTCCGGTTTCAGTCCAGATTCGATTATTGATGAGTCTGTCGTCGAAGTCGGCAAGATGCATGAAGGCCGAGAAGTTCTGTCCCAAGCCGGTTGGATCGAAAATGGTGAATCGCAATTTGCCGGGTGGAATCGCCATTAGCATTCGCAGCATCGCGTTTTGAAGGAGATTGATCGCAGCTGTTCGGCCCTCGTCGGTCGCCTTGACCAGCAGAGATGCTTGATCCGGAAAACTTAGTCCTGCAGGTAACTCCCAGTTCGCGTCCGCTTGATTCGTCGAAATCTGGGGGTGATGAATACCCAGCGGGATTAACGAAGGCGCGGATGAGGGTGGCGACCATTCATGTTCCTCATTCAAGTTCAGAAGGGGCGACCATTCCCGTCGCTGCCGTTCTGACAGTTCATGATTTTGCTTTTGAAAGGTCTGGAATCGGTTGAGTGAATTCTCCCAGCTCTTTCTGGCGACTACCGTGTCGACTGCCAGCCGTTCGCGGGCCTCAGACAGACGTTCACGATAGGCGTTTTCGAGGGCTTCGCTTTGAGTTGCGTATTGCGTCTTGCAACGTTCAATTCCAGGTGCCAGCCTCGCGCGAATGGATGCAGTTTGCTGGTCCCAGGATCGTTCCGTAAGTTCGAATTGTCGCAGGTAGGTCTGCTCGAGTTCGTCTCGAGTTTGGTTGAAATTCGATTCCGCATTCAGCTTGCGTCGTGCTGAATCTTCTTCGACCTCGCGTACTTGTCGCGAGTACTCGTCCTGTAGGCTCGCGGTTGCTGCCTTTGCTTCTTTTTTTGCGGCGAACTTTGCTTGCTTTAGGCAGGTAGCGGCCTCCACTAGTTTTTCGTACAGACTAGGAACTTGTTGTCGTGTTTTCGATGTGAGCCAACGTTGTGCGATGAGGCGGAAGGCAACGGTGATCCCAATCGTGATAATCAAGACGGTGGGAATCCAAAGGATGGGATCAGACGAAACTGCCACCCTGACAGGATAAGCCAAGATGGCCGCTGCGATGAATGGCACTGAAATGGCTGAGAAGCCATCGATGAAGCGGTTCATTCGCCATTGATTGATGTTGCCGAGTTGTTTTTCAGCCTTCGAATAAACCTGTTTGAAATTCTTGATTTGTGTTGAACTTTTATGAGTCGACTTAAGGTCCTCAGGTTCGATCTCTTGCAGGGAAAGTTGCCGCCTTTCTAACTGGTTTTGGATCGATTCAATCAGTTCTTCAAGCCGTTCGCGATCCGCCCGGCGTTTAGTGAGGAACTTTTTGAGTTTCGCCTCGGTCGCTTCAATATCGTTCTTCAAGCAATCTCGCAGTTGCAGGAGCGTCGCTTCACGATCGGATTTACTGGAGGAGATTTCATCGGCTCGTCGGCGAGACGACTCGTCCGATTTCTGGTTGCGGGTGTGGTTGAGTTGTTCGACCTGGTTCTCGAACTGGAGCCTTGATGCTTCGAGTTCTTCCGTGAGTTGGTATTCTAATCTGGTAAGTTCATCCTGGTACTCGTGAGCGCATGTCGAGGTTTGGTTTTTGAAGGCTTGCTCAGCCTTTTTGGTTTCTTGATCGAATTCCTTCTGGAGCTTGTCCGTCTCTCGTGAAAACTGCGCAGCAGCCTGTGAGAGATGTTCGATCTCGATACGTTGTGTAGCGGTGGAAACGTCATGTCGCATCGCTTGTGCCTCGCTCTGTGTTCGCTTCCAAGCCTGAACTCTGAAATATCACGGGTTCGAAAGCATGTCGTCTCGACATGCACCCTCTGCCTTCTGTAGCGTCTCCATTAATTGCGTTGCGTGTGACAGCAGTAATCGCACCTTCGGATTGATGGGCTGTAAATGCCGCTCTTCAAACTCACGTTGAGTTCCATCCTGCCAGGACTCCCTGGTCTTTTCCCATTGTTGAACAAGGTCGCGGGTCGCCTTTTGCAAACGTCCCGTTCCCGATGTCAGGTCGCACACCTTCATTTTTTACCTCGTTCTCGTGTTGGAGGCGGTGGATCTGCCTCGAATGGCTGCAATTCGGCTGATCGAGAGCGAGACAGTTGGGTGTATTTTTCCAGGGCAGCGGACATCCGTTCGAGCGTTGCGCAGGCTTTCGGCACGTCTGTTTCAGGGAGACTTGCCAGTTTTAAAATCAGTCCTTGGAATTCTTCAACGTCATGTTTCACAATCCTGAGCCAATGCTTGCTGTTTTGTAAGCGTTCCTCTGCATATCGCAATCGTTGGTGGGCGGACTCAACCGCTTGCTTCTCCTCGTAGCAGGAAGGTGCATCGGAGCCGTCAATGGTGAGTTGTTTCATCTCCAACTGATTCCTGGCCTCGGTCAGTTTATCTTGAGCCCGTCGGACTTCGGCAGGCCAGTAAGACATTCGATCTTGTTCAAACCAGTCGACAGCACGCTGTGTTTCCATCTGCAGGGTGGAAACAATGTCTTGAACTGTTTCGCCGTAGCTCTTGAGAGCGTGGTGAAAAAGACGTAAGGACTCGACAGAAGTAACATCGACTTGGCGATTCATTGGTTCGCTCAAGATTGAAGGTATTCGTCGATTTGGTCAGCTTTTCGAGCCAAGTAAGGGACATGGCGATCAGATACCTCTAGGAAGCGTCCAATCATTTTGAGGTGTTCATCGAATTGCTCAGAAAATCGCTTGTGTTCCTGATCACGCCATGTCGCGGACAGCGCAGTCACATCATTGTTTAAGGAAGCGAGCCGATCACGGAGTTCGGTGTTGAACTTTTTCAACTTGCGAGCGAATTGCCGCAGTTCATCAGGGTCCACAACGGCTTGTGGCATGGCAGACGCCTCTTGGTTGGGGCGAAAAGTGAGCGGGAAAGTCGGATCACGCCTCTTCAAAAGCGTACCCTACATTATATCGCCGAAACCGTCAGAGACTCAAATTTCTTGAGCCTGTCTCATGCTGTGGACGGCCGTGGAGGGCGCGCTACGCGACCTGATAGACAGCAATCTTCGGGGCAGACATCGTGGCTCGGACCGTATTCTCCGAGTGAACGACGCTCCGGAAGATCTTCCGCTCGTTCCGCGATCAATTCACGAATCATCGAGACGAAACGAGGATGTTTGCCGGCAGTTGCTGCTCGCTGCATCGGAATCCCCAGTCGGTCGCAGACCTCGC
>MDTD01021507.1_pt1 | contig 10782 bp, 10 predicted proteins | sample 811221 | NCBI WGS metagenome assembly MDTD01 (sample SAMN05326646, study PRJNA326480) | marine metagenome | isolation source: seawater | place: Pacific Ocean: South West | collected 2011
CTTAATATTAATAATTTCTTCTCATTTTTAGCTGCAATGATGTTAGCCTATCAACCAGTAAGATCTTTATCGACATTAAATATTGGACTAAACGAAGGATTATCAGCTGCATCTAGAATTTTACCAATAATAGATACTAAAAATAAAATAAATGATGCTGAGAATGCAAAAAATCTTGAGCTAAACAATGCAAAAATAAGCTTTAAAAAAATAAATTTTTCTTACGATAAAAAAGAAAATAGAGTTCTTGATGAAATAGATTTAGAATTTAAGGGAGGAAAGATGACTTCTCTGGTAGGCCATAGTGGTGCAGGAAAATCTACAATTTTAAATTTAATACCAAGATTTTTCGATGCTGAATCTGGAGATATTTTAATCGATGATCAGTCAATTTATAAAACAAAAATTAAATCTCTTAGAAGTCACATTTCTTTAGTTAGTCAAGAAACTACGTTATTTGATGATACAATCAAAAATAATATAAAATATGCAAAAGATGATGCTTCTGATGAAGAGATAATAGAGGTAGCAAAGCTTTCATATTGTGAGGAATTTATAAACAAATTACCAAACAGATATGAAACTTTAATCGGTGAAAATGGAATACGATTGTCTGGAGGGCAAAAACAAAGAATTTCTATTGCTAGAGCTATGTTAAAAAAAAGCCCAATAATTTTATTAGATGAAGCAACTTCTTCTCTTGACAGTGAAACCGAGTCAAAAATCCAAGAAGCACTCGTAACTTTAACAAAAAATAAAACAACTATTGTTATAGCTCACCGTTTATCAACGATATTAAATTCTGAAAAAATCTATGTAATTGATGCTGGGAAAATAGTTACTAATGGTACGCATGAAGATCTCATTACAAATTCAGATCTTTATAAAAATTTTTATGAAAAACAAATTCAAAAATAAGTATGTTTTTTATTTATCAAATTTTACTAACATTAACAATTTTAATATCTCCTTTAATTGTAATTATTAGAGTTTTTAAAGGTAAAGAAGATATAATTAGATTTAAAGAAAAATTTTGTTCTTTCTCCAAAACAAGGAGTCCTGGGAAATTGTTATGGGTTCATGGAGCTAGTGTAGGTGAAATCATGAGTGTGATTCCAATAATTAATAAGTATGATAATGATAATTCGATTGATCAAATTTTAATTACATCTAGTACTCTAAGTTCTTCAAAAATTTTAGAAAAATTTAAATTTAAAAAAGTTATTCACCAATTTTTTCCTATTGATCATTTTTTTCTATCCAAGCTTTTTTTAGATTATTGGAAACCTCATTTAGCTATTTTTTTAGAGTCTGAAATTTGGCCATCCATGTATAAAGAAATAAAATTAAGAAAAATTCCACTAATCCTTCTAAATGCGAGAATAACAAAAAAAACATTTAAAAGGTGGATTAGATACAAAAAATATTCTTCAGAAATTTTTAATCAAATAGATATTGCTTATCCTCAAAACAATGAGACTAAGGATTATCTAAAAAAATTGAGCGTGAAAGAGATAAAGCTAATTGGAAATATTAAGTATATTGAAAATTCACAAAATAGATTTGACAAAATTGATAAAAATTTAGCATTACAATTTAAAAAATATAAAATTTGTGTTTCAGCAAGCACACATGAGAATGAAGAATTGTTTACAGCTAAAACACATCTTCTATTAAAGAAAAAAAATAAAAAACTCATAACAGTTTTAATACCTCGGCATGTGAATAGAGTAAAAAAAATTAATAATGAATTGAAAACCTTAAAATTAAATACTATTTGTCATAGCTCTAAAAATAAAAATTTAAAAAACATAGATATATATATTGTAGACACTTTTGGTGAGTCTAAAAAATTTTACAAAATTGCAACAACGGTTTTTTTAGGTGGATCAATTGCAAATAAAGGAGGCCAAAATCCATTAGAACCAGCTCGTTATGGAGCAAAAATACTTCATGGGCCTCATGTTGGAAATTTTACGGAAATTTACAGTTTTCTAAAATCTTTGAAAATTTCTAGAGAAATAACAAGTCCTAAAAGTTTTGCTAGCCAAGTTGTTTTTAAAAAAGATATAGCAAAAGTAAAAAAAATCAAAAAAATAGGCGAAGTAATTTTTAAAAATACTATAAAGGAATTGGATAAAAAAATTAATTATGAAAATAAAAAAACCCCAATTTTGGGATTATAAAAAACCAAATATTTTTGCATACATTTTATTACCTATTTCATTTTTTTTACAATTTTTAAATTCAATAAAAAAAAATATAGTGACAAAAAAAAAAATTGATAATATCAAAACTATTTGCATTGGTAATATCTACATTGGAGGTACTGGAAAAACTTCTTTATGTTTAAAACTGCATGAGATTTTTGATGAAAAAAAATTAAAGACTTGCTTTATAAAAAAAAGTTATGACGATCAGATAGATGAACAAAAAATTTTAGAAAAAAAAGGAAAACTATTTAAGTCAAATAAGAGAGACATAGCTTTACAAAAAGCTTTAGATGAAAATTACCAGATAGCAATTTTTGATGATGGTTTACAGGATGTTAGTATAGATTATGATTTAAAATTTTTATGTTTTAATAATATAAATTGGATTGGTAATGGTTGTACTATTCCGTCTGGACCCTTAAGAGAGAATTTCTATAATATTAAAAATTATAATAATATTTTTATAAATGGCAATTTAGAAAATTTAGAGCCAATAAAAGAGGAGATATTCAAAATTAATCCCTCTGCAAATATTTATGTCGGTAAATATGTTCCTCAAAAAATTGATAAATTTGATAAAAGACAAAGTTATTTAGTTTTTTCTGGTATAGGAAATCATAAAACATTCGTGTCTATGTTAAAAATTCATAATTTTAATATTGTAAAAGATATTGAATTTCCTGATCATTATAATTATTTAAAAAAAGATATTGATGAAATTATTTCAACTTCAAAAAATATTAATTGTAAAATTCTTACAACAGAAAAAGATTTTATAAGATTAAAAAATCATATTTCAAATGAAATTGAATATATTTCATCAAAATTAGAAATATTGAACGAAGAAAAACTTTTACAGACTTTATCGAAAATTTATGAATAAAATTAAATATTTTTTTCAATTTATTTTAATAATCTTGTTGTTCATATTTTTTAAAATTTTAGGTTTAAAAATTTCTTCATTTATTGGTGGTAAGCTTTTTCAAATTATTGGTCCATTATTTAGATCCAAAAAACTTATAAAAGAAAATATTATGAGGGCATTTCCTGATATTGATGATGAAAATTTAAATTCAATTATAAGTTCTATGTGGAATAATTATGGAAGAGTTTTTGCCGAATATATGTTTATAAAAAAATTTAGAAACAAAAATGAAAATATTTCTGTTGAAGGTAAAGAAATTTTGGAGAATATAAAAAATAATAATCAAAAAGTTATTTTTATCTCTGGTCATTTCAGTAATTTTGAACTCATGGCAATGGAAATAGAAAAATCAGGAATTAATCTTGCTGCAATTTATAGGCCTCTTAATAATATATTTTTGAATTTTATAATGGAAAGAATTAGAAAAAAACATATTTGTAAAAATCAAATTAAAAAAGGAATTGGGGGTGTTAAAGAATTGGTCAGACTTAATAAAGAAGGCTACTCTACTGCTTTAATGATAGATCAAAGAGTTTCGGAAGGAATTAAATCACTTTTTTTTAATGAAAAAGCCTCCACAACTACCATACCAGCACAATTAGTAAAAAAATTTAATATTCCTGTTGTACCAGTATTTATTGAAAGAATTGACAATATAAAATTTAAAATGACTGTATACAATCCTATAAGCTTTTCAGAAAATGATACGACTGAAGATATAACACTTCAATTAAATAAATTTCTTGAAAATATGATTGTTGAAAATCCTAAGAACTGGATATGGTCACATAATAGATGGAAATAAATTTATTTTTTTTGAAATTTTTCTCTTTTTTGTGATGCCTCAACATAAGAAAAATAGGCTTCCTGTAAATCAACATTCCAATAATTCAGGTCATCTAAACTAATTGGTTTTCCAGAAACTGCACATAATACATAATCTCCTGGTTCTAGAATTTGAAAATTATTTGGAAGATATTTTATTTTTGCTAATTTTTTATTCATTTTTAGTTTATATATTTATACATGATAGTTGGGATTATAGGAAGTGGAGGTAGAGAACATGTTATTTGTGAAATGCTCAAAAGTTCCAAAAAAATATCTGAATTATATTGTTTTCCAGGAAATGCTGGAACCTCTAAAATTGCAAAAAATGTAGAATTGAATGTTGATGATTTTGAAAAATTAAAAAATTATATATTAGAAAAAAAAATAGAATTAATTATTGTTGGACCCGAAAAACCATTAGTGAATGGTATTGTAGATTATTTAGAAAAATATAAGATTAAAGTATTTGGTCCAAATAAAAAAGCTTCTCAATTAGAAGGTTCAAAAATTTTTACAAAAAAAATTTGTGAAAAAAACAACATACCAACTGCTAAATTTGGAATATTTGACAATATAAATGTAGCAAATGAATTTTTAAAAAAATCAAATCATCCAATAGTAATAAAATCTGACAATCTTGCTTCTGGAAAAGGTGTGTATATATGTAAAAATGAAGAAGACTCATTTAATGCTGTAAAAGAAATTTTTGATGGAAAGTTTGGTATAGCAAAAAATGTTCTTATTGAAGAATTTTTGAATGGTGAGGAAATGAGTTTTTTCATAATTAGTGATGGAACCTCTATTCAAAATTTTGGTACTGCTCAAGATCACAAAAGAGTTTTAGAGGGGGATAAAGGTAAAAATACAGGAGGAATGGGTGCATACTCACCCTCAAGGTTAATTAATGAAGAACTTGAAAAAAAAATAATCGAAAAAATTATAAACCCAACTTTAAAAGCACTAAAAGATCAAGGCACAAATTATAAAGGTTTTTTATACGCTGGATTGATGATTGTGGATAATGAGCCTTACCTAATTGAATACAATGTCAGAATGGGTGATCCTGAATGTCAAACTTTACTTCCAAAATTAAAAACAGATTTGGCTGAGGTATTTTTATCTTGTTGTGAAGAAAAACTTAATAAAATTCAATTAAAATGGGACAACAAAAAAAGCTTATGTATAGTCTTATGCTCCAAAGGTTACCCTGATAATTATCCAAAAAATGTTGAGATCGAAAATTTAGAAAAAATCAAATTAGAAAGTAACGATTTTATATTTCATGCAGGAACAGAAAAAAAAAATAACAAAATATTTGCCACAGGTGGTAGAGTTCTAAATTTTATTTCCTTATCAGATGAGTTTATTGATGCTAAAAAAAATATTCTTAATTATATTAATATATTAAATTGGCCAGGAGGTTTTTTTCGAAAAGACATTGGCCACAAAGTAATAGATGAATGAGAATTATTTCTGGAAACTTTAAAGGAAAAAAAATACTAGATCCAAAAGACACTAAAACTAGACCATTAAAAGATCTAACAAAAGAGTCCATATTTAATATAATTGTTCATTCTAATAAATTTAATATAGATATAAAAAATTCTATAATTTTAGATTTATTTTCAGGCACTGGGTCGTTTGGAATAGAATGTTTATCTAGGGGTGCCAACCATGTAACCTTTATTGAAAATTATGAGGGTGTCTTGCCAATTTTAAAAAAAAATTTAGATAATTTAAATATGCATGAAAAATATGAGATAATAAATCAAAATATTTTTTCTAATATAAATTTTCCCATAAAAAAAAAATTTGATCTCATATTTATGGACCCACCATATAAAGAAAAAAATATTACTGATATAATTGAAAATTTATCTAGTAAAAAATTATTAAAAGATAATGGTGTAATCATTATTCATCGACACAAAAAAGAAAATGAATATTTTTCTGAAAATTTTAAAATTTTTGAGATTAAAAAATATGGAATATCGAAAGTTATATTTGGCACTTTTATTTAAGACAAAATTCGTTTTGTTTCTTTTTTAATTGACTCTACAGCAGGTTGATCATATGGATTTATTTTCATTACTCTTCCAAGTAAAATTGTCTCCAAAATAAAAAAACAAAATAATTCACCAAGAGTTTTTTCGTTTCTTTTTAATATTTCAAAACTTCTAAACGGAATATTTTTTTTTATAAAAACATTCTCTGTAGCTTTTTTTTGAGCGTAAATTATTTCAGATATTTTCTTATTTTTTAAATATTTTTTAGTGTCTAAAATGTCATTATTCACCATTTTCAATGAATTAGGTTCATTTACATAAAAAAAAGTAAAAAAATTGTTATTAAATCCATCAAGATAAAGTTGCATCACACTATGATTATCTTTAGGCATATTTGATATTATTGGTAATATGCCTTTTCTGCTCTTACCTAAACTCTCGGCGACTAATTGTTGATACCAGTAAAATAACTCTTCTGAATTTTTATCATAATTCAAAATTATAGAATTATATTTTTTCTTTTTCTTAAAAAAAAGTATCGAACTCACGTTTGAAATTAATGCATCAAGATATTTTTTATTTTTAACTAAATTGTTTAATTGTCTAAATTTTTTTGAATTTAATCCCATTAATTCTGCAGGCAACATTCCTGTTTCGGATAAAACTGAATATCTACCACCAATAAAATTATTATGCTCAACGACTTCAGCTCTTAGCTTATATGCTAATCGATTAAGATAATTTTTATTATTTTCTGTTATGACTATATTTTTATCAAATTTATTAATCAAAATATTTGCATTAGCTATAGTTTCGATTGTTTCTCCTGATTTTGATATAATTAAATTTAGACATTTTTTTTTATTTTTATTTTTAATACTTGCATCTAGATTATCAAAAAATAAAAAATTTTTTTTTATCTTTTCTTTTAAAAAATAATAAATAGCTTTAGCTCCTAGTGAGGAACCACCCATACCAACTAATCTAAAATCTTTAATATTTTTAAGTCTGTTAATTCTCTTATGATTAAAATTATCTTTATAATTACTTTTCAAAGATTGTAGAATTGAATTATTTTTTTTAAGTAATGCTTTTAAAGAATTTTTTACATTTATTAATTTTTTTATATTTCTAAAATTTTGAAATTTAATTCCATCAGTAATCATTAATTCTTTTTAATTTGATTAATTATAGTTAATTCAAAATTTTTATTTTGTTCAACTGAATTATCTACTTCACCTTGGTTATTAGAAATTAATTTTTCAAGATTGTTGGAACTATCTTCATTACTTGAAATATCTAAATCATCATCTGTTTTTGGAATTGGTAATTTATCAAATTCTGGCGGCATTACTAATGGTGATTTTTTTTCTACTAAAAATTCATCAGTGCTGTTTTTTTTCTGAGACTTAAAACCCTCTTTTATTGTTCCGCAGCTCTGAAAAGTAAGAAGCAAAATTGATATTAAAATTATGAATTTAAATTTTTTCATTAATATCTCTCTTTTTTATTTGAAATCAGTTCTAAAACAATCATTAAAATTACACCAGTAGTTATAAATATATCTGATACATTAAAAATAAACCAATGAAAATTTCCAATGTGAAAATCAAAAAAATCAGGAACTGCTTTGAAAAAAATACGATCATAAAAATTTCCTATTGCACCCCCTAAAATCATTAATAAAGAGTATTTTTTCATTCCCTCATTTTTTTTGATCATCATTAAGATAATGATTATTACAAAACCAATTAAAAAAGTTAAACTGTTGTAATAAAACTCTTGATTAAAAGAAAATAAGCCAAAAGCAATTCCTTCATTCCAAATTAACCTTATATTTAAATATTTTGAATTTAGTAAATCATTACCTAAATTATTTTTATAAAAATTGATTACGTATATTTTTGTTACTCTATCTAAAATAAAAATTGAGATAATTATAAATAAATTTATATAAAAATCTTTTTTAAAAAAATTAAGCATTTTTTGGATGTCTTTTACAAGGCTCCACACTTATTTTCCAGCAAACTGGGCATTTTTCTCCTAAAGCTTTTTTACTATTCACAACAATGTCAACATTATCGTCATAAATAATTTCTGCATTAGAAGTTATACATAATTCTGATAAATCAACTTTCGTAACAATTTTTTTATAACTATTATTAAGTTGAACATTTATTTCAGCCTCTAAACTTGAGCCAATTTCTTTGCTAGCTCTCTTTTCCTCAATACTAACATTGCAAATATTTCTAATCTTTATTAATTTTGACCATTTATTCTCGAGTTCTTCATTTTTAAATTTTTTTGGAAAATTTTGAAATTTTTCTAAATGAATACTTTTATTTTCTTTAAAAACTAATTGATATATCTCTTCTGTTGTAAATGAAAGTATAGGTGCAAACCACTTTAACAAAGAATTTAATAATATATTCAACATTACTATACATGATTTTCTTTTATCTGAATTTAATGTGTCACAATATAGTGTATCTTTTCTAATATCAAAATAGAACGCTGATAAATCTACGGTACAAAAGTTTAGCAATTCTTTATAAAGATTATGAAAATCATAATTCTTAAAATATTCAGTAAATTTTTCATTTAAAGAATAAATTTTATTTAACATAAATTTTTCTAATTCAGGTAATCCTTCTAATTCCAAATTCTCCAAATTAATTTCCTCAAATTTGTCATTTAAATTCCCTAGTAAATATCTGAAGGTATTTCTGATTTTTCTATATGAATCCGCATGTTGATCTAAAATAGAATAATCAATTCTTAAATCCTCTGCATAATTAGATGAAGCTACCCAAATTCTTAAAATATCAGCTCCATATTTCTTTAAAATATCTTCTGGAGCAATTACGTTTCCAAGAGACTTGGACATTTTTAAACCTTTGCCATCAACTACAAAACCATGTGATAAAATAGACTCAAATGGTGCTTTTCCTCTTGTTCCACAAGACTCTAACAATGATGAATGAAACCAACCTCTGTGTTGATCTGATCCTTCAAGATACATAGAGGCAGGCCATTTTAAATCATCTCTTTTTTCCAAAACAAACGAATGTGTCGAACCACTATCAAACCATACTTCGACAATATCACTTAATTTATCATAATCTTTTGCTTTATATTTATTTCCTAAAAATTTTTGAGGATCATCAGAAAACCAGCAATCAGATCCCTCTTTTTCGTAAATTTTTGCTATATTTTCAAATACTTCATCATCCACTAAAATTTTACCATCTTTTTTATTTACAAAAATTGGAAGTGGAACTCCCCATACTCTTTGTCTGGATACACACCAATCTGGTCTACTCTCAATCATTGATTTCAATCTTTCTTTACCCTTACTTGGGTAAAAAGTTGTATCGTCAATAGCTTTCAATGCTTTACTTCTAAGTTTATGACTTTCCATTGAAATAAACCACTGTGGAGTTGCTCTATGAACTAACGGTGCTTTTGATCGCCAAGAGTGGGGGTAAGAATGGATTAGCTCGCCATTAGCTAAAAGTTTTTTTTGCTCTTTTAATTTTTCAATTACAATAGGGTTGGCTTTAAAAATATGAATTCCTTCAAACAAAGTCACATTTTTTGTATATTTTCCATCTCCGTCGACAGTTTCAATTGCTTTAATCCCATTATTTAAACATAAGTTAAAATCATCAGGGCCATGACTTGGAGCACAATGAACAATTCCTGTTCCTTGTTCTGTGGTCACAAAACGAGCTTCTAATAATGGTATATCATAATCATAACCCAAATTAAAAAAGGGGTGTCTGCAAACTGTGTCTTTTAATTCTTTTCCTCTAAATTTTTTTAAAATTTCATAATTTTTAATTTTACAATCATTTTTTACAGACTCTAATAAAGCCTCTGCAATTACAATTTTCTTATTTTTAAAATCTCCATCATCAGAAATTTTAATTAACAAATAATCTAAGCCCTCATTAAAAGCCAAAGCCTTATTAGCAGGAATAGTCCATGGTGTAGTAGTCCAAATGACTATTTCACTATCATTCAATTCTTTAAGTTTTGATTTTATAACTTGAAACGAAACATAAATAGTATCTGATTTATGATCTTGATATTCAACTTCTGCATCTGCTAAAGCTGTTTTTTCTACGGTTGACCATAACACTGGCTTAAAACCTCTGTATAAACTCCCCTCTTTCAAAAATTTTCCTAGCTCTCTAACGATCTGTGCTTCAGCATCGTAACTCATTGTTGAGTAATAATTCTCCCAATCCCCTAGAACACCTAATCTTTTAAATTGGTCTTTGTGGACTTCTATCCATTTTTCAGCAAAAGTTCTACATTCTTTTCTGAATTCAATTATAGGAACTTCATTTTTGTTTTTTTTATTCTTTTTATACTGCTCTTCAATTTTCCATTCGATTGGCAAACCATGACAATCCCACCCCGGAACATATACAGAGTCTTTACCATCCATTTGATGAAATTTTACAATAATATCTTTTAATATTTTGTTGAGCGCAGTCCCCATATGTATATTGCCGTTTGCATATGGAGGACCATCATGGAGAACAAACTTTTCATGACCTTTTCTCGAATTTCTTAATTCTTTATAAAGATTTATTTTATCCCAAAATCTTAAAAATTCAGGCTCTCTTATTGGTAAATTTGCCTTCATCGAAAAAGCTGTTTTTGGTAAATTGATTTGAAATTTGCTCATTACATTTTTTTCGCTTTTTGCAAGTCTATTTTAATTTGTTTTTTTAATTGACCAATGTCTTTGAATTTTTTCTCTTTTCTTATAAATTTTAAAAAATTTACTGTTAAATAC